>JAESFM010000089.1_pt1 | contig 42372 bp, 41 predicted proteins | sample 9266171 | NCBI WGS metagenome assembly JAESFM01 (sample SAMN14505069, study PRJNA617099) | algae metagenome | isolation source: Hassallia sp. WJT32-NPBG1 and co-occurring heterotrophs from well developed... | place: USA: Mojave Desert, Joshua Tree National Park, California | collected 2006-06-22 | reverse complement strand
TTCCCTCCTAATTAAATTTACTACAAAAGGGGGAAGGAGAGGCAGCCGTTGGCTGCTTCTCCTTCCCCCTTCCTCATAATGATTATCATTATTGTATTTGGTGATTTTTTTGCTTGGAAGTCCCTTATCCGGAAATTTATTTATTGGTAGATTAATAAGCCGATGCAAACTATAACTTTTATTAAAGTCGGCAGTGCAGTACATTGAATCAACTGAAAGTCTTTGATCAAGCGATCGCGCTTACCGCCTTATTGAGATTTTTTATCGAGCGATCGCTATTTATTTTCAACAAATCAATTGATCCCTGATATGTTTAATCTTATTTTTCATTGACCCTGAATAGTAATAAGTATTTATCTCCAAATAACAAAATATAATCCTCAAGATAGATGCAATATTTCAAAAGCAAAAGTTAGCTTAATAAGCACAGCCATGATAAGATTGTGGCTCAAAGTAAATTTGGAGGTGAGGCTTAAAGGGTAAAGTTAGCCGAGATAGGGGTGTTACCACCAACAAGCGGTTAATTTGGACTTAAGAAAAGGAGGCAAAAACTCTGAACTAAAGTGTTTCAACCCTTTGACAACGACGAATTTACCTTCTGAACCTAAACAACTTTATGAAAATAGCTCAAGTAGCCCCTTTGTGGGAACGAGTTCCCCCTCCAACTTACGGAGGAATTGAACTGGTAGCGAGTCGTCTGACTGATGAACTGGTGCGTCGAGGTCATGATGTTACGTTGTTCGCTTCTGGCGATTCTCAAACTTTGGCTAAGTTAGAAGCTGTTCATCCGCGTGCATTGCGCTTAGATTCAGACATTAAAGAGCATGTGATGTATGAAGTGCTGGAAGTCAGCCAGGTTTATCAACAAGCAGCCGAATTCGATATCATCCATTCCCATGTAGGAATCTGGGCATTGCCTTTTGCAAGTTTGGTGTCAACACCCACAGTACATACCTTGCATGGCAGATTTACTCCTGATAACAGCAAAGTATTTTCGTTTCATGAATCGCAACCATTTGTCAGCATTAGTAACGCGCAGCGTCAGTTGAAACTGAATTATGCCAGCACAGTTTATAACGGCATTAACCCCGAAGAATTCACCTTTGTAGCCCAACCGCAAGATCCGCCATATCTAGTATTCTTAGGACGCTTTTCGCCAGAGAAAGGACCGCAACATGCGATCGCGATCGCCAAGCAGACTGGTTGGTGCTTAAAAATGGCAGGAAAAGTAGACGTAGTAGACACAGAGTTTTTTGAAAAAGAAATCGCTCCTCACATTGACGGTGAGCAGATACAATTCTTAGGCGAAGTTAACCACGAGCAGAAATCTGAACTATTAGGCAACGCAAGCATCACTCTGTTCCCGATTACCTGGAGTGAACCCTTTGGTTTGGTAATGATTGAATCAATGGCAACTGGTACACCAGTCATTGGGATGAACATGGGTTCTGTCCCAGAAGTGATTGCTCACGGAAAGACAGGTTATGTCTGCCAAAGCTACGAAGAAATGGCAGCAATGATTCCCGCTACTTTAGAACTAGATCGTCAAATCTGCCGAGAATATGTAGAACAACACTTCAGCGTTACCCAGATGGTAAACGGCTACGAAGCAGTTTATCAGCAAGTTCTGCAACAGAGCAATGCCAAGAAATCTTCATCACTCTTGCAAGGTCAATTTTGGAATTCTCTTCTTTCAAGAAGGAAGAAAATAGCCTAACTCAAGGATGAAGGCTGAAATCAACGAAACTTTGAGATAGCCATACACAATCGTAGAGACGTTCAGATTAAACGTTTCTACATTTCTCCTTTTCTGGTTCCCATGCAGAGCATGGGAACCAAACTATAGCGCCAAATTTTTAACTTTTAATTTTCCTCAGTGGATGGCTTTTCATTCTTCTGAGATTGACTCTCAGCAGGTGAATTCTGCTTCAGTTCCTGTGTTGGTACGATGATACCCTTTGGTTCTTTCAGTGGTTGTACTTGTGGTATTACTACAGAGTTTGATTCTTTAGGAGATTGCCGTGCAGGAGAATCGCTATCAGAGGATGATTTGGTTGCAGGGGAAGTGTTACGAGTTGAGCGAATCGCTCGTAGTTTCTCAACAAGAGATGGTGAGGGAGCAACCTCAGGTGTAGGTGTTTCCTGGTTGGAGGATCGACGACGACGTTGCCGTTGTGGTGAGTCGTCTGATGTCGATTCTTCTCTTTGTCTATAAGTCCGTTTTGGTGTTTCGTCATCATTCGCAACAGGACGAATCCGCTTGCGTCGTCTTGGTGTGTAGGTGGGTGTATCATCTCGCGACGAAGACGAGGTGGTATTAGTCTGGTTTGGGGTGGTAGTTTCTTTTACCTGCGGTGACGGTGAAACCTGGACGGGACCGACTTCCGCAGAAGTACCATTAGTAGTAGGCTGTTCAAAAACTGGCTTTGCGGTTGGCTGCGGTGGCTGAGATTTGTTAACTAGGCTAGTGATACCAAAAGCGATAGTCGCAGCTGTGAGTGCTATTCCACTACCAATCAAAACTTTGTGAGAGCGAATTTTCTTAGCAACTTTTGTCAAATTCCCAGTAGGTGATGGCGCAGTGGTATTATTTGGCGCAACTTCTGGAGGTGATGGGTACTCCTGGGTAGATAAATCGACAGTTGCTATTGTGTGAGTTGGTGCCAATTGAGGTGCAACACTTAGTCCATTTGCGGGTAACAACTTTAACCATTCTGCGACTGTTGCGGGACGAAAGCGAGATTCTACAGCCATACCACGCATAATTGCTTGATTGACAGCAGCACTTAGGTGAGGTTGTAGTTCGCGGGGGGAATGCATTTTTTCGCGATCGCGCAATAATGCAGGCATAGGAACTTGCGCTGTCAACAATGCATACAAAGTTGCAGCCAACCCATAAACATCGGTTGCTGGGCTGCGCGGTGCTTGCGTCAGATACTGTTCAATCGGCGAATAACCCTCAGAAACCATACCTGTGTGAGTTTGCCTCACACCACCGTTAAATTCTCGCGCAATGCCAAAATCAATCAGCACTACTTCCTGAGTTCCTTCGCGCAGGATGATATTATCTGGTTTCACATCGCGGTGCAGCAAACCGTTATTGTGTACTACCTCTAACGCTGCACCAATCTGCCGGATATAATGAATTGCCGTCGGTTCTGGTAAAGTTATCCCTGGCAAAACAAATGCCTCGCCCAAAGTTTCACCGCGAATGTATTCCATTACCATGTAAGGCAAACCCGCCTCGACAAAAAAGTCGCTGACCCGGACAATGTTCGGGTGGACACAAGTCGCTAATCGTCTTGCCTCATCCTGGAATTGCCGCTCGAACTTAGTAAAATCAGCATGTTGTCGCAGTTTCTCATTTAGCGCTTTAATCACTACTTCTTGCCTTAAGTAATGATGCGTAGCTTTGTATGTAATACCAAAGCCCCCACGCCCGATTTCTTGATTGAGTGTATATTTTCCACCCTGCAAAGTTGTACCTGCTAACATAGAAAATCCTAAGTCCTGAATGAGCAGCTTGGTAGTGAGTCCTTGAGTGGGAAAAGCAAAAACCACATCGCCACAGTTTTGTCTTTGATAATAATACAGTAGGCGAAAGAAGACTGGGGAAAGGGAAAAGGGGAAAAGCCCATTGCCCAATGACGCCAGATGCTTCAACGCGGGGAACCCGCGCAACGCACAGGCTCCCCAATGCCCTTAAAAACGCTGACCTATGCCGAAGTGCAATCGACTTTCGCCTTGGTCATTAATGCCATAATCAGCACGAATTAAGCCCAAAGGTGAGTCAAAACGGACACCAGCGCCATAACCAAAACCACTACCTGGTTTGTTACGCGCTCCTGCCGGATTTCCTAATACTGTATCACCAGTGCCTAAGTCTGAGCCAAAGTCAGCAAACAGCACACCTCCCAAGATTGGCAAAACCGGGAAGCGATATTCTGCGGAAGCTAATATATAACTACGACCGCTGCCAACGTCTCCAGCATCGTAACCCCGCACGGAATTTGGACCCCCTAAATTAAAAGCATCATAGGGCGGTAAATCACCAAGTACGGTACCGCCTTGAACATTCAAAGCAAATACTTGTGGGTTCTTACTGTCGTATAATTTTACTGGGAGAAACTGACTATAATTTGCCCGCAGGCGATTCATAGAAATATTGCCTAGACCAATGGGAACTGATTGTTCTGTGCTGAGACTAAGTATAGAACCTTTGGTAGGATTAAAGGGGTTATCTCGTTCGTCTTTGATAGCGGTGAAGGATACGGTAGCTAAATCGTCGATGCCAGTGCCACTAAAAGTTAGTGGATTACCCTTTTCATCTTTTGGGCTAATTGTGCCATCGCGATCGCGTATGCTAACACGGGTGTAATTAAATCCTAATGAGGTATCCCAATCGTCAATCGGTCGCTGTAAGCTTACACTACCACCAATTTTACCTTCCCGTGGTCTGTCAGCGTTAGCTAACTTGACATCGCCATCAAAAACCTCAGAAAGTCCGCGCTTGCGAAAAGCGTTGATGCTATAACCAAAGCGATCGGGGTTAGTTATCCGATAAGGGCTGCTATACTTCCCATCAAACAGAAAGTCACGCGCACCTACTTCAACATTCGCGCTCAAAGTGTCGTTAATACCACCGATATTTCGGTCTTGATAGTTTAATGTGCCGACAATTCCTTGGTCTGCATTGTAATTACCACCGAGGTTGATACCGCGTGCGCCAAGTTCTTTTAATTGGTAAACTACATCAACGCCTGTTGCATCACCTTCTAAGGCGACATTGACATTTTCAAATAATCCCAGTTTATATAACTGCTGCAAGTCTTGTTTAACTAGATTGTCTTGGAAAATTTGACCGGGTTTTAACTTTAGCTGTTGGCGCAAAAAATCTTCTTTGGTGCGTCCTGTAACTGCCTTACCTTTGCCATCAACTGTATTGCCTTCGTCGTTGACAAAGCGAAACTTGACATTACTCACTAAACCTTCAGCTACATTTAAGCTGAGAATTCCTTCGCTGCTCGGTTTAATAGAGACAACCCTTGCAAGATTATAACCTTTACCGGCGTACCATTTGTTAATTTGTTCTACTGTTTGCTTCAAAGCTTGCGGGCTGATGGCTTTGCCGATTTGCGGTTGAAATAGTGGCAAAACTACTTGATAGGTAAGCGTTTTCGCCCCAGAAAGTTGGAGCGATCGCACTATCAGTGGTTGGACTCGATAGACCACACTCAATCCCCCCGGATTAATAGTGGTATTTACACGCGCATCAGTAAATAAACCAGTATCCAAAATTGCCGCTACATCTTTTTGTATTTGGTTTTGACTGGTTTCTCCCCCAATTTTAGTTTTAATTATGCTGTTAATTATTTGCTGCAATTCTGGAGTAGCACCGACTACCTGCACATCGGTAGCGGTAACGACTAAATCTTTTTCGTTAACTGGAGGAGTGGGGGACGGGGAGAGAGGGGGAGTGGGGGAGGAGGGGAGAGGTGGAGTAGGGGACGGGGAGACAGAGGGAGTGGAGGAGGGGGGGGGAAGAGGAGTGGGGGAGGAGAGGGAGGGGGGGAGAGGGGGAGGGGAGGAGGAGGGGATTACTACCACTGGGGATGGGGGAGAAATGTTTCCTTGTCCCCCTGTCCGCTTATCGCCTTTTATTTCAACCTCTTGTGTTGGTACTATTGAATTATTATTAGCAGCACTTTGCACATTAGCCGGAGTTTGGGAAAATTCTTGGAAGACTACCGTTTCTGGGGATGCAATTGGTTTTATAGGTGCAGGTGTATTTTCTTGGGTCATAGGAACCACTAAGCCAGCTTTTTCCCGCTGAGTGGAGGTTGTAGAAGGTGCAGCTATTGCTTCAGTAGCGTTGCTATTCGCTAATGTAGCTAAAGTCAAAATTGCAGCAGAAGAAACTTGCATGTTTTTAGCCTGATTACCTGGGAGTTAGTTTGTACTTTTGTACTGAGGTTGGGCAATGGGAATAATACTAACTTCCAGCTACCACGCCGATTGATACTCCCATTCACCCCTCTTGCCCAAACAGACAGTTAATTATGAGTTTTTGTTTCTCTTATGAGTGATCTACTGGGAGCATCCCTAGCTTTAAATTCGCCAGCTACTACTTCTGCCTTGCGCTTACTTGTTTTAAGTAATGGTCATGGTGAGGATGTAATTGCTGTCCGCATTTTGCAAGAACTCCAGCAACTATCCAACCCTCCAGATATCTTCGCTTTGCCTATAGTGGGTCAAGGACATGCTTATCAACAGTTAAATATTCCCCTGATTGGTTCAGTACGTACCATGCCTTCTGGGGGCTTTATTTACATGGATGGACGGCAATTAGTGCGAGATGTGCGCGGTGGTTTACTGCCACTTACCCTGAGTCAAATAAAAGCTGTACGTGCTTGGGTAAATTTGCAGAGACAATCAGGTAATAAGAGCGCTATTTTAGCGGTAGGGGATATTGTACCGCTGTTGTTTGCTTGGGCGAGCGGTGCTAATTATGCTTTTATCGGCACGGCAAAATCAGAATATTATGTGCGGGATGAAGTTAAGTTACTGCAACGCAAATCAAAAGCTGCACGTTGGGAAAATTTTTCCGGTTCAATTTATCATCCTTGGGAACGTTGGTTGATGAGTCGTCCCCACTGCAAAGCGATATTTCCGAGAGACTCGCTAACGACGGAAATCTTAAACAAGTGGTCTATTCCCGCTTTTGATTTGGGAAATCCGATGATGGATGGACTTGAACCCAGTTTTCCTCAAGGACGATTATATCGTGGTGATGCTGAACAAGAAGAAATAATTCGTCCATTGATTGTGACTCTCTTACCTGGTTCTCGTCCACCAGAAGCTTACGCGAATTGGGAGCAAATTATGCTTGCAGTTTCTTCGCTGATGGGAAGTTTTGCAGAACGCGATTACTTTTCACACACTTATAGAACTATGGTGTTTTTAGGTGCGATCGCTTCGAGTTTGGACTTGAACATTTTATGTCAATCTCTACAATCTCAAGGCTGGGATCTTTACTCTGAATCTCCTGTAAAAATTTACGATAGCAAAGCTTTGACTTTTAAATCACAAAATGCATACTTAGTTTTGACTCAGCAAGCTTATAACGACTGCTTGCATTTAGGAGATTTGGCGATCGCTATGGCAGGGACAGCCACAGAACAATTTATCGGTTTGGGAAAACCAGCGATCGCTATTCCCGGAAATGGTCCTCAATATAACCCTGTGTTTGCTGAAGCACAAAGTCGTCATTTGGGGTCATCTTTGATTTTAGTAGAGCAAGCTGCACAAGTTGGTCAAGTTGTGCGATCGCTTTTTAACGATCCAGATAAACTCCAAGCGATCGCTCATAATGGCTTGCGACGCATGGGTAAACCCGGCGCCGCGCGACGTATTGCTGAATGCTTGCAGGAACGCTTGGGGTAAGCAACTTATTTACAGCAATAATAGTGACATACTCCCAACACTGACCTGAATACAGGTACAGTGTGGGCTTCTCAACTAAAAATCATGGCTTTTTAGCCTGCGTAGGCAGGCTTTGTTTGTATAGCCTCACCCTTCGCTTGGTGTAGGTGCAACATATCAGATGCTTTCTATGCTACTAACCCGGAACGGAGAGCGCGAACAGCCGCTTGAGTACGGTCATCAGCGCAGAGTTTGTTTAAGATGTTGCGAACGTGAGTCTTGACTGTACCAACTGTGATATAGAGTTTTTCGGCAATCTGCCCGTTGCTACAACCGGCAACAATCAACTCAAGAATTTCTAATTCTCGTTGAGTTAGTGGGTAGGTTTCTAAAACTTGCTCGTATTCAGTCTCTAGCGCTTCAATTTTGACGGTTTTTGGCTGACTTGACTGTGGGTTATCCTCTGGCAAACCTTGGCGCATTTGCCGCAATACGACGTTAGCGATCGCTGGATCAATCCACGAGTTACCTTCGTAAGTCGCTTGGATCGCTTCCATCAATCTATCAATGCTGGTATCCTTCATGTAATATGAGTCTGCACCCGCCGCAAAAGCAGCCAGCACTGCATCCTCTGAATGTTCCATTGTCAAAATCAGGATCTTCGTTCCTTGGTCTGCTGTTTCGTCTTGGAAATTCCTAAACCTTCTGGTGAGTTCAATTCCATCCATGTCCGGCAAACCAATATCCACAACTGCCACATCCGGCTTACTGCTTTGCAAAAGTTTTAGTCCTTGGCTAGCATTTGCCGCTTCACCAATAACTTGAAGTCCGCTATGAGACTGTAATGCTGCCCGTAGTCCCATCCGTGTCAAATCATGGTCTTCAATGAGAACTATTCTAATTTCGCTCATAGCTATACCCACTTTCTCCTGATTATATATATTAAATTACGACCTTTTGCCTTCAATTTATCTTAATTTAAAAACTTAAGATAGATGATATTTTCACCAACATGCATCCACCGATAGAAATAATTGGTTTTTCTTTTTATTTTTGCATTCCAGCAAAAATCTAGCCTGGGATATATAGCTATTTGACAAAGAATTGTGAAATATTATTAATACGAACTGAAATTTTTACAGCTTCATCATGACTTATAAACCAGTAATTAATAGTATTGAATAAAATAGCATTCATCTGAAAAAAAAGATAAGAAAGTATGATTTTTCAGCAAAATGAACAAATCAGACTCATTTGAAGCAGATATAGAAGTAAATCAAGTATGCTTTCGTACCATTTTTGACCAAACATCTCTATTTCTCGGATTAATAAAGCCGGATGGCACTGTCGTTGAAGTCAATCAGACTTTGTTAAAGTTTGGGCGACTAAAGAGCGCTGAAGTGGTTGGGCGTTTTTTTTGGGAAGCGCGTTGGTGGACATCTGCCCAAAAAGCACAATTACGCTCGTGGATAGCCTGTGCAGCTAAGGGAGAATTTATCCGCTATGAAGTTGATATAGTCGGTGCAGGTAATAACATGATAACCATCGACTTTTCGATTAAGCCGATAAAAAACGAAAGTGGGCAAGTAATTTTGTTGATTTTAGAAGGAAGAGATATTAGCGAACGGGAAATCGCGCAGCGCAATTGCCAACTTGCCAACGCAGAACTAGAGCAACGTGTCGCTGAAGGAAATCAAGCAATAGAAAAAAGCGAGCGACGTTGGGAAACTCTAGCCAAAATTTTCCCTGTCGGCATCTACCGTACAGACTTATCAGGAAACTGTGTTTATGTCAACGAGCGTTGGTGTGAAATTACCGGAATCACATCAGAAAATGCTTTAGGAAAAGGCTGGCGTTGTACTATTCCAAAAGAAGACTTAGAGCGGATAGATTTGGAAGTACAAAATATTATTCAAGATGCAAAGCCCTTTGAGTGTGAATTTCGCTTCATCCATGCAGACGGCAAAACAACTTGGGTGTTATCGCAAGCAGTAGCGGAAACTAAAGATGACGGTAAAGTTATTGGTTATGTTGGTACGATAATAGATATTAGCCATAGTAAACAATCAGAATTAGCTCTCAAGCAACGAGCTGAAGAATTAACCAGTTTAACGACTATTTTGGCGCAAACAACCGGACTTTTACAAAAGCGCAATCAAGAACTTGACCAATTTGCTTATGTCGCGTCTCATGATTTGAAGGCACCTTTACGAGCGATCGCTAGTTTATCAGAATGGATTGAAGAAGACCTCGCAGATCAACTTCCAGAAGAAAATCGCCATCAAATGCATCTGTTGCGTGGAAGAGTGCATAGAATGGAAGGACTGATAAATGGATTATTAGAATATTCTCGTATTGGACGTGTCCAAACAGAATCTTGTTTGGTAAATGTTGGTGAATTGATAAAGGAAGTGATTGATTTGCTTGCACCACCGTTAAGTTTCACCATCGAAGTTGCTGACCAAATGCCGACTTTCATCACGAAGCGATTACCCTTACAACAAGTATTTTCTAACTTAATTGGTAACGCAATCAAGCATCATCCCCGAATCGATGGTCACGTAAAAATCTCAGTTCAAGAACGGGGAGCGTATTACGAATTTGCTGTAACCGATGATGGTGCTGGTATTGCCCCAGAATATTATGATAAGATTTTTGCAATCTTCCAAACTCTGCAAGCCCGTGATCAAAAAGAAAGTACGGGAATTGGTTTGGCGATCGTCAAAAAAATTGTGGAAACACAAGGAGGGACGATTACTTTAGAGTCCCAAATAAATGCCGGAAGCACTTTTTGTTTTACCTGGTACAAGTAAATTAGCTTTTTAAAACTGCCCAAAGTTTTGTTCAACAAAAGTTGGAGTATAACTATCACCAATGGGTGAGGACACTCGATCGCGTGTTTATCTACAATTGGGTAGAACTTGATGATGCCGTATTTATGATACGCTGTCTCAAAGCTTTATTCTTAGAGATAATCATTCTCAATTGGATAATTGGTAAAAGTTGTATTCTTTGCAGTCAACTGCGAATAATTAACTATATATCCTCTAAGGCGATTTAAGTAAAGATACTAAACTATTATTTAGGACTTTGCTAATTGATGTCCAACTAAATGCTAGAAAACGTGATTAATATACTACTAGTGGAGGATGACGAAGTTGACGTAATGAATGTCCGGCGGGCATTCAAAAAGAATAATATCACTAACCCGGTTTACGTGGCGACAAATGGAATAGAGGCGCTGTCCATGCTACGAAGTACTAATAATGAGCCACCGCAAGTTCCGAGTGCGCGACGCTTAATATTATTGGATTTGAATATGCCGAAAATGGGCGGAATTGAATTTTTAGTTGAATTACGCTCTGACCCGGAATTGAAAGCCACTCCTGTGGTTGTAATGACAACTTCCAACCAGGATCAAGATAGAGTGGAAGCGTACAATTTAAATGTAGCTGGTTATATACTTAAACCTGTAACATTTACTAGTTTTGTAGAATTAATGGCAACACTAAATAATTATTGGACATTATGTGAGATGCCATAAAAAAATTTCCCTTTAGATAGATTTTGGATTTCAAATTGGTTAAGGGTTAACAGTTATCAGTTTCTGCCAATGTAAAAATTTAAAATATAAAAGAGAAAATTCTCGTGATTGATTTGAAAATAGAAATGTTATACATGAACCTTTATTTGAAAGCGATAACTCAAGCCGATGGAAGAAACGCTCTCAATTTTGCTAGTAGACGATGACACAGTGGATCGCATGGCGGTACGTCGCGCATTGACAAAAGCAGGTGTGCGAATGGAACTGTCGGAAGTAGGCGACTGTGAAAGTGCGATCGCTGCCCTAAAACGTAATAGCTATGACTGCGTTTTCCTCGACTATCGTCTACCAGACCAAGATGGCTTAACACTGATCCAAAAAATACGAAGAGCAAAAATCAAAGTTCCCTTAGTAGTTCTCACGAGTCAAGGAGATGAACAAATCGCTGTGGAACTGATGAAAGCTGGTGCTACAGATTATCTGTCTAAGTGTAGAGTATCCTCAGAAACCTTGGCGCAAGTTCTGCGGAATGCGATCCGGGTTTACCGCGCAGAAATGCAGGTAGCCTTGGCAGACAGACATATCCGAGAAACTAATGAGGAATTGATTCGGAAAAACTATGAACTAGAAAAACAACGGCAACAAATTGAGTTACAAAACCTAAAGTTATTAGAAGCATCGCGGCTGAAAAGTCAGTTTTTGGCAACAATGTCTCATGAATTGCGGACACCCCTGAATGCCATCATCGGGTTTTCGCAATTATTGCTGCGTCCCAAAGGTGCTGAACTTACGCTTCAGCAAAAAGATATGATGCAGCGCATCTTAAATAATGGCAAAAATTTGCTAGTGCTGCTGAACGAAGTTCTCGATTTTTCCAATTTAGAAGCCGGAGAGATGCACTTAAAGCCAGGAATCTTTGATTTATCAAAGATTGTTAATGCCACAGTCGCAGAAATGCGTTCTCTAGCAGAAGCCAAAAAACTGACGGTGCTGGTTCAAAATCAGTTGCAAAACCCGATGGTGTTTAATGACTCAGTGCGCGTGCGACAAATTATCACAAATTTGCTTTCAAACGCGATTAAATTTACAGAGTCTGGCACTATTTGGATCGATATTAAAGAAGTAGCACCAAATAAAGTAGCGCTCACCATTGGTGATACAGGTATTGGTATCGCTGCGGAACATTTAAATCATATTTTTGAAGCATTTCGGCAAGTCGATCAAAGCACCACCCGCAAATATCCAGGCACAGGTCTGGGTTTGGCAATTATAGATTCGCTGGTGGAAATGATGGGCGGCAAAATTATTATTGAAAGTCAGTTAGGTCATGGTTCAATGTTTAGCATTGAAATACCACGTCAAATATCATTATCTAACAAAGACGAAAATCGCAAAAAACCGAAATTAAGTAGTCAAGATAACCCAAGTTATCAGTATCCTCCGCAAAGCGAAACTTCGCTGGGATACCGAAACCAAAAATTATAAAATTTCTTTCAAAAAAGCCGGTAAGTCATGTCTGTTGTTGAAAGTTTGAAAACTGACCGTATTCTCGCTGTTGATGATACTCCAGATAATCTCATCCTCGTTGAGACAATTTTAGAGAGCGAAGGATTTGAGATAGATTTAGTGGCAGATGGGCTAAGTGCTTTGCAGCAAATTATAGAATCTCCACCAGACTTGATTTTGCTAGATGTGATGATGCCGGGGATAGATGGTTATGAAGTCACACGCCGCATCCGTAGTAACCCTGAGTTGCCTTATATTCCCATTCTGCTAATTACAGCTTTTACTGAATCTAGCGTTGTTGAAGGTTTGGATGCGGGAGCGGATGATTTTATTCGCAAACCATTTGATACAGATGAGCTACTGGCAAGAGTGCGATCGCTTCTACGTCTCAAACACAGTCTTGACGAACAACAAAAAATGGCACGTCAGCGAGAAGACTTTGTTTCGCGGATGACCCATGATTTGCGAACTCCTTTAGTAGCATCGGATCGGATGTTGAATTTGTTTCAGCAAGAGATTTTCTGCAAGATTTCGCCAGAAATGAAACAGGCGATCGCTGTGATGATTCGCAGCAACCATAATTTGACGCAAATGGTCAATAATTTGCTAGAAGTTTATCGGATTGAGGCTGGTAAAAAGACCCTAAATTCCGAAACCTGCAATTTGTCAGAAATGCTAATTGAAGTAGTTGAAGAACTAAATCCAATTGCTAACGATAAAGGCTTAACTCTAAAGGTAGATACTAGCGCTTTGGAAAAACTGGGTGAAAATGCTGGTGTAGTTACAGGCGATCGCTTGGAATTGCGACGCGTTTTCAGCAACTTAATCGGTAACGCCATCAAGTTTACAGATACAGGAGGGATAGAAGCTCGTATTTTTGAATCCGCAGAGAATAACGATAAAAATTTGGTAACAATTGAGATAGAAGACACCGGATATGGTATTGCTGCGGAAGACCAAGCAACAATTTTCGAGCGCTTTCGCCAAGGTAGAAATAAACGCGCCGGTAGCGGTTTGGGACTGCATTTATCCCGTCTAATTGTTGAAGCACATGGGGGAGCAATTGAAATTTTCTCTGAAGTAGGTAAGGGTAGTGTATTTACTGTCCGCTTACCAAAGCAAAGTCAATTGAACAATTAGCCATTAGCTATATCTAAAATTATCAATCAAATAAACCTGGAGACTGATAAAAAAGGAGTGAGAAATACTACATTTGGACGCTGATTTTTGGTATTAGCTATAACTATAATGACCACAGTTAGAAATGAAGTTCTAAATTTAGTTAGAAATTCGGCTTAGTCGCACCACCGCTGATAACTCAGAAAGTAATGAATAATCAAGAAACGTAGATTACAATCGTTTCTGGCTTACCAGCTGTTGTCTAAATCTTTACCGTAAACAACACATGACGACATCAACCCCAACCCGTGGACAAATTCAAAGAACACTCGCGCAGCGTATCCAAGCTTTGTACCGCGAGCAACTAGGACACCAACCGAGTAAAGTTACCTGTCAGTTATCCGATAGCAATCTCACCATCATCCTGGAAAATTCCATCACTCAACCAGAGCAGCTGCTAGCACAAAGCGGTCGTCAAGAACTTGCTGAACAAGTACGAGCTGATTTAGATGAAGCAATTCAACCTCAACTGAAAACATTAATTGAAGGTATATTAAATGTCCAGGTAGTTGAACTACTTAGCGATGCCACACTAGAGACAGGACGCACAGGAATTATTGCTTTACTCACAGATACCCCAGATATTCGCAATTCGCCTTTAGCTTCCAAGACTAAAAAAAAGACAATAGATACAGATAAAAGCGATAGTGAGACATCTGCTGAATAACCTACTGTTAGTGTAGGTCAAAACATGATTGGGGATTTAGCTTTTTACCCAAGACGCGGCAAATCAAAGCTTCCAGGTCTTCGATCATGTAAGGCTTGCTGATATAATCATCAAAGCCAGCCATGAGGATACGTTCTCGTTCCTCAGGGCTGGCTAAAGCTGTAACTGCTATCACCGGAATTTCCGAAGTTAGCGGTTCTTTTTTTAGATAACGTACAACATCGATACCACTTAGACCTGGTAACAAAATATCCATCAGTATCAAGTCAGGCTGATACTCTTTCGCCACAAGTAGCGTTGAAAAACTGTCTGTTTGACAAATCAGCTTACAACCAAGTGACTCCAGGGTATAAGTAATTAGCAGCAGATTGTCATCGTTATCTTCCACCGCCAAAATCAAAGGCTGGGGATAGTTGGGCTTCTTTCCTTCACTAATGTAAGAACGTGCCAAATCCATATCTTCTCCAGAAGATTATATTGAAATTCATTACCTGTATTGAGACAACAGAGGAGGCAATCAAGAGAGCGAACGCACGCTCATTCTAGACTGGCTCTTGTTTTGACCTTCAAAGCTGATAATCTTTGCCCACTCAACACATGCACGAGGAAAGAATATATCTAACTTACAAAGCTATCAGACACTTCTTGATTATATGAGATAAATGTAAAGAATGATAGCAGTTAGGTGATAAAACGTTAATAATTTTAATTATAATTTTACATTATACCACTGCACTACATTTTTAAGATCATAAGATTAAGCAACGCCAGAATAATGATATTAGCCTACTTTCTGCATAACACCCCGCGTGCATATTGCCACTAATACTTCATCACATTACTTTTAAGGGTGAATTACTTCGTAGTAATAACTTCAGCCCTTATTTTTTAGTTTTGATTTCTCAACTCAGCGATACCAGCTTGTAAAAATTAGCAAATTTCCCGTCTACTCCCCTTGACATCTTTGTATTACATTTGTAGTATAAGAAGAGCGATAAACAAAAGTATCATACATTAATAAATCATTAGACAAAAGCCACATGACTGGTTAGCGATCGCAGATATATTATTCACCACACTTAATCAAAGACTATCAAGGCAACGAGCAGGTGTACTAATGATTCACGTTCGTTCTGAAGGTCGTTCTTATGACCTAGAAGGTCAAATTGGTTTAACAGCAAGTATAAAAGAACGACTTGCACAATACTTTTAATTGACAATGAGCGATGGCACTGGAAAATATTTAACAATTAGCGAGATAGAAAACCTGATAGCTGCTTTTAATAGCTGTACGTTACCATCATCTGAGTGGAATCACGCTGCACACTTGACAGTTGCACTATCGTATCTCACTCATTATGAAGAAATAGAAGCGGTAAATCGCATTCGTGAGAGTATCCAACGGTATAACGCAGCTATGGGTATCAAGACGACAAAAGACAGTGGTTATCACGAAACCCTAACACGATTTTGGATTGAAATTGTACGTTGTTATTTGTTAGATAAAGCTGGAAATACTTCTATATTGCAGCTAGCTAACAGGCTTATCGATTGTTACGGTGATAATAATTTAACATTGCAATACTACAGCCGCGATTTACTTATGTCTGGGAAAGCTCGTACTAGCTGGATTCAACCTGATTTGAAGCCTTTTTTTACTAATTAGAGCTAAGACTATGAGCAGATTTCAAGTTGAAGTAGTCAAAATAAACAGCGTTCATACTCATTCCAATGCTGATAGGATCATAAGTCCAAATTGCATGATGGAAGGTGTTGTCGTGCAACCAATTGTTGAGAGAACGCATCCGGAAATCGGTAGAGTAGTGCTGAAATTAATAAGCGATCGCTATCTACTTTGTCAAGATGGAACTGAACTACATTAATAATAAATAGCAGGGTAATATCGCCTGAAGAATTACTATAATTAGAAAGCACCTAGTTGCCCTAGCTGCGCTTAAGCCTAGATCCCACATGCGTGAGTGTCAGCATCGCAATGGAGCGCAGTGGCTCGGCTATACTAACACAGGTTCCTCCATGACTTCTGTGGGCAGGTTTTGCGACAGTCAGCCGTGCGAGTAAGCGCAGGTCTTAACCTGTCGGCGTTCATAGTGCAAGATGTAAGTTATATTACAAGAAAACTTTTTTCCCATCTCCTAGATTACAACAGAACAACTCAACCACCGCCGCACAAATTAAAATATGGATTTTGATTATTTTAGACAAAATGAAGGCGCTCCAACAAATAACAATCGTCAAAGCTTACTTGCTAGCGGTTGGCGACCATTTAACCGAGAATTTGACTGGGAATTTTTGTGGCATTTGTTGTATACCGACGCTGGAGAATTAACTCAAAAAAGTTTGAATTTAGCAAGTAATATTGCTGATAATTTGGGGCGGAGTAATTATGCTTGGTGGGCTAATATATTAAATGTTGTTTCTGATAATACCCGTTACGAAATTGAGAAGCTTTGGAATTACATCACACCAGAACCTAACTCACCAGATCATCGATATAAAGATGTTTTAAGTACAGAAACGCCCATCGTTCAATTTGTGAGTCGCAACAGTATCCCTATTGATTACGTTCTTAATAGACTTCAGGAAATTACTGTATTAAGAGTTTTAGAATTATTAGGTCGTCCTGATATTATTACCCAATACTATTTAGAAAGAGATTTTTATTTTCCGGTGCAACGATTTGTTAACTGGGAACGCTTAGATGTTATAAATACAGTTTATGCTTACTGGTCTAAGCATGATGTTTGGTTGCAAATTGACCCTTACGATCGCGGAAGACGACAGTATACTTTAATGGCAAGAAGTTTAACGCCATTAATTAACAAAGCAACTTATGATTTGGCAATGATGCTGAGTGGATATCAAAGCCGTGTGGGTAAGGTTCACAGTCAATTTGCGATTCGGAGTTTTCCCGAAGATATCCAAAGTTTTACAGATTCAGTACAGCAAGCGGTTCTCAACCAAAAGCAGTTAGCAGTTTTAGTACATGGTGAACCGGGTACAGGTAAAACCGTATGGACGCAAGCTGTAGCAAAAGAAATTCTTGTGCCTTTAGGATATGTGATTTTCATTTTAGATCACGATGCGATCGCTAACTTTGTCCCACCCACATACTTAGAAAGAATTTGTATCATCATTAACGAAGCTGATAACTTAGCACAAGACCGTGCCAGCGAAGTAGCGCAATATAATAATAAAACCGAACATATTCTCAGTTTGCTGGATGGCACATTATACCAAAGTGTAATTGACGAATCTGGTATTCAAATGCAACAGCGTTTGGTTATTTTGATGACTTGCAACACAACTGAAAGATTAGACCCCGCAATGTTACGTAAAGGTAGGATAGATTTGATGTATAAGTTTGAGCAAAAATTTGTTTAAGCCTTACAAACAAAATCTGTGTAGAAAAACTTAAATAATATTAATATCAGGAATTCGTTCTAGATGTCTTGTAGATAATCTCCAAGCGTACTGATTATCATGCCACAAGCAGGGGACTAAATAAACGTGAAAATCCAACAATTGATTACAGAAGCACTTAGCCTTCCTAATAATGCGATCGCTTACCATGTCAGTCAACAATTAGCCGCGCTTTATCCTAAAAAAGCGCTGGTAGAAGGTAGCGATTCTACATTTAATTTAGAGAAGTACGCAGAAGCAAACTTTTGCTTTCTTCACCAGCAAACATCTATCCACAACCAGATTCTCACTGGTTGGGATGGAATGGAAAATAAAATTTACAATTATACCGAAAATGCTAACTTCGAGGTAATATGGCAAGGGCATAAAATCGACGTCCTTTTAATTAGTTGGCAGGAAGGTTATTGTAAAATTCGCTATTACTGGATTTTGGCTGATACCAAACAAGTTGCTGAAAACTTTTTTACTGCTGTTTGTGATTGGAATTCAGAAATTCGCGACGAAGTTTTAGTATTTGAAGATGGTTACTGGGCAAAAAATCCCGAACTATTTCAAGCAATTCAAGGTGCAACATTTGATAATCTCATCTTACATGGCACTCTCAAACAAGACATTCAAGACGACCTGATAAACTTCTTTGCATCTCGCGAAACTTACGCAGCTTATAATGTTCCTTGGAAGCGAGGAATTTTGTTCATCGGTTCCCCAGGAAATGGCAAGACACACACGGTAAAAGCATTAATTAATAAAATGCAGCAGTCTTGCTTGTACATTAAAAGCTTTAAGTCAGAGTACGCTACTGATAGCGAAAACATCCGTCAAGTCTTCAAACAAGCACGACAATCTGCTCCTTGTATTTTGGTTTTAGAAGATATCGATTCTTTATTAACTGACGAAAATCGCTCTTTCTTTTTGAATGAACTTGATGGTTTTGCGTATAATGAGGGAATTGTCACTATTGCGACAACTAATCATCCAGAACGTTTAGATTCAGCAATTCGCGATCGCCCCAGTCGTTTTGACCGCAAGTATCATTTTCAACTGCCAGATATCACAGTACGACAAGCTTACATAGAATTTTGGAACAATCGCCTGCAAACTGCAATGCGTCTATCTGAAGATGTTTTAAATCAGATAGTTGCAATGACAGATGGCTTTTCTTTCGCTTACTTGAAAGAACTATTTCTCTCATCTATGATTCGCTGGATGGGAACTATGGAAGCTGGAACGATGGAGAAAATCATCATTTCTCAAGTTGCTATTTTGCGAGAACAAATGAGCAGTAATACTGGCAACTAAAATTTGGGTAATTGAAATGAAAGTCCATCGATATCAGGATGCAAATCAATTTTATGACCGGGTAAAAGATTACTTGCTCAGAGATGAAGCACTTCATAAGGTGCAGCTTGCACTTTGCCACAGCTTGATTCACAATCCGGAAAGCTTCGACGAAAAGCCACTTTTAGCAACTGTGGAAGCTGAGGGAGATATCCTTGCAGTAGCAATGAGAACACCATCCCGGAACTTGCTGTTGTCCAAGGTACAGGATGTTGGGGCAATAAAGGCAATGGCTCAAGACTTACACGTCACAGAAAATTCATTACCGGGGGTCAATGCTCCTAATGCTGAGGCAAAAGCCTTTGCAGAAACTTGGCGATCGCTTACCAGTCAATCCTACGAAATGAAAATGGCGCTGCGTGCTTTTCAATTGAAACAGGTTCAGAAGATTTCTTCATCTGTGGGTCAATTACGTCAAGCGACTGAGCGCGATCGCCAATTGCTGATCGATTGGTTTGAAGCTTTTGTAGTGCAAGCTTTGGGTATTGCTGCGACAAATACAGAACGCGCTGTTGAGCGTCATTTACAGCGAGGTACTGCTTACCTTTGGGAGGATGAAACCCCCGTCTCAATGGCTTGTAATGTTGGGATAACGCCCAACGGTGCGGCAATTAGTGTAGTTTACACACCGCCGGAACACCGCCGCAAGGGTTACGGTAGTTCTTGTGTCGCAGCTTTAAGCCAGATTTTACTTTCCCGTGGACACAAATACTGCTTTTTGTTCACCGACTTGGCAAACCCTACTTCTAACCATATTTATCAGGCGATCGGTTATCAATCGGTAGGAGATTTGTATGATTATTCTTTCTTTGGGGGATGATTTATTTACTTCTAGGGGCGGAGGCGCAGAGTAAAATGAAAGTTCATCGGTATGAAGATGCAAGTCAATTTTATGAACGGGTTAAAGATTACCTCCTGAGTGAGGAAGCACTTCATTTCCTGCTGCTGGGAATTACTAACGTTTTAATTTACAACCCAGAACGCTATGGGGAAAAGCCTTATTTAGCAACTGTAGAAACACACGGAAATATTGTTGCAGTTGCGATGATAACACCACCTCACAGGTTACTTTTATCCAAGATTCAAGATTTTGCAGCGGTGGAAGCAATCGCTCAAGATTTACACCTGATTCAATCATTACCGGGAGTTACTGCTCCCATGAATGAAGCAAAAGCTTTTGCGGAAGTATGGCGATCGCTAACTGGTCAATCATATCAATTAATCAAGAAACTACGTACCTTTCAACTCGAAAAAGTGCAGCCAATTTCCTCAGCACCTGGTTATTTACGAGTAGCGACAGAAGCAGACAAAGAACTTCTCCTGGGCTGGTATGAAGCCTTTTGGCTGGAAACATTTGGTAGTATTGAGTCAGATCCAAAACGCTGGATTGCACACACTTTGCTGCAAAGTACTGCTTACATTTGGCAAGATGAAGTTCCTGTATCAATCGCTTGTCGTGGGGGAATAACGCCCAACGGTGCGAGTATTAATATGGTGTATACGCCCCCAGAATATCGCAAAAAGGGTTACGCCAGTGCTTGCGTAGCGGCATTGAGTCAAACTTTATTGAAACAAGGATATAAATACTGCTTTTTGTTCACTGACTTGGCAAACCCAACATCTAATCATATATACCAAGCCATTGGTTATCAATCTATAAATGATTGGTATGATTATTCTTTTATAGAAAACAATGCCATTAATGTCCCAGAATAATTCTATCACCATAACTGATGTCCAAGCAGCTGCAAAACGTCTTGCTGCAATTGCCCATCGTACCCCAGTTCTAACTTCCAGAACTGTTAATCAACGCATGAACAGCCAAGTATTTTTTAAATGCGAAAATTTTCAACGCACTGGATCTTTTAAATTTCGAGGTGCATATAATGCGCTCTCGCAACTATCTGAAAGCCAAAAACAAAAAGGTGTTTTGACATTTTCATCTGGAAATCATGCTCAAGCGATCGCTCTCGCCGGACAATTATTAAATATTCCCACTACCATTGTAATGCCTGATGTTGCGCCGGCAGTCAAACAAGCCGCCACTCGCGGTTATGGCGCTGAGGTAATTTTATACAATCGACAAACAAACAGAGAAGAATTAGCCCAAACCATAGCACAAGAAAGAGCTTTAACACTCATTCCTCCTTACGACCATCCTCATATAATTGCCGGACAAGGTACAACAGCTTTAGAACTGATTGAAGAAGTTGGCGAATTGGACTTGCTGTTAGTTTGTTGTGGGGGTGGAGGATTACTTTCCGGTTGTGCGATCGCCTGCAAAGCACTTTCACCAAATTGTAAATTAATCGGCGTAGAACCACAACTTGCCGACGATGCTACACGCTCATTTCATAGCAAAATTTTACATACTGTAAACAATCCTAATACTATTGCTGACGGTGCGCGTACTCCCAGCTTGGGTAAAATAACTTTCCCGCTCGTGCTGCATTATGTTGATGATATGGTGACGGTATCTGAAGAAGCGATTCTTCGGACAATGTTTTTCTTATGGGAACGGTTGAAAATTGTCGTTGAACCCACCGGAGTGTTAGCAGCAGCAGCTTTATTAGAAGGTATAGTAACAGCATCCGAGGCAAAAATTGGTGTCATTATCAGCGGTGGAAATGTCGATTTAGCGCAAATTGGTAAACTATTTTTCGGAGTATTTTAATTAGCTGGTGGATATTCCAAGACTATATAAATGTAAAGAACAACTCTGCGTCACGAGTGCGCTGACTCTGTGTTCCTCTGCGTTGAAAAACGCTTTGACGCATAGCTATACTTAATACAAAGACTTTTTTACATAAAATCATGATTACTTTTGTTAATGTTTTCACAGTTTTACCAGAAAAGCAAGAAGATGCTTTCCTCAATATCCAAAAAGTATATATGGATGTTGTTAAGCATCAGCCAGGATTTATTTCTGCCAAGTTACTTGTCAGCGATGATAATACAAGAGTTACTGCGATCGCTAACTGGGATAGCGTTGCACATCTCAAAGCCATGAGAGAAACTCAAGGTTTTAAGGATCTACATAATCCGGAATTTTCTCAAGCCATTGTTTCTAACGATGCTCATGTATACAGTACTGTGGTAGACGTTTAGGCGCAGTTCTCACCCTAATATGGACAATTCTCGTCTCGTCAAAATCAGCAAATATCTCAGCAAACATCTACGACATCAACCACAAAGAATAAACATTACCCTTTCCCCTGGTGGCTGGGTTCCTGTCGATGAACTATTAGCAGCTTGTAAAAAACATCAGTTTCCTATCAGCCGTGAGGAATTGGATTTAGTTGTCGCTTACAATGACAAACAACGCTTTTCCTTTGACTCTACAGGCACTCTCATTCGTGCTAACCAAGGACATAGTGTAGAAGTCGATTTGCAGCTAGAAGCTGTTGTTCCTCCTGATGTTCTCTATCACGGTACAGGACACAAAGCCGTTGAATCAATTCTGCAAACCGGACTTTCTAAAATGTCGCGCCATCATGTCCATCTTTCGGCAGATATTCTTACCGCCACAACTGTTGGTGCAAGGCACGGTAAACCGATAGTTTTTGCTGTAAAAACTAAGGCAATGTATCAGGCAGGTTACGAGTTTTACTGTTCTGATAATAATGTTTGGTTAGTAGATAATGTACCACCTGAGTATCTACAAAAGATAAAAACACTTTAGTTTTCTTAACATGTATTAGTTATCTCTTACGATAGAAGAATAGGTTCATAACTAATCGATAGAATATTAGTAAGATTGTTGATGGGCTTAAAAAAAATGAACATTATTGCTTGGATTATTCTTGGTCTTATAGCCGGAGCGATCGCCAAAGCTATTTACCCCGGTCGTCAAGGCGGTGGTATTCTCACAACAATGATTTTAGGTATAGTCGGCGCTTTTGTTGGGGGAACCATAGTTTCCATCTTAGAGACAGGATCACTACAATTTGCTGCGGCTGGTCTCAGTATTCCTGGTCTAATTGTTGCTGTGCTTGGTGCCATGATTGCTATTTTCCTTTGGGGACTAATTGCTGGACGTACCAGTGCTTAGTTGAATGGCAATAATAATTATAGTTAGAGCCAATTTATTAGGTACTAACTGCTTACTATTTCAAATATATAAAAATACTCCACTTGCTTAATGCAAGTGGAGTATTTTTATATATCCGGGTACAAATTAATAGCAATTCTTTTGCCTAAACGCTAACTAACCAGGGTTTTAAGCTTAATATACCTTAATTGAATATTTAGATATAAAATTGTAGATACACCCTAATCTTGCTTTGAGAAGCCGAACTGCTCTATTGTATATGCACCCTAATATCTAATCTGGACAACCCTGATGATTATAAAGATTTTTTAAATTCATCTTTTATGTTTTCAGCTGTGTGAATAACTTGGGCTTCAGCTTGCTTTACTTTGCCTTCAGCCTTGTCTTCTGGATTGCCAGTTAATTCACCAAGAGTTTCTTGAACCTTACCTTCAATATTTTTAGCAGTTGCCTTGATTCTATTTTCAGCGCTCATATTTTTGAACCTATTTTAATTATTATTTTGTAACTTTATAATTAATTTTATCGATATACAATTTATTTGATAACTATCATTAGATAGACTTTTGTCTGAATATCGCCTTCCCTAGGATAGATATAAGTTATACAGACATAATTAACTAATAAAACTTAATAGCATTTTTAATCATATTATGATTTGAGCAAATAAAAAATATTTAAGGAAAGTATAAAGGTGGCACTTAAGCGGAAGAAAAATATTTGGACACGTGAATTTAATGACATAATTAGGGGTGCGAGTGGAGGATTTTTGTTTGGCATTCCCTTGCTTTACACGATGGAAGTTTGGTGGATTGGTTCACTAGCAAAACCACCAATGATGATGGTAGCGATCGCACTAACATTTATTGTAGTTTTCTTACTCAATCAAACTGATGGCTTTCGCAAACGCAGACATATCGCGTCAGCTTATGAAGCAGCAATGGACACAGTAGAAGCTATAGCAATCGGAGTAATTTGCTCGGCTCTCATGCTGCTGCTATTGCGAGAACTGACACCAGAAACTGCCTTCAAGGAAGCTTTAGGTAAAATCATCTTTGAAAGCGTACCATTTAGCTTAGGAGTGGCATTAGCCAACCAGTTTTTGGGAGATAGTCGTAACGCCAACCCAAAAGAGCAAACAGATGGGAAGCCAAATAACTCTCCTAAGCAGAACGCACCAGATGACTTACAAGCTACCCTTGCTGATATTGGCGCGACTCTAATTGGTGCAACAGTAATAGCCTTTAATATTGCCCCTACAGATGAAATTCCCATGTTAGCGGCAGGAGTTTCGCCACCTTGGCTTTTAACAATAATTGCCTCATCTTTGGTGATTTCTTACGCAATTGTATTTCAAGCAGGCTTTTCAGACCAACGAAAGCGCAGACAGCAACAAGGAATTTTCCAACGTCCGTTAAGTGAAACGACTATGTGCTATTTAGTATCGCTGTTAGCAAGCGCTTTAATGTTGTGGTTCTTTCAAAAGCTGACATTTAGCGACCCTTGGACAATGTGGTTAGATCACACTTTGTTGCTTGGATTACCTGCAACAATTGGCGGTGCAGCTGGAAGGTTAACGTTATGAGTCAGACAGAACAACGACCAAAGCGATCGCTTGCTGAATGGGTTACATTTAGCGCGGCAACATTCATCCTCACAGGAATTGTCGGTCTGGTATGTTACACCTGGGTAAATGATAACCATGAACCCCCTATTCTTTCTGTAAGCAACAAACAGAAAATTCGAGAGGTAGATGGACAATTCTATGTCCCCTTTGAAATCATTAATACTGGAGGAGAAACAGCCGAATCAGTACAAATTATGGCTGAATTAAAAATCAACAATGAAGTTATAGAAACAGGAGAACAACAGATTGATTTTTTATCTCGTAGTGAAACAGAAGAAGGAGCTTTTATATTTAGCACTGACCCTCGCAAAGGTCAATTAACTCTGCGAGTTGCCAGCTATAAGTTACCTTAGTATTAAAAAGTTAGGAACCCAAAAGTACAGACGCGAAATTTCGCGTCTGTACAACTTTTAAACGCCCACTTTCGACTTAGACCAAACGCCATTTTCATCTTCATCATATTGCTGATGAACTGCTTCCCAAGCAGCATGTTCCGCTTTGGTTTGGTCATTTGACTCATTGAACACAGCGTTATAACGCTCCATAAATGTGCGTTGAGCGTCTTGAGAAAGATGAGAGCGAACTTCCGGAGATAAATCCTCTACGCTGTTGCAAGCACCAGAACAAGCGCGAGCCAATGTTGCCTCAATTGTGTGAATCTCTTCACCACCAGCACTTTCTAACAAAAGTTGAAATTCGCCAGCGCGATCGCTTGCAACTTCTGCCATCACTAAAAACTCACCAGCTTGTAAGCGGGTTTGATAAATAGTGGCTTTATCTTCTGGCATACCCAATGTCGTGAGAACCGATACTAAACCTGCACCTGCACTGCCGGCGATCGCACCACTAGCTGCTCCTAACAGTACTGCACCAATCGGACCTGCTGCCACAATCGGACCGACAAAAGGAATAAACAGTACACCTACACCAGAAAGTAAGCTGAGGAAGGAACCAAACAAAGAACCAAAAATGGCTCCTGTTCTCAAACCTCCCAAAATCACATCCCTTTTACTGATGAAACCAGCAATTCGAGTTTCCGACTGAAAGTTTCTGCCCATCACCGAGATATGATCTCTAGACACACCGCGGTCTATTAAACGTCGAATAACGTCATCAATTTGTTTTTGCTCTTTAAAAACAGCAGAAATAGTACGTTCTGCCTTATATGCTTCAGTCATTTTGATGCACCTTATATCTTGCTTTTTTATCAGGAAAACTGAGAATGCAGATGCGGAAATATTTTCTCTGCCCGCATCTGCATTCTCCTAATCAGACATTATGGATTACGCTATATCTGCTTACGCTTACACACCTACAGGTGTTTTGATTCCTTGTGCTTGCTGACTACCATCTGATTGCAGTGATTCCCCTTCGATAAAGGAGCGCAGCATCCAAGCCATCTCTTCATGCCCTTCCATCAGTCCAGTTAAGAAGTCGGCAGTTCCTTGATCATGGAACTGATCACCACACTGATCTACATGGTCACGTAAGTTGCGAATGACCTGCTCATGATCGTTCACTAATTGAGACACCATCTCAGTTGCTAAGGGGACGGTTTCAGCCTGCTCTTTGAGAGATGCAACCTTGAGAAATCCTTCCATTGTCCCAATTGGATAACCACCCAAAGCACGAACGCGTTCAGCTACTGAGTCGATAGTTTCAGTTAATGCTGTGTAGTGCTCTTCCCAAAGCTGGTGCAGACTACGGAACTGAGGTCCAACGACATCCCAGTGGAACTTCTTCGTTTTCACTAAGAGTAAATAGGCATCTGCCAAATCTTGATTCAACAGGTTAATTACACCTTGACGTTGTTCTTCTGTCAAACCAATGTTTAACTTACGCATAATTTTCAATCTCTAGGCTAACTCTCCTTCTAGGTTCACCAATTTCCCACCAAGCAACATCAACCTAAGGAAGTATTATCAAAGGCACATAAATTCTCAAAGGAATAATTATATTTTTGTAAATAATTTAACACTTGCTAAATATTGATAGTTATTCCTTTTTAAAGAATAATTAATCGTCTTAACTTAAGGTAATTTAATACACATCCTGAATCTTACTATAAAAAATAGTAATAGACATCTTGATTACAATCAGCAATCAAGATGTCTGCAATAAAAAAGACCAAAACCTACTTTGATAAAGATGTCCAGATTGATAGATATTCGGTCTTACTTACTTTTTACCTGTCACCTTTTCCAGAATACCCTTAACTTCATCTTCCACTGTCGTCGCATTTTGTGAATTCTCAGGACGGCTCATTTTATCAATGTCAGCTGTTCCCTGAACCTCATTAAGTCCTCCGCCGCTTGTTTCTTCTTGCTCCCTTGACATTGAAGGAGGAGGCTCTGTAGCTATTTGATCAGTTTTGCGCTGAATTTGATTTAGCTGATCTGTAGCTTCTGTTGGGTGGCTTTTATCAGTACCGATCGCGAAAGCCGGAAAAGCGTTAGTTAAAAGTAGTAAAGCACAGGTAAAAGCAACAACTAGAAAACGCACAGGGCGTAGCATAGATAAAACAGAATCAATTCTTTTCATTTGAAATCCTCGATAACAGCACTAACGCAGAACTTTTTATTTGATAGAGAAGCGTATGCCCTTAGCTAGTCAATTTGAGCAATCAAATCATCAAGCTGTGCTTCCATCTTTACGTTCTTGCTCTACAAACCTTGTGAAGAGGGGGGCTGCATGTTCCGCATCGGCTTGGTGGAGAAACAGGCAAATCAACCGTGACTTTTGTATAAAAGTCTTGCGGATCACATTAAGATTCTTCTTTCAAGGTTCGCTTATTTTTTTATACTTCTAGGACGCTAACATTTTCATCGACCCCTAGGGTGAATTTTTTTTGTTTATATTGCCAACTTAATCACTCTATGGATAGATAAATTTAATTTTATTTTAGTCTCTTAACTATAAGTTTCGATAATATTCAATTGGATTAATTACTTAATTTATTTATAGTTATAAAGTAATTAATTCAATACTACCTAACAGATATTTAAGATATGTAATTAAGCGATCGCCTCTAAATTATTTTTCGTTTAGAGACACATAATTTAATTGTAACCGCCAAAAAAGTTTTAGTTAAAATATTTTCTCTTATCCATACTTGAATAGTAAAAAAAAATAAAATTCTATTAATTAAAAATGGGTGGTATAGGAGTCGAACCTATCTGATGCTGGTTAAAAGCCAGCTGCACAGCCGCTATGCTAACCACCCATAAACCTGGAATAACCCCTCTAGATGGAGTTGAACCACCGCAGCTGAGTTTAGAAGACTCTGTGCCAGATCCGCTGGTAGAGGGAATTAATCCACCTGGGAAGTACTGCCCTTCCTAACTCTGTGTTATCAGCACAGCGCCTCGCTTCTCGGCTTCAGGTGGATAAAGGAAGATGGAGGAATCGAACCCCTACAGTTGCCTGTACCCTGGTTTTCGCTTTGCAGTTGCCGACCATTTAGCGGCATCTTCCATTCAGGGGTGCCTGACGGGACTCGAACCCGCTAATTACTTGTTCCACAAACAAGCGCCGCGACCACTTTGGCTTCAGACACCATCAGTGGAATCAATGGGACTTGAACCCATGACCTCCTGCTTGCAAGGCAGGCGCTCTATGCATTTGAGCTATGACCCCATGTTTGATAGTCCTGACAAGAATCGAACTTGCAACCAGTTCCTTATAAAGCAAATGCTCTACCGTTGAAGCTACAGGACTATAAAGCGAATGACGAGGATTGTTCGCGGAGCGTTCTCGTTCGCGCAGCGTCTCCGACAGGAGAAGAGTACTCGTGCCAAGAGTTTGGAAGACTCACATCGCACCGTCACATATGACATGCATAGTTGAAAGATTTGAAAATGCTGACCACTCAGCCAGGTGGAAACCTCAAGGCTTTATGGAAGCTAAACCAAGTTCCTGGATTTCATCGAATTTTAGGCTTTAAAATTTGAACTTTAACAAGTTAAACTTTGAGCGTTAAGGTTTAAGCGATGAGCGTTAACCTTTGAGCTTTAAAGTTAGAGACGAATCCTAAGTTCGTTGCCTTTTCAGGCAATCCATAAATTCAGAAATTTTCGAGTGACCAGCAAGCATTATTCTAATCTGGGATTTCTACCATTGTCGTGGCATTGCTGATAGAAAGTACGCGATCGCATGTCGATTTGAACTCTTCAATGAATATCATTCGTGTTTCAATTTCTTTAGAGATATTGGTTGGATCTAACAATTCCACGCCTTCTCTTGCCATAAAGCTATCAACCAAAGACTGATATTGGTCAGAATTTACAGCTTCATTCTTTCCCAAAACTTCTAAAGCCAGTTTATCCAGTCTTTCTTTAATTTTCGCCTGCGCTTTCTCGTATTGACTGCGAGTTTGAGTGTAAGCTGACTGCATAGTATCGAGAATTGCCTCGTAATAGTCGATGAAATTTTTCATTTCAATCGCCTCTGCAACCGTCATTTCCTCACCGGCGACTGTCACGCGAGTAGAAGCATTAGAAACCACGATCGCTCTTTTAATCGCTCGTCTTCTATCAAGCAATGCCTGAACTCTTTGCACAAGTGCCTTAGCATTGACTTCATACTCCTCTCTCGATTTAAAGCCAGTGGGCACTTTACCAACTTCGACAACAGTTATCAAATTACCCTTTTCTAAAGCCGCTCTTGCCGATTCAATCCGCTTTTGCAGCAATGTTAACTCTGCCAGAGCATCAGTAACAGTTATTACAGTCATACTACACTCCTCAATCGACTATATAAATTTGGCATAGCCGCACGCAGATGGCGAAATTCTGGGGCTGGTGACAGGAATTGAACCTGCAACCTACCGCTTACAAGGCGGTTGCTCTGCCAGATTGAGCTACACCAGCACAGATTTTGGTGACGGGGGCAGGAATTGCACCTGCTGATGTTCAGGTTATGAGCAGTAGCGAGCCACTGTTGCTCTATCCCCGCGCACCAATACCCCTGACTGGACTTGAACCAGTAACCTTCTCGTTCTAAGCGAGACACCTCTTCCAATTGGGCTACAGGGGCATATCGGGATGGCAGGATTTGAACCTGCGACCTTCGGCTCCCAAAGCCGCCGCGCTACCAAGTTGCGCCACATCCCGTTCATGCTCCTGACTGGATTTGAACCAGTACCATCTGATTTTTAAGATCAGCGCCTCGTTCCAATTGGGGTACAGGAGCATAATTTAGCTGCTTTATGAAAGCAGAACTGGGGAGGCAGGACTCGAACCTGCATTTTGCCGCTTTCAAAGAGCGGTGCCATACCGTTAGGCGACTCCCCAATAAATGCCGGGACAGGGTATTACCCAGTGGATCTCATCGTTCAGAGCGATGTGACTTGCCTATTCGTCCACCCGGCAGCAAACATTTAAATCTAAGCTAGTAAGCTTGTATCGAAAATACTTATAGCTTAATATTTGTTCTAATCAACTTAATTATTAAGCTATATGAAAATCTGTGAGACTTGCGGAGCGGGATTTTCTAACTACATTAAAATTGATAGCAAGCTTAGAAATTTGAAAAATCGTAAAAACTGCTTAAATTGCTCACCTTTTGGTTTGCATAACACAAAAGTCTTAAGTTCTAAACCCGACAAACGAAAAAGTCGTAAATCAGGGTTAAAAGTCATTTCTTGGCGGCAAAGGGTTAAACTGAGAGCTATCGATTATAAGGGTGGAAAATGCCAAATTTGTGGCTATTCCCGATGTCATCAGGCACTAGACTTTCATCATCTTGATCCAAAACAAAAGGAGTTTTCACTTAGTGGAATATCAAGAAGTTGGGATTCAATTAAGTCAGAAATAGATAAATGTATTTTGGTTTGTGCAAATTGCCATAGAGAAATCCATGCTGGTATGGTAACTGCCAAAGCAGGGCTTGAACCTGCGACCCTTCCTTTAACAGAGGAACGCTCTACCACCTGAGCTATTTGGCATTGAGTCCCCCAGGTCGGAATCGAACCGACGACCTTCTGTGCTTCAAACAGACGCTACTACCAACTGAGCTACCGGGGGATATAGAAGGAGAGATAAGTTTTATCTAGTGGACTGGTTTAATTCAACACTAATCAGCCACTACTTCATCTCTCCCATGTAAGGCGATCGCGGAAGGATTTGAACCTTCAGTCTTGAGTTTCGTAGACTCAGATGTTATCCAGTTACACCACGCGATCAAAACGGAGAAGACAGGATTTGTAGCTTGCTTCCCGAAGGATACCTGCGACGGTCGTTAAACCGCTCTCCTTTACCAGAGGAGTGCTTTCAGCCACTCAGCCACTTCTCCGTAATGGGTCGGGCAGGAATTGAACCTACAACCAACAAAGAACGCTTTTACAGAGCGCTGCCCGCACCAATAGACGAGCCGACCCAGAATCATTCCCCCGACGAGATTTGTTCGCGGAGCGTTCTCGTTCGCGCAGCGTCTCCGACAGGAGAAGAGTACTCGCAATCTCCGCTTTGAAAGAGCTGCGACTTAACCCTTCGTCCACGGGGGCAAATATCTACTTTCAGTAGACCGAAAAGATTTCTAAAAGGCTTACCATGCGTTCATTTGACCGAGTTTATAGAATCCGCCAGAATGCCCGTATATCTGCTTTTTGAGCAATAGGGTTGTAGATCAGTTCTCCAGCCCAGGCAAGCGATCGCTCTCGTCAGTCACAGAAACGTCGCCTGAAACCCTTGTTCTTTCGTCAACTTACAAAAGTTTTCGGTCTACTGACTTTGTGCAAGTTTAGAAAAAGTAGAACGCAGGGACTAGGATTTGAACCTAGAACAACGCTTTTGGAGAGCGTGATGTTGCCGTTACACCATCCCTGCATTGATAGCAGCGGCGGGATTTGCACCCGCATCAGCCAAGGTATGAACTTGGAGCTTTGCATTAAACTACGCTGCGACACCAAAGGCTGAGGTGAGAATCGAACTCACGATATTCGCTTTTGCAGAGCGACGCCTTCAACCACTTAGCTACTCAGCCATTTGAGAGTCCCGACGGGATTTGCAATTCATTTCGCCTACAGGACTTCAACCAGGGTGACGGGATTTGAACCCGCAACATTTCCGCAGACAACGGAACGCTCTAGCCATTGAGCTACACCCCGATATTTTTGAAATCCGTACCTAAAATTTTAGGCTTTCAGGCACAGATTTTTGATGAACTTGCTCATTTCATATTTAGTTTTCAAGGTTCAGATAAATTAATTTTAACTGTTAGAAACTCTTAGCAAAATAAGCGGCTATCTAAGTAATAAAGAACAAGTGTATTACGAATGCGATCGCTAAATTTTGCCTTCGCGAACTTAGAACTTTTCTCGTTTCTTGCTTCTACTTCAGATTGTTTGGAAGTAGAAGAAGCTTGGTTTGGTGGGGATTGTCGTCTATCCCACCTTTTGTGTACTACTTGTATGTAGAACATAGCTTTTAATTTTTGAGAAGCTTTGTTTTTCGCTTCATTACATTAATACTACAAAACACTACATAGGATGTCAAGGGGTTTGGTAATTTTTTTGAAAATTGTCTAAAGTTGCTTCTGTGCTTAGGTTTTAACTCAAAAAATTGTCTAAAAGGTCAAACTACAACTTATGTTTGGGTGAATTTCTGGAAATTTGACTTGATAGACAACTACCTTAAACAACAAAAAATATTTAGTGTTGTTGCAATATCTGGTTACAAACCAACTTTGTTACAGCCTGTAGTATTGCCTTCATCACTTTTATATATAGCAATGTCTGTTTACAAGCTGCGACTCTGAAGAAAAAAATAGCCGCACAAAGTTTGTCACAAATCATCAGCCGACTTAAACAGTAAGGCTACCGATTTGTGACAGTTTGCTTAGTAAAAATGAAGCAATAAAGGGCGAGTTGTTTTACTCACCCCAAAAGTCATTTCATTCGCTCACGACGGAGGCGCTTTTTTGCGCTTCTTGCCAAAGTTTGTGTACAAAAAACTCAGTGCGCTCGCTGATCGCTGTGATGAACACACCCTCAGCATCCTCAGAACCATTAGATATCCAAGAACCGCGCAGAGTAACTTCTATATACTCGGCATCACAAACTGATAACGCAATGATTTCTTTGTCATCGCCTTTTATCTCAGCTTTTAGCACCTCAGCCCTTAGCGCTTCTACTCCTGGTAAATCAACAGGAAGCAAAAAGGAAGCGGTACTAGGTTCTACGCAGAGACGTTGCCCGACTCGCAGTGCCAAAATCACTCGCCCTTGCACCCATTGCTCCAGGGACTGAGTTAGACACTCTAAGTAAAAGCTTTTTTCAGTGTAAGTTAATTTCAGCATTCCTTATGCTCTCCTGTTATTCCAGGTTTGCTTGTTCAAAGCGCCAGAACTGTTCGGCAAAAGATATAGCCGGATGGACTGGTGCTTTTGGCTTGGTACGCAGTTGCATACCAGTCTCAAAGAGAGTGCGATCGCCTTTACGCGAGTTACATTTTTCACAAGCTGTGACTACGTTATCCCAAGTATGCGAACCGCCTTTAGAACGCGGAATCACATGATCTAGTGTTAGATGTTTGCTGCTGCCGCAATATTGGCAACTGTGATGGTCTCGTCGTAACACTTCGCGCCGATTTACTCGTGGAATTTTCCACACACGCTCACCAGAAGCAATTTTCAAGCGAATGTGTTTTGGTACATAAAGTACCAAGCTAGGTGAGTGGACTTGCCATCCGCTTTCTGCGATAAAGTCTAGCGGTTCAGCTTTATTTGTTACTAACAGCACGATCGCCCGCTTGATATTTACCCGACACAGTGGCAAGTAGTTTTGCGAAAAAACCACCACGGATTGCTCTAACACTTGCATTGCGCTCGTCACAGCTTGACTCCTTATTAAAAAACCCCCGCTTCTTCTTTTTATGAAGCGGGGGTTGGTAATTGACCGGAAAGTATTCTGGTCTTATATCGGTACAGCATCTTGGTATCTGTACCTCCCGCTTGCTTGGTTTGGTTTTAGGGCTGCATTCAGCCGACTAATTCTCTGATATCTAAAATCATGATTACCCTCTGTGATTTGCCATTGATTTTGGCGATCATTACCCATAAATAAATACTCCACTCCCACAGCAGCTGATTCCCAACTAAATCGGCAGTTGGCAGCACGCAAAGAAGTAGAGTTTGGGTAAATGGATTTCACAGAAAATTTCACCTATTGAACATTCCTTTAAACATACTACACTTGTATTACTATCCTGTCCATACCTATAAGGAGAAAAAGTGATGCATACGATCGCTCGCACACCAACCACCGATATGGAAGTTACCAGCATCCGTCTGGAGCGCGAACTAAAAGATAAACTCAAAGAATTAGCCGGCAGCCAAGGATATCAGGCTTTGATCCGAGATATACTCTGGAATTATGTCCAGCAAAAATCAGGTGAGTGGAAACCCCGATTTTCGCGATCAGATATTAGAGCGAGCATAGCTGCTACCGCTCAACAAGAAGAACGCTGCGTACTCACAGGTCAATTAATTCAAGCCCAGCAACCAATGTTGTTAGGACTGACGAGGAATGGCGATATGGTTCCTCTATGTGTCGAAAGCTTGGTTGGATAGCCTTCGTTTCAAGTAAATACAGCCTTGGGAAAAACCTGTCCACCCATTGGGCAGGTTTCTCCTTGCAAAAAAGCTTTTACAACAGCAAATGCCGCTCTAAATCTTGAAAAACACCGAATTTTTTTGTGTGAGTGCCATTTGCTCTCTGAATCTTGATACAAATAGATCACTTACTAACAAGCCACGGCGCTATGCGTGGATAACTTTGATGAAACCCCAGTTACTCACCGATGTTTGGTGGTAACTGAACTATACTATAATTAAATTTTATTAAGAAAATAAATTTAATACAAAATAAACATTTGCGATTTTAAGTCTCGACAAGCTAAAGAACCTTTATATAATCGCTGATTGCAAACAAAAGGTTTTATAACACTTGACATATGGCAAGCATCACTTAATAAGTAAATGATTGTCGCCAAGAAAATTTCGCTAACAAAACTTTACAATTTATTTAGTATCTGCCTGAGTAACGCCTAGAAACTATGACTCAGTTTTCCTCTAATCACATTCCAATTTTGACTTATAAACAAAAGGCTCCCACAGTTAAGTAAAGATAAAGTGAAATAAATATTACAAAATCCGGAAATGCTCTCAGTGTTAATTCTTAGAATATTTACGTACTTTTTGGATAAATTATAGAGAAATTACTGTTTATGTATACTTACAGACAGGGTATCCTGAATCAAAGCTAGTAAATTAACCCAACATATGAAAGCCAGAAATTAACTGGTTTAAGACTTTTAGTATATTATTGATATTTTTTAACTAAGTATACCTTTATTTAATATACCAGTGATTTGGTCATCTCAAATAGAAAGGGGCTATAACAGGTGAAAGAAACTTTTGATCGTAAATAAAGCGAATCATCAGGTGCACCTACAGAGCAAAAAGTAAAACAAATGCCAGGAGGTTGGGTAAAAAGAGGATGGGGTCATTATCAAACAGCGTGCCAGGAATGAAAAAAACTTTATCATCGCCACTACTGCGCCAAGATGAAGTAGATCGACAACAATACCCAGTCAACCTGATGCAGCATCAGAAAGAACCAGCCGACCAGTTGGCACGTCATATTCATGAAATTATCGCCAAGAGTTTGGCTCCAGCAACAATGCTGCAAGAGATTGCCCAACTTCTAGGAGCCGCGTTCCAAGTTGATTCTTGCTGCTTAGTTCCAGTAACGGGTGAGGGATTTGAGGAGGCAATTACTGCGAATTGGTGTGCCTCAAAGTATTTAGGCTTGCCGCATCCAGATGAGATATTCTCAATGGAACAAGTGGAATGCGCTTGTGAACCAACGATTGAGGATATTTCGACTATTAAAAACAGTTTAGAAACTGGATATCAATATTTACCGTTACCGATTAAAGCAGTTTTGGCTATTCCTACACGCTTTGGCGGCAAAAATAACGGGGTGATAAGTCTGATAAAGTTTCATCCCTATGATTGGAGTGAGTCAGAAAAACAACTGCTAAAAGCGGTGGAATCGTCTTGCGCGATCGCTTTTTCCCAAGTAGCACAAGCACAGATAATTGCTTGTCAACAAAAATATATAGCTAAGAGTGCCCAGCATCAAAGCTTGATCACGCAATTGACCATACTCAGTCGCAGCAACCTGGAGTTAAATCAAATGCTTCAGTTAGCGATCGCCTCGACAGCAGAATGTCTTCAAGCAGATCGCGGTATGCTGATACTCCTAAAATATACAAATCCACTATTTAGGACTCAACCTAAAAAACAAATTCCCAAAGCAAAAGCAACTGTAGTTGGTGAATGGTCTAGAGACGAAAGTTCGCTTGATACTCAACTAGAAACTTTGGATAAGTCTTTCTCTGTTTCCGAGTGTGGTTTATGCCAGCGTGTCTTCACATCAGGAAAAGCAGTAATTATAAATGAAAATATAGACCAAAACAGTATTTCAATTGCTCCAGTGTTTGCTTTGGATGTACTGCCTGCGGTCTTATTAGTACCATTAGAGAATCAAGGCAAGGTTATAGGATTTTTAGTGCTTCAACAAGCAGTGCCTCGCAATTGGGACTTTGCAGAATTAAATATCGTGGAAATGGTTTGTGCTCAAATGAGCAATGCCATAATTCAATCACAGACACTGCGGCAAGTACAGATGTTGGTTGACGAGCGTACGGCAAAACTACAAAGTAGTCTGGAATTGCAAGCCAAACTGCACGAAAAAACTCGGCAACATGTTGAGCAGCTGCGAGAACTTAACGAACTCAAAGATGAATTTTTGAGCAACATGAGCGATCGCTTGCGTTACCCCCTGACGAATATGCTGATGTCAATCCGCAATTTAGGTCTACCAGGAATAACACCAGAGCGTCAAGCTAAATATGTTGATATCTTAGAAAGCGAGTGTACTAAAGAAATCAACTTGATTAATGACTTGTTGACGCTTCAAAAGCTAGATACTCATCAAGAACGCCCACAATATGAAAACATCGATTTAAATACAAAAATTCAAGATGTAGCAGCATCCTTTGAGGAAAAGCTTGCAAATAAAGGATTAAGTATTAAGGTGGATCTACCTATAGAACCACTAATTCTACAAACTGAAGTAGAAAGTTTGAACCGCATTCTGCAAGAGTTGTTTACCAATGCAAGTAAATACTCAGAACGTGATTCTGTCGTTCAACTGCAAGTTCATCACCAAGTTGAGCAACAAATAGATCAAGTTATGATTAAAATAACTAACACCGGACTTGGTATCTCCGATGAAGATGCGACTTACATATTTGACAGGTTCCGTCGCGGTAGAGGAGGACGATGGACTCCAGGTACAGGGTTGGGACTTGCTTTAGTCAAGTCTTTAGTGCAGCATTTGAATGGAGCGATCGCTGTTGAGAGCACTTCAATTGAGGACTCTAACTTGAGCAAAATTTGCTTCACCCTAACTCTGCCCCAATTTTCTGAATAAAGCAAACCATCTTTTAAACGTGACTGAGCAACACAATACAACAGAGGATTTTGATTTGAACTCTGCTAGTGACGACACCAACCTAGAAGATAATTTAACAACCGATGTGGAAGTCAAAATTGAGAAGATAGCAGAGCGAAAGCGACAAATCACTGCTAAAATCCAAATTCCCCAATCAGTTGAACACGTTTGGAAAGTCCTGACAGACTATGAAGCTCTAGCTGAATTTATTCCTAACCTTGCCAAAAGCCGTCGATTGGAGCATCCTACCGGCGGTATTCGGCTAGAACAAGTAGGCTCTCAGCGGTTACTAAATTTTAACTTTTGTGCGCGTGTAGTTCTGGATTTGGAAGAATGCTCTCTCAAAGCAATTAATTTCCAAATGGTAGAGGGAGATTTTAAAGACTACTCTGGTAGCTGGTATTTAGAACCTTACTACGTTGGTGAAGATGTTGGAACTAATCTTTGCTACACAGTCAATATTTGGCCTAAACTTGTTATGCCAGTCACAGTGATTGAGCGTCGCCTAAAAAATGACCTACAGTCAAATTTGCTAGCAATTCGCCAGCGTGTACAGGAGTTAGCCATTTAGTTGCTAGCTGTAAAGCTGCGTCAGATATGCAATTTTTTGTATCTAGTAAATTTTTATATGTTTGATACATTAAATTTTTTGTATATGTAACCACAGATTAACACCGATATTTATCAGTGTTTTTTTGTACGGAAAGATGCAACTCAAAATGAACTCCGTGCAAAAGCACCAGTTAAGTTCACAGGCTTGCAAGTGACTCAAATTCGCGCGATCGCTTGTTCCGACCCACAAGCATCAGCCTGTCCGATTCGTCAATGGAGTGGGCGATAAATTGCAGCATAAGCGATCGCGCGAATTTCCACTTTTAGGGTTAACAACGGCGCAAAAATCGCTAAACCCTTGCTTAATAAAGTGCTCAGGGAGCGCGAAATTTTTATATACCTAAAACAAAAGTACCCCCAGGGGAATTCGAATCCCCGTTACCTCCGTGAAAGGGAGGTGTCCTAGGCCTCTAGACGATGGGGGCATCAGAGCCAGACTTTTATTAAAGTAACGAATTTTCGTGCCAATGTCAACAGGTTTTGCCAAAAAATTCTTTTCTCACGTCCGGCACGGCTGGAAAAATTGTGTTGGGCTTTTTCGGTTAGTCTGTGTTCGCGTTGGCGTTGGCGTTGGCGGAGCGTGTCGCAGACAAGCCTCTCGTTCGCGCAGCGTCTCCGACAGGAGAAGAGAAGCGTCTTTGTAAGGAGATGCCCCCTGATTCATCTGTGGGGCAGGGTTTATAGCTAGTTGAGAAGCCTCCCAATTTATTTGTGGGGAGGACGAACCCTCCCCCATTTTTTCTAGTATCGCTCGGTCACCCGGCAATGCCTTCACCGAGGCACGGCTGGAAAAATTGTGTTGGGTTATTTCGGTTAGTCTGTGATGCCCCCTGATTGATCTGTGGGGGACTAACCCAACACAATTTTTTGTCGCCAAATTGGTCACCAACAGATTAAACAAGAGTGCATAAATAATTTTTTTATTTCACGCCAAGTCAAGAGAGCGGATTGCTTTTTTTCCCTATTGTTTGTTTTGCTTCGGATCTTGCCCCGACCCCAAAGCCCAGAAAGTTGTAGCGACTGCCGTCGGAAACAAGAAGGCAATCTATAGGAAGGACTTTTGCATTTTTTTATTCAAAGATAAAGTCCATCGGCTTCGTCATCGGTTGTTTGGTCACGCGATCGCTCTCGAATTATAATAAATCCTACTTTTATGGGCTATGATTTGGTTTTAATTATCTTGCCATTTCGTATCCGCCAGTCGTTAGGCGTTTTTCACTTTATCTGAATGCTCCCGTACATTTGCCTTTTTGCAGATGGGCGCATACTGGCGGAATCTTTTTTGTGTTTTATGCTAGAACAGCGATCGCCACTTTTTGATAAATAATTAAGAAATAGCGTATAAAACAATACCCCTTATGAAAGCATTGGAGAATTTAAGAAGTCACAAAGGGTGTGGTATTGCGCCCGATAAAGTTAAGATTAACTGTTCTTTACAAAAGATTTTGACATATATCACTCAAAATCTACAACATGGAAGCATCATTTGAAATCACCCAACAGATGGTGATTGCCGTATTTGCAGGCATTACCGCTCAAGTGCTGGCTGCATACCTTCGGCTACCCAGTATCGTCTTGTTATTGGTGTTTGGCATTCTCCTTGGTTCGGATGCCCTTGGGCTGTTGCACCCTCATTTACTGGGCACAGGATTGGAAGTTATTGTCGCTTTAGCGACGGCAATAATTTTGTTTGAAGGGGGACTCAACTTAGATTTGCGCGAGTTGGGCAAAGTTTCCGTGAGTCTACAATTGCTCGTCACTCTGGGAACGCTCATCACTCTGCTTGGTGGTAGCATGGCAGCTCACTGGTTAGGTGAATTTCCCTGGAATATTGCCTTTCTCTACGCTTCGATAGTTGTAGTTACAGGACCAACCGTCATCGGTCCGCTGCTCAAACAAGTCAATGTAGATCGACAAGTCGCAACGCTTTTGGAAGGAGAAGGCGTTTTAATCGACCCGGTAGGAGCTATCCTCGCCTTCGTTGTTCTTGATACAATTTTGAACGGCGATGCTGACCCAATTAATGCAATTATCGGTTTGCTGTTGCGTCTAGGAGTTGGTGCAGCAATTGGTGGAGTCGGTGGTTATTTGATGAGTTTGATTTTTAAACGTGCTGATGTTCTCTCATTAGAACTAAAAAATTTAGTGGTGCTAGCGGTGCTGTGGAGTTTGTTCACTTTAGCGCAGATGATCCGCAGTGAGTCGGGAGTAATGACAACCGTAATCGCTGGCGTAGTTTTTGCTAACTCCTCAGTGCCAGAAGAACGTTCGTTACGCCGCTTTAAAGGTCAATTGACGATTTTCAGTGTGTCGGTGCTGTTCATTTTGCTAGCGGCTGATTTATCTATTGCTAGTGTACTTGCCTTGGGTTGGGGCAGTTTATTTACAGTTTTGGTCTTAATGTTCATCGTTCGCCCGATTAACATTATCTGTTGTACCTGGAATAGTGACCTGAACTGGCGGCAAAAACTATTTTTAAGTTGGGTTGCACCTAGAGGTATTGTTTCTGCTTCTGTGGCTTCTTTGTTTGCGATCGTACTCACACAACGAGGTGTTAACGGTGGTGAAGCGATTAAAGCTTTAGTTTTCTTGACAATTCTGATGACAGTATTCTGCCAGGGGCTAACAGCAGGTATGGTCGCCAAATGGTTGCAAATCACTTCTCAAGAAGCAACCGGGTTGGTAATTGTTGGCTGTAATCCTCTAAGTCTCTTGATTGCCCGATTCTTTCAAGAACGGGGAGAAGCTGTAGTAATGATTGATACTGACCCTGAATGTTTTGCAGAAGCCGAAGCACAAAATCTGCGGTTGATTGCTAGCAGTGCGCTAGATACAGGAGTTTTGGAAGAAGCGGGACTGGCTTCGATGGGAACTTTTTTAGCTATGACTAACAATGGTGAGGTAAATTTTGTTTTAGCTCAACGTGCGGCTGAAGAGTTTAACCCACCGCGTGTCTTAGCGGTTTTTCCTCGCGACCCGCAAGCATCTACATCCGGAGATAATAAAGTTGACCAGGCTTTTGTCCAGGACTTAGGAATTAAGACTTGGAATGAGTATCTAAATAGTGGACGAGTGAAGTTAGGGACAACTACCCTTGATGAGTTGGAATTTTCCAGCCAACAAAACCGTATCCAAGAAAAAATTCGCGCTGGGGATTTAGTGCCGTTATTGCTAGAACGAGAAAAACGACTACAGATTATCCCAGCTGCTATTGATTGGCAACCAGGCGATCGCATAATCTATCTATTGCATGACCCCAGATCCAATCTTTTAAAGCGCTTATCCGGTGCTAGCCAATCCACCCCCCTATCTCTAGAAAAGTTGCCAGAAGTCGAACAAGTCCCTGTCCCAAAATTAGCTGAACTTTCCGCTATTGATTCCCCTAGTGTTTGAGGAGACAGGGGGAAAATATTTCTTTTTTCTTATCCTTTACCCTTTACCCTTTGCCCTTTCCCCCTCTTAAATCGGTTGCTGTGGTAAATTACCTAACTCAGAGTTCAGCGTTTCTTGATCTGTTTGTTTTTCTTGCCACAATATACCAGCTAAATGCACCACGGCAAGAAGTATCGCACCAACCGAAAGTATATAACTGTGTATGGTGTAAAGATGCTGAATCGTTGCTGTGCTAATGGCTCCGCCGCCTGTTAGGATATCTCGTAACTGATGGCCAATGAAAGGAATTGCTTCAATTGTTCCTAGCTCGATACTAAAACGCCAGTATCCTAGTTGATCCCACTTTGAGATCATTGCTGTCCAATCCAGACCAATCGCACTCAAGGTAAACAAAATTCCGCTAATCCAAGCAGTCAACCAACTCTTGCGAAATTGTCTGCTTAAAAACATCACCACAATTTGAATCAAGGCAATAATAATTACTGCGTTACCTGCAATATTATGCGCTTTATGAAATAACCAGCCGTAAGTCACTTGCTGATCAATCATTTTTAATGACTCATAAGCGCTGCCTGCTGCTGGTTGATAATAAAAAGAGAGTAAAATTCCCGTCGTCGCGCTAATCAAGGTCAGAGTCAGAATGGCAACCGATAATATTGTCGATATTCGTCGCCCAATTATATCAAACCGGGTGCTTTGCATAGCGATCGCCTCTTTCCTTAGCTTTATATGTATTTTTATTACAGTTTAACTAAGAATTGTTAACAGAGGATAACTCTTAAGGCGTAGATGTAAATATTTTTTAACTTTCCGGCGAGAAAACCCGAAACCGTTCTCAACCGATACGAGGCATAGTCGAGTAAGGGCAGAGAGCATTTGAGGTTTTTCTAAACTTATTTTGAATAGTTTTAGTATGATGAAGATATCTTGACCATAAATGCCATAAGCCAGCCCTCTCAATATTGACAAATAACATATTTTATGGTTTTGCTTCATGGAATAGCATCAAGAGTTGCTTTGTATTGCTTGAGCTTTCGAGCAGTGGAACAGTGGGGATGTTTGCCATCAACGG
>JAESFM010000088.1_pt1 | contig 42776 bp, 31 predicted proteins | sample 9266171 | NCBI WGS metagenome assembly JAESFM01 (sample SAMN14505069, study PRJNA617099) | algae metagenome | isolation source: Hassallia sp. WJT32-NPBG1 and co-occurring heterotrophs from well developed... | place: USA: Mojave Desert, Joshua Tree National Park, California | collected 2006-06-22 | reverse complement strand
CGAACGCACTCTCGGTGGCCTCTGGGCCAGCATCGGCCGCATCATCGAGACCTTCACGCCAACCGAGTGCACCAACTACTTCGCCGCCGCAGGTTACGATGCAGACCGATCGAAAACTGCTCTAAAGGAAGTGGAGCGTGCAAGCATCGAGGCGCAACTCGCGCTCAGAGATGCTCGCGCGAGACTGGACGCAGAGGCTTCGGCAAAATGATCTGAAGACTGCAAATCGACTCATCGGACCGGAACCTGATTGCCCGCGGTGAGCGACTCTTGATTTGCACTGAGAGCTGACCCGGGGGGTGAACGTACCCCGCACAAGGCAACGCCGTCGGGTGTAACACCGACGGCGTGCTTTCGCTTTCGGGCACAGCCTACCCATCCCTAGGGTCCGCCTCTCCTGAATATGCACGAGCGCCTACCCAGTCAATGGCTAAATGCTAGCGCTTTTGGGCCTGTATTCCGGGGGAGCCGCCGCTTCGCGGCGGCGGGGGCAGAGCCCCCTCTTTCTGCCATCTCAGCGAATCACTGTGGAGGTCTTGCCGCTCGCGTACGCTTTCAGTTAGTAGGTGGAGTTGTTTACATCAGCTTGGTGTGCACCACACCGATGCAGGCCTCAGAATTGCTTGGACGCACAAGGAGTTGGACGGACAATTTACAACCGCGGTACGGTTTTCGAGTGTGACGGCTGCCGCAGCCCGTAGCCGTACCCGCCCCGGCCGACCTTTCGCCGGCGATCCGGTCATTCGCGCCGGGCTCGAGCGCTACGGGCCGCGGGGCGAGGGAGGCACGGCGGCGGGAGCCGCGCCGTCACCTGCATCCTTCTCCGGCCAGAGGCGCCCGTCCTGCCGCGCCGGCGGTCGGTGACGCCGGATGCGGAGCGGCGCACCGCCACCGTCATGGCGGCGTCGTCGCGCCATCGGAGGGTGGAGGGCTATGCGGATCCCATCCGCCGATGTCGCAGGGCCCGTGCCGCCCGCCGGCGGAGGATGTGCGGGGTAGCTTCGATGCCTGAGCAAGGAAGACCGGTCTCGATCGGCCTGCTGCGATGACCGCCGCGCGGCCGCCCTTCGCCCTGCTGATCACGGCCTATGTCGCCTTCATCGGGCTCGGCCTGCCGGATGCCGTCACGGGCGTGGCCTGGCCCTCGATCCGGGAGGATTTCGGGCAGGGGCAGAGTGGGCTCGGGCTCATCCTTTTCGCCAGTGCGGCGGGCTACCTGCTGTCCAGCGCGCTGGCCGGGACCCTGCTGCAGCGGCTCAGCATCGGCCTTCTGCTGAGCCTGAGCACGGCGGCGGTCGTCACCGGCCTCGCCGGTTGGGTGATGGCGCCGTCCTTCGTCCTGCTCCTCGCCTGCGCGCCGCTGCTGGGGCTGGGGGGCGGGGCGATCGATGCGGCGCTGAACCTCTTCGTCGCCACCCGATTCGGGCCGCGGCAGCTGAACTGGCTTCATGCCTTCTACGGCCTCGGCGCGGCGCTCGGGCCGCTGCTGATGACGGCGGCGCTGACGGCACCCGGCGGGGGCTGGCGGCTCGGCATCGGCGTCATCGCTCTCCTCCTGGCGTCGCTCGCCCTGTTCTATGGAGTGACACGGCGCGCCTGGGATGCCGGTGGCGTCCGGCCGCCCGCCCTCGCCCGCGATGGGGAGGTTGCCGCCGCGGCCAGGCGCGTCACCCTCGGCGGCACGCTCGGGCAGGGGCGGGTGTGGCTGCAGATCGCGGCCTTCTTCCTGATCGCGGGCCTCGAGGCCACGGCCGGGCAGTGGAGCTTCGCGCTGCAGACCGAGGGGCGCGGCCTCGGCACCACGGCCGCGGGCATGCTGGTGGGCGGCTTCTGGGCCGCCTTCACCGCCGGGCGGGTCGCTGCGGGCTTCGTCGTGGAGCGGATCGGCTCCGTGCGCCTCACCCGCATCGGCGCGCTGCTCGCAGCCGGAGGCGCGCTGCTTCAGGCGCTTGCCCCAGGGGCGCCCGTCCTCGCCGGGGCGGGACTGGTGCTGATGGGGGTGAGCGTCGCGCCGCTCTTCCCGGGGCTGATGGCGGAGACGCCGCGCCGCCTCGGGGCCGCCACTGCGGCGCATGCCGTGGGCTTCCAGGTGAGCGGGGCCATCCTGGGCGCTGCCGCCCTGCCGGCGCTGGCCGGCCTCGCCATCGATCATGCCGGGCTCGAAGCCGCGGCCTGGGCGATGGTCGTGGCCAGCCTGGCCCTGGTCGGCATCAACGAGGCGCTGGTCCGGGTGCTGGACCGGGCGGGCTGACGGGTTCGGCAGGCTGGCGCATATGCCGAGCCGCCGCACCGCCCGTCCAGAGGTGCCGTGGCCGGGGGACCGGCGGGCTACCCGTCCGAGCCTCGATGGAGATGGGGCGTCGGCCGGCCGATGCGGGCAACCGCCGCCTCCCGGCCCGTGAGGCCGGTGTCGACCAGCAGCCTCCCCACCTGCCCGGGCAGCGCTGCTGCGATGACCGGGATCTCGAAGCGGCCGCCGGGCGCGTGCGGGGTCAGTCCCAGCCCTCCAGCACCAGCTTGCCGCGGGCGCGGCCGCTCTCGATCAAGGCATGCGCCCGGCCGAGGCCCGCGGCGCCGATCGGGCCGAAATTCCCGGCGAGCGTCGTGCGCAGCGTGCCGGCATCCACCAGCCGGGCTATCTCGTCCAGCAGCTGGCCTTGCGCGGCCATGTCGACGGTGCCGAACATCGAGCGGGTGAACATGAACTCCCAATGCAGGGAGATGCTCTTCGGCTTCAGCAGCGGCATGTCGAGCGCGCCCGGGTCGTCGATGAGGGCGAGGCGGCCCTGCGGCGCGATCAGCTCCGCGATCTCCTTGAGGTGCCGGTCGGTATGGGTGGTGGAGAAGACGAAGCCGGGCTGCCCGATGCCGAGCGCCGCGACCTCTGCCGCCAGCGGCCTCGCGTGGTCCACCACATGGTGCGCGCCCAGCTCCCGCGCCCAGGTCGCGGTCTCGTCGCGGGAAGCGGTGGCGATGACCGTCAGCTCGGTCAGGCGCCGGGCCAGCTGGATGGCGATGGAGCCGACGCCGCCGGCGCCGCCGATGATCAGGATGGCATTCGCGCCGCCCACCACGGGGCGGCGGATATCGAGCCGGTCGAACAGCGTCTCCCAGGCCGTGATGCCGGTCAGCGGCAACGCCGCGGCCTCGGCGAAGGAGAGCGTGCCGGGCTTGTGGCCGACGATCCGCTCATCGACCAAGTGGAACTCCGCATTGGTGCCGGGGCGTTCGAGGGCGCCCGCGTAGAACACCGCGTCTCCCGGGCGGAAGAGCCTGGCCTCCGGCCCCGCTGCCTCGACCACGCCGGCGGCGTCCCAGCCGAGAACCTTCCAGCTGCCGGCCTCCGGCTGGACCCGCACCCGCACCTTGGTGTCGACCGGGTTCACCGAGACCGCCTTCACGGCGACCAGCAGGTCGCGCCCGGTGGGGGTGGGGCGCGGCAGCTCGATATCCTTGAGCGGGCAGGAAGCGCGGTATCCGATGGCACGCATGGCCTGTCTCCTCGTTGACGGCCGCAGAGGTGACATCTACCCATTTTCGCCACAAGTACGCACAATCAACGCCCATAGTGTCGAAAAGGATACCGCTCATGGCCCGCATCCGGCACGACCGCTTCGACTGCTCCCCCGGCTGCTCCGTGGAGGCGACGCTGCAGCTCATCGACGGCAAGTGGAAGGGGGTGGTCCTGTACCACCTGATGGAGGGCACGCTGCGCTTCAACGAGATCCGCCGGAAGCTGCCGAACGTGACGCAACGCATGCTGACGAACCAGCTGCGGGAGCTGGAGGAGGATGGCTTCGTCGAGCGCCGCGTCTATGCCGAGGTGCCGCCCAAGGTGGAATACAGCCTCACCGCGCGCGGCCGCACGCTGGAGCCGGTGATCGCGGCGCTGAAGGCCTGGGGCGACGTGCATGCCCAGCCGGTGCGCGCCGAGGCGGCCTGAGGCAGGCGGCGCGGCGGGCGTGCCGGGCCGATCATTGCCCGGATATCCAACCGGTTGACCAGGGAAAGCGGGATGGCCGAGATTGCCGCCGCCCTCGATCGGAGGGTGCCTGGCGGCATGCGGCCCCGCTCCGTCATCACCGACATGGTGGAGACCACGCCCGGCCCCGGGCCTCGCCCGACGCCGGGAGGATGGACCACGGGGACCGGGCGCAGGGAGGCCTTCGAGCGTGCCCTTGTTTGCCTCGCGCCCGCACGGCTGCCGCGCGCCAGGTCGGCGCGGCGGTTCATCCCCGGCCATGCGGCCGCGGCAGGCCGGCCTGAATGCCACGCTGCTCGCCTCCGTGCTGCTGCCCCTGCTGCTCTTCGCCGGCATCGCCGCGAAGGATCGCGCCGAGACCCTTCGTCTCGCCGAGGCGGATCTCCTGGCCAGGCTCGATACTTTGCACGGGCATGCCGAGCGCGTCTTCGAGGTCCAGTCCCTGGCCCTGGCTGCGGTCGACGAGCACCTGAAGACGCTCGGCGAGGAGCAGATCCGTGCCGATGCGGCCGCGCATCACCGCTTCCTGCGGGCGTTGCGGGAGCGGACCGGCAGCGGCCTCGGCCTTGCCGTCTTCGACCGGGCCGGGCGCCCGCTTCTCGATTCCGATCGCGCGCAACCGCCGGCCGATATCGACGTGTCCGACCGTCCCTATTTCCGCGCGCACCGCGACGGCACCGCATCGGGGGCGGTCATCTCCTCGCCCTTCCGCAGCCGCGCAGGCGGCGGGGCGCCGACCTTCTTCGTCACGGCACGGCGATCCTCGCCGCTGGGGCCTGGCGATTTCAGCGGCGTGGTCGCGGCCGGGGTGCGGGTCGCCACCTTCGTCGGCTTCTGGTCGCAGGCGGTGCCGGACCCGGACTCCAGCGCCATTCTCTACACGGATTCCGGCGTCGTGCTCGCACGGCGAACGCCGCTGCCTGACGACGATGTGGTCCTGCCGGAGGGAGCGCCGATCCGGCAGGCGGGCGCGGCTGGGCCGCGATCGGTCGTCACCGGCATCTCGCCGCTGGACGGCATCGAGCGCCTCCTCGCCGCGCGCCGCCTGGAGCGGTTTCCCGTCTGGATCGGCCTCGGCGTCGCGGCATCGACGGTGCTGGCACCCTGGCGCGCCCGCATGGCGGTCTACGGCGCCTTCGCTGCCGCGGCCAGCATCCTGCTCGCCGCCATGGCCATCATGGTGCGCCGCCGCACCGCGGCCCTGGCGGATGAGGTCGCGGAGCGGGCCCGCGCCGAGGACAGGGTCAGGTCGCTCAACGCAGATCTCGAGCGCCGCGTCGTCGAACGGACGGCGCAGTTCGAGGCGAGCGAGGCCCAGCTGCGGACCGCGCTGCGCGCCGCGAAGGACAGCGAGGCGGTCCTCCGCGCGACGATTGCCCAGGCGCCCTTCCCGATCATGCTCCATGCCGAGGATGGCGAGATCCTGCAGGTGAGCCTGGTATGGCAGGAGATCAGCGGATGGCGCTGGCCGGACGACATCCCGACCGTCGCCGACTGGACCGAACTCGCCTATGGCGACCGGAAGGACCGGATACGCGGCTACATCGATACGCTCTACGCCCTCGGCCGCCGCGTCGACGAGGGCGACTACCACATCAGGACGCGGCAGGACGGCGAGCATGTCTGGAGTTTCGCCTCCGCACCGGTCGGCCGCGATCCGGACGGCCGGCGGCTCGTCGTCAGCATGGCCGCCGATGTGACGGAGCTTCGCCACGCGGAGGCAGCGCTGCGCGCCACCGGCGAGCAGCTGCGCCTGGCGACGCAGGGGGCCGGCGTCGGCACCTGGGACCTGGACCTCGGCACCGGCCAGGGCACCTGGTCGGAGATTGCGGCGAGGCTGATCGGCCGCGACAGGCTGACGGATACCGCGGAGACCTGGCCGGACGTCGCGCATCCCGAGGACCAGGCCGCGACCATCGCCGCATGGCAGCGCGCGGTCGAGGGCGACATCCTCTACGAAGCGACCTTCCGCCCCGCCTCGCCGGCGGCGACCGCCCGCTGGGTCATCTCGCGCGGCTGGGTGGAGCGCAGTGCGACGGGCACCCCGCTGCGCGGCCGCGGCGTGGTGCTCGACATCAGCGCGCTGCGCCAGACGGAGGAGGAGCTGCGGGAGCTGACCACCACGCTCGAGCACCGCGTGGAGGACCGGACGCGGGCACTTTCGGAGGTCATCGCCGAGCTCGATGCCTTCGCCTATTCGATCAGCCACGACCTCCGCGCCCCTCTGCGCGGCATGGAGGGTTTCGCGCGCATCCTGCTGGAGGACTATGCCGAGGCGCTTGGCCCGGACGGGCAGCGCCATGCGGAGCGGATCGTCGCCGCGGCCATGCGCATGGAGGAGCTGATCCAGGACATCCTCGCCTATTCCCGCCTGTCGCGGGATGCGCTGGAGCTGGTGCCGCTGGATCTCGGTGCGATGGCCGAACGGGCGGTTGCCGAACTCCGCGGCGCCGGCGTGCCCGGCGGCGCCGACGCCCAGGTGCTGGTGGAGCATCCATTCCCTTGGGTGCTGGGCAGCCGGCCCGTGCTGGGCCAGATCCTGTCGAATCTGCTTTCCAATGCGGCGAAGTTCACTGCGCCGGGCGAGCGGGCCTGCATCCGCATTCGCACCGAGCCGCGCGGCAGCCGCGTCCGCCTCTGGATCGAGGACGAGGGCATAGGATTGGCCGACGAGCATCGGCATCGCATATTCAACGTGTTCGAGCGCCTGCATGGCGGCGAGACCTATCCGGGCACCGGGATCGGGCTGGCAATCGTCCGGAAGGGAATCGAGCGACTTGGCGGCGCGGCCGGCGTTGAAAGCAAGAGGCACGGGCGGGGAAGCCGCTTCTGGATCGAGTTGCCGGTGGCCGAGGCCGGCGAACAGGAGGTAAGGCGTGAGCGGGAGCGAGGATGAGGCGCGGGTTCTCCTTGTCGAAGACAACCCCGACGATGCGGAGCTGATCACCCGCGCCTTTCGGAAGGCCGGGCTGGCGGTCATCCTCGAGCATGTGGTGGATGGCGAGGCTGCGGTTGCCCGGCTGGCCCGCGCGGATGCGCCTGCGGTCGGGCTGGTGCTGCTCGACCTGAAGCTGCCGCTGCGCTCGGGGTTCGAGGTGCTCGGCTGGATCCGCGACGAGGCGGAGGTTGCGGTCCGGCGCATCCCGGTGATCGTGCTGACCTCCTCCGACCAGGAGCGCGACGTGCGGCAGGCCTACGACCTCGGCGCGAACTCCTATCTCGTGAAGCCGGTCGGCGCTCCGGCGCTGCTCGACATGGCGCGCGGCCTGAACGGCTATTGGCTGCGGCTGAACCGTGCCGCGAACCCCGTCGGTGCCTAGGCCGCCATGCACGTCCTGCTCCTCGACGACAATCCGGACGACCGCGAGCTGGTGAAGCGGGAGGTCCGCGCCCTCTTCCCCGAGGTGAGCTTCGAGGAGGCCGGAACGGATTGGGACAGGTTCGAGGCAGTGTTCGGCGATGGCTCGGGCTACGACCTCGTCGTCACCGACTACGCGCTGCGGTGGACGGACGGTATCAAGATCCTCACCCATGTGAAGGCGGCGCGCCCCGACCTGCCCGTCATCATGTTCACCGGCACCGGCGATCAGGAGATCGCCGTGGAGGCGATGAAGGCCGGCCTCGACGATTACGTGGTGAAGAGCCCGCGTCATCTCGCGCGGCTGCGGGCCTCGGTGCGGGCCGTGATCGGCCATGCCGAGGGGCGTGCCGCGCTCCGTGCCCGCGAGGCCGAGCTCGCCGAGGCCCTGCGGCAGAAGGAGGTCCTGCTGTGGGAGTTGCATCACCGGGTGAAGAACAACCTGCAGACCGCCATCGCCCTGCTGCGGCTCCGCGGCCGCGGCCGCGACCCGGCGATCCGGCGTGATCTCGACGCGGTGGCCGCCCGGCTCGGCGCGCTGGCCGACGTGCAGTCCCGCGTCTATGCGGCGGGCGATCTCGATGCGGTGGACATGCGGGCCCTGGTCACGGACATGGCGCGGTCGCTGATCGAGGTCTACGGCAACGGGCATGTCACCCTCCGCCTCGATCTGGCGGGGCCGCTGTCGCTGTCGGTACGCCGCGCGGCGCCGCTCGCGCTGCTCCTCTACGAGGTGATGCTGGCGGCGCTGACCCATGGCTTCGACGGCCATGCGGACGAGACGCTGACGGTCAGCCTAGTGCCCGCGGTGGAGGGCACGCCTGCGGTGATCACGGTCGAGGACAACGGCCGCGGCTTCGACCCGGTTGCGCCCGGCGATGGCATGGGGTGGCCGCTGATCCAGCAACTCGCCGTCGAAGCGGGCGCGACGCTGGAGGTCGGGCAGGGCAGCGCCGGGCGTGGCACCCGCGCCGCACTTCGCCTGCATACGGCCGCGGGCACGGTCGCGCCGTCCTGAGGCGGGGGCGGCGCGACCGCGCCCGCGGAGCCCGCTCCGGCCTGTCGCTCGATCGAGCGGATCGACCCGGCCAGGTGGTCCCACCCGAACGGTGCCGACGCTACGGCGCGGAGGCGGTGGTCGCCACGTCCGGGAGGAAGCGCGCCAGCGCTTCGACGAGGCGCTCGGGCAGCACGGGCTTCGTCAGCACGACGGCGGCCATTCGCTCCCGCTCGCGGTCCAGGCCGCTATAGCCGGAGACGATCACCACGGGTACGCCGCGGGAGGACAACCGCTCGACGGCCGGCCAGGACAGCTCTCCGTTGAGGTTCAGATCCATCACTGCGGCATCGGGCGGCGGCTCGACCGAGGCCAGATCGAGGGCCTGGCGGAGTGAAGTGGCTGGGCCAAGGACTGTGCAGCCCTGGTCCTCCAGCACATCCTGCAGCAGCAAGGCGACGAAGGTCTCATCCTCGACCAGGGCGATCCGCCGGCCCTGCAGGCGGTTCCGTCCGTCACCCGCTTTCCCATCTCTCACGCGCCAGTGCCCTCGCCGCCGAACCCGAACCGAGCCGCGCCTGTTACTACCAGGGATTATGTGGTGCCAGGCTCTCAACTCGGCGCCAGTGTCACGTATCCGTGGCGGATCCATGGCGGGTCGGCCGGGCCGCTCCCGCTGCGGCGCCTCTTGGGACCTGAAGTCGCCGACGGGGATGCCGCGGGCCCCGCCGCCAGGGCAGGGGCTGGGCCGGCCATCGCGCCGGCGGCGGTTGCCGATCCGCTTCACTGATGCGATATGGGCGGCGGGTGCCGGGCCCCCGAAGGGAGCAGGCAGGGTTGAGCGTTGGTCGGGCCGCCAGCGCCTGAAACCTGCGTCCGAAGGTCACCCATGGCCCAGCAACTGCACGCCCCGCGCGGCGCCCTCCGCCGTTTCCTGGAAGGCCAATCCTCCGCCGGCCTCGTGCTGATGGGAGCGGCCGCGCTGGCGCTGCTCATCGCCAATACCCCGCTGTTCGGCACCTACGAGGCGGTGCTGAAGACCTATGTCGGCCCGCTCTCGGTCTCGCACTGGATCAATGACGGGCTGATGGCGGTGTTCTTCCTGCTGGTGGGGCTGGAGATCAAGCGGGAGGTGCTGGACGGACAGCTTTCCACCTGGCCGCGCAGGATACTGCCCGGAGTGGCTGCCGCGGGTGGCATGGTGGTCCCCGCGCTGGTCTATCTCGCCCTCAATCCCGGGGAGACGGCACGAGGTTGGGCCATCCCGGCGGCGACCGACATTGCCTTCGCGCTTGGCGTCATCTCCCTGCTCGGCGATCGCGTGCCGGCCTCGCTGCGGGTGTTCCTGGCCACGCTCGCGATCATCGACGACCTGGGCGCGGTGATCATCATCGCGCTGTTCTACACCTCAAGCCTGTCCCTGCCCGACCTGGCGGGCGCCGCCCTGATCCTCGCCATCCTGTTCGGGATGAACCGGGCCGGGGTGCTGCGGCTCTGGCCCTACATGATCCTGGGAGTAGCGCTGTGGGTGCTGGTGCTGCGGTCGGGCGTGCATGCCACGCTGGCCGGGGTGGTCCTGGCGCTCGCCATTCCGCTGCGCGCGCGTGTGGCATCGCCGGACGATCACGCCGCCAGCCCGCTGCACCGGCTCGAGCATGGGCTGCATATTCCCGTGGGCTTCATCGTCGTGCCGATCTTCGGCCTGGCCAATGCGGGCGTGCCTTTTCTCGGTCTGCCGGCGTCCGCCCTGGTGACGCCGGTGACCCTGGGCGTCGGGCTGGGGCTGCTGCTCGGGAAGGTGGTGGGGATCTACGGAGCAACCATCCTCGCGGTTCGCTTCGGGCTTGCCGACTTCCCCGCCTTCGCCGGCCGCGCCCAGATCCTCGGCACAGCCCTGCTGTGCGGCATAGGCTTCACCATGAGCCTGTTCATCACCCTGCTGGCTTTCCCGGGGGAGGAGCTGCTTCAAACGGAGGCGAAGATCGGTGTCCTGGCCGGTTCGCTGGTCAGCGGATTGCTGGGCTTCCTCGTGCTGCGCAACGCCTCGGCGGACAGGCCGGCAACGCCGTCGCGGTAGGCTGGCCGGGGGGTTCCGATGTTCGGTTCCTCCCCATTCTCCGCGCAGTGGCCGGCGGCCGCATGCCGCACGGGGTGGAGGTCGCTTCGCGGGATGTGGGCGCAGCGCCTTCTTCGATCCTCCGGCCGGTCACGGCCGGGTTCGGTTCGGCGGGCGCCAGGCCTTGGGAACACGAGGCGAAGGTGACGCCAGCCACCTGCGGATGATCGGCGCCAGGGCCGCCTTCAGCGCATCTCAGCAGGCATGATGGTGGCGACGGGCACCCATCAATCGTATCGCAGGTCCCTGGCCTTGCCCCCGAAGATGCACCAGGCCAGTACGGTGTAACCCAGGATGACGGGCAGCACGAAGGCCGCTCCCACGAGGATGATGGAAAGGCTCTCCGGTGCGCTTGCGGCCTGGAACAGCGTCAGCCGTTCCGGCACGATGTAGGGGAAGAACGACCAGGTCAGCCCGGCAAAGGACAGGCAGAACAGGCCGACGGCTCCCCAGAACGGGACGTGCCGCATCTTGTCGTCCGGCAGCGGCATATGCCGCAGCAGCGATCGCAGTCCGAGAATCAGGCCGAAGGTTGCAGCCGGCAAGGGAGCGAGCAGCAGCAGGTTCGGCATCTCGAACCAGCGCGCGAAGATCCGCGCCGAGGCGAGCGGCGTCGCCACCGAGACCGCGACGATGCCGGCGGCGACGACCCAGAGCACGTCCCGCGCCCAGGCCACCGCCCGCACCTGCAGGGCGCCCTCGGTCCGCCAGACCAGCCAGCAGGCACCGATGAAGGCGTAGGCCGCGGCGACACCGAATGCCGCGAGCGTTGCGAACAGCATGGGTGCCAAACCCTGCTCGAAGCCCAGCACGTAGCGGCCGAGCATCCAGCCCTGCGTCAATGCCGCAAGGGCCGAGCCGCCGGCGAAGGCCCAATCCCAGCGTCGCTTGTCCAGCGGCGTACCCGCCTTGGCGCGGAACTCGAAGGCGACGCCGCGGAGGATGAGGCCGCAGAGCATCAGCGCCACGGGCATGTAGAGCGCCGTCAGCACCATGCCATGCGCGACCGGGAAGGCGACGAGCAGCAGCCCCACGCCGAGCACCAGCCAGGTTTCGTTAGCGTCCCAGAAGGGCCCGATGGAGGCGACCATGCGGTCGCGCTCCGCCTCCTCCGGCGTCGCCTGGAGCAGCAGCCCGACGCCGAGGTCGTAGCCGTCCAGTACCACATAGGCAAGGATGGAGACGGCCATCAGCGCCGCGAAGGTCAATGCCAGGGTCTCTGGCGGCAGGAAGGGGGTCATGGCTCAGGCCGTCTGCGGGATGGGAGCGTTGCCGGGAACCGCCTCGCTGATCCGGCCCTTGGCGGCAAGCCGGTACAGAGTGGCGATGTAGACGAAGAGCAGCAGGGCATAGAGGGTGAGGTACATGGCGAGTGTCGTGCCGATGCTGGCGGCCGGCACGGGACCCGCGGCCTGCGCTGTCGTCAGCACGCCGGTGACGAGCCAGGGCTGGCGGCCGATCTCCGTCACGTACCAGCCCGCCAGCGTTGCCAGCCAGCCGGAGAAGGTCATCAGGACGAAGCCCCGGAGCAGGAGGGTGGGCAGCGTGCCGCGCCGCCAGAGATAGCCGGCGCCGAGCAAGGCGAGCGCGACCATCGCCAGTCCCGTGCCGACCATCACGCGGAAGGCATAGAAGACCGGCTTCACCGGCGGATGTAGGCCCTCGAACTGGTCAAGCCCGGGGACGACACCGCCGGGGCTGTGCTTCAGGATCAGGCTGGCGCCGGAGGGGATCGCGATCTCGAAGCGGTTCTCCTTGGCACGCTCGTCGGGGATGCCGAAGAGCACGAGCGGGACGTTGCCGCGGGTCTGCCAGTTCCCCTCCATCGCTGCGATCTTGGCAGGCTGGTGCTCCAGCGTGTTGAGCCCGTGCAGGTCGCCGACGACGAGCTGGGTCGGCGCCAGGATGGCGGCCATGATCACGCCGGTGCGCAGCGCCACGGCCACCGCCGGGCCACGATCCCCGCGCAGCCAGCGCCAGGCCGACATGCCGGCCAGCAGGAAGGCGACCGTTAGGCCGGACGCGATCAGCATGTGCGCCAGGCGATAGGGCATGGAGGGGGAGAAGACGATTGCCCACCAGTCCGTCGCGTGGACGATGCCGTCCCGCATCTCGAAGCCGACCGGCGTGTGCATCCAGCTGTTGAGGACCAGGATCCAGAACGCGCTCATCGTCGTGCCGAAGGCGACGAGGACGGTCGCGGTGGTATGCAGCCAGCCCGGCACGCGGCGGAAGCCGAACAGCATGATCCCGAGGAACGTCGCCTCCAGGAAGAATGCGGTGAGCACCTCATAGGCGAGCAGCGGGCCGGCGATATTGCCCACGCGCTCCATGAAGCCCGGCCAGTTCGTGCCGAACTGGAAGCTCATGGTGATCCCGGAGACCACCCCGAGCGCGAATGAGAGCGCGAAGATCTTCACCCAGAAGCGGTAGGCCTCCATCCACCGCTCGTCGCGGGTGGCGTTGAAGCGAAGCTTGAAGAAGAGCAGGACCCAGCCGAGCGCGATGGTGACGGTGGGAAACAGGATATGGAACGAGATGTTCGCTGCGAACTGGATGCGTGCGAGCAGCACGAGGTCCATGACGCCTTACTCCTTCCGCTTCCGTGGGCGCCCGAGGGAGACCACCTTGTCCGTTGCCTCGACGATGCGGGCGACGCGCGAGCCAAGCGCCAGCAGCTGCGCCAAGCGCTCGGTCTCGAGGCGCTTGACCTCGTCGTACCAGGTCGTCAGTTGCTCGATGAGGCCGTGCATCTCGGCCATGCGGTGCTGGGCGTGCCGCTCCGCCTCGCTCGCGGGCGCCATCATCAGCAGCTCGCGCAGGACCGAGAGGGTGGGGTCCACCTCGCGCTTCTTGCGCTCCTCGGCGAGCACCCGCAGGATTTCCCAGATGTCGCCGGGGGTCGTGAAGTGGTCGCGCCGATCGTCCGGCACATGCTTCGGGATCGCCAGGTTCCAGGCCTGCAGCTCGCGCAGGCCCATGGAGACATTCGACCGGGAGACGCCAAGCGCCTCCACGATCTGGTCGGCGTTCAACGGCACGGGCGAGACGTAGAGCAGCGCGTAAATCTGCCCCACGGTCCGGTTGATTCCCCAGCGGCTGCCCATCTCACCGAAATGCAGCACGAAGGCCTGGATCAGCGGAGGAAGGTTCATCGGGGTATCCGGCTTGGACTGTCTGATGTTTTCAGTAATTACTGAAAATACAGATAGCGTTGCATCGCCATCTCATCAAGGGGCAAACCGAAGGTCGGACGGCGCCCTGGCAGCGCCTTCCTGCCTCGCTCATCCGCCTCAAGGACGCTGGCGAGGCAGGCCAAGCCGCTTGATCCTCGACACGGCGACCTGATCCATGCCGCTATTCCGGCAATTATGAAAATAGCGGTTGCGCCATGCCGGGCGCCTGGCCTAGCCTATTTCCATGGAACTCGAAGAAGCGGCTGCACGGCTGGAAGCCTTGGGCAACCCGACACGCCTGAAGGTCTATCGGGCGTTGGTGCGCGCGGGCGACGATGGTCTGCCGGTCGGCCGGCTGCAGGCACGGATCGGCATCGCCGCCTCCACCCTGTCGCACCACCTGCACAAGCTGATCACGGTCGGCCTCGTCAGCCAGGAGCGGCAGGCCACAACCCTGATCTGCCGCGCCAACTACCCGGTCATGCGTCGCTTGCTCGGCTTCCTGGCCGAGGAGTGCTGCGTTGAGGGCTGCCCGCCCCAGGACCTGCCGGACGAGGCCGCCTGAGTGGCCGTCTCGGGATCCCTAACCTCGATGATTTGCAGAATACGGAAGCAGGAGACGTGTCGTGAATGCCGTCACCCCGCCCGAGGCCCTCGCCTCCGCCGCCCCGCTCCATGAGCGCCGGCCGGCGCTGGATCGGCTGCCGGTCATCATCATCGGCGGCGGGCCGGTCGGGCTCGCCGCCGCTGCGCATCTCCTCGAGCGAGGGCTGGAGCCGCTCGTCCTGGAGGCAGGCCGCCAGCCGGGTGCGGCCGTGCGGGACTGGGGCCATGTGCCGATGTTCTCGCCCTGGACCTACAATATCGACCGTGCGGCGCGGGCGCTCTTGGAGCGGCATGGCTGGACGCCGCCGGATGGCGATGCCTACCCGACCGGCCATGAACTGGCGGAGGCCTATCTCGATCCGCTGAGCCGCACCCCCGAGCTGGCCGGCAGGCTGAGGCTTGGGGTGCGCGTGACCGGCGTGGCGCGCGTCGGCAACGGCAAGGTGCGCAGCGCCGGCCGCGAGCAGCAGCCCTTCGAGGTGCGTGTCCTTGCGAGAGACAGCCGAGAAAGCCGCCTTTTCGCCCGCGCGGTGATCGATGCGTCCGGAACCTGGTCCTCGCCCAGCCCGGCCGGCGGGAGTGGCCTGCCGGCCATGGGCGAGCGTGACGCCGCTGCCGCGGGGCGGCTCCATTACGGCATGCCGGACGTGCTCGGTGCGGCACGGGAGCGTTATGCCGGCAAGCGCGTGCTGGTGGTCGGCAGCGGCCATTCGGCCGCCGGTACGCTGATCGACCTCGCCCGGCTGCAGGAGCAGGCGCCGAGCACGCGAATCGTATGGGCGCTGCGCACGCGCGGGCATCTGACGCGGGCTTACGGCGGCGGTGCCGCCGACCAGCTCGCGGCGCGTGGGGCGGTCGGCACCCGCCTGCGCCAGCTGGTCGAGCGCGGTGCCCTCGAGACAGTCGCCCCGTTTACCGTCGACACCATCGAGCCGACGGGAAGCACGCTTCTGGTCATTGGCGAGAGCGACCAGGAGCAGCGCAGCCTGCAGGCGGACGCGGTGATCGTGGCAGCCGGCCTGAAGCCGGATACCCGCCTCCTGGCCGAGCTGCGGACCGACCTCGATCCGGCGCTTGACTGCCCAAGAGCCCTGGCACCGCTGATTGACCCGAATGTCCATTCCTGCGGCACGGTGCGCCCGCATGGCGCCCATGAGCTGGCGCAACCCGAGCCGGGCCTGTTCCTGATCGGCATGAAGTCCTATGGCCGCGCACCAACCTTCCTGCTGGCGACCGGCCATGAGCAGGCGCGCTCGGTTGCGGCCTACCTGGCCGGCGACGAGGAAGCGGCACGCCGGGTTGAGCTGGAGTTGCCGGAGACCGGCGTGTGCGGCGGCCCGGCGGTGGTCGCGGAGGCGGCCCAGGCCCCTGTCTGCCGCCTGCCGGCCGCCGCGGCGGCACCGGAGGCCCCAGGCTGCTGCGGGCCGGCATCCCCTCCCCCTCCGGCAGTGCCGCCGGCTGCGAAGGGCTGCTGCGGGTGAGCGCACCGGCGCCGCCGCAGGTGCGACGGAGGGCCGGCGTCGTCGCCGCGCTCGGGACGGCACAGACGCTCGCCTGGGGCTCCACCTACTACCTGCCGGCGGTCCTTGCGGGCCCGATGGCCCGTGAGTTCGGGGTATCGTCCGCCTGGATCTTCGGTGCCTTCTCGGCGGCGCTGATCGTCTCGGCCTTGCTCGGCCCGGCCGCCGGCCGTGCCATCGACGCGCGCGGCGGGCGCGGCGTGCTGGCCCTGTCCAACCTCGTCTTCGCCATCGGCCTGGCCCTGATGGGCATTGCCGGCAATCTGTGGCTGCTGGCGGCCGGTTGGCTGGTGCTCGGCGTGGGCATGGCGATGGGCCTCTACGACGCCGCCTTCGCGACCCTCACCCATCTTTACGGTCGTGACGCACGAAACTCGATCACCGGCATCACCCTGATCGCCGGCTTCGCAAGCACGGTCGGCTGGCCCCTCTCCGCGCTGTTGGAGGCGCAATTCGGCTGGCGCGGCGCCTGCCTGATCTGGGCGGCGCTGCAGCTCTGTCTCGGATTGCCGCTCAACCGATTCCTGATCCCCGGCACGCCCGACCCGGCCGCCGCCCCTGCCGTGACCGAGAGCCAAGCGGCGGCGCCGGCCGCGGGGGATGAGGCACCCCGGCATGCGATGGCGCTGCTCGCATTCGTCTTCTCGGCGGCCTGGTTCGTGACCGGCGCCATGGCTGCGCATCTGCCGCGCCTGCTCGAAGCCGCCGGCGCCACGCCGACGGCGGCGGTCGCGGCCGCAGCCCTTGTCGGGCCGGCCCAGGTGGCGGCGCGCGTGGCCGAGTTCGGCTTCCTCCGCCGGGCACATCCGCTGATCTCGGCGCGCCTGGCTTGCATCGCGCATCCGGTCGGCGCGGCGGCTCTGCTCCTCATCGGTGCGCCGGCGGCCGCTGCCTTCACGCTGCTGCACGGGGCCGGCAACGGCGTCCTGACCATCGTCAAGGGAACACTGCCGCTCGCCATCTTTGGTCCGGAGGGCTACGGCCGGCGGCAGGGGCTGATCGGTGCGCCATCGCGCTTCGTGCAGGCCTGCGCGCCGTTCCTGTTCGGGGTGATGATCGATTGGTATGGCGCCGGCTCCGTCGCTCTCTCCGCCGCCTGCTGCCTGTCCGCCTTCATCGCGCTGCTGGTCCTGCAGCCGGGGGCGCCAGCCTCGGCAGCCGGGCGGGTCGCTCCTTCGGCACCGCGTTCGAGCGGGCGGGGCTGATCGGGCGCCCCCGGTGCTGTCCATGCGGTAGGCCGGGGCGGCGGGGCAACCGCAGCCCCTCAGCTCGTCCTCACGGTACGGCCTCCCTGGCTGCGGCGGCGAAACGGACCGGATGCCGGGATGCTGCAGGACCGCATCCATGGCATTGGCATGCCGGCGGCAGTATTGACGCCGGCCGTGCCGGTCGAGGCCGCCGGCATCGAGGCCTGCATCGCACGACGCTGAGACGGGCCAGCCGCATGTGCCGCCGCAGCGGCATCCATCGAATGGGACACCACCATGCTGAGGCAGTTCGCCCAATTCTACCGGCCGCATCTGCGCCTCGTCGGGCTCGACTTCGGCTGCGCCGCGCTGTCCGGGATGCTGGAGCTCGGTTTCCCGATGGCGGTGCGGGCCTTCATCGACCACCTGCTGCCGCAGCAGGACATGCAGCTGATCGTCCTCGCCGTGCTTGGCCTGCTCAGCGTCTACCTCCTCAATGCCGGGCTGATGGCGGTGGTGACCTACTGGGGCCACGTGCTGGGCATCGCCATCGAGACGGAGCTGCGCCGCCACGCCTTCGACCACCTGATGCGCCTGTCGCACCGCTTCTACGACAACCAGAAGACCGGGCATCTGGTCGGGCGGGTGACCAAGAACCTGGAGGATATCGGCGAGGTCGCGCATCACGGGCCGGAGGACCTGCTGATCGCGGTGCTGACCTTCCTCGGCGCCTTCGTGCTGATGGTGGTGGTGAGCCCGCCGCTGGCCATCCTCACCGCCATCATCGTGCCGGTCATCGGCTGGGTCGTCGCCCATTACGGCGGCCGCATGACGCAGAACTGGCAGGCGCAATTCGGCCGGGTCGGCGCCTTCAATGCCCGCATCGAGGAAGCTGTCGGCGGCATCCGCGTGGTCAAGGCCTTCGCCAACGAGGCGCATGAGCGCCGGCTCTTCGGCGCGGATAACGAGAAGTACCGGCGCACCAAGCTCGACGCCTATCGCATCATGGCCGCGAGCATGACGCTGAACTACCTCGGCATGCGGCTGGTGCAGCTTCTGGTGATGCTGGCCGGTGCCTGGCTGATCGTGCGCGGCGGCCTCTCGACCGGCGACTTCGTGGCCTTCCTGCTGCTGGTCGGCGTGTTCTACCGGCCGCTGGAGAAGATCAGCGCGGTCATCGAGACCTATCCGCGCGGCATCGCCGGCTTCCGCAGCTATCTCGCGCTGCTCGCCGAAACCCCAGACATCGCCGACTGCCCCGGCGCCGTGGCGGCGGCGCCGCTGCGCGGGGATGTGCGCTTCGAGGGCGTGACCTTCGGCTACGCGCCGGGCCGGCCCGTGCTGCGGTCGCTCGACCTCGCCATTCCGGCGGGGCAAACGGTTGCGCTGGTCGGCCCGTCGGGCGCAGGCAAGACCACCATCTGCTCGCTCCTGCCGCGCTTCTACGAAGTGGAGGCGGGGCGGATCACCATCGACGGCATCGACATCCGCGACATGACGCTCGCCTCCCTCCGCGGACAGATCGGCATCGTGCAGCAGGATGTCTTCCTCTTTGCGGGCACGATCCGCGACAACATCGCCTATGGCCGCCTGGGAGCCAGCGACGGCGACATCCGCGAGGCTGCCCGGCGGGCACGCCTGGAGGCCCTGATCGACGAGATGCCGCAGGGGCTGGATACGCCCATCGGCGAGCGGGGCGTGAGGCTCTCGGGCGGCCAGAAGCAGCGTCTGGCCATTGCACGCATCTTCCTCAGGAACCCGCCCATCCTGATCCTCGACGAAGCGACATCGGCGCTCGATACCGCGACGGAGCAGGCGATCCAGCAATCCCTGGCGGAGCCGGCGGAGGGGCGCACCTCCCTGGTCATCGCTCATCGCCTTGCGACCATCCGCAATGCCGACCGCATCCTGGTGGTAACCGAACAGGGCATCGTGGAGCAGGGCTCGCACCGGGACTTGCTGGCGGCCGGCGGGATCTACCGGGGCCTGCACGGCGCGCAGTTCGCCGACCGAAGCCCCTCCGCCACCTGAGCGGAACCGCGCCTCCTCCGCAGCCGCCAAGGTGCCCGCCCCTGGCCAGATGCCCCGATGCCTTGCGCCGTGCTGACCGGCTCGAACCGGGGCGACGCCGCCCCGGTCCTGCAATGCCGGCGCCGGGGAAGCCAGGTTGCTTCCCGGCTGGGCGGGCTTGCATCGCGGGCAAGCGCCCAGGCGCCGGTCGGACAGGAGCGGTTCAGGCGAGCCGGGCGCAACGAATATTTCATCAATCCGGAACGCCACTGTCACCGGCAACTCCTAGAGGCGGCCTGGCACTTGGCGGAAGGAGCAGGCGTGGCCGGCATCACCATCACCGGGATCGAGAAGCGGTTCGGAGCTACGGTGGTGCTGCGCGACATATCGCTCACGGTCGAGCCGGGCGACTTCGTGGCCCTTGTCGGGCCTTCCGGCTGCGGCAAAACCACCCTCATGCGCATCATCGCCGGGATCGAGACGGCGGACTCTGGCGACATCAGCATCGGCGGACGCGCGGTAACGCGGCTTCCGCCGGCCGAGCGCGACGTTGCGATGGTCTTTCAGTCCTACGCGCTCTATCCGCACCTGACCGTCCGTGAGAACATCGCGGTACCCCTGGCGATGCGGCGGTTCTCCGCCGTCCAGCGCCTGCCCCTGCTGGGTGGGCTGCTGCCTGGGGCCCGGGCCAGGCGAAGGGCGATTGCGGCGGAGGTGGAGCGGGCCGCAGCGCCGCTCGGACTCGCGCCCCTGCTCGATCGGCGGCCTGTGGAACTGTCCGGCGGGCAACGGCAGCGTGTCGCGCTGGCGCGAGCCATCATCCGGAGGCCGGCGGCCTTCCTGATGGACGAACCGCTCTCCAACCTCGATGCCGCGCTGAGGGTGCAGACACGACGGGAGATCGTGGAGATCCATCGCGCCGCCGGTGTCGCCACGCTCTACGTCACCCACGACCAGGCCGAGGCCCTGACGATGGCGGACAAGGTCGCGGTGATGATGGACGGCGCGCTGCTGCAGATTTCCACCCCGGAAGCGATCTATGCCGACCCGTCGAGCTTGCGGGTCGCCACTTTCATCGGCTCGCCGCGCATCAACATGCTGGCGGCCACGGCAGATGCGGAGGGACGGGTCGATGTCGCGGGGCTGCCTATCGGCCTTCATGCGCAAGCCCATAGCGCGCTGACGCTGGCACTGCGGCCGGAAGCACTGCGCCCCGCACAGGAAGGCTTGCCGGTCATTGCCGAGCATCTGGAATTCCTCGGCGACGGGCTGCTGCTGCATGCCCGCCACGCGCCGGACGGGGCGGCGGTCATCGCGCGGCTGGAGCCGGAGGCGCGGGAGAAGGTGCAGCCGGGGGCAGCGCTCCGGCTCGGCTTCGCGCCGGAGCGGGCGCTCCTCTTCGGTGCCGACGGCAAGCGGGTGGCGGCACGGGCGGATGCCAGGCTGGTGACGGCGTGAGGCAGCGGTCGCAACTGGCCGGCGAGGCGATCGCCGGGATGCTGATGACCCTGCCGGCGGGCATCGCCTATCTGCTGCTGCTGCTGCTGCCGACTCTGGCGACGGTCCTGCTTGCCTTCAGCGACTATGAGCTCGGGGCGCCGGCGCTCGGCTGGATCGGGCTCGACAATTTCCGCGAGATGCTGGCAGACCGGGGCTTTGGCGTCTCGATCAGGAACACCCTCATCTATGTCGGGCTGGTGACGCCTGCCTCGATCCTCGGAGGCCTCGGGCTCGCCCTGCTGGTGGAAGCGGGGGCGAGGGGACGGGCCCTCTTCCGCGCCGTGTTCTTCCTCCCCGTGGTCTCGCTGACCGTCGCCATGGCAGCGGCCTGGCAATACCTGCTGCACCCGACCATCGGGCCGGTGAATGCGGCGCTCCGGGCGATGGGGCTGGGCACGCCGTTCTGGCTCTCCTCCTCCGACACGGTGCTGCTGAGCCTTGCCGCCATCGGCACCTGGGAGAGCATCGGCTTCAACATGGTGCTGTTCATGGCGGGGCTGACCGCCATCCCCCGCGAGCTTTACGCCGCCGCCCAGGTGGATGGGGCGCGGTCGGCCTTCGACCGGTTCCGGCTCGTCACCTGGCCGCTGCTCGGGCCGACGACGCTCTTCGTGCTGACGATCAGCATGATCCGCTCGCTCCGCGTCTTCGACACGGTGGCGGTGCTGACCCAGGGCGGGCCGAGCAAGGCGTCCGAGGTACTGCTCTTCACCATGTACCAGCAAGGCTTCACCTATCTGCGGCTCGGTTACTCGGCGGCGATCACCCTCGTCTTCCTCGCCGTCGTGCTGGCGCTGATGTGGGTGCAGACGCGGGTGCTCGACCGCCGAGTGCATTACGCATGACGACGCGGATCGCGGTGCTGGCGCTGCTCGGCGCTCTGGTGCTGATGCCTTATCTCTGGATGGTGGCCGCAAGCCTGAAGCCCGTCAGTGAGATCTTCCGCGCCTCGCTGTCGCTCTGGCCGGAGCATTTCGCCGCCGCGGAGAACTACGGCAAGGTGCTGGCCAGGGTGCCGGTGCTGCACTACCTCTGGAATGGCGTCGTCGTCTGCGGCGGCATCCTGGTCTTTCAACTGCTTTTTGCCGTGCCGGCGGGCTATGCGCTGGCGAAGCTTCGCTTTCCCGGACGGGGGCTCGCCTTCGGCGCGGTGATGCTGGGATTGCTGGTGCCGCCGCATGTGCCGGCGCTGCCGCTCTACGTGGCAGCGAGCGGGCTCGGGCTGCTCGACAGCTACACCGCGCTGATCGCGCCCTTCACCATCTCGGTCTTCGCCATCTTCCTGTTCCGGCAATTCTTCGGCGCGCTGCCGGATGACCTGCTGCATGCGGCGCGGCTGGACGGGATGGGCGAGTGGTCGATCGTCTGGCGCGTGGTGCTGCCTAATGCCTGGCCGGCGGCAACGGCCTTCGCCATCTTTTCCGTCGTCAGCCACTGGAACGACCTGTTCTGGCCGCTGATCGTCGTGCAGGGGCATGCGCATGCGACGCCGGCGCTCGGCGTCCTGTACTTCCGCTCCGAGGAGGCGGGCGACGATTTCGGCGCGATGATGGCGGCCGCGGTGCTGATGACGCTGCCGCTCGTGCTCGCCTTCCTGCTGGCGCAGCGCCGCTTCGTGGAAGGCATCGCCACCACCGGTCTCAAAGGCTGACAGAAGGAGACGACCATGGTTCTGCTCACCCGCCGCGCGACGCTTGCGCTCGGCACCGCGGCGCTTGCCGCGCCACGCATCGGCCGCGCACAGGCGCCGGTCGCCATCACCGTGCATTACGCGCAGCCCTTCATCTACAAGGAGAGCTACGATGCGATCGCGGCGGCCTTCGCGAAGCAGGAGCCGAACGTCCAGATCGAGTTCGTCACCACGCCGAACTACGAGGAGGGCATGCAGCTCATCCTCCGCCAGCAGGCGGCGGGGCGGATGCCGGACCTCACCTATCAGGGCTTCAACCGGCTGCGGCTGTTCGCCGAGCGGGGCATCGCGCAGGACCTGATGCCGCTGCTGCGGGCGGAGGGCGACCCGGCAGCGCTGGGCTACGCACCGAACCTACTGGCGCTCGGGCATTTCGGCGGCTTCCAGGCGGGACTGGCCTTCGCCGCCTCCAATCCCGTCTGCTTCTACAATGCCGACCTGGTGCGGCGCGCGGGCGGCGACCCGAACCGGATGCCGACGGATTGGGCCGGGCATATTGCGCTCGCTCGCCGCATCAAGGCGCTCGGCGATGGGACCGAGGGGATGTTCTATCGCTGGATGGGCGATGACTGGATGTTCTCAGCCCTGCTCTTCGGCCATGGCGGGCGGATGCTGACCGAGGATGAGCGCGACATCGGCTTCGCCGGGCGCGAGGGGCTGGAAAGCCTGAAGCTCATCGATCGCATGGTGAAGGAGGGCGGGATGGCCAACCTCACCACGGATGCGGCGCAGCAGGCCTTCGCCGCCGGCAAGCTCGGCATGATGTACTGGACGACGGCGGTGTTGCGCGGGACCATCCAGCAGGTGGGCCGGAATTTCGAGCTGCGCACCGGGCCCATGCCGGTCATCGACGCGGAGAAGGGCCGGCTGCCGACCGGCGGTGCGGCGGGGATGCTGACGGCGAAGGACCCGGCGAAACGCGAGGCGGCATGGAGGTTCCTCCGCTTCTCGACGAGCCCGGAGGGCACCGCGCTGATGACGAGGAACACCGGCTACATCCCGATGAACCAGATCGCCATCGACGACCCGCAGTGGCTCGGCGCCTTCTACCGCGACAACCCGCTCTACACGACGGCGGTGAAGCAGGTGCCGATCTCGATCCCCTGGTACGCCTTCCCGGGCGCCAACAGCGTGCGGGTGACGCAGGTGATCGTCGACAATACAGCGCGCATCGTGGAGCAGCGGGCAACGCCGGAGCAGGTGCTGCCCGAGATGGCCGCCGAGGTGCGCCGGCTGCTGCCGCGGCGGGGGACGTGATGTTCACCATCCTGCAGGTCTCGGATGCGCATCTCTCGCCGCGGAACGGGCTGTTCCGCGGCAACCTCGCACGGCTGAGGGCATGGGCGGAGGAGGCGCGGCCCGATCTTGTCATCGCCAGCGGCGACCTGTCGCTGGACGGGGCGGACCGGGAGGAGGACCTGGCCCTTGCCGTGGACACGCTTCGGGGCTTCCCGGCGCCGCTGCTTGCCATCCCGGGCAACCACGACGTCGGCAGCCATGCCCGCACCATGCCGGCGCAGCCGGTGGATGCGGCGCGCCTGGCGCGGTTCCGCAGGGTTGCCGGGCCCGACTGGTGGATGCGGGACGTGCCGGGCTGGCGGATCATCGGGCTCGATACCGAGATCATGGGTACCGCCATCGCCGACGAGGCGGCGCAGGCCGGCTTCATCGCCGAGGCGGCGGCGACGGAGCGGCGGATCGCGCTTTTCCTGCACAAGCCGGTCTTCGTCACCGAACCGGAGGATCCGGCCTTCGACTACTGGTCGGTGCCGCCGCATGCCCGCGCCGCGCTTGCGCCGTTGCTCGGGCATCCGGGGCTGCGGCAGGTGGCTTCGGGGCATCTGCACCTGCATCATCGGTTCCAGCGGGGAGCGGTTCGCTATGCCTGGGCGCCGCCGGCCTCCTTCATCGTCGATCCGCACCTGCAGGAGGGGCTGCCGGGCGACCGGTGCGTCGGGGCACTTGTGCACCGGCTGCTCGAGGACCGGGTGGAGACGGAGCTGGTCTCCCCGGGAGGGATGGAACAGCCCTGGCTCGACGCAATCCGCGCGGAGACCTACCCGACATAAGGGATCCGGTGCCCCGGCGGAGGTCGATGCCGCCGGCCGGGTGCGCGGCGGGAGGCGTGGCATTGAGGTCGACGTTCCGTGCGTCGAAGGGGCCGCTCCAGGGCCTTGCGGGCACGACAGGGCGCCCGCGGGGCAGGCCTCGGCGGCTCGGTTTCACGAGCGGCAGCGCCCGGTCAACCGAAGCGGGATCTCCGGAGGGGCGAAGCTCCGGCCCTAACGCCCGCTCCCGGCCGATACGGGGCGGCACCCCTCCAGGAACAGCGTCACCCCCTCAGCGACCCGCTCCTCGAGCGTGCCGCCCTCATCGCCCTCGATTCCGAGAGCAAGGCGGTAGTTGGAGTAGCCCTGCCAGATCCCGACCAGCATCTCGGCCGCGCGCGCAGGCAGGGCCGCGAGCCGGATCTCGCCTCGCGCCGAAGCCTCCTCGAGGATCGCGGCGAGATTCCGCACGGTCCGCGCCGGGCCCAGTTCGAAGAAGACGCGGGCGATGTCGGGGTGGTGGCGCAGCTCGCCGGACAGGACGCCGTAGAAGGCGACCGCCGTCGGCGAGACCAGGAAGGTCATCAGCCCCACGCCGAAGCGCCGGAGCCGCTCGTCCAGGGGCGCGCCCTGCTCCACGCTGCCCTCGCACAGCGCCTGGTCGGCCTCGATCCGCCGTGTCGCGCGCAGCACCGCCTCCCGGAACAGGGCGCCCTTGTCGGGGAAGTGACGGTACACCGTGACGCGTGACACGCCCGCCTCGGCCGCGATCGCCTCGATGGAGGTCGCCTCGTAGCCGCGGGCCAGGAGCATGGCCCAGCCGGTGTCGAGGATTGCTTCCACCTTCGCAGGGTCGGGCGGGCGGCCCAGGCGCTTCGTGGGCTCCGTGGCTGGTCGGTCGAGGCTTGACACGCGGGCATCCCACTTATTTAACAAACACGCTCGTAAACTAAATCCATCATTATCGTATGGGGTTGCCATGAGCGATCAAGCGGCCATTGCCGAACCCGGCGAGCCTCCCCGCTTCCGGCCGCGCGACTTCGAGGTGCTGGCCGGGCTGCGGCCGGACGCGAGGCTAGCGCTCTTGGACGAGCCCGCGCTGAAGACCATGCCGCGGGGCTGTGCCGGTCACGCGGGCGCCTGGTACGCCCCGCAGCCGCGGCTCCAAGGTCTCACGGTCCAGCTCCCCCTGGCGCCGGAGGACTGGATGGAGGGCCGCGTCGCCGCGCGCCTCGCCCTGGACTGCGCGGCGCTGATCCGCCTTGGCGGGAGCGCCTGATGGCCCGGCTCGAGGGGCGCGCCAAGGTGACGGGCCATGCCGCCTTCGTGGACGACCTGCGCGAGGACGCGCTGGGCTTCCCCTTCCGGACGGCGGTCCCCGTCACCAGCACCGTGGCACGCGGCCGCGTCGCCCTGATCGATGCGGCCGCCGCCCTGGCAGTGCCCAGCGTGCGGCTGGTGATGACGCACGCGAACGCGCCACGGCTGGGCAAGGTCATGTCGCTCTCGATGTCCGAGGCCGGGGAGCGCCTGCCGCTGCAGGACGACCGCATCCGCTGGTACGGCGAGTGCGTGGCGCTGGTCGTCGCCGACACGCTGATGGCCGCGCGCGAGGCCGCGCGCCTCGTCGCCGTCACCTACGAGGCCGAGGGCGAACCCCCGGCCGTGACGCTGGCCGATGCCGGGGCGCGGCTGGCGCCGGTGAAGCGCGCCGGCATCGCGCCGGGCCGCGTGGCGCGCGGCGATGCGGACGCCGCCTTCGCGGCCTCCGAGATGCGCGTCGAGGCCGAGTACCGGACCGCCCCCTACCACCACAACGCCATCGAGCCCTCCGCCGTCATCGCCCGCTGGGACGGGGATGGCGGGCTGACGGTGCACGCCGCCGTGCAATGGCAGCATGTGGACGCGCTGGCATTGGGCCAGGCGTTCGGCCTCGGCCATGCGGACGCGCTGCTGGGCTTCGCGCGGCGCAAGCTGCTGGGCCATGCCTTCGCCGGCAGGGTACGCCTGATGAACCACCTGGCGGGCGGGGCCTTCGGGCGCAACCTCTCGCCCGTGCACCTTTTCCTGGCGCCCATGGCGGCGCGGCTGGCGGGCGCGGCGGTGAAGGTGGTGCTGGACACGCGCGATACCTTCTCCTTGCTGTCCTACCGCGGCGAGGTGCGGCAGCGCCTGCGCCTCGGCGCGACGCGCGAGGGGCGCCTGACCGCACTCGCGGTGGAAGCCGACGTGGCCGTCGGGGCGGCGGGCAAGTATGTGGAGCCGGTAGGCTCCTGGTCCTACCAGATCTACGCGCAGCCGGCGCACAGCCTCCGGCACCGCGTCGCGCGGCTGGACCTGAACGGCACCGGGTGGATGCGGGCCCCGGGCGGGGCGTGCGCCATGTTCGCGCTGGAGAGCGCGATGGACGAGCTGGCTCACGCCCTCGGCATGGACCCGCTGGACCTGCGCCTGCTGAACCACGCCGAGCGCGACCCCGAGAGCGGCAAGCCCTGGACCAGCAAGCGCCTGCGCGAATGCTACGAGGCCGGGGCGGAGGCGATCGGCTGGCGCGCGCGCCTGCGCGGCGGCACGGCGCGTTCGGACGGGCGGCTGGTCGGCTACGGCATGGCGACATCCTACGAATCCTGCTTCCGTTTCCCTGCCACGGTTGCCGTCACGCTCGGCCGTGACGGGCGCCTCACGGTCGGCGCCACGGTAGCCGAGATGGGCCAGGGTGCCTGGACCGGGCTGCAGGGGCTTGCGGCCGAGGCGCTGGGCCTGCCGCCCGGCGACGTCGTGCTCGACACGGGGCGGACGGAGCTTCCATCCGGCGCGGGCTCCATCGCCTCCAGCAGCGTGCAGAGCAACGGGTCGAGCCTGCTGGCCGCCGCCGCCGCAGTGCGCGGGTCGCTGCTGGGCTTCGCCGTGCGCGACCCACGCTCACCCCTTCAGGGCTGCGCGCCGGCGGAGCTGGCGATCGCGGCGGGCATCGTGCGCGGCCCGAGCAATCGCGCCGAGAGCGTGCGCGAGATCATGGCCCGCCACCCGGACGGGATGATCACGCGCACGGTCACGACGGGCCGGGACTTCGGCCGCTCGAAGACCAGGAAGGCCACTTTCGGCGCGGTCTTCGCCGAGGTCTCGGTGGACGCGGTCACGCTGCACACGCGCGTCGAGCGCCTGGTCGGCGCCTTCGACAGCGGACCGATCCTCCAGCCCGCCCTGGCCCGGTCGCAGCTGCTCGGAGGGCTGATCTGGGGGCTGGGCCACGCGCTGTTCGAGGCGACGCATGCGGATCGCGCGACCGGACGCTGGGTCAACGCCAACCTGGGCGAGGCGCTGATCCCCACTCAGGCGGACGTGCCGCCGCTGATCGAGGCCATCAGCGTCGGCGCACGGGACCGTGACCCGACCCGGCCCCTCATGCTGAAGGGCGTGTCGGAGATCGCGGTGATCGGTCCTGCGCCCGCCATCGCCAATGCCGTCTTCGACGCGACCGGGATCCGCCTGCGCGAGTTGCCGCTGAGGCTCGACGGACCGCTGGCCGCTGCGTCGCGCCACTCCGCGCCACAGGAGGCCGCATGATGGACCTCGACCTCACGATCAACGGCGCGCGCCATCGGCTCGCGGCCGACCCGCGCGCCACGCTGCTGGACGTGCTGCGGGAGGAACTGGGCTTGGCGGGCACCAAGCGCGGGTGCAACCACGGCCAGTGCGGCGCCTGCACGGTGCTGCTGGACGAGCGGCGCGTGCTGTCCTGCCTGACGCTGGCCGCCAGCGTGCGCGCGCCGGTCACGACCATCGAGGGGCTCGTGCCCCGGAACACGCCGCTGCACCCGATGCAGCAGGCCTTTCTCGACCACGACGCGCTGCAATGCGGCTATTGCACGCCCGGCCAGATTCTCAGCGCCATCGGCTGCGTTGCGGAAGGCCGCGCCGGCAGCGCGGCGGAGGTGCGGGAGGCGATGAGCGGCAACCTGTGCCGCTGCGCCGCCTACCCGAACATCGTGGAGGCGGTGATGGCCGGCGCAGCCGCGATGCGCGCGGAGGACGGGCGATGAAGCCCTTCGGCTACGAGCGCGCGGTGGACGCCGCCGATGCCGCCCATCGCTTCGCCGCCGCGCCCGGCGCAGAGTTCCTGGCAGGCGGGACCACGGTGCTGGACCTGATGAAGCTGGGCGTGCTCGAGCCGGCGCGCCTGGTGGAGATCCTGGACCTACGCCCGGATTACGATGCGGTCGTCTCCGGTGAGGATGGGGCCACGATCGGCGCGCTGGCCACGCTGGCGGAGGTGGCCGCCAACCCGGCGATCCGCACCCGATGGGCGGCCGTGGCGCAGGCGCTGGACCAGGTGGCGAGCCCACAGATCCGCAACGCGGCGACGGTGGGCGGAAGCCTGATGCAACGCACGCGCTGCGCCTATTTCCGCGACCCGGCGTCTGCCTGCAACAAGCGACGCTTGGGTGCGGGCTGCGCGGCGCTCGCGGGCGGGCACACGCGCGACCTCGCGGTGCTGGGCACCAGCGCGTATTGCAGCGCGGCCTATCCAGGCGACCTCGCCGTGGCGCTTGTGGCGCTGGACGCCTCGCTGACAATCCTCGGTGCCGACGGCATCACCGACCGCTGCCTGCTGGCCGACGATCTCCACCGCGAGCCCGGCGACCGGCCGGACCTCGACACCACGCTGGCGCCAGGCGAGCTGATCCTCGTCGTCCACCTGCCGGAGCGCCGCTGGGACGCCTCGCTCTACCTGAAGCTGCGCGACCGCGAAGCGCCTACGCCTTCGCGCTGGCATCCGTCGCGGTCGCGCTGCGGATGGAGGCGGGGCGGGTGGCAGAGGCGCGCATCGCACTGGGCGGCCTGGCCGCTCGGCCCTGGCGCTGCCGGGCCGCGGAGGCGCGGCTGCAAGGCCGGAGCCTGGACCGGAGGCTCGCGGAGGAAGCGGCCGCGCTGTGCTTCGAGGATGCCGAGACGGACGCTGCGCGCGGGTTCAAGGTCGAGTTGGGCCGAAGAGCGGTCGTGCGCGCCCTTCTCGATGCCGCGGCCGGGACGCCGCAGGGCAATGACCGCGGGGCGGCCGCCGCTGCGAGCGGGTCGGTGACGGCATCGCAGGGAGGGGGCGGTGCACCGCGTCCGCCCATGCTGGACCAGGACGGCCCGTGACGCCTGGCCCCAGGCGGCGAAGGCGGCCGCATGGGGCGATGGCGGAGGCCGCGGCGATTCAGGCGTCGGCGCCACGATCCTCGTCCGGCCCGCGCTCGTGGCGCCGGGCTTGCCGGGATCCGCCCGCATGCGTCATGCAATCCCGTGAGGGGTTGGGACCCTGAAACGGTCACCTGGGGCGACGCGGGACAGGCACGGTCGGCCACCTCTTCGTCTCGAAGATCATGCGGCACCGGAAGTGCGCATCGCGCACGCGCCCTACCGCAATGCGACGCAGCAAGTTCTCGACGCCCGCAGCGGTACCCTCCCCTTCCCCATGACGGCCTGGGCGACGACCCACGACGGCGGTCTGCGCGTGCCCGCGGCCGTCTCGGACGAGCGGCTCCCCTGCCTCTGGGATACGCCGACGGTGAAGGAGGCTGGCCTCGACATGAGCTGGCGCGGCTTCGGCGGCGTGATGCCACCGGTCGGTACGGCGGCCTTCAGAGCCCGTCTCGCGGCCGAGCACGACGAGGCTGGCGTTGCCCTCCGCAGGCTCGGGCTGGTCCGTCGACGGGCGCCAAGGCAGTTGCGCGGGGCCTCGCGGGGTCGGAGCAGGCGCACCTCCATCCGGTCGCGGTTCCTGCCCGGACGAGGTTCATCCGCCTTTCTGGGCAGGCCGCATCGGGATGACATTGGACTCGGATGGCGCAGCGACCAACTGCATAATCTGCGCCGCAAGCTGGTCCTGCCCATAGGGCTTCGAGAGGCGGGCGCGGCCTCCGAACTCCGACTCTGCCAGATCGGCATATCCGGTCACCAAGAGGATCGGCAGGCCCGGCCACCTTGCCTCGATGCGCTCCGTCAGCTCCAGCCCGGTAGCGCCCGGCATCGCAAAGTCGGTCACGACAAGATCGAAAACCTCGCCCGAAGACAGGATGTCGAAAGCCTGTGCCGCAGAAGAGGCCTCAACGACGACATGTCCAAGGTCCTCCAGCATGGCCAAGGTGCCAGTGCGGATAAGCGGATCGTCATCCACAAGCAGAACACGGCAGGACTGCACCGGCCTGGCATGCGCGACGGGTGCCGCTTCCGGGCCAGCCTGAGTCTTGACGTTGCTGCCGTCCTTGGCGACCGGGAGCCAGAGTTCGACGACGGTCCCAAAGCCCGGACGGCTGACAATCCGCATCGCTCCCCCCGATTGCGCAGCAAGCCCATGGACCATCGAGAGCCCGAGCCCCGTCCCCTTCCCGACTTCCTTCGTGGTGAAGAAAGGCTCCGTCGCGCGCTTCAACGTCCCTTCGTCCATTCCCACGCCGGTATCCGCGACCGACACGCAAACATACCTACCTGACGGAAGCTGCAGGCTCGGCTCGGGGGAGGTCCCATGCTGCGCCGCGATGGTGAAGCGGCCGCCCATCGGCATCGCATCCCGTGCATTGACGGCGAGATTGAGAAGAGCGAGCTCGAGCTGGTTCGGGTCAATCTTCAGCGGCGGCATGCTGGCCGAGAAGTCCAGAACAACCTCGACAGCCGGCCCGAGCGACTGGCGCAACAAGTCGGTCATGCCCTGGACGAGCTGTTCGACGTCGATCGCTTGAGGCTTCAGTTCCTGGCGCCGTGCGAAGGCCAGCATGCGTTTCGTCAAGGCTGCACCGCGTTCCGCACCTTGGATCGCCCCGTCAACGAGCCGGGCGGTACGTGCGTCCAGGGTCAAGCGCTTCCGAAGCAGGCTCAGATTGCCAAGGATGGCCATGAGCAGATTGTTGAAGTCATGGGCGACGCCACCCGTGACCTTGCCCAGGCTCTCCATCTTCTGCATCTCATGGACCTGGGCCAAGGCCGCCTCGCTCTCGCGGGTGCGCTCTTCAACGCGGCGCTCCAGCTCAGCATTGGCCTCGGCGAGGATGTCGGCGGCACGGCGGCGTTCCGTGACATCGATATCGGTGCCGATGATGCGGATCGGACGGCCGGTGCGATCACGGATGACTTCGGCACGGCTGGCCAACCAGCGAATGGTACCATCCATCCCGACGATGCGCAGTTCCAGTTGGTAAGGACGCTCACCATGGATCGCGGCCTGGATCTCGGTCCAGGCTGCCGACCGGTCATCAGGATGCACGATGCGCTGGAAGGTGGCTGAAGGCGGCTCGGAGACGTCCCGGTCCACGCCCCAGGACCGGTAAACCTCCCCGATATGGACGATCTGGTCACTGATCAGGTCCCAGTCCCATATGCCGATGCCGCTCGTCTCCTGGGCGATGCGTAGCCGTTCCTCGCTTTCGCGGAGCGCGGCCTCGGCCTTCTTGCGCTCCGTGATGTCGTGGGTGACACCACTGAACCGCGTCGGCCGGCCGGTGCGGTCGAGGGTCGGAGCGGCCCCGATGACGCACCAGCGGATATCACCGCTGGCTTGCACGATCCGGAACTCGGTATTGTACGGGGAGCCATTGCGGATGGCCTCCACTACGACGGCCTGGAGCCCCTCCCGGTCCTCCTGGTGGACGAAGGCCATCGCAGCCTCCCCTGTCGGCGCGAACTGGAAAGCATCGGTGCCGAGGATGCAATGCTGCCCCTCATCCCAAATTTGGGCATCACTCGCCAGGTCCCATTCCCAGGATCCCATATGACCAGCGGCGAGGGCCAGGCTCCTCCGCTGCTCACTCTCCTGCAGGCGCGCAGTCGACGTCTCGAGTGCGATCGTGCGCTCTTTCACGCGCCGCTCCAGCTCGGTGTTCAGCCGCTCGAGTTGCCGGGTCTTGCGGTAGAGGTCGACGAAAAGCCGGACCTTGGCGCGCAGCAGGTCAGGCACGACCGGTACCGGCAGGTAGTCCACCGCGCCGACCTCGTAACCCCGCAAGCGGTCGAGATCGGTCATATGGATCGCCGAAACGAAGATGATAGCGGTCCGCTCGAAACGCGGGTGCTCACGGATCATGGTCGCCAGCTCGAACCCGTCAAGGTCCGGCATGACGACGTCGATCAGGATGACGGCAACCTCGGTGCGCAGAAGGTGCTCGAACGCCTCCCGCGCCGAGGAGGCACGGATAAGGTTCTCGCCCAGCTCCTGTAGCACGACTTCGTAGCTAAGAAGCTTGGCCGGCTGGTCATCCACGAGCAGGATATTGACCGCGTCTTGCTGGCACATGTCGTCGGCCTCGGCGTCAGCGATGCAGCCACATGCGCAGCGACGACAGCAGCTGTTCGGTGTTGACAGGCTTGGCCAGGTAGTCGGACGCACCGGCCTCGAGGCATTTCTCCCGGTCTCCCTTCATGGCCTTGGCCGTTAGCGCGATGATCGGCAAGCGCCGGTAGGTCGGCTTTGCCCGCACCACCTGCATCGTCTCGTATCCGTCCATGCCCGGCATCATGATGTCCATGAGGACGATGGCGAGATCAGGCGTCGATTCAATCAACCCGATGGCATCATTGCCATTCGTGGCAGTGAGCACCCGCATGCCGCGCCGCTCCAGCACCGAGCTCAGCGCGAAAATATTCCGAGCATCATCATCGACGAGGAGGACGGTGCGGCCGAGCAGGTCCTCGTCCGAACTATGCAGCCGCTCGAGCATGCGCTGCTTCTCGGGCGGTAGGTCCGCCACGACGCGATGCAGGAAGAGCGCCGTCTCATCCAGCAGCCGCTCCGGTGATTCGACGCCCTTCACGACGACGCTGCGCGCCATGCTGTGAAGGCGGGTATCCTCCTCCGCCGAGAGCTCCCGTCCCGTGAAGACGACCACGGGGATGTCCTGCAAAGCCTCGTCGTCACGAATCCGCTCCAGCACTTCGAAGCCCGACATGTCGGGTAGCCGCAGGTCGAGCACCACGCAATCGGCCGATCGCTCGCGCAGCTCCGCCAGGGCGCCGGCGCCGGTCTCGACCGGGACGATATCGATGTCGTCATGGTCGAGCAGCTCCGTCACGCTCATGCGCTCGGCGGCATTGTCCTCGACCACCAGCAGCCGCTTCCGGCGCGGCCGGGAAAACGCCTGGATCCGCTCTAGCGCCGCCTCCAGCCCCTCGGTCGTCGTCGGCTTGGTAAGGAAGGAGAAGGCGCCCTGGGACAGGCCATGCTGCCTGTCCTCGTCCAGCGTGACCATCTGGACCGGGATATGACGCGTCTCGGGGTCCTGCTTGAGCTGGCTCAACACGGTCCAGCCCAGCATGTCGGGTAGGAAGACATCGAGTGAGATCGCAATGGGGCGGTGCTCGCGGGCGAGCGTTAGCGCCTCCGCGCCGCGCGACGCGACCAGAACCCGGAAGCCGCGGTCCCGCGCCAGATCGGCCACGACGCGCGCATAATGCGGGTCGTCCTCGACGATGAGCAGCACGCTGTCGCCCGGCGCGATCGAGTCCCGATCGTCGGGAACCGCCTCTGTCGGGCGCTCAAGCAGGCCAGAAGTGAGGCCCGCATGCGGGATGAGCGAGGAGGTCGGGCTCGGCGGCGTCAGGGCGGCGACGGGTGCGCCGGCATACTTCAGCGGCAGGTAAAGCGTGAAGACGCTCCCCTCCCCTGGCGTGCTGTGCAGCTGGATCTCGCCGCCGAGTAGGTTGGACAGCTCGCGGCTGATCGCCAGCCCAAGCCCCGTGCCGCCGTACTTGCGGCTGGTGCTGGCATCCGCCTGCTGGAAGGCCTCGAAGATGATGCGCTGCTTCTCGGCGGGAATCCCGATTCCGGTATCCAACACCTGGAAGGCGACCACCGCTGGTGCGTGGCGCAGAACCGGATGGTCCGGGCTCCAGCCCTCGACCGCCGAGGACACGATCAGGCTCACCTGGCCCTGCGCGGTGAACTTGAAGGCGTTGGACAGCAGGTTCTTCAGCACCTGCTGCAGTCGCTTGGAGTCGGTGATGATGCTCCGGCCGAGCCGGGAGTCGAACCTGACATCGAAGGCCAGGCCGCGGCTTTCCGCCTCGTGGCGGAAGGGCCTCGCCACTACCTCGAGCAGGTTGCCGAAATAGATCTCCTCCGCGTCCACCGAAACGGTGCCGGACTCGATCTTCGACAGGTCGAGGATGTCGCTGATCAGATTTAGCAGGTCGGTGCCTGCGCCATGGATGGTGCGCGCGAATTCCACCTGCCGCGCGGTCAGGTTGCCGTCGGCATTCTCGGCCAGCTGCTGCCCGAGGATGAGGATGCTGTTTAGCGGCGTACGCAGTTCGTGCGACATGTTGGCGAGGAATTCCGACTTGTACTTGGAAGTCAGCGCCAGCTCCGTCGCCTTCTCCTCTAGCGCGCGGCGGGCCTGCTCAATCTCCTGGTTCTTGCGCTCGACCTCAACATTGCGCTCGGCAAGCTGCTGCGCCTTCTGCTCAAGCTGCTCGTTGGTCTGCTGCAACTCGCGCTGCTGGGCTTGCAGTTCACCGGCGAGTTGCTGGGATTGCACGAGCAGGCCTTCGGTCTGCATCGTCGCCTCGATGCTGTTCAGCACGATGCCGATGCTGGCCGTGAGCTGCTCCAGGAAGGAGAGCTGCAGGTCGGTGAAGGCCCCGAGCGAGGCAAGCTCGATCACCGCCTTCACCTGGCCCTCGAACAGCACCGGGAGGACGACGAGGCTGCGCGGCGCGGCGGAAAGTAGGCCCGAGGTGATCGGCACCGCATCCGTCAGAACGTCTGCGATGACCTTCCGCCTGGCATCCAGCGCGCATTGCCCGACCAGCCCCTCGCCGAGTTGGAGGCGCCGCGGATGGCCGGAGGCGCCGTCATCCGCATAGGCGGAAAGCAGGCTGAGCCCAGGCACTGCATCGCCCTCGATCTGGTAGATCACCCCCTGCTGCGCAGCCACCAACGGCGCCAGCTCGAAGAGCAGCATGCGGCCGACAGTGGAGAGCTCCCGCTGGCCCTGGAGCATGTTGGTGAACCGGGCGAGGTTCGTCTTCAGCCAGTCCTGCTCGGTATTCCTGTCGGTCGTCTGCCGCAGGTTCTCGATCATGGTGTTGATGTTGTCCTTGAGCTCCGCAACCTCGCCGCGGGCCTCAACCTGGATCGAGCGCGTCAGGTCGCCCTTGGTCACCGCCGTCGCCACCTCCGCGATGGCGCGCACCTGCGTCGTCAGGTTCGCCGCCAACAGGTTGACGTTGCCGGTAAGGTCCTTCCAGGTGCCGGCAGCGCCCGGCACGTTCGCCTGACCGCCGAGGCGCCCCTCGACGCCCACCTCGCGCGCAACGGTGGTCACCTGGTCGGCGAAGGTCGCCAGCGTATGGGTCATGTTGTTGATGGTTTCAGCCAGCGCCGCAACCTCGCCCTTCGAGTTCACCGCAAGGTTCTGCTTCAGATCTCCATCGGCGACGGCGGTGACGACCTTGACGATGCCGCGCACCTGCTCGGTGAGATTGGAGGCCATGACGTTGACGGTGTCGGTCAGATCCTTCCAGGTGCCCGCGACGCCAGGCACCTGCGCCTGGCCGCCGAGCTTGCCCTCGGTCCCGACCTCGCGCGCCACGCGCGTCACCTCGGAGGCGAAGCCGTTGAGCTGGTCGACCATCGTGTTGATGGTGTTCTTCAGCTCCAGGATCTCGCCGCGCACGTCGACGGTGATCTTGCGGCTGAGGTCGCCGCGCGCCACCGCCGTCGTCACCTCGGCGATGTTGCGCACCTGGGTCGTCAGGTTGCCGGCCAGCAGGTTCACGTTGTCGGTCAGGTCCTTCCACGTACCGGCAACACCCGGCACCACCGCCTGGCCGCCGAGCCGGCCCTCGGTGCCGACCTCGCGCGCCACGCGCGTGACCTCGCCGGCGAAGGAGCGCAGTTGCTCGACCATCGTGTTGATGGTTTCCTTCAGCTGCAGGATTTCGCCGCGGGTGTCGACCGTGATCTTCTTCGACAGGTCGCCATTGGCGATGGCGGTCGAGACCTCGGCGATGTTGCGCACCTGGCCCGTGAGATTCGACGCCATGAAGTTGACGTTGTCAGTCAGGTCCTTCCAGGTGCCGGCGACACCAGGCACGACCGCCTGACCGCCGAGCTTGCCCTCGGTGCCGACCTCACGCGCAACGCGGGTCACCTCGCCGGCGAAGGCGTTGAGCTGATCGACCATCGTGTTGATCGTGTTCTTCAGCTCGAGGATCTCGCCCTTCACGTCGACGGTGATCTTGCGGCCGAGATCGCCACGCGCGACGGCAGTCGTCACCTCGGCGATGTTGCGCACCTGACCGGTCAGGTTACCTGCCATGGAGTTGACGTTGTCGGTCAGGTCCTTCCAGGTACCGGCGACGCCGGGCACGTTGGCCTGACCGCCCAGCCGGCCCTCGGTGCCGACCTCACGGGCCACGCGCGTGACCTCACCGGCGAAGCGGTTCAACTGGTCCACCATGGTGTTCAGCGTCTCCTTCAGCTGAAGGATCTCGCCGCGGACATCGACGGTGATCTTGCGCGACAGGTCGCCGTTGGCGATCGCGGTGGCCACCTCGGCGATGTTTCGGACCTGGCCGGTCAGATTCGACGCCATGGAGTTGACGCTCTCGGTCAGGTCCTTCCACGTGCCGGCTACGCCGGGCACCTGCGCCTGGCCACCGAGGCGTCCGTCGGTGCCGACCTCGCGCGCCACGCGTGTCACCTCGCCGGCAAAGGCGTTGAGCTGGTCGACCATCGTGTTGATGGTTTCCTTCAGCTGCAGGATCTCGCCGCTGACATTAACGGTGATTTTCTTCGAAAGGTCGCCGCGCGCCACAGCTGTCGCCACCTCGGCGATGTTGCGCACCTGGCCGGTCAGGTTCGACGCCATGGAGTTGACGCTGTCGGTCAGGTCCTTCCAGGTACCGGCAACGCCCTTCACCTGAGCCTGGCCGCCGAGCTTCCCTTCGGTGCCGACCTCCCGCGCCACGCGCGTCACCTCGGAGGCGAAGGCGTTCAGCTGATCGACCGTGGTGTTGATCGTCTCCTTCAGCTGCAGGATCTCGCCACGGACATCGACGGTGATCTTCTTCGAAAGGTCGCCATTGGCGATGGCGGTCGAGACCTCGGCGATGTTGCGGACCTGCGCGGTCAGGTTCGACGCCATGGAGTTGACGCTCTCGGTCAGGTCCTTCCAGGTGCCTGCGACGCCGAGCACGTTGGCCTGGCCGCCCAGGCGCCCGTCGGTGCCGACTTCGCGTGCCACGCGCGTGACCTCGCCGGCGAAAGCGTTGAGCTGGTCGACCATCGTGTTCATGGTCTCCTTCAGCTGCAGGATCTCGCCGCTCACATTGACGGTGATCTTGCGGGACAGGTCGCCGCCCGCGATGGCAGTGGCAACCTCGGCGATGTTGCGGACCTGGGCAGTCAGGTTGCCCGCCATCGAGTTGACGCTGTCGGTGAGGTCCTTCCAGGTGCCGGCCACGCCCGGCACCTGCGCTTGGCCACCAAGCCGCCCATCGGTGCCTACCTCCCGCGCGACGCGGGTCACCTCCGAGGCGAAGCCGTTCAGCTGGTCCACCATCGTGTTGATGGTGTCCTTCAGCTCCAGGATCTCACCGCGGACATCGACCGTGATCTTGCGGCTGAGGTCGCCACGTGCGACTGCCGTGGTCACCTGCGCGATATTGCGCACCTGCGCGGTCAGGTTGCCGCACATGGCGTTCACCGAATCAGTCAGGTCCTTCCACGTCCCCGCCACCCCCGGCACCAGCGCCTGGCCACCCAGCTTGCCTTCGGTACCGACCTCCCGCGCTACCCGCGTCACCTCGGAGGCGAAGGAGCGCAGCTGGTCCACCATGGTGTTGATGGCCTCCTTCAACTGAAGGATCTCGCCACGCACATCGACCGTGATCTTCTTCGACAAGTCACCGTTGGCGACCGCAATAGTGACATCAGCGATGTTCCGCACCTGCGCGGTGAGGTTCGATGCCATGGAGTTGACGCTCTCGGTCAGGTCCTTCCAGACGCCGGTGACCTCCCGAATCTGCGCCTGCCCGCCGAGCTTGCCATCCGTGCCGACCTCGCGCGCGACGCGAGTGACTTCCGAGGTGAATACGCTCAACTGCTTGATCATCGTGTTCACGATAGTCGCCGAGCGAAGGAACTCGCCCTTCAACGGCCGCCCGCCGACATCAAGCTGGACTGTCTGCAACAGGTCACCCTTGGCGACAGCGGCTACGGCTTGCGTCACGGCGGTGGTCGGCCACAGCAGGTCGTCGATCAACGTGTTGACCGAGGACTCCATCTCGCCCCAGGCGCCATCGGCCAAGCCGAAGCGGACCCGCTTGCTGGTCCGGCCCTCACGTCCAACCACGTGGCCAACCTGCTCGAGCTGTTGCGCCATACGCTGGTTGCCGGCGACGATGTCATTGAAAGTATCGGCAATCTTTCCTGCGAGACCCACTTGGTCGCCAGGCAAGCGGACGGAGAAGTCTCCGGCACGAACGGCTTGGAGGGCTTCGAGCAGGCGGGTCAGCTCTCCGGACCGCTGCTCCGCCGCTCCTTCCGTCACGGCTGCAGGCGCAGAACGAAGCTCGACGCCCGGAAGGGTTACGCCTTCAGACGGCATTGCTGGATTCCTTTAAGCGTGAACGCATAGGGGCATGCAGGCGCGAGCCCGAGGGATGGACACAATGATGCAGCATTCTCGGTGCACCTTCCCAAAGAAACTCGTCGTTCGGATCAGTCCATACGGAGATCGACGTCGCTGCAACAAAATATGTTTTGTCTGACCGTAAACTTCGATCCCGGGGGGACACGATCTCATGCGCGCCTGCAACATGGCTCCTGTATCGCGGATCGTGCCAACCTTAGCCGATTATATTCTTAACCGTTTGCGTAAATTGCGAAATCGGAAGAAACCTGATCATGGTGTGACATTTTTACTGTCCGCCGCAGCAAGCGGCGGAGGATGGATACTCCATTTGTAGCGGGTCGATCTCGAAGACCGTTGGCAGCACCCGTCGATGTAGCACGACTTGGCAGCCTCAGGTGAGGAAGCGCGACTTGGGACGCCGGCGAGGTGGCGTATAGCGCCTCCAGCGCCAAGCCTCAGCCCTGCCCTGTCTGCGGCAGGGATCTCCTCACACCCGGACCGGCAGGCTCTCGACGCCGCGGAGGATGAAGCTTGAACGCCAGTGCACCGCATCCGGGGGACAGGCCAGTCGCAGCCACGGTGCGCGACGGAGCAGCGCGTCGAATGCGATCCGGGCTTCCAGCCGTGTCAGTGCCGCGCCAACACAGAAATGCACGCCCTGTCCGAAGACGAGATGCCGGTTGGCCTCCCGCCCCAGGTCCAGCCGGTCCGGGTTCGCGAACTGCGTCGCGTCCCGATTGGCGGAGGCGAGGACCGCGACGACGAGCTCGCCGCGCGGAATTCCGACGCCCGCGACCTCGGTATCGCACGTCGCATAGCGCTCCGTCGCGGTCTCGGCGGGCACGACGAAGCGCAGCAACTCCTCCACCGCGCTCCGGCCGAGTGCAGGATCGGCGCGCCAGCGCGCCATCTCGTCCGGATGGTTGAGCAGGGCGAGGGTGCCGCTGCCGATCAGGTTGACCGTGGTCTCATGGCCCGCCGACAGCAGCAGGAAGATCATGGCCAGCACCTCGTCCTCCGACAGGGCGTCGCCCGCCTCCTGCGCTTGCACCAGCGCCGAGATCAGGTCGTCCCGCGGTACGCGGCGCCGGCTGCGCACGAGGCGTCGCATATACCAGAGAAAGCGCAGAACCGCTGGCGCCACCCAGAGTGGATGGCGGTCGCCGAGCGAGACGAGGGCCCGCGTCCACTCACTGAAGCGGCGATGGTCTTCGTCAGGCACCCCGAGGACGCGCCCGATCACCCGCAGCGCGACGGGCAGTGCGAAGTCGCCGACGACGTCAAACCCGCCCTGCGGCAGGAGGCGGTCAAGTGTCTCCTGCGTCACGGCCTCCGCGGTGTCGCGCATCCGCTCGATCTGGCACGCCGAGAAAGCCTTGTGGACGAGGGTGCGCAGCCGTACGTGGCGGTCGGCGTCCAGGCTGAGCAGGCCTTGCTGGAGGACCCGAAACGGGCCAGGCAGCCGCGGCATCGGCGCGGCCTTTGCCTGCTCGGCCGTCATGGCGGCGCTCGGGTCCTTCACGAAGGTCGCAGAATCTTTCAGCACCCTCACGACATCGTCGTAGCGCGTGACGAGCCAAGCCCGTTGGGCATGGCGCGCGAAGCGCAGCGTGACCGGGAAAACCGGCGCCTCGCGCCGGAGCCGGGCGTAGAACGGAAGGGGGTCCGCCTTGAAGGTGGCGGCGGTGATGTCGACGCCGTGCAGCGCGCTGGCCGGCGTGGTGGCAAGGTTCGGCTGGCTCATGGCGCCACGTCTTGCAGCCCGGCAAGCAGCGCATCCGCGAGGTCTTCAGGGAGCGGCAGCACTGCGTCGCCGTCAATCAGCCGCTGCAGGATCAGTCCGAGGACGATCGCCGACACCATCCGCAGCCAGGTGTCGCGGGATACCTGCGGAAGGTGGCTCGCCAGGACGTCGCCGCAGGCCGACAGCATCGGATCGAGCACGCGGCGCCGGAACTGCTCCGCCAGGTCGCGATCGACCAGGACCTCAGCGAGGATCACGCGGAACAATTCGGTCGTCTCGCCCGTCATGGCGGCGAGCGGGGTGCGGATCGCCGCGATGAGCAGGTCGCGGAGATTGGCGTCCGCGGGCGGGAGGGGCGTGGCTTCCGCCGCCCTCGCGGACATCCGATCGATAATGGCGAGCAGGAGCGCTGCCTTGTTCTCGAAATGATTGTAGATCGAACCAGGCGCGACCCCGGCCGCGGCGGCGACGTCACGCATCGAGGCGGCATGGAAACCCTTCCGGGCAAAGACAGCGATGGCCGCGTCCAGAACCTGGTCCTGCTTGAGGCGGGCGACGCGGACAGAAAGCGACGAGGTCATCGGGCTCCCTGATCGATCGTTCAACATTCTAAATGTTCGGTCAATCTGCAGAAAGCAAGTGTCATCCGGTGCCGTGCCGGGAAATGTGCGGCGAGGTCTGGGTTGGCTTTTCCGGTTGACCGAAGCGCGGCGAAGGGACGGTTCGGGTCAAACCCAGGCAGTTGCTCTGCCCGGAACCAGTGCTCGACAAGCCTCGACCACCGGATGATGAGTTGCCATCCCGCCTCAAAGGCCTCCGTGGCTGGCACGTGCCGGCGACGGACACCATAATGGCCAAGGCCATCGAAGAAGGCCTCGTTGCGAAACCCTGTGATCGTCCGGCGCCAAGGCCGTAGCCTCCCCCTGCGACCGGAGCCGCATCACGCGCTCGCGGTGCATTGGCCAACCCGCATCCGGCAGCAGCGCCGTGATCCGCCGACACCCGTATCGCCTGTTGCGCTTCGCCAGTTCGAGATGTCCGCCGTCATCACGGCGCCGTCCCGGGCGGCTCACGGCGCCTTCCGCGGCGTCCATCTGTTCTGCTCGACGTCGGGCGGGCGCATCACCTTCCCGATGCGGCGTCCCTCAGGATGACCTTCCCGTGCCTCGGGTCCGACAGCGCCCGCCGCGGCCGCGGGTGATCGCGCTCCGGCTCCTTCAGGCGCTTCATACGGTCGCAACCCGGGCCGCTGAGTTCGGCATTCTATCGATGTTAGGTCGACTTCATGACTCCGACTGCCTGCACTGCTTTGCAGGGGCCAACCAACGCCTCCGCCGGCCAGGGCGACGCAACACTCTCCTGCGGCGTGTGTGCTCTCTTCCGCGCCATTCCGGCCACCCCTCTGCGGCCAGCGGATTACATGACCGGCGGACCGCTTCGACGAAGCCAGGTCATGCAAACCTCGGGGCGAAGCCCATGCTGGACGATGCCAGTGGATCAGCGAGCGTCGAACTGAAAGTCCAGCAGGCGCGTGACAGCGCCGAGTGCCGAAGCGTCAGGGCGGCGAGCTAGCAGATGTAGGCTGCCAACGGCCTCCACCGTCTCGAAGAACTCGAATATCGTACCGTAGTATGGCCGCTCGGGGCCGATATCGTGGATCATGATCCGCGGCGCCTCGCGTTGATCGGCGAACGCGAGCAGGATCGATAGACAGCAGGCGACCCGGAACCGCCCGTCCACATAGACAAGGTCGGGCAACAAGCCGAAATTCCGCCACTCGGTCCAGGGACGCGCCAGATAGTTTGGCCAAGCGGTTTGAGGACTATCGGCGGCGGGACGTCCCCAGTCGCCGGTAGGGCCAACATCGGCATGCACCAAGCGTAGCTGGCCGGTTGCGACCTTTGGCGCCAGCTCAGGGTGGGTTCGCGCCACCTCCACCCATCGTCGGTCGGAATCGGCTGCGACGACCATCTCGGCGCCGCTGCGCAGAGCCAGGAGGGTCGAGCCACCAATGCCGAATTCCAGATAACGGCGGCACCCTGCAGCGAAGACCCGCCGCATCAGCTCGGGCTCCTCCCCGAACAGATGTGGATCGCCCAGTCTAGAGCATTTCAGGTTTAGTCGAACGCGTAGCCTGAGTTGGCAAGGTAGTTCTGGCACTCGTTGGGGCTGAAGGCGTCGAGCAGTTGGCCGATGGTGTCCCACAGCGCATCGCGCGTTCGGGCGG
>JAESFM010000087.1_pt1 | contig 42880 bp, 44 predicted proteins | sample 9266171 | NCBI WGS metagenome assembly JAESFM01 (sample SAMN14505069, study PRJNA617099) | algae metagenome | isolation source: Hassallia sp. WJT32-NPBG1 and co-occurring heterotrophs from well developed... | place: USA: Mojave Desert, Joshua Tree National Park, California | collected 2006-06-22 | reverse complement strand
CAATCTGGAGCGAGCAGGGTTTCGCCATGTCCCGGCAGTCGGTCGACGCCGCGAAACTTCCGCCGGCGCTCCGCGAAAGCATCGCCTACGCCCTCTGCCACGCCGCCTGAATGGCCAAAGTCGAGCTTAGGTGACGCGCTCCATCTCCGCATCGTCGAGATTGCCCGGCACGATCGTCATCGGCACCCGCACCCGCCCGGCATAGCGCCCGGTCAGCGCGTTGATCAGCGGACCCGGCCCGCTGCCATCGCCTGCCGAGGCGAGCACCAGGATGGAGATGCGCGGGTCCTCCTCCAGCAGCGCCAGCAGCTCGTCCCGCGGCTGGCCCTCGCGGATCAGCAGGATCGGCAGCCCGCCGGTGATCTCGTTCACCTGCGCGGCGAGGCCGCTCAGCACGCGTTCCGCCTCCTCCCGCCGCTCCTCGGCCATCATGGCGCCGACGCCGGCCCATTCGGTGATGCCCTCGGGCTCGATCACCCGCAGCAAGGCCACCCGCCCGCCGCCGTTGCGGGCGCGCAGGCAGGCATAGCGGAGGGCGACGGCCCGCTCCGGGCTGTCATCCACCACCACGAGGAACACCCGGTCCCGCTTGCTCGCGGCCTCCTGCTGCTCCCGCGTCTCGCCCATCAGCTCCTCCGGAACAGGACACTGCCGAACCAGCCGGCCAGCGCCGCGAACAGAATGCAGGCCAGACCGTAGACGAAAGGCTGCTCCGTAGCGACGGTCGCGATGCGGTCCGCCGCGCCGACCCGGTCCACCCGGAAGGCGAGCTCCTGCCGCGCCACGATCCGCCGCGAGCGGACCAGCAGCACCTCCACGTGGTAGTCGCCGGTCGGCACCGCGGCCGGCAGCGGCACCCGGGCATGGAAGAGCCGGCTGCCGGCGATCTCGACCGGCGCGGGATCCTCGACCCAGAGCCCGCTGTCGCTCTCGAGCGCGAGCAGCGCCGCGCGGAAGGCCGGCGACCGCGCCCCGGTGCTGCTGAGCGGCAGGCTGTCGAGGCCGAGGCCGTTCCGCTGCCGCTCCTCCTCCGGCAGTACCTGCCAGGCCGGCCGCGTGCCGGCGAGGAAGTAGAAGCCCGGCACCCCGGCGAAGCGGGCCGAGGGGCCGTTAACCCAGATTATCCCGAGGATCGGGACCTTCCGCCGCACCACCACCGGCCGCGTCGGGCCGCGCGCCAGGATCAGCACCTCGTCCCCGCCCGGGCCGATCGGCCCCTCGGTGCTGCCGAAGACCATGAGCGCCGTGCCGGTGAAGCCCGTCGTCACCTCGACGGCATCCTGCGAGAGCGCGGCGACCAGCGGCAGCTCCTGCGCCCGCCCCGGACTGGCCCAGGCGAGCAGCAGCAGCAGAACCAGCCGGATCACAAGGCCGGCCCGCTGCTGAACAGGTTGGCCGGCCGCCGCAGCAGCCCCCAGAGCAGGCTCACCGCCACCGAGAGCACCAGCAGGCCGAGCAGCGCCCGCGTCTCCTCCCCACGCAGCCGCGTCCCCATCGAGGCGCCGAACTGTGCGCCCGCGACGCCGCCGAGCAGCAGCAGCATGGTCAGCAGGATGTCGACCGTGCCGAGCTGCACCGCCTGCAGCATCGTCACATTCGCCGCGACGAAGACGACCTGGAACAGCGAGGTGCCGATGACGACCGAGGTCGGCATGCCGAGGAAGTAGATCATGGCGGGGACGAGCATGAAGCCGCCGCCCACCCCCATCACCGCCGACAGCACGCCGATGCCGAAGCCGACCGCGAAGGGCGGGATGATGGAGATGTAGAGCCGCGAGCGCCGGAACCGCATCTTCAGCGGCAGGCCGTGGATCCAGAAATGCGCGTGCAGCTTGCGGCGGGCCGTGGTGCGGCGGCGGAGGATGGCCCGCGCGCTCTCCATCACCATTAGCCCGCCGACCGTCCCGAGCACGACCACGTAGAAGACCGAGACGGCGAGGTCGACCTGGCCGATCCGCCGCAGCAGCGCGAAGAGCTGCACCCCCGCCAGCGAGCCGAGCACGCCGCCGACCAGCAGCACGCTGCCCATCTTGGAGTCCACGTTCCCCCGCCGCCATTGCGCGATAAGGCCGGAGACCGAGGCGCCGAGCGTCTGGTTGGCGCCTGAGGCCACCGCGACGGGGGAGGGGATGCCGATGAGGATCAGGAGCGGCGTGAGCAGGAAGCCACCCCCCACCCCGAACAGGCCGGACAGCCAGCCGACGCCGAATCCGATGCCGACCAGCAGGAAGGCATCCACCGACATCTCGGCGATCGGCAGGTAGACCTGCATCGCAAATTCCGAACCAGAGGAGGAATGGCGGGGGGTTTGGACCGGGCCTGTGGCGGGAGCAAGGCAGAAACGGCACCGCACCCCTGAACCCGTGCCGGAAGTAGGCGTTCAGCCGGTACAACCAGTCACGGATACAACAGATGGCGACGCGAACCATAGGCGCGACCACCACGCCCGACACCGTAACCCGCCCGATCGAGGCGACCGCCCCGCTGCCGCACCGCATCTCCTGGGGCGCCATCCTCGCCGGCGCCATCGTCGCCGTCGCGGTGGGCGCCATGCTCTCCATCCTCGGCGTCGCCGTCGGCGCCAGCTCGGTCGATGCCACCAACGCGCAGTCGCCCAGCGGCTCCACCGTCGGCATCGCCGCCGGCGCCTGGCTGCTGATCTCGAACCTGATCGGCCTCGCCGTCGGCGGCTATGTCGCGGCACGGCTCTCCGGCAGCGCGGACGGCACCGACAGCACCCTGCACGGCCTCTCCGTCTGGGGCATCGGCTACCTGCTCTCCGCGGTGCTGCTCGGCAACATCGTCGCCGGCACGGCCTCGACGGCGACCCAGGGCATCTCCTCGATGGTCGGCGGCCTTGGCCAGGCGGCAGGCCAGGCGACCTCCGCGGCCTCCGGCCCGGCCAGCCGCCTCGCCAGCCAGGTCGATCCGCAGCAGATCATCGACCGCGCGCAGAACGCCCTCAGCGGCTCCGGCGGCGGCAACCCTGCGGCCATGAACAGCGACCAGCGCAAGGCCGAGATCGGCCAGCTGCTGACCCGCCGCGTCACCGACGGCAACCTGCCGCAGCAGGACCGCGACCGGCTGAGCCAGCTCGTCGCCGCCGAGTACAACATCCCGGCCGACGAGGCGAACCGCCGCCTCCAGCAGGTCGAGCAGCAGGCGACGCAGACGGCGCAGAATGCCGAGCGCCAGGCGCGCGAGGCGGCCGATGCAGCCGCGACGGCGAGTGCCGTGGCCGCCTACTGGGCCTTCGCGGCGATGCTGCTCGGCGCCGTGGCCGCAGTGCTCGGCGCGCGGATGGGCACGCGGAACGCCACCACGGCGTCGCGGCGCTACGCCTAAACAGGGGCATGGGGGCTCTGCTCCCATGTTCCCGCCCGGGGGAAGCTTCCTCCCGGGCCCCGCCGTCAGTCGGGCGGGCTCGAGGACCCGTCGCCGAGCGCGCGGGTCATCAGGACGCAGTCCAGCCAGCGGCCATGCTTCCAGCCGATGGCGGGCAGCAGGCCAGCATGAGTGAAGCCGCAGGCCTTGTGCACCCCGATCGAGCCGGCATTCCCCGAATCCCCGATCACCGCGACCATCAGCCGGAAGCCGAGCGCCTCGCAACGCTCCATCAGCGCCGGCAGCAGCAGGCGGCCGACGCCGCGCCGCGCCGCCTCCGGCGCCACATAGACCGAATTCTCGACGGTGAACCGATAGGCCGGCCGCGTCCGGTACGGCCCGGCATAGGCATAGCCGAGCACCGCCCCCGCCCCGTCGACCGCCACCAGATACGGGTAGCCCCCGGCCAGGATCGCTTCCCGCCGCCGCGCCATCTCCGCCTCATCCGGCAGGTCGGTCTCGAAGCTCCCGGAGCCATGGCGGACCCAGTGGCCGTAGATGCGGGTGATCGCCGGGATGTCAGCGTCGGTGCTGTCGCGGAGTGAAGTATCTGGCATGGCAATGAATGTTGCCGCCTGGATGCCGCCCTGTCCACTGGTGACCCCTTCACCCGTCCCGCCCGGTGCCGCAGTCTGCCCGCGCGTCGCCGGAGTGACCTGGTGCCCTACCCCGCCCATGCCGTATTCCTGGTCGGCCTCGCCGTCGGCGCCGTCGGGCTGGCGACGACCATCCCCCTGCCGCTCTACGGCGAGATGGCAGCCCGCGGCGGCTACGGCGCCGGCCCCCTGGCGCTGGCCTTCGCCTGCTATGCGGCGACGGTGATCGTGACGGCGCCGTTGCTCGGGCCGCTGCCCGACAAGATCGGCCGCAAGCCCTGCGTGCTCCTCGGCGTGGCGCTGGCGGCGCTGTCGAGCCTGGTGCTGGTCCTCTGGCCGAGCATCCCGGCCCTGGCCCTTGCGCGGATCGCCCAGGGGCTCGGCATGGGCTGCGTCGCCGGCGCGGCCGCCGCCTGGGGCGCGGAACTCGGCGGCGGCGGGCCGGAGGGCGGGCGCCGCGCCGCCGGGGTGATCGCGCTCGCCACCATCGGCAGCTTCGGCGCCGGCGGCATCCTGACGCTGGCCGCCATCCTCGCCTGGCCCAGGCTGCGGCCGCCGCCGACCTTCGCCCTTCACCTCGTCATCTGCCTCGCGCTCCTCGCCCTCGTCGCCCGCCTGCCGGAAACGCTGGCGGCGCCGCAGCGGGGCTGGCTCCGCCGCCCCGGCTTCCCGCGCGGCACGCTGGCGACGACCTGCGCCATCCTCCCCGGCTGGGGCGTGACGGGGACGGTGCTGACGGCGGTGCAATCCACCCTGGCCGCGGGCGGGAAGCCGCTCGCCGGCCCCTTCGCCGCCTGCGCCATGATGCTGATCGGCGTCATCGCCCAGCGCGGCTTCCGCCGGGTCGCGCCGCGGCCGGCGGTGCGGACCGGCCTCGGCATCCTGCTGGTCGGCGCCGGCCTGACCTTCCTTGGCGCGGCGGGGGGCGGGATGGCGCCGCTGCTGCTCGGCGGCGCGGCGGTCGGCATCGGCACCTATGGCTTCGTCTATCCAGGCGGCCTCGCCGCGGTGGCCGAGGCTGCCTCGGGCGAGGAGCGTGCGCGCGCCGTCGCCGGCTATTTCGTCGTCGCCCATCTCGGTTTCGGCGCGGTGCCGCTGCTGGTCGGCCTGGCGATCGACGTCTTCGGCGCCGGGACGGCCATGGCGGGGAGCTGGCTCGCGCTGCTCCTCGCCGCCTGCTTGCTGTGGCGGGCTACCGCTCGCAGCGGATGAAGAGCGTGCTGCGGTTGGCGATCTCGCCGACATCCGCCGTCCCGCGCTCCGGCCCGCTGCTCTCCGCGACAAGCGGCGTCAGCCCGGCGCGGCGGAGGAAGACCTGCGCCGCCTCCCCCTTCACCGCGAAATTGATGTTCTGCGCGATGTCGCCCGTGACCCGGGCGATGCGCTGCGCATTCAGCTTGGAGACGACGACGCCGACGATGTTGCCATGCATGTCGAGCAGGGGCCCGCCGGAATTGCCCGGCTGCACCTCGGCGCTGATCTGGTACTGGTTGCGGTTGTCGGCGAGGCCGGCGAGCCCGTTCACCTCCCCCCGCGTGAGCTTGGCATCCGAGGAAAGCAGCCCCGCCAGCGGGAAGCCATAGGCGACGACGCCATCGCCCCGCCGCACCGCCGGCCCGCTGCGGAAGGGCAGCGCCGGCCCCGGCAGCCCCGGCACGGCGAGCAGGGCGAGGTCGAGGTCGTTGTCCACCCGCGCCGGCGGCACCGCGGCGAGCCAGCGCCCATCCGGCGCGCGCATGACGATGCGGTCGCAGCCATTCACCACATGCTGGTTGGTCACCACGCGGTCGGGCGCGACGAGGAAGCCGCTGCCGGTCGAGACGTTGCGCGCGTTCTGGTTCGGCCGCTGCTGCGGGACGTTGGAGGGCGGCGGCACGACCGCGGCGGTGGCCGGCGCCGGCCTGCCGGAGGGCAGCGGGCGGCTCGCGGTCTGCAGCGCCAGCTCGCGGTTGGCGCAGATGTCCTGGTCCTGCAGCATCGCCTCCCGCCCGTCCTCCAGCACCAGGCGCAGGTCGAAGCGGCAGCCGGCGGACTCGGCCGGGTTTACCCGGAAGCCGCCGCCCGGCGGCAGCGGCCGGTCGGGCGAGAGCAGGTTGCGCCCCCAGTCGCTCGCCGCCCCGCGCGGGGTGCGGACGGCGTTCAGCTCCTTCGCCGGCACGCCCGTGCGGTTCACCACATGGAAGGGTTGCCCCGCCTGGGGGGAGCCCTGGGCCAAGGCGGCGCCCGGCAGGAGCAGGAGGAGGAGGAGCGCGAGGCGGAACGGGTGCGGCATGGCCGGGGATGTCGGACGCGGGCGGGCCATAGTCAATCGCCCGGCGCATGGCGCCGCAGCGCCTCGGCCAGCGTCCCGACCATCGCCGCCGCGGCCGCCGCCCCACGCGCGCCCATCGGCTGCGGCACCGCCTGCCAGCGTCCGGGGAAGGCGGCATCGAGCTCGGCCCTGAGCATCTTGGCCACGGCGAGGCCGATCACCAGCACCCCCGCCGGGTCGAGGCCCGGCAGCACCACGCCATGATGCAGCCGCCAGCTCTCGCGCAGCGCCGCGCCGTAAGCGGCGGGCGACACCCGCGCCCCGCCCGGCCCGGCGACCGCCACCAGCGAGGCATCGGTCAGCCAAACCCCCCGCCGCCGCAGCCGCTCCAGCAGGGCGAGCTTGGCGGCGAGCCGCGCCTCCGCCGCCGGATAGGCCGCGCGGGTCGGCGCCGCGCTGCCCTCCGCGCCGGCGAGCAGCCCCCAATATTGCGGCGTCCCCGCATTGCGAACCACCCCGGGCGCCAGCGAGGGCTCGCCATAGGCCGGGCAGTAGAGATGCCGGACGAAGCCCGCCCGCATCGGCCAGCCGGGCGCCGGCAGCAGCGGCGCCGCCAGCTCGGCCGCCGTGCCCGCCATATGGCTCTCGGCCAGCAGCAGCAGGCGAAGGCGCTCCGGCCGCCAGGCCTGGCGCCAGGCCTCGACGGCGATGGCGACCTCCGGCGGTTCCAGCCCTTGACCCTCCCATTGTGGGAGGTCCCATATCCCCGCCATGCCCGAAGCACCCCTCCCCACCAACCCCAAGATCCGTCCGGAACAGACGCCGGCGACGCGCCGGCACGGGATCGTCGATCCTGGCCAGCACGACGCCGCAGCGACGGAAAAGACCCGCCGACCCACGCCGGGGGCGATCAGCCTGCCCGTCGGCGGCATGACCTGCGCCAGCTGCGCCCGGCGCGTCGAGCGGGCGCTCGGCCGCGTGCCGGGCGTCGTCGCCGCGCAGGTCAATCTGGCGACGGAGCGCGTTTCCATCGAGGGCACGGCTCCGCTAGCTGCGCTGATCGAGGCCGTGGGTGGGGCCGGCTACACGGTGCCGGAGGCCCGCTTCGACCTCGGCATCGCCGGCATGACCTGCGCGACCTGCGCCGGGCGGGTGGAACGCGCCCTGCGTCGCCTCCCCAGCGTGCTGGAGGCGCAGGTGAACCTCGCCTTGGAGCGGGCCATGGTCCGCGCCGTCGCCGGCACCGAGGAGGCGGCGCTGGCCGAGGCCATCCGCCGCGCCGGCTACGACATGCGCGAGAGCACGCCGGAGCGGCGCGCAGCCGAGGGCGGGCGCGAGCGGCGGGACCTGCTGCTGGCCGCCCTCCTCAGCGCGCCCTTCTTCCTCGGCATGATCGGCATGGCCTTCGGCCGGGACTGGATGCCGGGCGGCTGGGTGCAGCTTGCCCTGGCCGCGCCGGTGCAATTCTGGCTCGGCGCCCGCTTCTACCGGGCGGGCTGGGCCGCGTTGCGGGCCGGGACGGGCAACATGGACCTGCTGGTCGCCCTCGGCACCAGCGCCGCCTTCGGCCTCTCGCTCTGGGGCCTGCTGCGCGGCTGGCACCACCTCTATTTCGAGACCAGCGCGGTCGTCATCCTCTTCATCCTGCTCGGCAAGTATCTCGAGGCCCGCGCCCGCCGGGCGACCGGGGCGGCGATCGAGGCGCTGCTGGCGCTTCGCCCCCGCACCGCCCGGCGCCTCGCCGACGGCGTCGAGGAGGAGGTGCCGGCGGCGGCGCTGGCCGTCGGAGACCGCGTCGTCGTCCGCCCCGGCGAGCGCATCCCGGCCGATGGACGGGTCGAGGAGGGCGAGGCCGGCATCGACGAGAGCGCGCTGACCGGCGAGAGCCGCGCAGTCGCCCGCGGCCCCGGCGACGCGGTCTCGACCGGCACCATCGCCCTGGACGGCAGGCTGGTGGTGGAGGTGCGCGCGGTTGGCGCCGAGACGGTGCTGGCCCGCACCGCCGCCCTGGTCGCCGCCGCCCAGGCCAGCCGCGCCCCGGTGCAGCGGCTGGTGGACCGGGTGAGCGCCGTCTTCGTCCCCGTCGTCGTCGGCCTCGCGGCGCTCACGCTGGTCTTCTGGCTGCTCGCCGGCGCCGGGGCCGAGGCCGCGGTGCTGCGCGCCACGGCCGTGCTGGTGATCGCCTGCCCCTGCGCCCTCGGCCTCGCCACGCCAGCCGCCATCATGGCCGGGACGGGCGCGGCGGCGCGGGCCGGCATCCTCGTCCGCGATGCGGAGGCGATCGAGCGCGCGGGCGCCATCACCCTCGTCGCCTTCGACAAGACGGGCACGCTGACCGAGGGCCGCCCGCGCCTCGCCTCGGTCGCCACCGCACCGGGGGTGACGGAGGCGGAGGCGCTGCGCCTGGCCGGCGCGCTCCAGGCCGGCAGCGAGCATCCGCTCGCCCGGGCCGTGCTGGACCGTGCGGGGCCGGACCTGCCCCCGGTCACCGGCTTCCGCGCCCTGCCCGGCCGGGGCGTCGCCGGCACCGTCGAGGGCCGCGCCCTGCTGCTCGGCAGCCCGCGCCTGTTGGCCGAGGGCGGCGCCGACCCGGCCGGCCTCGCCGCGCCCGCGACGATGACGCCCGCCTGGCTGATCGAGGGCCGCCGCGTCCTCGCCCTGCTCGCCTTCGAGGACACCGAGCGGCCGCACGCCGCCTCCGCCATCGCCACCCTCGCGCAGATGGGGCTGAAGACGGCGATGCTGAGCGGCGACAGCGCCGATGTCGCCGAGGCCGTGGCCGCCCGCCTCGGCATCGCGGAGGCCGCCGCCGGGCTGCTCCCCGCCGACAAGGCCGGCCGCATCGCCGCCTGGCGGGCGTCCGGCGAGCGCGTCGCCATGGTGGGCGACGGGGTGAACGACGCCCCGGCGCTCGCCGCCGCCGAACTCGGCATCGCCATGGGCTCCGGCACCGACATCGCCATCCAGGCCGCCGGCATCACCCTGCTCCGCCCGGACCCGGCCCTGGTGCCCGCGGCGCTCGCGGTGACGCGGCGGACGCTCCGGACCATCTGGCAGAATCTCGGCTGGGCCTTCGGCTACAACCTGATCGGCCTGCCGCTCGCCGCGGCCGGCCTGCTCTCGCCCATGCTGGCCGGGGCGGCGATGGCCTTCTCCTCCGTCTCCGTCCTCGCCAATGCCCTGCGCCTGGCACGGTGGCGCCCATGACCGCCGGCATCGGCGAGGCCGCCCGCGCCTCCGGCGTCTCGGAGAAGATGATCCGGCACTACGAGTCGATCGGCCTGCTCCGCCCGGCCCGCGAGGCCAATGGCTACCGCCGCTACGGCGAGGCCGACATCGCCGTGCTGCGCTTCATCCGCCATGCCCGCGACCTCGCCTTCCCGCTCGAGGAGGTGCGCCGCCTGCTCACCCTCTGGCAGGACCGCGGAAGGGCCAGCGCCGAGGTCCGCAGCATCGCCCTCGCCCATGTCGCCGCGTTGGAGGAGAAGGCGGAAAGCCTCCGCCGCATGGCCGAGAGCCTCCGTCACCTGGCCGCCCATTGCCACGGCGATGCGCGGCCCGATTGCCCCATCCTCGATGGGCTGGAAGGAAAGACCCGATGATCACCCTGCAGGTCGAAGGCATGAGCTGCGGCCATTGCGTCCGTGCCGTGACCGAGGCCATCCGCGCGCTCGACCCTCGGGCCGAGGTCGCCGTGGACCTCGCCAGCGGCACCGTCCGGGCGGAGACCGGGGCGGCGCCGGCGGCCGTCACCGCCGCGGTGGAGGAGGAGGGCTACAAGGTCACAGGCACCGCTTGACCTCGGGGGCCGGGCGAGGGATCAACCGCGCTATGCAGCGCGTCTTCTCCGGCATCCAGCCCTCCGGCATCCCGACCCTCGGCAACTACCTGGGCGCCATCCGCAACTGGGTGCCGCTGCAGGACACGCATGACGCGATCTATTGCGTGGTCGACCTGCACGCCATCACCCAGCCCTTCGACCCGAAGGCGCTGGCCGCGCAGACGCGGGAGATGGCCGCGGCGCTGATCGCCTGCGGCCTCGACCCGAAGCGCTGCACCCTCTTCGTCCAGAGCCATGTGCATGCGCATGCGCGGCTCGCCTGGGTCTTCAACTGCGTCGCCCGCCTCGGCTGGCTGAACCGGATGACGCAGTTCAAGGACAAGGCCGGCAAGGACCGCGAAGCGGCCTCCTCCGGCCTCTATGTCTATCCGAACCTGATGGCCGCCGACATCCTGGCCTACAAGGCGGTGCTGGTGCCGGTCGGCGACGACCAGAAGCAGCATCTCGAGCTCGCCAATGACATCGCCGAGAAGTTCAACCACGACTTCTCCGCCGAGGGCTTCTTCCCCCGGATCGAGCCGCTGATCCAGGGCGTGGCCGCCCGCGTCATGTCGCTCCGCGACGGGACGAAGAAGATGTCGAAGTCGGACCCGTCCGATCAGTCGCGCATCAACCTGACCGACGATACCGATGCCATCGCCCTCAAGATCCGCCGCGCCCGGACCGACCCGGAGCCGCTGCCCGAGGCGGTGGCCGGCCTCGAAGGCCGGGCCGAGGCGCGCAACCTGGTCGGCATCCTCGCCGCCATCACCGGCACGACGCCCGACGGCGTGCTGCGCGAGCAGGCTGGCCGCGGCTTCGGTGCCTTCAAGGAAGTGCTGGCCGAGGCGCTCGTCGCCCATCTCGCCCCGATCCAGGCCGAGATGCGCCGCCTGCTCGACGACCCGGCCGCGGTGGATGCGGCGCTGCGGCTCGGCGCCGAGCGGGCGGCTGCCATCGCCGACCCGATCGTCACCGAGGCGGAGCGGATCGTTGGCTTCCTGCCCCGGTAGGCCGATGGCATCGCGGGCCGGGGCCGGCCCATGCTAGAGGGCGGCGCATGAACACCATCGCCCGCCGCACCCTGCTCGCTGCCCTCGCCCTCCTGCCGTTCGCCCGCGCGGAGGCGCAGACGGCGCCGATCGAGCGCCTCAACGCCGCCCTGCTCGACGTGATGAGGAATGCCCGCGCGCTCGGCGTCCGCGGGCGGGAGCAGCGCCTGCGCCCGGTGATGGAGCAGGTCTTCAACCTGCCGGCCATGGCCCGCATCGCCGTCGGCCCGCCCTGGACGACCTATGCCCCGGCCGACCAGCAGGCCCTCGTCGCCGCCTTCACCGACTGGTCCGTCGCCACCTATGCCAGCCGCTTCGACGGCTATGGCGGCGAGAGCTTCGAGATCCAGGGCAGCACCCCGCGCCCGAACGGCGACGTGCTGGTCAACACCCGCATCCTCCGGCCGAACGACGCGCCGGTGCAGATCAACTACCTGCTGCGCGAGGGCCGCATCGTCGATGTCTACCTGACGGGCACGATCAGCGAGCTGGCCAGCCGCCGCTCCGAATTCGCCGGGCTCCTCCGCGAGGGCGGGCCGCAGCGCCTGACTGCCGAGCTCCGCCGCCGCACCGCCGAGGCGCTGCGGGGCTGATCACAGCCCCGGCGCATACCCGACTGCCTGGTTGAGCCGCGACCGCGCCCGGCCGAGCTGCACCGTGGCACGCGCCTCGGCCCCCGCCGCCTCGAGCTGGAGCTGCCGCACCCGGTAGAGGTCGAAGATCCCCGTCTCGCCGGCGCGGAAGGCACGCCGCGCGGTATCGAGCTGCTGATTGGCGACGGAGAGCCGCCCGCGCGCGATCCGCACCGCCTCCTCTGCCGCGCGCAGCGCCTGCTCGGCCGCCAGCACCCCGGCCCCCACCAGCCGCCGCTGCTGCGCCAGCACCGCGGTCGCCCGGGTGATGTCGGCCTCGGCCGCCGCACGCCGCGGGGCGTTGCGCGCCTCGGTGGCCAGCGGCACGCGGAGGCGGAGGCCGAGCGAGACGCCCTGCTCCGTCACATTGCCGTTCTGGCTCTGGCCGAAGACGCCGAGCTCCGGGTTGTCGCGCGGCGTCGCCGCCACCAGCCGGGCCTCCGCCTCGGCGCGGGCGACGCTCGCCTCGGCCGCCGCCAGCAGCGGGTGCCGGGCGGTGCGCGGCGCCGGCGGTTCCGGCGGCAGGTCGGGCTCGGCGCCGCCGGTCAGCGTGGCGTAGACGGCCCGCGCCGCGACCAGCGCGGCCTCCGCATCGGCCAGCGCCAGCTCCGCCGCCAGCGTCTCGTTCTGCGCCAGCAGGCTGTCGGAAAACGGGATGTCGCCGAACTGCACCCGCCGCGCCACGTCGCGGGCGATGTCCCGCGCCGTCGCCAGCCGGTCGCGGGCGAGGCGCTGCTCGCGCGCCGCGAGCACGGCGTTCCACCAGTATTCGCGCAGCAGCCCGGCCAGCTCGAGCCGGCGCTGGGCGATCTGCCCCTCCACCTCGGCGATGCCCGTCGTCACCGTGTTGCCGAGGGCGCTGCGCTGGCCCGGCAGCCAGATCGGGGCGCCGACCTCGAGGTCGAACTGCAGCGCCTCACGCGGCCCGCGCGTATCGGTGCGCCAGGCACCGCTCACCACCGGCGAGCCGGGGATAGGCGAGCGCACCGTCGCGCTCCGCGCCGCCACGGCTCCGCGCTGGGCGGCAAGCCCGCGGCTCGCCGCATCGAGGGAGACCGCCTGGTCGAGATGCCGGGCGAGAGGCGACTCGGCCTGCGCCAGGGCCGTCGCCGGCACGAGCAGGAGGGCGAGCAGCAGCAGGATCAGACGCATCGCCGGCATCACTCCGCAGGCACTGTCTTGGCACTGGTCGCGGGCGCCGCAGCGGCCTCCGCCTTCGGCAGGGCGAAGCGGGCATAGAGGATCGGCAGCAGCACCAGCGTCAGCACCGTCGCCGTGACCAGGCCGCCGATGACGACCACGGCGAGCGGCCGCTGGATCTCCGCCCCCGGCCCGGTGGCGAAGAGGAAGGGCACGAGGCCGAAGGCGGCGATGGTCGCCGTCAGGATCACCGGCGTCATCCGCCGCCGCGCCCCCTCCATCACCGCCTCGCGCAGGCCGAGGCCCTCCTCGGCATACAAGCGATTGATGTAGGAGACGAGCACCACGCCGTTCAGCACGGCGATGCCGATCAGCGCGATGAAGCCGACCGAGGCGGGCACCGAGAGGAACTCGCCCGAGAGCCAGAGCGCGACGACGCCGCCGATCGCGGCGAAAGGCACGTTGCAGAAGACGAGTGCGGCCTGCCGCGCCGAGCCGAAGGTGAAGTAGAGCAGCAGGAAGATCATGCCGAGCGCGATCGGCACGACGATCGCCAGCCGCGCCGAGGCGCGCTGTTGGTTCTCGAACTGCCCGCCCCATTCCATGCGGTAACCGGGCGGCAGCTCCACCCGCTGCGCGACGGCCGCCTGCGCCTCGGCGACGAAGCCGACGAGGTCCCGCCCGCGGACATTGGCCAGCACCGTGGCGTAGCGCTGGGTGCCCTCGCGGATCACCTGGATCGGCCCCTCCTCCTCGGCGATGCGCGCCACCTGGGAGAGCGCCACGGTCCGCCCGCCCGGCAGGGCGAGCACCAGCCGCTGCAGGTCGGTCGCCGAGCGGCGGAGGCTGCCCTCGCCGCGCAGCATCAGCGGGATGCGCCGCTCCTGCTCCAGCACCAGCCCCATGTCGCGGCCGTCGACCCAGACGCGCAGCGCCTGCTGCACGTCGCGGACATTGAGGCCGAGGCGCCCGGCGGCGAAGCGGTCGATCTCGACGCGGAGGTACTTCATCCCCTCGTTGCGCAGCGCGAAGACCTCGGATGAGCCCTGCACGCCCTTCACCGTCTCCTCCACCTGGCGGGCGATGCGGTTCAGCTCGCCGATGGAGTAGCCAAAGACCTTCACCACCACGTCGCCGCGGGCGCCGATGATCATCTCCTGCACCCGCATGTCGATCGGCTGGTTGACCGCGTAGGAGATGCCGGGGAAGGCATCGAGCACCTTGCGCACCTCGTCGATGACGAAGTCGCGGTTCTTCGTGTCGCGCCATTCCTCGCGCGGGGCGATGGTGAGGAAGAGGTCGCTGTCGTTCAGCCCGACCGGGTCGATGCCGAGCTCGTCGGCGCCGGCACGGCCCATGATGCCGCGCACCTCCGGCACGCGCTGCATGATCTCGCGCTGGAGCAGCAGGTCGCTCTCCGCCGCCTGCTCGACATTGATGGTCGGGTGCTTGCGCAGGGTAACGACGGGCGTGCCCTCGTCCATCACCGGCATGAAGGTGGAGCCGATGCGGCCGAACAGGAACACGGCGAGGCCGAGCCCGGCCAGCGCCGAGCCGCCCACCTTCAGCGGATTCTTCATCGCCCAGGCGAGGAAGGGGTCGTAGACCGCGTGCAGGTGGCGGACCAGCCAGGGGTCCTTCGCATGGCCGCCGGCCTTCAGCACGGAGGCCGCCAGCGCCGGCACCACGGTGAGGGAGAGCAGCAGCGCGGCGCAGAGGGCGAAGATGATCGTCAGCGCCACCGGGCCGAAGAGCCGCCCCTCGAGCCCCTGCAGCGACAGCAGGGGGACGAAGACGGTGACGATGATGATGACGCCGGAGACCAGCGGCACCGCGACCTCCCGCACCGCCTCGAGCGTCGCCTGGCTGCGCGCCTTGAAGCCCGGCTTGCCCTCCATGTTCGCAAGCCGGTGCGCCACGTTCTCCACCACCACCACGGCGCAGTCGACCAGCAGGCCGATGGCGATGGCAAGCCCGCCGAGCGACATGATGTTGGCCGAGAGCCCGTAGACCGACATCACCCCGAAGGTCGCCAGCACCGCCAGCGGCAGGGCGAGCGAGACGACGAGCGCGGCGCGGAGATTACCGAGGAAGAGGATCAGCAGCACCACCACCAGGGCGATCGCCTCCAGCAGCACCTTCTGCACCGTCCAGACCGCCTTCTCGATCAGGTCGTTCCTGTCGTAGAAGACCTCGATCCTGACCCCTTCGGGCAGCGTCTTCTGGATCTCGGCCAGCTGCGCCTGCACGCCGTTCACCACCGTGCGCGCATTGGCGCCGCGCAGGCCGAGCACGATGCCCCACACCGCCTCGCCCTCGCCGTTGCGGGTGACGACGCCGTTGCGCGCCAGCGCCCCGAAGCGGACATCGGCGATGTCGCCGACGCGCACCACGCCCGTCGGGTGGGAGATGACGACGATGGCGCGGATATCCTCGAGCGTGCGGATGCGGCCCTCGGCGCGCACCAGCAGCGCCTCCTCGCCATCCTGCACGCGGCCGGCGCCGTCGTTGCGGTTGTTCTGCCCGAGCGCCTCGGCCAGCATCGCGCTGGTGATGCCGCGCGCGGCCATCGCCGCCGGGTCGGGCGCCACCTCATAGGTGCGGACATGGCCGCCGAGCGTGTTGACATCCGCCACGCCCGGCAGCCCGCGCAGCTGGGGCCGGATCGTCCAGTCGAGCAGCGTGCGCCGCTGCATGGGCGAGAGGCTGCCGCCCTCGAGCGTGAACATCAGCATCTCGCCGAGCGGCGTGATGACCGGGGCGAGGCCGCCCGAGACGCCGTCCGGCAGCTCGTTCTCCAGGTCGTCGAGCCGCTGGTCCACCTGCGTCCGCGCCCAGTAGATGTCGGTCCCCGGCGCGAATTCGAAGGTCATCAGCGCCGTCGAGTAGCGCGTGATGGAGCGGATGTTGACGAGGTTGGGGATGCCCTTCATCGCCAGCTCGACCGGGTTGGTTACCTGCGTCTCGAGCTCCTCCGGCGGCAGGCCCGGCGCCTGCATGGCGACCAGCACCTGGGTCGGCGAGACATCGGGGAAGGCGTCGATGGGCAGCTTGCGATAGGCGTTCACCCCCCAGGCAATCAGCCCGAGCGTGGCAAGCGCGACGATCAGCCGCTGGCGCAAGGCCAGCGCCACAAGGCGCATCAGCATGGTGCGGTCAGCCCCCGTAGATTTCGGTGAGCTCGGCAAGGAGCGAGAGGATGCCGCGCGTCGCCACATGGTCCTCGGTGGTGAGGCTGGCGCGGATCGAGACGGTGCTCGCCGTCTCCGTGATCACCACCACCGGCCGGGCGCGGAAGCCATGCGCGCTGCGGACGAAGACCCAGGACTGCCCGGCATGCCGCACCACGGCGCCGGAGGGCAGGCGCCATTGCGGCGTGCCGTTGGGGCGGAGCGCCACGCTCGCCGTCACCACCTGGCCGGGCCGGAGCGCCTCCGCCCCGTCCGACACCTCGACCACCGCGGCGAGCGATTGCGTCGCGGAATCGACGGCGCGGCCGAGGCGGATCACCTCGCCCTGCGCCGGCGTCCCCGGCACGCCGACCCGGGTGCCAGGGGTGATGGCATTCGCCTGGGAGAGCGGCATCTGCAGGGTGATCCAGAGCGGGTCGAGCTGGGCGATGCTGAAGAGCGGCGCGGCGGCGGCGATGCGCTCGCCCGCTGTCGCCCGTACCTCGAGCACCACGCCCTCGGCCGGGGCGCTGACGGTGAGAGCAGGGATCATCCGGCGGCCCTCGCGGAGCGCCTTAACGTCATCCTGGGCCATCCCGAGCAGGGCGAGCATCTGCTCGCGCTCCTGCAGCGTCGTGCGGGCATAGTCGTAATCGGCGCGCGTGGTCAGCAGGCGGCGCTCGGCGATGATGCGCTCGCGGTGCATCTGCTCGTCGCGCCGCAGCTTCTCGGCGGCCAGCTTCTCGGCCGAGAGGGCCTGGAGATAGGTGCGCTGCGCCTCCAGCAGGTCCGTGCTGCGCAGGCGGGCGATGGGCTGGCCCTCCTTCACCGGCTCGTTCGGCGCGACGAGGATCGTCTCCACCAGCCCCGCCGCCGGGGCGGCGACGACGCGGAGCTGCTGCGGCGGCACGCTCACCGTGCCGGGCAGCATGGTCTGGGTCGTGCCTGCCTCGGGCTCGACGCGCACCACCTCGATGCCGGCGGCGCGGTATTGCCGGTCATCGATCGGAATCTGCACCTCGTTCGGCGCGGGCTCCGCGCCATGCGCCGCGAGCGGCGCCAGCAGCAGAAGGGGCAACAAGGCACGCAAGAGAAAAGGCGCGCCGAATTGAGTTCGCACGATCAAGCCTCCGGATGGGACGGGAGGCGCATGGCTCAGCGCCCTTCTGCGTGCCAACCGCCCGACGGTGGCACATCGGCTCAACAGGTCCCCATATGCAAGGGAACATGCCACCTTGGAGGTGGTCTGCAGCGCCGGCCGACGCGGCAGAAGATGGACAAACTGTAAGTTTTTTCAATCCCTGGCCGCATTGGTCTCGATCACGCCCGCGCGAAGGAAGTTAATGATGATCGTTCTCGTCACTGGAGCCACGGCCGGTTTCGGCCTTGCCATTGCCCGCCGATTCGCCGCGGACGGTGCCCGCATCATCGCCGTGGGGCGGCGGCAGGAGCGGCTGGAGGCGCTGGCCGCCGAGCTGCTGGGCCAGGTCCTGCCCCTCGCCCTCGACGTCACGGACCGGGCGGCCGTGGCGGCGGCGATCGGGGGCCTGCCGGCCGACTGGGCCGCCATCGACCTGCTGGTGAACAATGCCGGCCTCGCCCGCGGCCTCGCCCCGGCGCAGGAGGCCTCGCTCGACGACTGGGAGGCGATGGTCGACACCAATGTGAAGGGGTTGATGTACCTCACCCATGCCGTGCTGCCGGGAATGGTGGCGCGCAATGCCGGCCATGTCCTCAACATCGGCTCGACCGCGGCGGAATGGCCCTATCCGGGCGGCAATGTCTATGGCGCGAGCAAGGCCTTCGTCCGCCAGTTCAGCTACAACCTCCGCGCCGACCTCCATGGGACGAAGGTGCGGGTGACGGATATCGAGCCCGGCCTCGTCGGCGGGACGGAATTCTCCACCGTCCGCTTCGGCGGCGATGCCGAGAAGGCGGCCGGCATCTATGCCGGGACCGACCCGCTGACGCCGGAGGACATCGCCGACACCGTCCATTGGGTGGCGACCCGCCCGGCGCGGGTGAACGTCAACCTGCTGCAGGTGATGCCGGTGGTCCAGAGCTTCGGCCCGCTTCGCGTCCACAAGGGGTAGGGTGCGTCTGCGAGGGGACCGGCGATGGATCGGCGAGGGATTTTTCGGCACGGCCAGGAGGCGGACGCAGCCGATGCTGGTTGCATCGGCAAGTTCGATGACGCCGCCATGACGGAAAAGACCCGCCGAGAGGCGCCGCAGCCCTTCGCGGACACGCCCTCGCTCAGGAGGGCTGGAGCGGCGCCATCCGCCGCTCCGCCCAGACCCAGGCCAGCAGGCCCGGCAGGAAGATGATGAGGTCCCTCAGGCGACGGGCGATGGCGAGCGCCGCCGCTGCCTCCGCCGGCAGGCCGAGCAGCAGGCCGAGGCCGAGGAACCCCGCCTCCTGCAGCCCGAGCGCGCCGGGGACGAGGAAGGCCGCCGAGGACAGCGCCTGGATCATCGCCTCGATCGCCACCGCCTCGGCGATGGAGACCGGGTGGCCAAGGGCGGCGAGGGCGATCCATATCTCGAGCGCCCCTGCCATCCACCCGGCAAATTGCCAGAGGAAGCAGCCGGCGATGGCGCCGCGCACCCGCCAGAGCCGCCGCGTCATCCGGTCGATCCGCGCCGAATGCGCCGCGATCCCGGGGAAGCGCCCCGCCGCCACCCCGTTCAGCAGCCGGGCGAGGCGCGACAGCACATCCGCCCGCTGCGCCAGGATGAAGCCGCCCGCCATCGCCACCCCGGCCAGCAGCCCGAGCGCGATGGCGCCCCAGCCGATCCCCGCCCCCGCCCAGGCCAGCAGCGCGAGGCCAAGCAGCGCGAAGCCGAGCTGGCTCAGGATGGAGATGGCCATGTCCACCATCAGGCTCGCCGCCGCCGGCGCCACGGCAACGCCCTCGCCCCGCAGCAGCCGGTAGGAGGCGATCTCGCCCCCGATCCGCGCCACCGGCAGCAGGCCGTTCACGGATTCCCGGATCCACACATTGGCCGTCATCGCCGCGAGCCCCGGCCGGCGCGCCCGCGGCAGCAGCAGCCGCCAGGCATGGCCGTTGAGCGCCATGGAGGGGATATGGGCGAGCGCCGCCAGAACCAGCCCGAAGCCTGCCGTCGCCAGCAGCCCGCCCACCTCGCTGAGGTCCTGCTGCCCGATCAGCAGCAGCGCCCCGGCCAGCCCGCCGAGCGCCAGCAGGAGGCCGAGCCGGTTCACGCCAGCATCGCCGTGTAGCCGCCGCTCGGCAGGCCGGCGCAGGCCGCCCGCACCCGCGGGTCGACCAGCGCCGCCAGCTCCTCCGCATAGCGATAGCCCGGCGCGGCGCCGGGGAAGCCCCCCGCCGTCGCCGGATGGAAATAGAGCTCCGTCACCCCGGGCGGCAGCCGCCCGAGCGCCGCGGCGAGCCGGTCCGCCGTGAAGGCGCCGGTCCAGGCGAGGCCGACCACCCGGTCCGGCGCGCGCAGCCCATGCCGCGCCGCCAGCCGCCAAAGCCAGAGGATCAGCGGCGCCAGGGCACGGGCGCTGCCCGGCTCATGGGGAATGCGCACGGCGCGAATGCCCATGCGCGCCGCCTCGGCGAAGGCAGCGGCCGCGATGACCGGGTGCAGGTGGTAGTGCTTGTGCGCATTGAGATGGTCGCAGGCGAGGCCGGTCGCCCGGAAGGCCCTGCATTGCGCCGCGACCTCGGCCCGGAGCTGCGCCCGCGCCGCCCGCGATGCGGCGAGCACCAGCCCGAGCCCGGCCATGTCGTCGCGGAACCGGCCATTCGCCTGGACGAGGGCGGGGATGCGCTCCGGCGGCAGGGTCGGCGTCCCATCGGTCAGCGTCAGGTGCAGCCCGACCGCGAGGCGGGGGTTGCGCCGTGCCACCTCCACCCCCTCGGCGGCGGCGGCCTCGCCGACCATGAGGCTGGCCGCCGTCAGCACGCCCTCGCGGTGCGCCAGCTCGACCGCGGCATTCACCGGCGCGGCGAGGCCGAGGTCGTCGGCATTGAAGATGAGGCGAGGGGGCATGACGATCCCCGGGCCAGGCCCGGGGCGTTCCGGTCAGGCGGCCTTCTGCTGCTCCCCGGCCGTCTTCCGCTCGCGCAGGAAGTGGAAGAACTCCACCCCCTCGCGCAGGCGCCGCACCAGCATCTGCCGGTCGCGGATCATCTCGCCGCAGATCGAGGCGATCTTCGGCGCGCGGAAATAGAATTTCCGGTAGAATTCCTCGACGCCGTTGAAGATCTCGGTATGGCTGAGATGCGGATAGGCCAGCGGCGCGATCTGCACGCCATGCGCATCCACGTATTCCGTGTGCGCCGTGTCCAGCCACCCCTCCTTCTGCGCCTGGTCGAAGAGGAAGGTGCCGGGGTAGGGCGCCGCCAGCGAGACCTGCAGGGTGTGCGGGTTGGTTTCGATGGCGAAGTGGATGGTCTCGCGGATGGTCTCCGTCGTCTCGCCCGGCAGGCCGAGGATGAAGGTGCCGTGGATCATGATGCCAAGCTCGTGGCAGTCGTTGGTGAACCGCTTGGCAACGTCGATCCGCATGCCCTTCTTGATGTTGTGCAGGATCTGCTGGTTGCCGCTCTCGTAGCCGACGAGCAGCAGGCGCAGCCCGCCATCCTTCAGCACCTTCAGCGTCTCGCGCGGCACATTGGCCTTGGCGTTGCAGGACCAAGTGACGCCGAGCTTGCCCATCTCGCGCGCGATCGCCTCGGCGCGGGGCAGGTCGTCGGTGAAGGTGTCGTCGTCGAAGAAGATCTCCTTCAGCCCGGGGAAATTGTCCCGGATGTAGCGGATCTCCTCGATGACGTTGGCAACGCTGCGCGTGCGGTAGCGATGCCCGCCCACCGTCTGCGGCCAGAGGCAGAAGGTGCAGCGGCTCTTGCAGCCGCGGCCCGTATAGATCGAAACATAGGGATGCTTCAGGTAGCCGATGAAGTACTTCCTGTAGTCGAGGTCCCGCTTGTAGACCGGGCTGACGAAGGGAAGGCTGTCCATGTCCTCCAGCACCGGCCGGTCGGCGTTGTGGACCAGCACCCCCTGCCCGTTGCGCCAGGACAGGCCCTTGATCGAGGCCCAGTCGCGGCCCTCGGCTACGTCCTTCACGGTGAAGTCGAATTCGTTCCGCGCCACGAAGTCGACCACCGGCGCGTCGCGCAAGGATTCCTCGGCCTGCACGGCGACCTTGGCGCCTATCAGCCCGACCTTGATGTTCGGGTTCTCCGCCTTCAGCCGCTCCGCCACCTTCACGTCCGAGCTGAAGGAGGGTGTCGAAGTGTGCAGCACGACCAGGTCGTGGTCGCGGGCTATCGGCGCCACATCGGCCAGGCCCTGCCGGTGCGGCGGCGCGTCGACCAGCTTCGAGCCCTCGACCAGCGCGGCCGGCTGGGCCAGCCAGGTCGGGAACCAGAAGCTCTTGATCTCCCGTCGGGCCTGGTAGCGCGAGCCGGCGCCGCCATCGAACCCATCGAAGGAGGGCGCCTGAAGGAACAGGGTGCGCATCATCGCCGGCATCAATCCCCAACCCGCGCCTCGGCCATGCGGCCGTCGCGGTCCATCCGATATCGCTGGCCCCGCCACGTCACCGTGCCGCGGGCAAGCCCAAGCCCCCATATACCGAAGGAGATGAAATCGCGCAGCGGCAGAAGTGCCAGCCGGCCCATGCGCCAGGGGCGCCCCAGCACCCGGTCCACGGTGAGGGCGAGGCCGAGCCGCGCCGCGAGCGCCACCCCGAGCACCAAGAGCCCCCGCGGGGCGGCCAGCGCCGCCAGCAGCCCGGGCACCAGCGGATAGGTCAGCCCCATCCCCCAATAGCCCCGCGGATCGAGCAGCCGCAGCGTCCGCGCCCAGCGCAGCTCATGGCCGAGAAGGGCCGGGAGGTCCGGCTCCGCCTGGACATGCAGCGGCAGCACCGGCGCCACCACCACCCTGAGCCCAAGGCGGCGAACGGCCGCGCCCAGCGCATGATCATCCGCCAGCAGCCCGGCCAGCGCCCGGAAGCCGCCGATCCGCGCCAAGGTCTCCGCCCGCAGCGCCACGGTGGCGCCGTAGCTGCCATTCGCCCGCCCCATCGCCTCGCCGAGCGCGGCGTTGGGCAGGAAGTGCCAGTCGATCCCCAGGGCGCCGAGCCGCGACCAGAGGCCCGGCTCCGCCGGCTCGCCCTGGTAGAGGCAGGTGACGAGGCCGACCGAGGGGTCCGCCAGCGGCGCCGTCACCGCCGTCAGCCAATGCGGCGGCACGCGCATGTCGGCATCGGCCACGACCAGCACCGGGTGGGCGGCCCGCTCGGCCAGGTTGACGAGCTGGGAGACCTTGCGGTTCGGCCCATGGATGCGCGGGTCCACCACCAGCCGGGCGGAACTGTCCGGCCGGTCGGCCATCGCCGCCCCGGCGACAGGGCCTGCGCCATCCGCATCGCCTGGGACGGCGAAGAGCACCTCGAAGGGCGCGCCGTGCTGCTGGTCGAGCGTCGAGAGCAGGTTTTCCCGCAGCCCCGGCTCCGCGCCATGCAGCGGCTTCAGGATGCTGGCGGGCAGCGCCGGCCCGGCCGGCGGCGCGCTCCGGCCGAGGCGATGGACGGCGCGCGCCGCCATCGCCGCCGTCACCGTGCCGGCCAGCGCCGGGACGGCGAGGACCAGGTCAAGCACGCGCGGGGTGCCGCGATGCGGGGTGCCTGGCGCTCGCGCTTTGCGCTAGCCTTCCCTTCCCCCTGCCGGTTGGTCCCATGCGCCGAATCGCCCCCCTCCTCGTCCTGCTGCTTGCCGCCTGCGCCCAGTCGGGTGACGGGCGGCAGGTCGTCGCCTCCAATGCCCGCACTGCGACCGATGTCACCGGCCAGGCCCCGCCGGTCACGGTGACGGCGCCGACCGACCCGACCGACCCCTATGAGGCGACCAACCGCCGCGTCCTCGACTTCAACTATGCCGTGGACGACGCGGCGATCCGGCCGGCCGCCGTATTCTACCGCAATTCGGTCGGCAACTGGACCCGCACGCGCATCCGCAACGTGCTGAGCAACCTGAACGAACCGGCCGTCGCCGCCAACAGCCTGCTGCAGGGGCGGCCGCTGGAATCGGCCCAGACCGTGCTGCGTTTCGTCTTCAACAGCACGGCCGGGCTCGGCGGGATGTTCGACCTCGCGCAGTTCGGCGGGCCGCCGCGTCTCGAGCGGGATTTCGGCCAAACGCTCCACACCTGGGGCCTGCCGGACGGGCCCTACCTGATGGTGCCGATCCTCGGCCCATCCAACCCGCGGGAGCTGACGGGCTCGGTCGTCAACGGCTTCATGAACCCGCTCACCTACGTCATCCCGCTCGGCGCCAATCTCGGCCGCGGCGCGGTGGGGGGGCTCGACACGCGCGAGCGGAACATCGAGACGCTGGACGAGATCCGCAACGGCTCGCTCGACTCCTATGCGCGGCTGCGCAGCCTCTGGCAGCAGCACCGCAATGCCGAGCTCGGCCGCACCGGCACCGACTCGATCGACGTGCTGGACGACCCGGGCGCCAACTAGGACTGCCGGATCAGGTCGGCCGCGCGCTCGGCGACGCTCAGCACCGTCGCATTGATGTTGCAGACCGGGATGTCCGGGAAGACCGAGGCATCCACGACCCGCAGGGCCTCGACGCCCCGCAGCCGCAGCCGGGGGTCGAGCGGCGCCTCCGGGTCCGCGCCCATCCGCACCGTGCCGCAGGGGTGGTAGACGGTGCCGCCGGTGGCGCGCGCGAAGTCGAGCAGGTCCGCATCGCTCGCCGCCGCCGGCCCCGGCCGCGTCTCCCCGGCGAGGATGCCCGCCAGCGGCGCCGCCGCCAGCCACCGGCGCGCGAGGCGGATGCCGCGCAGCACGCAGGCCCGGTCATTCTCCGTCGCCAGGTAGCGCGGGGCGATGCGCGGCGCCACCGCCGGGTCGGGCGAGGCGAGGCTGACGCTGCCCCGACTCTCCGGCCGGCATTGCCAGACGCCGACCGTCATCCCCGGCTCGCCCTCGGGCGTGCCGATGGCAAGCCCCGGCCAGCGCCCCGGGCCCGGCACCTCCGCCCAGGAGAGCGGCCCGCCATTGATCTGGATATCGGGCGCCTCCAGCCCCGGCGCGGTGCGGGCGAAGAGGGAGAACATCCCCGGCGACCAAGTCAGCACGCCGGTGCCGCGGACCGCCCAGCGCACCGCCTCGAGCGGCAGGCGCCAGCCCGCGATGCGCCGGTTGGCCGACCAGCGATGCGCCGCCAGCCGGTAGCCGAGCCGGACGATGTAGTGGTCCTGCAGATTGGCCCCGACCCCCGGCATGTCCCGCAGCACCGGGATGCCGAGGCCGTGCAGCGCCTCCCCCGGCCCGATCCCCGAGAGCATCAGGAGCTGCGGCGAGCCGATGGCCCCGGCGGCGAGGATCACCTCGCGCCGCGCCTCCACCACCTGCTCCACCCCGCCGCGGCGGATGGCGACACCCGTCGCCCGCCCCTCCGTCACCACGACGCGCAGCGCCAGCACCTCGTCGATCACGCTGAGATTGGGCCTGCCCAGCGCCGGATGCAGATAGGCCCGCGCCGCGGAGATGCGCCGCCGCCCGCGCCGCGTCTGCTGGAACTCGGAGAAGCCCTCGCGCACCGGCCCGTTCATGTCGGGCTGCACCGGCAGGCCGATGGCCCGCGCCGCCTCCGCCAGGTGGTCGAGCAGGGGAGGGCGGTCGGCCAGCCTCTCCACCGTCTGCGGCCCCGTCGTTCCGCGCCCCTCGCCGCCGCCGGCATAGGCCTCGTGCCGCTGGAAATAGGGCAGCAGCTCGTCCCACCCCCAACCCGTGCAGCCTTTCTGCGCCCAGAGGTCGTAGTCGGAGGGATGCCCCCGCACATGCCCGAGCCCGTTGATCGAGGAGGAGCCGCCCCAGACCCGCCCGCGCGGATAATCGAGGGCGCGGCTGGCCGTGCCGGGGTCGGGCTCCGTCCGGTAGCCCCAGGTCAGCCGCGGATGGCCGAGGATGCGCGCATAGCCCGCCGGGATGTGGATATAGGGGTGCCGGTCCCGCCCGCCCGCCTCGATCAGCGCGACGCTCGCCCGTCCGCCCTCGGAGAGCCGCGCCGCCAGCACGCAGCCCGCGCTGCCGCCGCCGACGATGACGTAGTCGAAGGGGCCCGTCATTCGGTCAGCTCCGGCCCGGTCTGCAGCCCCGTCGGCGGCTCCACCCCCCGTGCCACGGCGAGCACCAGCCGCCGCATCCAGGCATGCCCCGCATCCGCCTCGAAGCGGCGATGGAAGAGCAGCGACAGCCGCGTATGCCGCGGCGCGACGGGCGGGTCCCGCAGCACCAGCCCATGCGTTTCCGCCAGCCGTACGGCGAGGCGCGAGGAGAGCGTCATGATCATCTCCGTCCGCAGCAGGATCTCCGGCACCGCCGAGAGATGCGCGACCACGGCGCCGAGCCGCCGCGTATGGCCGGTCTCCGCCAGCATGTCGTCGATCGCCCCGCTGCGCGAGCCGTTCGGCGAATGCAGCAGGTGCGGCACGCTGGTGAAGCGCTCCACCGTCAGCGCGCCCTCGGCCAGCGGGTGGTCGGCGCGCATCAGCGTGCAGAACCCCTCCGGCAGCAGCCGCAGCCGCGTATAGAGCGCCGGCGGCTCCGGCAGCACGCCGACGGCCATGATGGCGACGTCGCCCTCCAGCAGCGCCTCCCAATTCGTCCGGTCTGCATGGCTGATGGCGAGCAGCGCATGCGGCGCCTCCTCCGCCATGCGGGCGAGCAGCGGCGGCGCCAGTACGGCCTCGGCATATTCGCTGAAGGCGAGGGTGAAAATGCGCTCCGTCGTCGCCGGGTCGAAGGGCGCCTGGGCCGAGATCGCCTCGCCGATCTTGTCGAGCGCATCGGCCACCGGGCCGGCCAGGGTGAGGGCCAGCGCCGTCGGCTCCACCCCGCCCGGCCGGCGGAGGAAGAGCTCGTCCCCCAGCGCATGCCGCAGCCGCGCCAGCGCATTGGAGACCGCCGGCTGGGAGAGGTTCAGCCGCTCCGCCGCGCGGGTGACGTGGCGCTCCCGCGCGACGGCGTCGAAGACCCGCAGCAGGTTGAGGTCAAGGCTGCCGAGACCGGCCATGGGCGCCCCACGTCATTCATCGGGGTGATGATGGACGTTCCGCTCCTGCGTTGGAAGCGCCTGCCGGCCGCTGGCACCTTCGGCCCATCGCAATCCCTCCGAGGACACCCGCCATGCCCGAGACCCAGACCACCACCCCCTATGCCGTCGCCCTGTTGCGCATCTCGCAGGGGATCATGCTCCTCGCCCATGGTGCCGTGCTGAAGCTCGGCACCTTCGGCCTCGCCGGGACGATGGGCTATTTCGGCAGCATCGGCTATCCGCCCGTGCTCGGCGCCATCGTCACCTTCGCCGAGATCCTGGGCGGTCTCGCCCTCATCGCCGGCTTCGCCACCCGCTGGGTGAGCCTGGCTCTCATCCCGATCCTGCTCGGCGCCACGCTCCAGCATGCCGGCAATGGCTGGCTGTTCAACGTGACGGGCGGCGGCTGGGAATACCCCGCCTTCTGGACGGTGACGCTGCTGGTCCAGGCCGGGCTCGGCGCCGGCGCCTGGGCGCTGGACGGCGCGCGCCCCGTGGCGAAGCGGGCGGCGCTGGCCGCCTGAGTTGCGCGCGGCGCGGGCCCGCGCTTACCTCCCCCGGACAGAATGGGGGAGGAGGGGCCGTGCCCGCCCGCAGCATCCGCATCGGCGCCGGGGCCGGCTTCTCCGGCGACCGCATCGACCCGGCGGTCGAGCTCGCCGAGCACGGCCGCCTCGGCTACCTGGTCTTCGAATGCCTGGCCGAGCGCACCATCGCCCTCGCCCAGCTCGCCCGCCAGCGCGACCCGGAGGCGGGCTATGACAGGCTGCTCGCCGCCCGCATGCAGGCGGTGCTGCCCGCCTGCCGCCGCCAGGGCATCCGCATCATCACCAATATGGGCGCCGCCAACCCGCTTGCCGCCGCGCGCAGGGTGGCGGAGGTGGCGAAGGGCCTCGGCCTCGGCGGGCTGAGGATCGCCGCCCTGCTTGGCGACGACCTGGCGGAGGCGCTGCGCGGCACGGAGACGCCGCTGGAGGAGGGCGGCACCGTCGCCGGCCTCGGCAACCGGCTGGTCTCGGCCAATGCCTATCTCGGCGCCGGCCCGGTCGCCGAGGCGCTGGCCGGCGGCGCCGAGGTGGTGGTCACCGGCCGCGTCGCCGACCCGGCCATGTTCCTCGCCCCGATGATCCATGAGTTCGGCTGGTCGATGGAGGACTGGACGCGCCTCGGCCGCGGCACGGTGGTCGGCCACCTGCTGGAATGCGCCGGGCAGGTGACGGGCGGCTATTTCGCCGACCCCGGCTTCAAGGACGTGCCCGACCTCGCCCGCCTCGGCTTCCCGCTCGCCGAGGTGACGGAGGATGGCGATGCGCTTCTCACCAAGGTGCCCGGCAGCGGCGGCCGCGTGACGCCGGCCACCTGCAAGGAGCAGCTGCTCTACGAGGTGCACGACCCCGCGCGCTACCTGCAGCCCGACGTGGCCGCCGACTTCACCGGCGTGCGGCTCGAGGCCGCCGGCGAGGATGCGGTCCGCATCACGGGCGGCGAGGGACGCGCGCGCACGGGGATGCTGAAGGTCTCCGTCGGCTGCCACGAAGGCTGGTTCGGCGAGGGGCAGATCTCCTATGCTGGGCCGGGCGCCCTCGCGCGCGGCGAGCTCGCCCGCGCCATCATCCGCGAGCGCCTGCAACGCATCGGCCTCGAGGCGGAGGAGCTGCGCCTCGACCTGATCGGCCTCGACGCCATCCTCGGCCCCGGCCCCACGCGGCCGGAGCCGCGCGAGGTGCGCCTCCGCGTCATCGGCCGCTGCGCCAGCGCGTTGGCTGCGGAGCGGATCGGGCATGAGGTGGACAGCCTCTACCTCAACGGCCCGGCCAGCGGCGGCGGGGTGACGACCGCGGTGCGGGAGGTCATCGGCATGCGCTCCTGCCTGGTGCCCGCTGCCATGGCCCGCCCCGCGCTCCATTGGCTGGAGGCCTGACGATGCTGCTGCGCGACCTCGCCCATGCCCGCGCCGGCGACAAGGGCGACACCTCCTCCATCGGCGTCATCGCCTATCGCGCCGAGGACTACCCGTTGCTTGAGCGCCTGCTCACGCCCGAGCGTGTCCGCGCGCATTTCGCCGGCATCGTCCGCGGCGAGGTGCGGCGCTATGCGCTGCCGGGGATCGGCGCGCTGAATTTCGTGCTGGAGGGCGCGCTCGGCGGCGGGGTCACCCGCTCCCTCGCGCTGGACGCGCATGGCAAATGCCTGGCCTCGGCGATGCTGGAGATCGAGCTGGACGATAGGCCCATCACGGCGGCAGGCCACAGGTCGTAAGCGAAGCCGCCGCTCCACTGCCGCTCCCCCGCTTTAGTACTTTCGCAGGGTGATAGCGTAGCAGATTTGGTAGTTCGGGTTGGCTGCCTCGAGAGAGGCTATCTGCTTGCCCCAGCTGTAGTATTTCCCGCCGCCCCGGTAGAGGTAATGGCAGAGGCCGTGATACATGGTGAGGTTGGTGAGCGTGACGTCGCGCACACCGACGATGGCATCGCAGGTAAGGTCGCCCGCCTTGAACTCGGTGATGGTCGCCTTCCATTTCCAGACGCGCTCGATGTAGTCCGCCACCGCATGAGGCGGCATGGCGATGCCGAAGAGTTCGTCGTCCCGAAGCTCCGCGTGGTGCTCCTTCCTGACCGCGTTCTGGCCCAGCTCCAGGACCTGCCGGGTGACCTCGCTCGAGCTGCGGACCTTCTCGATATAGTCGGCGACCGTGAATTTGTCGTAGGGAGCGCCGAAGCTGCAGGTGAAGGTTTCAATGTCCTTCAGCAGCCGGCTGCCGGCCGCTTGCAGCATCTCCAGGTAGTCACAGATCTCGTAAAGGACGCTGTAGACCTGGGTGGCGTTGATCAGCCAGCCCCGCGTCGCCGGGTTGGCCTGGTACATCGCGTAGAAGGTGCTGGTGAATCCACAGATCCCCCAGCCTCGGTTGAGCTGCCCGAGGGTTTTCAGTGTAGACCCCGACATAAGCGCCTCCACGCTGCGTCGGATACTACTATAGGTTGTAGCGCCTCGGTTGGACAAGCGGTTCGTTCCGGGATTCGGGCCATCAAGGCATCGGCCTGTCATGCGGCCCTGGAGCCGCGGCTTGCGCCCGTGGAGCACCCTCGCCCTGCGGGTCGGGCCCCGCTGTCCCGTCGCCGCCGGCCTGGCCCTCAGACCCCCAGCCGGTCCGCGCAGCCCGCCAGGAATCCGCCCAGCGCGCGGTGGAAGTCCGGTTCCTCCAGCAGGAAGGCATCATGGCCCTTGTCGGAGGCAATCTCGACGAAGCTCACATTCGCGGCCGCCGCATTCAGCGCCCGGACGATCGCTCGGCTTTCCGTCGTCGGGAACAGCCAGTCGGAGGAGAAGGAGGCGACGAAGAAGCGCGTGCGCGTCCCGCGGAAGGCCGCCGCCAGGTCGCCGCCATGCTCCGCGGCCATGTCGAAATAGTCCATCGCCCGGGTGATGGTCAGGTAGCTGTTGGCATCGAAGCGCCGGACGAAGGTGCTGCCCTGGTGGCGCAGGTAGCTCTCCACCTCGAAGACGTCCTCAAGGAAGGTGAGCGCCGAGGCCCCGCGCAGCCGCCGCCCGAACTTGCGCGTCAGCGCTTGTTCCGAGAGATAAGTGATGTGCGCCACCATCCGCGCGACGGAGAGGCCCTTGGCCGGCACGCGGCCATCCTCCCAGTAGCGCCCGCCGCGCCAGTCCGGGTCGGCATGGATCGAGGTGCGCCCGACCTCGTGGAAGGCGATGTTCTGCGCGCTGTGATAGGCGGCTGCGGCGATCGGCGCCGCCGCATAGACGGCATCGGGGAAGGTCGCCGCCCATTCCAGCACCTGCATCCCGCCCATCGAGCCGCCGATCACCGCCAGCAGCCGCTCGATTCCCAGGTAGTCCGTCAGCTTCTTCTGCGCGCGGACCATGTCGCGGATGGTGATGTTGGGGAAGTCCGTTCCCCAGGGCCGGCCCAACGGCCGCCCCTCGGCATCCGTCATCTCCTCGCGCGGCCCGGTAGAGCCCATGCAGCCGCCGAGGACATTGGCGCAGATGAGGAAGTAGCGGTCGGTATCCAGCGGCCGCCCCGGCCCGACGATGGTCTGCCACCAGCCCGGCTTGCCGGTCAGCGGCTGCGGCTCCGCCAGGTACTGGTCGCCGGTGAGTGCATGGCAGACGAGGATGGCATTGCTCCGCGCCGCATTCAGCCGCCCATAGGTGCGGTAGGCGACGGCGAGCGGCGCGATGGCCATGCCGCAGTCCAGCGCCAGCCCCTCCGGGAAGAGGGCGCGCTGGTGGTCGACCTGCGGGAAGGGGGCGACGTGTGCTGACATGGCGAGGCGAGGAATAGGCCCGCGCCGCCTGGTCTTCAACGGCCTCGCCTCGGGACCGCCTTGGCGGGGCGCCCGCCCGCGTCCGGACCGGCTCCCCGGGCCGAAACCGGTCCGGGCATGTCGGGGCGAGCAAATTACCCCTCCCGGGTGATACCACCCGTTCGGGGATTGCTCTAAAGCTGCCGCGAACGATTGCCCGGACCATGACCCCCGACACCGCCCTCGACCCCGCCGCTTCCAACCCGCTCGCCGCCGCCAGGGCGGAGATCGACGCGCTGGACGACGCGCTGCACGATCTGGTGATGCGCCGGGCCGATGTCGTGGCGCGCCTCGCCGCCAGCCGCGCCAAGGCCGGCAGCCCGAGCCCGCTCCGCCCGGGGCGGGAGGCGATGATCCTTCGCCGCCTGCTCGCCCGCCACCAGGGCGCCCTGCCGGCCCACGCCCTGGTGCGGCTGTGGCGGGAACTCCTTGCCGCCTCCTCCGCCCAGCAGGGCGGCTTCAGCGTCGTCGTCTATGCCCGCAGCCGGGACCAAGCCCGGCTGGCGCGGCAGCATTTCGGCGGGCTGACCCCGTTGCGGACCGTCCCCACCGCCTCCCGCGCCCTGGCCGCCGTCGCCGCCGGCGAGGCCCAGGTCGCCGTCCTCCCCCTGCCGGAGGAGGCCGAGCCGCCCGAGGATGCCTGGTGGGTGAGCCTCGACAGCCCGCGCCTCCAGGTGGTCGCCCGGCTGCCCTTCTATGCCGCCGGGGCGGAGGGCCTGCCCGAGGCGCTGGCCATCGCCCCCGGCGCGCCGGACCCGAGCGGCGCCGACCGCTCCCTGCTGCGGATCGAGGCCATGGCCGAGCGCAGCCGCGCCCAGCTCGCCGGTGCGCTGGCGGCGGCCGGCCTCGCCCCCCGCATGATGCAGCTCCGCCGCGACGGCAGCGTGCTGCGCGCCCTGGTCGAGGTCGACGGCGTGCTCGAGGCGGGCGACCCCCGCTTGGCCACCCTGCCCGTCGACCGTGCCCTGCCGCTGGGCTTCTACGCGGTGCCCGAGAGAGGAGACATCGGCTGATGCCCACCCTGCTGCCCCGCCCCTCCATCCTCTCGATCGAGCCCTATGTCGGCGGCGAGTCGAAGATCCCGGGCGTCAACCGCATCATCAAGCTCTCCTCCAACGAGGGGGCCTTCGGCGTGCCGCCCGGCGCCCAGGCCGCCTATGCCAAGCTGGCGACGGAGCTGCACCGCTACCCGGACGGCGGCAGCACCGCCCTCCGCCAAGCGATCGCGCAGCGCTACGGCCTGGATGCGGAGCGGATCGTCTGCGGCAACGGCTCCGACGAGCTCATCGGCCACATCATCATGGCCTATGGCGGCGAGGGCACCGAGTTGGTGATGAGCGCGCATGGCTTCGTCATGTACGACATCGCCGGCCGCTATGCCGGCTGCCGCATCATCAAGGTGCCCGAGCGCAACCTGACGGCGGATGTCGATGCGCTGCTCGCCGCCGTCGGGCCCCGCACCCGGCTGATGTTCCTCGCCAACCCGAACAACCCGACCGGCTCCATCCTGCCGCAATCCGAGATCGAACGGCTGCGCGCCGGCCTCAGCGAGGACGTGCTGCTGGTCCTCGACAGCGCCTATGCCGAATACGTCACCCGCCCCGACTACGACCCGGGCGTCGCCCTGGTCGAGGCCGGCACCAACACCATCATGACGCGGACCTTCAGCAAGGTCTTCGGCCTGGGCGGCGTGCGCCTCGGTTGGACCTATGCGCCGCCGCACATCACCGACGTGCTGAACCGCGTCCGCGGCCCCTTCAACGTCAACGCCCCCGCCGCCGCAGCCGGCATCGCCGCGCTCGCCGAGCCGGGCTGGGTTGAGAAGTCCGTGGCCCACAACAGCGAATGGCGGGCGAAGCTCTCCGACGGCCTCCGCGCCGCCAGCATCACCGTCCACCCGAGCGAGGGCAATTTCATCCTCGCCGATTTCGCCACGGCCGAGCGCGCCAAGGGGGCGGACGCGGCGCTGAAGGCGCGCGGCCTCATCGTCCGCGCCATGGCGAGCTACAGCCTGCCGCAATGCCTGCGGATCACCATCGGCACGGCGGAGGAATGCGGGATGGTGCTCGATGCGCTGACGGGCTTCATGCACGGCACCACATGAGCGAGCCCCTGTTCCGGCGCCTCTGCCTCATCGGCGCCGGCCTCATCGGCAGCTCCATCGCCCGGCTGGCGCGGGAGCGCGGCGACATCGCCGGGACGGTCGTCGCCCATACCCGCAAGCCGGAGACGCTGGCCCGCATCCGCGAGCTCGGCTTCGCCGACGTGGTGGAGGAGGATGCCGCGCGCGCCGTCGAGGGCGCCGACTGCGTTATCCTCTGCGTCCCGGTCGGCGCCTATGCCGGGGTGATGGCGCAGATCGCGCCGCATCTGGCGCCGGGCTGCATCCTCACCGATGTCGGCAGCACCAAGGGCAGCGTGATTCGCGACCTGGCGCCTATGCTGCCGCGGGGCGTCCACCTCGTCCCTGCCCATCCGATGGCGGGCACCGAGCATTCCGGCCCCGATGCCGGCTTCGCCAGCCTCTTCGAGGGCCGCTACGTCATCCTGACGCCGATGCCGGGCGGCGACCGCGCCGCGCAGGACCGGGTGGCGGAGTTCTGGCGCCGCGCCGGCTCCACCGTCGAGAGCATGGATGCGGCGACGCATGACAAGGTCGTCGCCATCGTCTCGCACCTGCCGCACCTGATTGCCTTCACCATCTGCGGCACGGCCGACGACCTGGCCGAGGAGACGCGCGAGGCGGTGCTGAAATTCGCCGCCTCCGGCTTCCGCGACTTCACCCGCATCGCGGCCAGCGACATCGACATGTGGCGCGACATCTTCCTCAACAACCGCGACGCGCTGCTCGAGATGCTGGCCCGCTTCACCGAGGACAGCCACGCCCTGGCACGGGCCGTGCGCTGGGGCGAGGCGGATTTCATCGAGGACCGCATCCGCCGGGGGCGCCGCATCCGGCGCGGGCTGATCGAGCGGAAGCAGGCGTGAGGGCGGGCGAGGTGGAACCGAAAGCGGAGTCTGACCTCGCAACCCTCGTACACGAGTTCGCAGCCGAACTCGGAGCGGCAATCCAGGCGATCGAGGCTGCGCGACCTGCGCTTGTGAACGAGGAGATGGCGGACTGGCTGAGCGGATGTGGCGCCGGGATGGTCGCTGAGTCTTTGCGCCGTGCGGCGACCGTCGCCGCGAACATGGCGCTGATGCGGATTTGGGCCCCGTCGAAAGGCGCGTTCAGCTTCGAGAAGCTAAACTCGGCCCTTGGGAAGGCGGCAACCCTGTCGCATCAGCAAGTTAGCAACGTCCGGGCGGCACTTAAGGAAGACCCGGAAACCACCGCGGCAATCAAGAAGCTCACTCGTTGGCGCAACAAGAGGATTGCCCACCGGGAATCGTCCTACATCATGGCAGGAGTTCCCGATGGTGGATGGGCGACGCAAGAGGAGTTCGACCGAGTGGTCGACCACTCGCTGGCGATACTCCGCGCGTTACGCAAGTTGCTGCCAAAGGCAGCAATTCCAGAGCTCGAATGCATGAAGCAGAACTGGAGCAAGCAGGCCCAGGAGTTCTGGCGCATGCTCCAGCCGCTGATTCCGCCCAATTCCGCGAAATGAAGCCTCGGCCGCTAGCGCTGCTAGCCCGCCTCACAGCGCCTTCATCACCGTCTTGAGCAGCATGGCGACGGCGCCGACCGCCACCACCCCCGTCGCCCAGAGCCCGAGGAACCATAGCCAGCGGCTAATGGTAGCCCTCGCCATGCTTCACCTTCCCGCGGAACAGCCAGTACACGTAGGCGGTATAGGCAAGGATGACCGGGATCAGCACCGCCGCCCCGACCAGCAGGAAGAGCTGTGAGTCCCGCGGCGCCGCCGCATCCCAGATCGTCAGCTCCGGCGGCACGATCATCGGCCACATCGAGATGCCGAGCCCGGTATAGGCGAGGAAGAACAGCCCGATCGCACAGAGGAAGGGCAGCCCGTCCCGCCACGGGTGCCCGTCCGTCTCGCCGAGCGCCCTGAACATCCGCAAGCCGAGGAAGGCCACCAGCACCGGCACCGGCAGCGCCGCCAGGATCGCCGGGAAGGCAAACCACCGCGCCCGGAAGTCCGGCTGGAGGAAGGGCATGATCGCGCTCACCAGCGCGATGGCGATGAGCGTCAGCACGCCGAGCCGCCGCGCCAGCGTCCGCGCCTGGTCCTGCAGCTCGCCCTCGGTCTTCCAGACCAGCCAGCAGGCGCCGAGCAGGCCGTAGCCGATCACCAGCGCCCCGGCGGTGAGGCAGGAGAAGGGCGTCAGCCAGTCCCACCAGCCGCCGGCATAGGCGCGCTCCTCCACCTCGATCCCCTGGACGAAGGCGCCGAGTGCCACGCCCTGGCAGAGCGTCGCCACATAGCTCCCCCAGGAGAAGGCCCGGTCCCAGGCCAGGAGCTGCCCCTTCGTCGCCGCGCGGAAGCGCATTTCGAAGGAGACGCCGCGGAAGATCAGCGCAAGCAGCATCAGGATGATCGGCATGTAGAGCGCCGGCAGGATCGTCGCGTAGGCCAGGGGGAAGACGGCGAAGAGCCCCGCGCCCCCCATCACCAGCCAGGTCTCGTTGCCGTCCCAGACCGGCGCGATGGTGTTGACCGAGACGTCGCGGTCCTCCTGCCCCCTGATCCAGGGGAAGAGGATGCCGACGCCGAGGTCGAAGCCGTCCATGCAGACATAAAGGAAGACGGAGGTGGCGATCAGGAAGGCCCAGATCGTGGCAATGGTCTCGGCGCTCATCGGCTCGCCTCCGGCAGGACGCTCATTCCGCCGGCTCCGGCTGCCGCGCGGACGTCCGCTGCGCGGAGGGCGCCGGGGTGATGCCCGCGGTGCGGATCGGCTGGTCGTCGCGCGGCCCTTCCTCCTGCGGTAGCGGCGGCTTGCCGACGAGCCGGAACAGGTACCACATGCCCGCGCCGAAGACGCAGAAGTAGACGATGACGAAGGCCGCGAGCGAGGCCGCGACCGCTGGCGCCGCGATCGGGCTCACGCTCTCCGCCGTGCGCATCAGCCCATAGACGGTATAGGGCTGCCGCCCGACCTCCGTCGTGATCCAACCGAAGGTGACGGCGACGAGGCCCGACGGCCCCATCGCCACCGCCCATTTATGGAACCAGGACGTGTCGTAGAGCCGCCCCCGCCATCGCAGCCAGAGCGAGGTCGCCCCGAGCGCGATCATCAGGCAGCCGATGCCCACCATGATGCGGAATGACCAGAAGACGAGGGGCACGTTGTCCGGCCGCTGGTCGCGCGGGAAGTCCTTCAGCCCGCGGATCTCGCCGTCGAGGCTGTGCTTGAGGATCAGGCTGCCGAGATAGGGGATCTCGATCTTGAGCCGCGTCTCCTCCCGCTCCATGTCCGGGATGCCGAAGAGGATGAGCGGCGCGCCGCGCTGCGTCTCCCAATGCCCTTCCATGGCCGCGACCTTCTGCGGCTGGTGGTGCAGCGCCCAGAGCCCCTGCAGGTCGCCGAAGACCGCCTGCGCCGGCGCGACAGTCGCCGCCATCCACATCGCCATCGAGAACATGATGCGCGCCCGCTCGTTGGCCCGGTCGCGCAGGATGTGGAAGGCGCCGACCGCGCCGACGATCATCGCCGTCGTCAGGTAGGCGCCGGTGATGGTGTGCAGGTAGCGCAGCGGGAAGGAGGGGTTGAAGACGATCGCCCACCAATCCGCCGGCAGGAAGCGTCCGTCAGGCCCGATCGTGTAGCCCGCCGGCGTGTGCATCCAGGAATTGGCGGAGAGGATCCAGAAGCCCGAGATCAGTGTGCCGATGGCAACGAGGCAGGTCGCCGCGAAATGGAGCCGGCGGCCGACGCGCCCGAGCCCGAACAGCATCACCCCGAGGAAGCCCGCCTCGAGGAAGAAGGCCGTCAGCACCTCGTAGCCCATCAGCGGCCCGAGGATCGGCCCGGTGCGGTCGGCGAAGACCGACCAGTTGGTCCCGAACTGGTAGGACAGCACGATGCCGGAGACGACGCCCATGGCGAAGTTCACGGCGAAGACCTTCAGCCAGTAGCGGAAGATGTCGAGATAGGCCGCCCGCCCGGTCCAGAGCCACAGCCCCTCGAGCACCGCCAGGTAGCTGGCGAGGCCGATGGTGAAGGCCGGAAACAGGAAGTGGAAGGTCACAGTGAAGGCGAACTGGATGCGCGCCAGCAGCAGCGCATCCGGCAAGGCATCCCACAGCATCAGCCTGGTCCTTCTCCCGTTGCAGGCCAGGGAGGCCTCGGCGGCGGAGAACCTAGCAGCGCCATGCTGCGCCGCACATCAGATCGGCGTCAGGCGACCAGTTTCAGGGCGGAGCCGGTGTCGACGCGCACCTCCATCACCCCGATGACCTGGCCGAGATTGCCGGCGACGAGATGCACCATCTCCGCCGGCATCGCCTCCAGCACCAGCTCCACCCGCATGTCGCAGCCCTCGCGCCGCGCCGTCATGGCATCGGCAGTGAGGTCACGCTTGGCGAGCGGCTGCAGCAGGCGCGGCAGCAGGCCCGGGCTGCTCTCGGCGAGCACGGAGAATCGGACGGAAACGGGGACTGGATCGCACATGATGAGGTCTTCCGGACTGGCGTGGGTGTGGGCGGGAAAAACCCGGCGGCGCGGACGCGCCGTACCCACGGCGCGGCTCAGGCAGCCGGGCCGGTAATTCGCGCAGTACGGAGGAAGTTGTCGGTCATCAGGGGGAAGCCTAGCCCATCCGCCATGGTCCTGGCCACCCTCTATCTCACGGCCAGCGCCAGGCCTCGACCCGCCCCAGCGCCAGGCCGGCGATGCTGAGCCGCTGCCGCTCCAGCGTCACCGGCACCTCGATCCGCGGCGGCCCGCCCTCGGGCGGCACCCGGCCGAGCATCCCGACCATCGCCCGCGCCATGCCGACGCCGCGCGGCGCCACAATCCCGGCCGCGACGAGCGCATCGAGCATCGCCGCCGCCCCGGTAAGCCGCAGCGTCCCAGCCCCCATGGGCTGCAGCCCCTCGTCGAGGGAGAGGGTCGCCTGCAGCAGCGCCGTCGCCGGCCCCCAGGCGAGGTCGAGTTGCCGCAGCGCCAGGGTGCCCCCACCATCCCGCCAGGCCCCTGCCCGGGCCCGCGACGGGCCCGGTGGCGGCACCGGCCCGGTGAGCACCGCATCCAGCCCGGCCCGCTCCACCCGCCGGCCGAGCCCCGCCACATCGGCCGGCATCTCCACCCCCTCGAGCCGGCCCCGCAGCGCCAGCGCCGGCTCGCCCTCGGCCGCCGCCTCATGGGTCTCGAGATCGATCCGCAGCCCGGCGATGCCGAGCGCGCCGATGCGCAGCCCGCCGCCTTCGATCACCGCCTCACTCGGCAGCGTCCGCCGCTCGACCGGCAGGCTGGCGGCCAGCCGCGCGGCCGTCACCGGCCATTCCATCGCGCCGAGGCGGATCCGGTGCTCCCCGTCCAGCCCGACCTCCAGCCGCTGCGGCCGCAGCATGGCGATGGCGAGGTCGATGGCCGGGCTCCGCCACTCGACCCCCCCGGAGGCCAGCCGCAGGTCCGGCACCCGCAGCCGTACCGCGAGCGGCCAGCCGCCTCGCACCGGCGGGCCATGCTCCACCACCCAGCCCTCGGCCCGCCGCGCCGCCTCCCAGCCGTCGAGCGCGGCCTCCATCTGCCCGGCCATCCAGCGCCAGAACAGCACCTGCCCCAGCGCGAGCAGGAGGAGCAGCACCAGCCCCCCGGGGAGCAGGCGGCGCAGGCGGGAGTTCGGCTTGGCTGGCATGATGCCCGGGGCTATACCGCGCCCCCACGCGGCACGCGAATGCCCGCTCCGGACCCGCATGCCCGACCCGCTCATCGTCTTCGCCTATGGCTCGCTGATCTGGCGCCCCGGCTTCGCCTACGAGGCCCGGCACCCGGCGCTGCTGCGCGGCTTCCACCGCCGCTTCTGCCTCACCAGCCGCTACTACCGCGGCACGGCGGAGCAGCCCGGCCTGGTCCTCGGCCTCGATCGCGGCGGCGCCTGCCGCGGCGTCGCCTTCACCGTGGCGGCCGAGGCGGCCGAGGCGACCCTCGCCTATCTCGACGCCCGGGAGAATTTTGCGGGCGAGATCGTCTACACCCGTCGCCTGCTGCCCATTCGCCTGCTCGACAGCGGCCGCATCGTCCAGGCCGTGACCTATGTCGCGAACCGGTGCCACACCGCCTATTGCCGCCCGGCGCCGGAGGCGGCCGCCGCCGCCATCGCCCGCGGCATCGGCCAGGCGGGGGCGAACCGGGACTACCTGCTGAACACCCTCGCCCATCTCCAGGAGCTCGGCATCCGCGACGCCGCGCTCGATCGCATCGCCGCCCTGCTGCCCCCGGCCGGGGGCGCGGAACAAAGCATCCACATTCCCCCCAAGCCCTTCAATTTGCCCACGAATCAATGAGGCGGCGTTGCCTCCAGCTGGGGGACGGCTTGTGGCTATCTCACGGAATATCCGCCTATTTCAATGCGTTAGCCTGTGCAAGGTGCGGTGGATGACTGGCCCTGCACAGGCGGGGGCCGTGGAAAAGCCCCGCTGGGGCAGCGGCTTGCGGCGAGGAGCTGGCCTCACGGCGCAGCGGTCGGCACCAACTCATCCACGGCTTTATCCACAGGGGTCGGCGCCATCAGCCGGTCCGTCTCCCGCTCGATCACCGCCTCCAGCTCCTGCATCAGCACCGGGCGCGGCAGCCCCGCCGGCAGCGGCGGCAGCACGGCAATCGAGATCACCCCCGGTCGCTTGAGGAAGGCCCGCCGCCCCCACAGCATCCCGCTATCGGTGGCGACGGGGATCACCGGAAGCCCCGTCGCCGAGGCCAGCGCCGCGATTCCCGGCTGGTAGGGGCTGCGCTCGCCCGGCGCCACCCGGGTCCCCTCCGGGAAGATGACGAGCTGCCGCCCCGCCGCCGCGGCCGCCCGCCCGTCCTTCAGCAGCTGGCGCATCGCTGCCCCGCCGCCCTCGCGGTCCACCGCAATCATCCCCGCCTTGGCGACGAGGAAGCCGTAGAAGGGGATGCGAAGCAATTCCTGCTTCAGCACGTAGCAGCAGCGCGGCACCAGCAGCAGCCAGATGATGGTGTCGAGCGCCGACTGGTGCTTGGCCGCGATCAGCGCCGCCCCGTGCTGCGGCAGGTGCTCCCGCCCCGTCACATGCAGGCGGATGCCGCAGATCAGCCGCAGCTCCTGCACCACCAGCCAGGCCCAGAAGCGGATCACCGGCATCGTCCAGCGGCTCGGCGCCAGCAGCACAGGTGTTGCCAGCACGGCGACGGCCGCCGTGCTGGTGAAAAAGGCGATATTGAACAGAACGGAACGAAGCCAGGTCATCGAGGGGGATCCAGGGGCAGGCCGAGCAGGTAGGGCAGGCCGGCCCAGGCTGCGAGGAATTTCAGGTACTCCCCCGCCAGCAGCGACCAGGTCCTCGCCCGTCCGCCCGCTGCCGGGTCGCGCAGCCAGGCCGGCACCACGGGATGGGCAACCAGCGCAACCTCCGGCAAGCGCCGCCGCAGCTCCAGCAGCGCCCGCGGCATGTGATAGCCCGCCGTCACCACCAGGAGCGAGCGGATTCCCTTCGCCCGCACCCAGTCGGCGATCTCGGCGGCATTGCCCCGCGTCGTCGTCGCCCGCGGCCCGAGGCTGACGCGCTCGCCCAGCGCCTCCGGCTCCAGCGCCGCCAGCCGCGCCAGGTCGGCCAGCGTCACATGCGGATGCACGCCGGAGATCAGCAGGTGCTCCGCCCGCCCCTCGCGCAGCAGGCGCAGCCCGGTCTCCACCCGCTCCGCCCCGCCGGTCAGCACGGCGATGCCATCCATCGGGCGCCCGGGGTCGGCCGCCCCGCGCGAGACCGCCAGCAGGAACCAGCCGAAGCCCAGCGCCAGCAGGGCGAAGCTCAGCACCGGCGCCAGCACCAGCCAGCGCCGCTGCCTCCACCGGGAGGCCGTCTCGCTCACGGCAGCCGCCGCAGCCAGCGCCGCACCGTCACCTGCGCGGTCAGCCAGCCGAGCGCCACGCCGAGCAGCGGCAGCAGGGCGAGCGCCGCCCAGGGCAGGCTCGCCCAGGGCAGCCCGGTGAGCGACCCCGCCGGTGCCTGCCCGAGCAGCGGTGCCGCGAGGTCGGCAAAGCCCGCCAGCACCGGCGCCGCCAGCAGCGTCCCGAGCAGCGCCCCCACCCCCACCAGCAGCCCCGCTCGCCCGGCGAAGCGCCCGGCGATATCGGAATCCGTGGCGCCCATGTCGTGCAGCAGGGCGATCGCCGCCCGCCGCGCCGCGATCCCCGCCCGCACCGCAACCGCGACGACCGCCGCTGCGATCCCCGCGACCAGCACAAGCGCCGCCAGCGCCACCGCCTGCAGGCTCTGCACCAGCGCCACCAGCCGCGCCACCCACACGCCATGCGACTCGACCACGGCCCCCGGCACCGCGGCGACGATCCGCCCGGCCAGCGCCTCGGGCGAGGCCGGCAGCGCCGCCAGCCGCAACTCGATGACCAGCGGCAGCGCGACCGGCGGCGCCTCGCCCAGCCAGGGCCGCAGCAGCGCCTGCATCTGCGCCTCGCTCATCGGCTTCGCCTCGGCCACCTCCGGCAGCGCCTCGAGCGCGGCGAGCGCCCGCTCCAGCCGCGCGCCCGTGGAGGCCCCTGGGGCCGCGCCCGGCGGCAGCTGCACCGTGACCGCGGCCGCCGCGCCGGCCTCCCACCGTGCCGTCAGCGCCGCCGCGCCCTCGGCCCCGGCCAGTGCCAGCGCCGCCAGCAGCGCCATCGCCGCCACCAGCGCCGGCAGCAGCCGGTCCGACAGCGCCCGCCGCAGCCCAAGCGGATCCCGCCCCCGGCTGCGCCTCACCCTCGGGGGCCTAGCCATGCGCCACGAGCCGCCCCTCATCCATCCGCAGCGCCGGCGCCGGATGCTCGGCGACCAGCCCCTCCGCATGGGTCGCCACGACGACGGTGGTGCCGAGCCGGTGCATCTCCCGCAGCAGGGCGAGCACCCGCCGCGCCTGGGCGCCGTCGAGATTGCCCGTCGGCTCGTCGGCGACCAGCAGGGCCGGGCGCGTCACCACCGCGCGGGCCAGCGCCACCCGCTGCTGCTCGCCGCCCGAGAGCGTCGCCGGCAGCGCCCCCGTCTTCCCGTCGAGGCCGGTCCAGCGCAGCATCTCCGCCACATCCGCGCGCAGCGCCGCCTCCGCCCGCCCGGCGATGCGCATCGGCAGCGCCACGTTGTCGAAGACGGTGAGATGCGGCAGCAGCCGGAAATCCTGGTAGACCACGCCGATGCGCCGCCGCAGCGCCGGCAGGGACCCCCGCCGCAGCCGGGAGAGCGGCTGGCCGAGCACCTCCACCTCACCCCGGCTCGGGCGCAGGGCGAGATGCATCAGCCCGAGCAGCGAGGACTTCCCGGCGCCCGAAGGTCCGAGCAGCCAGTGGAAGCTGCCCTGCGGCAGGATGAAGCTGACATCGCGCAGCACCTCCGGCGCCGGCCCGGACCCGTATCGCAGCCCGACATCATCGAAGCGCACCATGGGGCCGGACAATGCCGCCGGCGGCACGGCGCGCCAAGGCCCGTGCGCGGCGCTTGCGGCGCGGGCAGGGGGGCCGCACATTACGGCCCCGATGCGCATCCTCTGCCCCCAATGCCAGGCCGCCTATGACGTGCCCGACCGGTTGATCGCCGGCGGCCGCCTGCTGCGCTGCGTGAAGTGCCGGCACGAGTGGCGCGAGGAGGCTGGGGGACCGCCGCCACCCCCGCCCGCACCGGAACCCGCGCCGCCGCGCCCGGTGCCGCCGCCCATCCCCGCCCAGCACCGTGCCCACCAGCCCATCGATCCGCCCGAGCCGGCGCGGCGCGGCGGCCTGGCCCTGGCCGCCGCCTGGGCGGCGTCCGGCCTGGTGCTCGCGGGCTTCATCGCCGCCATCCTCGCCTACCGGGCGCCGATCGCCGAGGCCTGGCCGCCCGCCGCCCGGCTCTACCTGCTGCTTGGCCTGGGATAGGCGCGGCGCTTTGCCGCGCCCGGCCTCCGGCCCTTATGGTTGCAGGATCCAACTATCCGGGATGCCCTCCGTGGCATCGCCCCGATTCGCGCTGCCTCCCGGACCCTCGTCCGGGAACTCGGCTTCCTCGGCGAGGGCCTGGCCGGGACGGCGCTGCGTCCCCCCGCCAGCTCTGACCTTCCGCGGCCTCGACGCCGCTCGCCACCTCTGCGAGGCCGCAGGCTTCGCCCTGGCCGAGGAACGCCCCGGGCGGCAATGGGGCGCCGAGGTCTGGAGCAGCGCTTCCGGCGCCGGCTAGAGCAGTTTTCGATCGGTCTGCATCGTAACCTGCGGCGGCGAAGTAGTTGGTGCACTCGGTTGGCGTGAAGGTCTCGATGATGCGGCCGATGCTGGCCCAGAGGCCACCGAGAGTGCGTTCG
>JAESFM010000086.1_pt1 | contig 43267 bp, 36 predicted proteins | sample 9266171 | NCBI WGS metagenome assembly JAESFM01 (sample SAMN14505069, study PRJNA617099) | algae metagenome | isolation source: Hassallia sp. WJT32-NPBG1 and co-occurring heterotrophs from well developed... | place: USA: Mojave Desert, Joshua Tree National Park, California | collected 2006-06-22 | reverse complement strand
GTGATGGTGCTAACAATCCAGTTGAGGTTGCTAAGACTAACGTATCCAAATACTTGCTCCTGTCTCCTTAGTTATCAAGAACGTATTTTACCTTTATTGGTAAATTCTTTCTCAGAAATCACCTTAATTCTCTGGAGTAGTCAAAATTTTTCTCTCTCGCTTGACAAAAGTGGAAAAACACGAGTTAATTTGTATAGCACAATTGTACTATACAAATTAACCGAGGAAAATCCACCTCAAATGAAGCTTTTCTAATTATTTACGCAGATATTCTGCAATTTTCAACATTGCCTTTTGTGTTTTTTGGCAAATCAGCCAGAAATACATAAAAAACCGAGAATTTTAGTTTTTGAAACCAAAATCATCACCTATTAACTTGTTCTCAATTAACGGGAACAATTTACAACCAAGCTGTTTGCAAACATAGCTGTAATTCTTTTCTCATTCAAATCGAATAAGACTTTCAGTAATTCTACCGCGTTAAAAACGCTGATTTAAAGGCTAGCCTGATGTCTGCATAGAAAAGAAGTCAGACTTGAGTGAACCTTTTCTCTTGATATGGCTTGCAAAAAGAGTACACAAACGCATATTTAAAGGAGTTAGAGTATGAGCATAGCAGTCAAAGACAGCAAACAACAACTAATGCAAGCATTTCAGCAAATTATTGCTGATAGGAAAAAATTAGAATCTAAAATAGCAACTAAACAAGAAGAAGCAGAAAAAGCGAAAAATAAAGAAACACTCGAAGCTGCTTCTACCTAAACAGTTGATAGTATTGTCAAAGGTTTAGCTGATTTACAATTAGAGTTTGGCAGCATTCTCAATCAACTATCTGAAAAGTTAGCTAAACAGAACTCTAAATTAGATGAACTGAATCGAGCTAGAGAAATTGCTACACAAAATTTGCAAGAACTTCAGCAAATTAGAATTGTTGCAGATACCTTAGACTTCTTAACTCAAGAACACCGATAAAAGTTAAAAACCCTTGAAGAAGATATTGCCAGCAAGCGAGAAGCACTAGAGAAAGAAATTGCCCAAAAGCGTAAAGAATGGCAAAAAGAACAAGCGGAGTATGAAGAAACACTACAAGCATACAACGAATCGTTAACCAAACAACGCTCTTTAGAAACAGACGAATATCAATATAAATTAGAAACTACTCGCAAACTTAACACAAACACTTACGAAGCGAAAAAGCGCAATTTAGAAAGAGAAATACAAGAAAACACGCTAGATAAAGAAAAAAATTGGGCAGAACGAGAAAAAATTATTAAATAACGCCAAGCTTTATTTACAGAATATCAACAAAAAATTACAGGTTTTACCAACGAAATGGAAGAAGCAATTAATAAAGCTAGAGAAGAAGCAATTAAAGAAACAAGCCATAAGGCAAAAGTAGAGGCTGATTTATTTGAAAAAGATTGGGAATCGACTAAACAAACTTATGAAGCTAAAATTCAATCTTTGGAACAAAGAATTCAGAACCAGGTTGAGCAAATAGAAGGTATTTCTAGTCAATTACAAACTGCATTGAAACAAGCACAAGACTTGGCAATGAGAGCTTTTGATGGTTCGGCAAAATAGTTTGTACTCGTGTACTCGTGCACTCGTTCCCTGGTTCTACCAGGGAATGCATTCAAAGTGGCTCTGCCACTATGAAGGCAGAGCCAAAAAACCAGGAATTAAATTTTTAATTGGAGAATAGAAGATTTGTTATGCCAGCTAAAAAACCAAATGATAAAAACACCAAAGTAGAAATTCTTCAAGCATATGATGAATTAGCAAAAGAGAAAGCAGTACTTAAATTTCAACTTGACCAATTAGAGAAAAACAGTCAAGTCATACCAGAAAAGCCCAAAACTGAATCAAAAATAGCTATGAACCAGTCATCTACCGTCCAGCAAAAGATGAATTCCACTATTGAAAGCTTGGCAAAAATTCAGTTAGGTTTTGGTAGCGCTGCTAGCGAACTATCTGAACAACTCGCCAACCAAGCTTTCAAATTAGCAGAAGTTAAGGAAGCCATAGATAAGGAAGTTGAAGAATTAAAACAGTTACATAATTTTGAAGTTTCCGAAGATATATTAGATACGCTTGTGAAATCCTATGAAGATAATGCTAAGGCTTATCAGGAAGAGTTTAGCCAGCGTTATGAGGAGTTATCTCAAGAAATATTAGAACAAAGAAATACTTGGGTAAAAGAGCAAGAAGAATACAAAGCTACGACAAAAGAACGTAATGAAAACATCCATAGAACTCGCCAAAGAGAAGCGGCAGAGTATAAGTATGATTTAGAACTTAAACGCAAATTAGAGACAGATGAATATGAACAAAGCGAGAAAGGCTTGTATAAAGAGTTGGAAGATTTACAGCAAGAAGTAAATAAACAGTGGAGTGAAAAAGAAAAAGACATTTCTGACCGAGAAAAACAATTTGAAGAAGCCAAAGCTAAAGTAGAGGCTTTTCCAAAAGAAAAAGAAGCAGCAATTAAGAAAGCCACAGAAGAGGGCAAAGGTATTGCTCACTACCAAGGTAAGATTAAAGCCGATTTATACGCAAAAGATGTAGAAGGACAAAAGCGTTTTTATGAACAAAGACTGCAATCTTTAGAACAGACAATATCTAATCAAGATTCTCGAATTATAAATCTAGCGAAACAACTTGAGTCCGCTCTGAAGCAAGTACAAGACTTGGCTGTTAAAGCTATTGAAGGCTCTGCAAATGTGAATTCATATCAAGCGATCAAAGAAATTGCTTTAGAACAAGCAAAAATTCAGGCGAAAAATAAGTAATTTGGTTCTATACCAATTCTTTCGTGACAAGGCTCTGCCTTGTTACGCAATTTAGGAGGCTCTGCCTCCTTTTAGGTATTCCCAAGCGGAGCATGAGAACAAGTTATAAAAGATAAGGACTGAAGTCCTTACTACTTGTTTAAAAAAGAAAATAGAGACGCATTTATTTTTACGTCTCTACCCAGAGGAAACCCATTATATTTAAAAGTTAAAAAATAAAAAATTACAACATAAACTTGTGTGCAAGCGACTTGATAGATATTAGTCAAGTTGAATGCAGGCTGAATTATAGTGTTTGATCCAGTTTTCTCGGCTGGGGTTTGGCATCGATTTGGTTGTTGGCTTGCAATCTAGTAGCACCATTCTCAGTTTTTTTTGGCTTACCATTATTAGGCGGTTTTAGACCATTCATAACAATATATCCGATTGTGAACTCTCTACAACTTGAGATACAAGCTCGTAAATTGCTATTCCGGAAATAAATAAAAAAATCGGCTTATAGCCGATGAAAAATATTAAATTGTCTATCTGGTTGCTTTTGAACGAAACCTTAATTTAAGCTGTGTTGCTTACAAACACTGGATTTGATATTACGCAAACGTAGAAAAATCTAGATTGGGGGGAATATCTTGAATACGTCCAGGACCGATCGCTCGTAATGCTTCTTTCAAAGAAATATCACCAGTATACAACGCCTTCCCGACAATCACACCTGTTACGCCTTGGGCTTCCAACGCAAGCAAACTTAATAAATCTGTTACAGAACTAACACCGCCAGAAGCGATAATAGGTAAAGAAATAGCAGCTGCAAGTTCTCGCAAAGCTTCTAAATTGGGTCCCGACAAAGTACCGTCACGGTGGATATCTGTGTAGATAATCGCTGCTGCTCCTAATTCTTGCATTTGTACGGCTAGTTGCGTAGCTAGAACTTCTGAAGTTTCTAACCAACCGCGAGTCGCTACTAGTCCGTTACGCGCGTCAATACCAATAATAATTTGTTCGGGAAATTCTTGGCAGAGTTCTTGTACTAACTGAGGTTGTTCTACAGCGACGGTTCCCAGAATTGCCCGATGTACGCCTATATCAAATAATTGTTTCACACTTTGGCGATCGCGCAAACCCCCACCAACTTGAATTGGTACTGATACTGTGGAGGCGATCGCTTCAATTGCCCCTAGATTAACTATCTTACCTGCTTTTGCACCATCCAAATCAACAACATGCAGTCTGGTTGCACCTTCTTCAACCCACTGTTTGGCAACATCAGCCGGATTTTCATTAAAAACTTGCGACTGCGAATAGTCTCCTTGATAAAGTCGCACACAACGACCTTCTAGTAAATCAATCGCGGGAATTACATCCATAATGATTAGTTGTTAGTTGTTAGTTGTTGGGCATTGGGCATTGGGCAATGGGGATTGGGCATTGGGCTTTTCCCTTTTCTCCTTTTCTATTCCCTAGTTTCTTTCATGACCGCTTGCCGAAAACCCAACACAATTAATATATTAGAAAGCGTTAAAAAAACTTCTGCACCCCCGTGCAGCCAATCGACATTTGCCAAAGATTCGCCATAATGCACTTGAGCGTAAATCGCTACTGGAATGGTGACTCCGACAAAGACCAGAGTGCCGTAAAATCCATAAAGTGCTAAACGTGGCATTTGTTCAGAACGCTTGAGAAACCACAAGAATCCTAAGTAGGGAAACAGCGATAGGGCAAATAAAGTTTCTTTTGAAATCATTGGTTTTGAGAGTTAAAAATTGTAGAGACGCGATTAATCGCGTCTGTACGAAAGTTCGGAATTGTAGAGACGCGATTAATTGCGTCTGTACGAAAGTTCGGAATGTTAAGAAATCATGGCTTTGATGTCATAGTTTCTTGAGAATCTGGTTCTACAGGCTTTTCTGACTTGCTGGAACGCCAAATCAACACCGCAGCTGCCCAAAGTGTAAAATTGCCAATTAAAGTCATCGCAGCTTGCAGGGTTACCAACCATTCTAAAGATTCGGCATTATCGAAATAATGCCAGGTGCAAGCACACATGGCGCTAATCAAAGCTGGTAACATGGCAAAAGACAATGCTCCCCAAGTACGGTTGCCAGTAACTTCACCGTAAGTCCAGATTAACCAAATGGCGGCAATCCACTCAATAACGCTAGAAATATGAATAATCCAGGTGGGAATCGAAAGGACGTGCATATAGTTAAAAGTTGTAGAGACGCGATTCATCGTGTCTATAGAAGGTAAAATCCAAAATGTCTAAGATCCGGGTGTTGTTGTCTGGGTATTACGGTAAGGGAAATGGTGGTGATGAAGCTTTGTTAGCGACGCTTCTACAAATGCTACCAGAACATGTCACGCCTGTGGTTCTCTCTGGTAATCCACAGCAAACACGCGATCGCTATTTGGTTGAATCAACCGATCGCATGGCACCGTTATCTGTAATTGAAGCTTTACGCTCCTGCGATGCTTTTATCTGGGGTGGTGGTAGTTTAATTCAAGATGTCACCAGTGCCATTAGCCCATTTTACTACGGGGGGTTGATGGCATTAGCACAAAAAATGAACTTAAAAACTGTTGCTTGGGCACAAGGAATTGGTCCGTTAAAGCGTTCTTTGACTCGTTCTATGGCGCGGAACACCTATTTTAATTGTACCAAAGTTAGTGTACGCGATCGCGCTTCTGCTGCTTTATTATCTGATTGGCAAATACCTTTTATTCTCGCACCCGATCCGGTTTGGGCGTTGGAAAGTAAACCTGTACCCGGACTTTGGGATTTACCTGCGCCGAGAGTTGCTGTTACATTGCGATCGCATCCGCAATTGACACAAACACGTCTTGCTAATTTAACTCGCGCTTTGGTTGATTTCCAAAAAGCTACGCAAACCTTTATTTTACTGCTGCCTTTTCAAAAAAGCGAAGATTTGAGCATTGCCGAAGCCATCCAACCGCAACTACCAGATGTCAGCAAAATTATGTGTCTGGAAGATCCACAACTTTTAAAAGGTGTGTATCGTGGTGTAGAAATGGTAATTGGGATGCGTCTGCACAGCTTGATTATGGCAGCTAGTGAAGGTTGTCGCTGTTTTGCTCTAAGTTACGATCCCAAAGTTAATCGTTTGATGGAAGATTTAGATATGCCTGGGTGGGATTTATCGAGTTTACCAGATGACGCAAACTTGATTGGGAAAACTTGGATGGAACATTACGCAAATGGAGATCCATTGTCACCAGAAAAAATTCAGTTTTTAGTAGATCGAGCGCTCATACATCGTGAAGTATTAACTCAAGCACTTGCTTAAGCAACAATCAAGCCTTAGTATAAAAAATTAAGTTTTATGACGATTGTCACCCCCAAACGCTTCACCATAACCGAGTATCATCCCAAGCCTGCCTCCGCAGGCTTCACAATACTTATAGCCTGCGGAGGCAGGCTTTGTTTCTGTAGCCCCAGGCTTATAGCCTGTTCGCGTTGGCGGAGCCTCTCGCAGAGAAGCGTGCGCTCGGCGCAGGGCTTTTTGTCAAATTAGGATGCCCCACGCGAACGAGACGGCAAAGGCGAACACCTAGAGTTGAACCGGGGAGAATTGATGCAAATGGCAGCAAAAGGCACACGTCATTCTGTCTGTGATTCGCCCTGATTGGCATAAGTGTAGCGACCTGCTTGGTGATTTGATTTAGTTCGGGCAGGATGCCCGCCCTACAAGAGGTTAAACAGAGGTCTTTTCGAGAATCGGTGATTTTTGCTGCTTTTTACGCAGTGTAACGGTCGCGCCAACTCCCAGTACTGCTAGACCTAATAATGAGCTAGGTTCAGGTACTGAAGTGCTGCCACCTCTGTTGACGTTTAACGCTTGGACGCGACCTTGGAAGAAATCGACCACATAAAGCTTATTATCTTTGAGGGCTGTACCACCTGTCCAGTTAAATCTGCCTGGAGTGAGGTCAAGAGGGTTGCCGATTGGAGGATCGGTTAATCCTGGAGGCGATACAGGGTTGCCTGATGCATCGAGGGCAGGTTGACCGTATGCAGTGAGGAAGTTACCGTTTTTATCGAATACCTGAACGCGGTTGTTGATAGCATCAGCTACATAGATATTCTCTTGGTCGTCAAGTTCAAGACCAATTGGCTGAAGAAACTGTCCGGGTTCGCTGCCTTGTGTGCCAAATGTCAACAAAGGTATACCATTTGGATCGAGTACCTGAACGCGGTTGTTAAACTGGTCAGCCACATAGAGATTTCCAGTAACTGGGGAAATTCTTATACCTGCTGGTCCTTGGAGCTGCCCAAGACCAGTGCCAGAAGTGCCAATGCTACCAATTAACTCGCCGTCAGCAGTGTATTTATTAATCTTGTCGCCGCTATAATCACCCACATACAGATTGCCAGCTTTGTCGAATGTCACACCAGATGGTCCAGAGAAAAGCCTACCTGGTACGAGACCGGTAAATGATCCAAAGGATCTAATAAAGTTACCCTGAGAATCAAACTGACTGATGCGGTTGTTGTAAACATCACCTACATACAGATCCCCAGTGAGCGGAGAGAATTCTGGAACTGTTGGCGCGTCAAACTGTCCAGGTCCTGTACCGCCGGAGCCAATTGCTCCAAGATAGTTACCAGTAGGACTGAATACTTCGACTTTGTTACCGATGTTGTAGTTGGGAGTACCGTCCGGGTTAACACCGCGACCGTTACTTACGAGGATATTCCCTTGGCTATCTATCGCTATGCCTTGGGGAACAAATAGCTCTCCAGGACCGAAGCCAGGGCTACCATAAGACTTATCGTAAGTTAGCTCTAGAGAGAAAGCTTGAGCGGCTGTTGCTAATACCATGAATCCAGCACCAAGAATGGCAATTGACAGATTTTTAACTAATTTCATAGGTTGAACTTTTGTGTGTGTGAATTTAATAGACGCAAACGTATAGCAGTGCATATCGACGTGCGATCTTCGCGGCAAAGGCAAAGCCCTACGCACCACTTCCTCAGTCAAAGACTTGCGAAGTTTTTATTGATTTAGCCTATGGTGTGGTAAATAGAAGACTTGTAACTTTCTATTAGTTACTATAAGTTACCAGTTGAAAAAGTAAAAGTAGGTACTTTAAAGTAACTAGAGTACGCAGAAGAAACTAGATAATTATGCTTGTGTCTCAAGAATCAGCCAGTAGTTGCCCGGTAGGTACTTTGTTAAACCTGCTTGGCGGACCTTGGACTTTCTACATTCTTTGGATTTTAAGAAACAATGGACCCACTCGCTTTGGTGCTTTAAAACGTCAAATAGAAGGGATATCGTCAAAAGTATTAACTGAGAGATTACGGATGCTTGAGGAGGCAGAGATAGTCTACCGCACCTACGAGCCAACAATCCCGCCGCAAGTAACTTACGGCTTAACTGAACGATCGCAAGACCTGATCGTAGTTCTGGATCAACTTGCGGCGATCGCGCATAAATGGTATCCACAAGAACGCAAGGATATCGATTTACCAGTAGAAAAAAGATAAATTTCCGATCGTGACTTTTGTTTTCAATGCCTAATAGGGAGTAAGTGAAATTTCAACATCCCCAATGAAGTTTTAGTTAATTTTGGAATATCTTCCTCAGGTGCAGCGCGATCGGGTGAAGATTGGTTACAGTTATACGAACAAGTTCAAGAAACTCTCTTTCCCCACCTTTGGCGTCATCAGCAAAGTTGGATACATGAACTTTTTGCACCCGTAGTTACAGGTGAACTAAATTTAAGTTACACACCTGTACTAATCGATGGCGATTTGCCAAGTGACGCTGAGTAAGCGCAGAGTGACGCAGAGTCTTTATTCAAAATTTCGCTGGGAAATGCGTGTACTAACTTAAGTAAATAAACTCGCAACAGGGCAATTGAACCCAGGTAGTAGCGGTGAACTTAGATTGTCACTGCTAAATAAGGTTGCCGCTAATACTAATATTGCTTGCTCTCGTCGGTAAATCTGAATTTGTTGTAATTGCCTATCGGCAATCCAATATTCTCGCACACCTTGGGAAGCGTAGAGCTTCAACTTAACTTGGCGATCGCGTCTTTCATTTTCTTCACCTGGAGAGAGAACCTCAACCACCAACTCTGGTGCAGCAGTTAAATGTCCTGCATCATCTAACACAGATGCTAATCGTTCGTTACTGATCCAAACTACATCAGGGATGACATTATCCGCATTAGTGAAGATAATTCCAACACCTGTTACTGCTTTTCCTAAACCAGTTTGGCGTGACCAGAATTTCAACTCTGTACAGATATTATCAGCAACTTCTTGATGATCCCAGTGTGGTGCCCGTGTCACAAATAATTCTCCGTCTACAATCTCGTAGCGATTGCCGTTATCTGGCAACAACTCTAAATCAGCAGTTGTCCAACGTACTTGGCTAGTTTGGCTCATACAAGCATCCTTTGAATCATATCTTTTAATGTATCAGCCTCAACGAAGGCGCGGCAAAATAAATAGGTAAGCTGCGAAGGGAGAAGGTCACATGATTCATTTAAGAAGTATTGTCAAAAAACCAAACGTCAAAAAAGCTGATTCTTTTCCCTTCAATCTTCCTTTAGTCAAATCTTTTCAAGAAATTAACTTTCAAAAGCCTGTAACTTTTTTCGTCGGGGAAAACGGTTCGGGTAAATCAACAATGTTGGAAGCGATCGCTACAGGAATTAACTCTATCAGCGTCGGGGGAGAAGATATCCAGCGAGACAAAACATTAGATCCCGCTCGACAATTATCTACACAATTTAGGTTTATCTGGCAAAAAAAGACAGCACGAGGCTTTTTCTTGAGAGCAGAAGATTTCTTTAACTTTGCCAAACGAATTAAAACGATGAGCCAAGAATTAGAAGAAGAAGCATTAGAATATGAGCAAAAATTTACTGGATATGGTCTTCAACTAGCCAAACAATCTGCGCTAGGTCAGAAAGCTGGTTTAACTCAAAAATATGGTGACAACCTTGATGCTAATTCTCATGGCGAAAGCTTTCTCAAACTTTTTCAAGCACGCTTTGTTTCCGGTGGATTATATCTGCTTGATGAGCCAGAAGCACCACTTTCTCCACTACGACAATTAGCATTTTTGTCTTTGCTAAAATAAATGGTAAATCAAGATAGCCAATTTATAATTGTGACACATTCTCCGATTATTATGGCTTTTCCCGAAGCATCAATTTTAAGCTTTGATTCTTCCCCACCAAAACAAGTCGCTTATCATGAATTAGAACACGTTTCATTAACAAAAGCTTTTTTAAATAATCCGCAATCTTTTCTTAGACATTTGTAGTAAGCGCTGAAGCGCTTGTATTAAAATCTAAAGCACTTTAGCGCTTAACACGAGCTTTTAATTGTTCATCCCCACAATCTTCTACCAGCTTTCGCGTTTAATCTCTCGTGAGTGTCTTTCAACAAAGCCGGAATATTTAACTTTTCTGGACACTTCGGTAAACACTCACCGCAGTCTGTACACTTATTCGCTTTCATTCCAGGAAACCAGTGACCTGCGTTTTCAAACATGCCGTAGCGATATTGTCCATAGTCGCTCATATCGTATGCTACAGCAAGATTCCGCAAGCGCAATACTTCCGGTATGTTGATATTTGCTGGACAAGGTAAACAAGCATAGCATTGACTACACTTGTCAGTTGACAAAGCTGTATTTTTATGACTTTCTAAACGTTGAAAAACAGCAATTTCTTCTGATGTTAATTCACCGTCGAACTTAGCCGCTTGTATCGGTTCTAGTAATTCGTCGGGGTTTGCTGCTCCCACACTGAGGGTAGTAATGTCAGGATTGCTGAGTAAAAAACGATAATTTAACTCTAAGGGTGAAAACGGGGAACACAAATCTTTAAGAATTTCAGGTGGAGTGTAAAGTTTTCCTCCCTTATCAGCGGGGGAAATGATAAAAACGGCCATATCCTTTTGACTAGCTAACTGAATCGCTGGTGCATTCCGTTGAAAAAAATAGTAATAATGCAGATTGACAAATTCAAATAAATCTGTATTTATAGCTGCAAGAATTACATCAAGAGAACCGTGAGTAGAAAAGCCTACGTGTTTAATGCGGCGATCGCGCTTCGCTTCTTCCACTGCCTGCATACAACCATTTTTGGCTTGAACCCAGTCTAAATGCTCACTCGTATTTAAACCATGAATTCCCAGACAATCCACATAATCTAGCTTTAATCGCGTCAGAGATTCATCAATATAGCGACGCATCGTGTCAGCATCGGGTGTGGGGGGAATTTTGGTAGTGATGTAAAGCTGATTTCTGGGTATTTGTCCCCCAGATATCAGCGCTGCACCAAGATACTCCTCACTGTTGCCATAGCCTCTGGCAGTTTCTATATGATTAATTCCTAGAGCGATCGCTTTTTGGATTGTCAAGAGTGCATTTTCCTCAGAAGCCAAGTAACGCATTGTCCCCAAGGAAAGCACCGAGAGGCGCAAATTCGTTTTTCCAAAACGTCGGTATTGCATATTTTAGATTGGCTAATGGGCAATGGGCATTGGGCAGTGGGCTTTTTTAAGAGGGGAAAAGGGAAAAGGGAAAAGGGGAAAGGGGAAATGCCCACTTGAACGATGCCCCATGCCCCATGCCCCATGCCCAATGCCCGATGCCCCATGCCCTATTTTCAATCCAAAATACCTAACTGTCAGAGCCGAAGCGCTTGATCAAATCTTCGGGACGGAGATTGGAAATAAATTCGCGAAACGCTTGCTGTTCGGCTTCATCAGCATCACGATCCACGGGGATGGAAGCATCGGCGATCACTTCTTCCATAACCCAGATAGGGGCGTTGGTACGCAGAGCGACGGCGATCGCATCGCTGGGACGCGCATCAATTTCTTTTTTGACATCGCCTTGCTGGACAATCAAAGCTGCATAAAATGTGTCCTTTTGTAGCGAATGGATAATGACTTTTTCTAAAGTCATATTCCATAGTTCTAGAATATTCACTATCAAATCGTGGGTTAAGGGTCTGGGAGGCTTTTGGTTTTCCAGCGCACCCATAATAGCCCTAGCCTGTTCTTGACCAATATAAATTGGCAAAGCGCGGCGATCTGAAGCATCTTTCAAAAGTACAATCGGGCTGCGGGTTATAGCATCTAATGCTATGCCAGCGACTTTCATTTCAATCATTGGCGAAGCCTCTACAATCCTTTGAGCGCTTGGTAGCTATGTAACAAATAGTACCCATTATTGGGGAAGACGGCGAAAAGAATAAACATAGGCATTTATTTTCTATAATTACTTCTATTAAACTCCCTGCTAGCGGTGAACACTCCTCGTAAGTTAAATCCGTATAGTTCGAGAATAATCTTCTTAACCAAGTATGCCTTGTAAATGATATGAATGTGTTGATATCTTTATTGAGAAAAATGTTTGAAATGATACTCATATTTTCAAAGTACTGTGAGAATTACGAGTTGATTTAAGTCAAAATTAGGCAATAAATAGAGTTAGTTTTGCGAAAAAGCCGTGTTTACAGGATTAATCCAGTCATTAGGAACGATCAAACCTTTAGGGGGCGATTCTTGGCAAATTACATGTTTACCCCAGTCACCTGAGTTAATTATGCAAGATTTAGCTTGTGGTGACAGTATTGCCGTCGATGGTGTTTGCTTAACAGTAGAAGAAATTTTGTCATCCGGATTTATCGCCACCGCTTCACCGGAAACTCTTCGCCGCACAACTTTGGGGAAAGAGGAATCAGACCAGAAGTATGTTAACTTAGAAGCGTCGCTGCGAGTAGGCAGCAAAATCGGCGGTCATTTTGTCATGGGTCATGTAGATGGTAGAGGACGAATGCAAGCGGTTCAACAAACTGCAACTTCGTGGGAAATGACTTTTATAGCAGAAAGTGCGATCGCTCGCTACATTGTCCCTAAAGGTAGCATAGCCGTCAACGGCATCAGCCTGACAGTCGCCGAATATGAACCAGAACTTTCACAATTCAAAGTGGCAGTTATTCCCTTAACCTATGCTGAAACCAACCTCCGTTATCTCCGTGTCGGCAGTTTGGTCAATCTTGAAGGAGATATTCTCGGCAAATATGTGGAAAAATTGCTTTATCCCGGCAAGCAACATACAGCTTCAGATGCCAGCTTTGATGAAATTACACCCGCATTCTTAGGCGAACACGGGTATTTATAAAATTAAAAATTAAAAATTCAAAATTAAAAAAATAATTAATTTTGAATTTTTAATTTTTAATTGGAGCGAAGCGAGGCTGTTTGTGTAGCTTTAATCAACTGGCTCAGAGAGCTATCTAATTGTACGCCTGGGTCAGTTGCAACCCAGCCTCGTGATGTCAGGTGACGCACTTCAAAGTGCAGGTGGGGACCTGTGGAATTGCCGGTGCTGCCAACTCGCCCAATTACGGTTCCCTGTTGCACTACCTGACCGGGTTGGACAAAGACTTCTGACATGTGACCGTAGAGAGTTTGTTGAGCAGAACTGTGATTGAGAATAACAGTTATACCATAACCGCCCACGTAGTCAGCAACCTCGACTTGACCTGTAGCAGCTGCTAAAATTGGTGTTCCCATCGCTGCACCCAAATCTGTACCCGCGTGGAAACGGCGATCGCCTGTAATCGGATGAACTCGCCAACCGAACAAAGAAGTAATTGGTGAGGGAACAGATAGCGGGAACATCATTCCCCCAGGATTGGAAGCGACTGCGCCAGTGTAAGGGATTTGTGGTAATGCTGATGCAAGTGGGATGTCGTAAGCTACGGTGCTGTCGCGGGGTGCAGTATTATCAGCGGTCATTGGTGCTGACAAAGAACCAGCTGCGGGTGCGATCGCGCCAGAACCAACTATCGGGTTAGGGTTGAAACTTGTGGGATTGGGGATAAATCGATTCGGACGAAAACTGCTTTTGCTGACACCAACAGAAGCAACCTGCTTTTGACGCCATCCGCCATTGTTAAGATTAATCGGACCAACGCGCGTAGAACGCCATGCGCTATTGTTAAGATTACTTGCAAGACGACGTGGTGGTGAAACGTTAGCGATCGCCGTTGTTTGTTGACTTTTTCTTATCCAACTCGGTGCTTGTTTACGTGTTACGTCGTTATTAGAATCAGCTACACGCTGATTTCCATAAGGAGTAATCGGTATTTTCGCGCAAATACCACCATTCGCACCTTGAGCTAAAATGGTTCGACAACCGCTAGAGCGTTCTGTAAGTACTACAGAATTCGGTGCTTGATAGTTGCTCGTCCCATCGTTTTTGTAATCGTTCGGGTCGATATAGGCGTTATTGTAATCGTTTTTGCCCTGTGTTCCACTGATTGTATCTGAGATGCTTGGTGGTCGCGAAACTTCTGAGGGTCTTTCTATAGTACGAGAATTACTAGATGTGGTTTCAGAATCTTCTTGTGGTTTTTCCTGTCTGATTCTTGCAGGCTTAACCCTAGACGCTTCTACCTGGCGTCTGAAGCGTCTAGCGGTGGTGTCAGGCTGGGAAATTACTACATTCGGTCTGGAGCGTCTAATGCGAGTTATAGGCTCATCAGACTCGGTTTGAGATGTTGAGCGTCTAACTGGTGAGACTTTTGAAACTTCTGTTTTACGACGTAGTCGCTTTTTGAGTCTGGCTCGACGTTCAGAAAAATCGGGTGTCGCTTGAGTCGATTCTACAGCAGTTGCACTGCGAGAGCGTACAACCTCTTTTTTAACTGGATTTGTAACTGCCGGCTGTGAATTTTCGACAGTGGGAACGATATTATCTATTGATGTATCTACCTGGGCATACACGAAGCCACCGCTGAGGAGGCTGAAACTACTTAACCAACACAGACTCTGTGCTGGTAAAGAAGATGCCAAAGGTTTTGTCACGAGACATCGCTGCAATAAGTTGTGCAAACGGCGATCGCTGTTTTGATTGCGCTGCGTCATTTGTAAAGAGTGTGTGTTGTGTGTAATTAAACTGGGCAATGGGCAATTGAAGAGGGGAAAAGGGAAAAGGTAAAAGGAAAAGAATTATGCCCAATGCCCCATGCTCCATGCCCTATTCCCCATACCTAAAATTAATCAGAGGATTTACTGTAACCCAAACTGATTGTACCGGGTTGAAGACAAATTTCTGGTGTTATTACTGCTTTGATATCAGAAGTTTCCATCTTGATTCGTAGTTCTCCTGTAGCTGTTACACCGACTACAGTGCCCGAATGATTTTTGATGTCTACTTTATCGCCCATATTCGTAAGCAAATTTAGATAATCTGACAAAAGTATATTTACTCCTTTTTCACAAAGGCACTCAACACCAGATTCTATTCCTAGCAAAACCTCCAAAGCTAGCATTTCTAGAGAATCAATTGCACTTTTTCGCTCTTTGGCTTGCCAGAATTTCAGATTGATTCCGGTTTCTGGTACAGAGTTTGACCAGTTAATTCCCACACCAACCACTGCTTGTGTGATTTTTCCTTTGTGTACTTTGGTTTCAGTCAAAATGCCGCCTAGTTTACGGCTACTTAAGACTAAATCATTGGGCCATTTAATTCCGACATTCACGCCACATTTTTGCAACTGTTTCGCAATTCCCCAACAAAGCGCCAACGTTAATTGGTAGCTGTGGCTGGCTTGCAAGTGCGGAGCTATAGCGACTGAAAGATACAATCCCCCACCAGGAGAATTCCATTGGCGACCCCATTGCCCCCGTCCTGCTGTCTGAGAAGTCGCAATTACTACACATCCTGAAGCTGCACCTTGTTCTAGCAAGTCCCACACAGTAAGGTTAGTAGAGGCTACTGTGTCAAAAACATGTAGAGACAATGGTAAATATTTATGCTCACGCCTTATGAGGGCGATTTCCAACTGTTGGCGATCAAATTCCACAGGGTTTACCTAAATCCCGTTGTACAAGTTAACATTGATTGGCTGAAGAAAGATTTTCTGTTTAGGTTTCGACTAAAGATGCATACTTGGCACTGGCGTACTTGGGAAAAACTTCCCTACCTGACTTGCAGTCTATTAGAACGTTTCCCTCACGGCTTTTTCACCCACCAGTTTTGGTCTCGTTCTTTGCAAGAGTTAACTGATGTCTTGCAAGCAGAAGCATCACCTTATCGCTTAAAACAGGTTCATGGCAATATTGTCCTCACACCTCAAGAAATTGCCGACAAGTTAAGTGAGGGTGGCGATGATGTTGAAGGAGAAGGTAATTCTGCCCTGGCGTTAGGAGATGGTTTAATCACCGAAAAACCTCTACAAGCACTGTGGGTAGCTAGCGCTGATTGTACGCCGGTGCTGATTGCCGATGAAAAGACAGGGCAAGTAGCAGCACTACATGCAGGTTGGCGAGGTACGGCATCTAAGATTGTACCGCAGGCGATCGCCCGATTGACTGCACAAGGCAGCAAAATCGAAAATTTGCGAATTGCGATGGGACCTGCGATCGCTGGCGAGGTTTACCAAGTATCAGAACAAGTTGCAGCAGAAATTGGCGCAAGCATTATACCACATGGCGAAGAAAAAGCTATTATTGATGCCATGTATGACCTACCAAATTCACCTTTACTGAAAGATCCACATCCCGGAAGAGTGCGGTTAGATGTGCGACGGGTGAATGCTTTACAAATGGAAATGTTGGGAATTGCATCTGAACAAATAGCGATCGCTCCTTATTGTACTTTTCAAACCCCAGATTACTTCTTTTCTTATCGTCGCGAAAAACAAAAGAAAGTCCAATGGTCAGGAATTGTTAGGATTTGAGCGTGTTTTTGCTTTTGCCCGACACCAAGCGAAAGGTGCGCCTATACAACTTCACACAGGTATTATCAAACAACATTACCTAACTTTTAACGGCTTCTGAGGGATAAAACCCTAGATGTTAAGCTATGCACTGTCACACCTAATGCCAGTCAAAAAGGAAAATATGCCGATTAAACTTTACGATTTAGCTGGAGCAGAGGACGATTGCCGCTTTAGTCCGTCTTGTTGGCAAGTCAAGATGGCTTTAAAACACAAAGGACTTAATGCCGAAGAAATTCCTTGGCGGTTTACAGAGAAAGAGGCGATCGCTTTTTCCGGGCAGGGACTGGTTCCTGTGTTGGTCGATGGCGACAAAGTTGTAAATGATAGTTGGGAAATTGCTCGTTACTTGGAAACAACTTATGCCGATCGCCCAAGTTTATTTAACGGGAAACTTGGCGAATCGGGAGCTTTATTCATCAAGTTTTGGTCTGCACAAGCTATTAGTCCACTGATTTTCCGCATTATTCTCTCAGATTTATTTGACAATTTACATGAAAAGGACAAAGCCTATTTTCGCGAAAGCCGGGAGAAACTTTTGGGAATGACGTTGGAAGAATTTGCAACACCGAATGATGAAACCGTTACTGCTTTGCAAACAGCGTTATCTCCTCTAAGGGAAGTTCTGGAACGTCAGCTTTATCTAGGCGGCGAGCAGCCTTATTTTGGTGACTATATTGCCTTTGCACAATTTCAATGGGCAAGAACAGTCAGTCCAATCCAGTTGCTTGACAAAGACGATCCAATTTATAATTGGCGCGATCGCTTGCTGGATGCTTTCGATGGTTATGCTCGCAATGCATCTGGTTACGCAGTTTAATAAGCGATAATATTTGAGGTGATCGCAGTTAAGAAAGTGAGCAAACATCTCAAACAGGTTTTTGGAGTTTAATAAAGCTTGCACATGAACATAGGAATAATCGAGCCTTACAATAGCGGCTTTTTAGAAGTTGTACCAGAGGGTGAAGGAAGTGATTATTGGCAAATTGCAGCTATACACATAAACGGAGAAGCTTTCTGCCCTAGCCCTCGTCTTTATCGTTCGCAACAAGTAGCATTAGCTAAAGCCGCGCAAATTTATGATTGGATAGCTGACCACGAGCAACAAACTAGTAGCAAGACAGAAAACTGCGAAAAATTAAGGCTGACTTTATGGCATCAGCCGAAAGTATCTTAGTACAGTTAAGCCTAAAAACGAGCGCGTTTTTAAATGCATCGGGACGCATAAGCAATGCACTGTTATTGGCTTTGTTTAATTCGCGCTCGTATTAATGAAATGAAATGCTGTACTTACGTTTTGGTGTCGCTTCAGAGGGTGTGGGGGGTAGGGGGTAGGGATTCGGAACGGGAATTTTTAGAAATGCCTTGTAGCGATAGTTCGGGTGTTACAGGTGCGATAGCTTCCTTTTCTCCATATGTTTATTGTTGCTTACAGAAATGAGGGGGCGATAGCTTGATGGAATTTAATAGTTAAGTTCGGACTGCAAACATAGTTCCAGGCTATACTTGGGGATGCAAGTTCTGAGGCGGACAAAGTTTCAGAAGTACTTTTAGAGGCAGGGCTAAATGGTTTATAAAATTGCCTTATTCAATCATAAGGGTGGTGTCAGTAAGACCACAACGACTTTTAACTTAGGCTGGATGCTTGCTTCAAAGGGTAAGAGAGTTATCCTTGTAGATACTGATCCTCAATGTAATCTAACAGGAATAGCTCTAAAAGAAGAAACTGAAGATGACGAGGCAAGGATAGAAAACATCTACAACACACATTCAAATATCAAAACTGGATTGGCTCCTGCTTTTGAGTCACAGCCACGTGCTATTGAAGCTGTAGATTGTATTCCGATAGAAGGACAAGAAGGTTTATTTTTATTACCTGGTCATGTTGGCTTTGCTGAATACGAAGTAACATTAGGTATCGCGCAGGAACTCAGTGGCTCAATTCAAACACTCAAAAACTTGCCAGGTGCTATTTCTGATCTCTTGGAAAAAACTGCTAATAAATTTAATGCTGACTACATTCTGATTGATATGAGTCCAAGTTTAGGAGCAATCAATCAGAACTTACTAATGACAAGTGACTTTTTTTTAGTGCCTACAACTGCTGATTTTTTCTCTGTAATGGCAATTGATTCTCTGTCTAGAATTTTATCAAAGTGGTGTGCTTGGGCAAGGATGGCAAGCGTAAACCCTATATTAAAGGAAGCCGCTTATCCATTTCCAGAATTTACTTTGAAATTTTTAGGAACCATAGTTCAAAACTATAGAATTATTAGGGGTAAAGAAACAGCAGCATTTCAAACATGGATAGAAAAAATAGAGAATACAGTTACTCATAAACTAGTACCAGTTCTAGAGCAAAATAAACTGTTATTACCCAAGCAAGTCTATACCGAGCAGGGTATGAATGGTAGTTGTACTCTGACAAAAATTTCTAATTTTAACAGCTTAATTGCTCTATCACAAAAACACAGTACGCCTGTTTATGCGCTTACAACAGAACAATTAAGACAAACTGGTATAGTACGCGAGAATAATCAAGAAAAACAAAAGGAATTTAAAACAACTTTTTCTGACTTAGCAGATAAAATTATTGCACTATCATCCAGCTATGCAGTCAGCGCTTGACCAATTTCGCATTAGCATTCAGCGTGTTCGGGATCTGATTGCTCTTCATAATTCAGTTAAAGCTCAAGCTACTGCTGCCCTGGATCTTTCAGACATTTTACGATCTGCTCTAGTTCTAACTGTTAGTGCCTTGGATTATTATATCCATGAGGTTGTCACATTGGGTATGCTGGAAATTCATCGAGGACAACGTGCTGAACCAGCATCTTCAGCTAATACAACTCAATCAGCCTTTTCCCGGTTTCAAGTTTCCTTAGGAAGCGCTCGTGAGGATAGAAGAATAGCCATAGATATTGCCTCTTGGATAGAGAGTGATATACAGCAGGTTTATGGAGCTAACTTTTTACAGCAGTCTCATACTATTTCTGGTTTAATTCCAGCTATATCAAATAGTATTTTGAACAGATTAAATAACACTTCATGGTTAGAAGATGAGATTCGAGAACGTCTAAGTTATCAAAGCTTCCAGCAACCTGAGAAAATAGCTGATGCAATTAGGCAAATTTCGGATAAAAAATTGTGGGATGAGGTTGCTAGTAAAATGAGTAAACCTCCTAAAGATATTAAGCAACAGCTTACTTTAATTGTGGATCGCAGAAATAAAATTGCTCATGAAGCAGATATAGATCCCACCCTCAATATAGGTAATCGCTGGGATATCGACGAATCAATGGTTGGTGATACAGTTGATTTTCTTGAGCAGGTTGTAGAGAGCATTCATCAAATTTTGTAAATTTGGGTTGAGTCTGAGGTAGATATTGCCTGCCAATTGATTGAGCAAGATAGGCAATCGGTGTGGACAAACAAAAACAAAGGCGATCGCCTCCCTTCCCCCCACATAATCCTTTAGCAACGATAAAATCACTAAGGAGTCACCTATTCTGCCTTAGTAACGATGAAAGCCGAATTCACCCCAACTACTCTTCAATGTCCTGAATTACTAGCACCAGCTGGTAATTGGGAATGTGCTAAAGCTGCTGTAGAAAACGGTGCAGATGCAATTTACTTCGGTTTGGAGCGGTTTAATGCCAGAATGCGGGCAGAAAACTTTACTGAGGCAGATTTACCAGAATTAATGCAATTTTTGCACCGTCGCGGTGTGAAAGGCTATGTGACTTTAAATACGCTAATCTTTCCCCAAGAACTTCAAGAAGCACAGCAATATATCCGCTCGATTATTACTGCGGGTGTAGATGCAGTCATCGTTCAGGATGTCGGTATTTGCCGTTTAATTCGTCACCTTTCCCCAGATTTTCCTATCCACGCTTCAACTCAGATGACTATCACCAGTGCTGCTGGTGTGGAATTTGCAGAGTCATTGGGGTGTAATTTAGTTGTGCTTGCCCGTGAGTGTTCCCTCAAAGAAATTGATAAAATCCAGCAGCAAACCTCGTTACCTTTAGAAGTCTTTGTTCACGGTGCTTTATGCGTCGCTTATTCTGGGCAATGTTTGACGAGTGAAGCTTTAGGAGGACGTTCGGCTAATAGAGGTGAATGTGCCCAAGCTTGCCGAATGCCTTACGAGTTAATAGCAGATGGAGAAGTTGTAGATTTAGGCGATCGCAAATATTTACTCAGTCCTCAAGACTTGGCAGGGTTACAGGTTCTGCCAGATTTGGTAAAGTCAGGCGTAACTTGTCTGAAAATTGAAGGGCGTTTGAAAGCTCCAGAGTATGTTGCCAATGTTACCCATGTTTATCGTCAAGCACTGGATCGGGTGATGCAGTTGGCAGACAGGGGGACAAGGGGGGCAGGGGCACAGGGGGGACAAGGAGACAAAAAGAATAATTCTTCTTTCTCCCCCTCCTCTTCAGAGGAACGCTACAACTTAGAAATGGCGTTTTCACGCGGAATTTATACAGGCTGGTTCAGTGGAATTAACAATCAAAAACTGGTTCACGCCCGGTTTGGCAAAAAGCGCGGAGTCTATTTGGGTGAAGTTACTCGCATTCGCAATGAACAGGTAATTATTAAATTGGAAGCGCCTGTTAAACCGGGTGATGGTGTTGTTTTTGACTGTGGGCATCCAGAAGCAAAAGAAGAAGGCGGTCGGATCTATGCAGTGGAACACAAAGGTAAAAAAGCTATACTGACCTTTGGGCGGCGTGACTTGAATCTGCATCGGCTGCATGTGGGTGATAAAGTATGGAAAACTAGCGACCCAGAATTAGATAAGCAATTACGGCAAAGTTTTGCTGGCGAAAATCCGCAATTTCAGCGTCCCATTTCTATAGAGGTTTATGGAGAAGTGGGAGACAAGTTGATCGCGATCGCTCGTGACGAACTCAGTCATGTGGTTCAAGTAGAATCTACAATCTCACTAGTTGAAGCACACACCAAACCCTTAACAAAAGAACGTTTACACGAACAATTCGCTAGGCTTGGCAATACTCCTTTTTGTTTAGCAGACTTGACAAATCACCTTAAAGATGGGATAATGCTGCCCGTAAGTGAGTTAAATCGGATGCGACGGGAAATTGTGACGCAGTTAGAAGAAATGCGATCGCTCCCCAAACGCTGGCAACTGCATCCTAATGCTTCTTTACAAGACTTACTTCCCTCCACATCGCCACACCCCCACACACCTGCACCTAGCCTCATCGTGTTAGTGCGATCGCTCAAGCAATTGCAAGCTGCACTAAATGCCGGAATTGAGACACTTTACTGTGAATTTGAAGACCCGCGTGCGTATCGCGAAGCGGTGGAAATGGTACGCCAACCAAGACAGGGTGGACAAGGGGATAACGGAGAATTTGCTTCCTCATCTCTACCCACTCCTCAAATCTGGCTAGCGTTACCGCGAATTACGAAACCCGGAGAAAACTGGATTTTGGAACAAGTACGTGCTTGTAGAGCTGATGGTTATCTGGTGCGAAATTATGACCATTTACAATTCTTCGCACAAGAACGCTGCATAGCAGATTTCTCTTTTAACGTTGCGAATGCTTTAACGGCAGACTATTTTAAACATCGCTTTGATTTAGAAAGGGTGACAGCTTCGTATGATTTAAACATTACCCAACTACAAGACTTGCTTAATAGTTGTCCTCCGCAATGGTTTGAGGTAACAATTCATCAGCACATCCCGATGTTTCATATGGAGCATTGTGTCTTTTGTGCGTTTCTATCTCAAGGGACAGACTACACAAATTGCGGAAGACCATGCGAAAAGCATGAGGTGAAAATTAAAGATAGGGTAGGATGTGAACACATCTTGCAAGCGGATGTAGGTTGTCGCAATACAGTATTTAACGGCACGGCTCAAACTGGAGCCGAATATGTACAGCGTCTGATAGAGCTTGGTTTACAGCACTTCCGCATTGAGTTTGTGAATGAGACACCCCAAGAAGTGACGCAAACGATACATCGTTATCAAGAACTGTTGCAAGGGGAGATTACAGGTTCTCAACTTTGGCGAAAATTAAAGTTACAAAATCAGCTTGGTGTCACTCGTGGTCCTTTAGGCTCGTCTAAATCCTTTGTACCCAAAGAACATCTCTTTTAGTTGTTAGTGGTTAGGAGTACTCTTTGACAACTAACCACTAACAATTATCTTGCCAACTTATTAGGAATGCCTTCACAACCACCGGGAATTGTACTTCTACTTTTTTCGCCACACCAAGCACAACAGTAGTAACGAGCAGCATCAGACATCCGCTGGACATCGGTAAAATCGGCATTTTCGACGACAGCGCCGGTGTGTTCGCCAGTTTCGTATTTTGGTGGTTCGGTGCGACTGCGCGGTGATGCGGTTTCTGCTGAACCATAAAAGAAGCGAGTACCATTCAGGTCGGCTTGATTAAGATTAGCACCGTATAAAATAGTGCGGCTCATATTGGCTTTTACTAAGTCACAGTCGCTAAGATTAGCGCGGACAAGATTAGCTTCGCTCAAGTCTGTCCAACGTAAATCTGTGCCGGAAAGTTCAGCACCTGCAAGCATTACGCCTAAATCGATGACACGCACTCCTTCTAGACGGTCTTCAGCGTAACCACCAACACCGTTAAGAATTGCTCTACCTAATCGCCGATCGCGTTTTAGGGGTGTAAGCAATTTCGACCGCGAGAGAAAGCGGAGAATTTTCGCTTTGCCACTGCCATCTACACTACTAAATATTGCCGCAGTTCGTCCTTCAGCGATCGCTCTTTCTTGAGGCCAATCTTCTAATAGTCCTTCTTCATCTAAGACTAAATCAGAGATGCCTTGGAAATACGAATCTATTGTCTGCTGCTGGGTGATGACGTTTTGCTGTAATGTGAGCAGGTTTTGTTGAATTGTCAAGTCTTTGGATATAACGTATTGTCGCCAAGCTACATAAACGGCGATGACGGCGATGAGAATTTGCCCCAATGCACCAAACCATTCTGCCAGTGTTCCTGAAGCTTCCCAGTTAACTTTACGTCCCCAAGCCAGCAAGCGCGAACCTATACCACCGAACTTGATTAAGCCACCTGCGGATACTAAAAATCCTAAAAAGGCAACAAATAGCGTTCGTTCTTGAAATGAAAACCATTCGCTGACGACAACTTGCAACCAAGGTATCAGTATCAGCAGGGATAACACTAAAGTTAATAATGTGCCGCAAACGCCAATTATCCAGTTGTTGATGGCAATTCCGATGAAAGTGATGGCGATCGCTATCAAAATAATCAGAATTACCCTTGGCTTAACTGGTATGGTTTTTGTAATGCGTTGCTTGAGGAAGGAACGCGCTTGTTTGAGAGCAACTAGATTTTGCTGAGATTGCAATGAAGCACCCATTGCTATGGCTTGTTGAGTCGCTAGCTTTTCTGGGGTAAGGCAATTCTCATTTGCACCACCGTCAAAGTCATCTGGCTGCAAGTCGTCTTCCAAAACCGGATCTGGGGTTGGTAGATGGGATGAGTTGGAGTTGGATTCAATCGTCATGTTTTCTATTTTGCCCCAGCAGACTTGTTTCTACAGCTGTTTTATCGTAGCCGCGATTGGGTCGGCTAAAGCAATAACTGCTCGCTGACTGCTGTAATATTTTGCAGTCTTAAAAATAATTGTATTATTTTTCATATTTTTTATCTAGGTAGATATATTTTGGATAATTTGTGAACAGATTGTGTTATGTCAACTAATTATCTTTGATACAAAAGGGTATTTAGTTTACTTTGTATGTTTTTAACTCACAAAAAACGGCAATAATTTCTGCTATCAAATTCGACTATAGCAATCCTATTTCATTTGTGAAAATTGACAATCTTCATATCCTCGACTTCTTAGAGAAGTCGGGGATATTGTTTTTTAACGAATCATTTAGGACTGCTATATCTACAATCAAGCAAATAAATCTTTATCAATATGTATAAATATGTTAAATTTAGCTAAAATTAATGCAAAAAAAAAATTGATTTTGGTTGGCATCATGCCAAAAAACAGATGCCCAGCCGTCAAATGTAGATGACTCATCTAAGTTAAAGACATGGCGCTGGCTTTAGTTTTAGAAAGCAATCTTAAGGGTTTCTAAAAGAATTCATTAAAAGTTTACAAGAATAAGAACATTTGCTGATATTATTTAAAAAGATAATAAATTTAATAACTCTTGTGAATTTTTTAGGGAAAGCATGACTGTTTTGCGCGATATAGGGGCAACTACCTTGATAGCGTTGTTTATTTCCAGCTGTAGTGATGGTACAAACTCAGCGGGACGAATGAGCAAGCAAGTTGTAGAAAAAACCAATGTATCCTTGCTTTTGACAGAAGCTTATGAGACACAAAAAGTAGAAGATTACTTCAAGCTAGGAAATAATTTTTTAGAAGAGCACCGCTACGCTGAAGCGATCGCCGAATACAACAAAGCGATCGCCATCAAACCAGATAAGTATGAAGCTTGGATAAATCAAGGTAATGCCTTAACAGCGCTGCAACGTTACGATGAGGCTATCGCTACCTACGACAAAGCGATCGCCATAAACAAAGACTTGCATGAAGCTTGGTATAACCGAGGTAATGCCTTAATAGCACTGCAACGTTACGAGCAGGCTATCGTCGCATATAAACAAGCGATCGCTATTAAACCAGACAAGGATGAAGCCTGGATTAACCAAGGAATTGCCTTGACAAAGTTGACACGCTACGCTGAAGCGATCGCCGCATACGACAAAGCGATCGCCATTCAGCCGAAAAAGCATGAGGCTTATTATAATAAAGCTTGCTCTTATGCTTTACAAAAGAATATTCAATTAACAACAGAGAATCTCCAAAAGGCAATCAAACTTTATCCTAATAGATATCAGGAGTTAGCCAAATCTGATCCAGATTTTGATAAAGTACGTCACGATAAACGCTTTCAAAAATTATTACAATAATCTCTTATTCTAATCTCAAAACATCTTTAATTTCAATTACATTTATTATCGTATTGGCAAATATTGTAAAAATTTACTATGTATAAAGATAGAAAACTGTAACTATAGACAGATATTATCTACCAATAGACAGATAGTATATTGGTATTAAGTTATATAGCTGTCAATATATGTATAATCAAGCCAAAATTTTCTATCTTACGGTAGAAGAATATCTGCAACTCGAACTGGAAAGCTTAGTCCACTATGAATACATTGCTGGGCAAGTATATGCAATAGTAACAAACACTGAAAACAGAAAAATAATTAGTGGAAATATATTAGCTCGATTGCGAGGACATTTACTGGGTAAAAGCTGCCGAGTGTTTTCATCAGATATGAAAGTTAAAATCGAAGCGCTTGATGTATTTTATCACCCAGATATTTCTGTGACTTCCGATCCTTCAGATAGAGAAAAATATTTTAAAACCGCTCCCTGTTTAATAGTAGAAATTATTTCGCCAGAAACAGAACGCATACACCGAAATGAAAAGCTGATGAATTATCAGCAACTCAAGAGTTTACAAGAATATGTGTTAGTTTATCAATCAGAAATAAAAGTTGATATTTACCGTAAATATAATCATCAAACTTGGTTTTTGGAGCAATTTCTCACCAAAGATACAATGAAATTGTCATCAGTTGGTTTGGAAATGGCGATCGCGGAAATTTATGAAGATGTAGAATTTGAGTAATTATTGTTAAAGAAAGCTGTATTTTCTACACCTGTGTTATTTAGAATTAATATGAAAAAATTGTTAATTACTGGAGCCAGCGGCTTTTTAGGATGGAACCTTTGCCAATTAGCGCAGCAAGAATGGGAGGTTTATGGAACCTATTTATCTCATTCCCTGAACATCCCTAATATAAATATACTCAAAGTTAATTTAACAGATTTTCAAGAAATTAAAGAAATCTTTCATCAAATTCAGCCAGCAGCAGTTATTCATACAGCCGCACAATCTCAACCAAACTTTTGTCAAACGCACCGCGAAGAATCACACGCTATCAATGTAGAAGCATCGAGTAATATAGCCGGACTTTGTGCGGATTATAATATTCCTTGCGTTTTTACATCAACAGACTTAGTTTTTGATGGCTTGAATGCACCTTATAGTGAAACAGACGCGGTATGTCCGGTGAATCTTTACGGTGAGCAAAAAGTTATGGCAGAAGCTGCTATGCTAAAGCGATATCCGATGACAGCAGTATGTCGGATGCCTTTAATGTTTGGTATGGCAACACCCACAGCTACAAGCTTTATCCAGCCATTTATGCAAACTTTAAAAGAGGGAAAAGAACTAAAGTTATTTATAGATGAATTTCGCACCCCTGTAAGTGGAAAAACTGCCGCCAAAGGACTTTTATTAGCCTTAGAAAAAGTCAACGGCATAATTAATTTGGGTGGTAAAGAGCGGATTTCGCGTTTCGATTTTGGCAAGTTATTAGTAGAAGTATTTCAGCTGCCTTCTACAAACTTGAAAGCTTGCCGACAACAAGATGTAAAAATGGCAGCACCAAGACCTAGCGATGTTTCTTTGGATAGTTCTCAAGCTTTTGCCTTGGGGTATGAACCTTTGTCAGTGAAAGAAGAATTAGAAACATTGGTTAATGGATAAGGCGTTGAGCAATATAATTAATACCTAGGCAGTGCGGAATATTGTTCATGATGGGTAGCACATGACGAATCTTGAGGTCATCCAGGAATTGTATAGGGCTTTCCGCAATAAAGATTATCATGCTTTCCTGGGTATCTGCACCTCCGACCTTGAATGGATTCAGAACGAAGGGTTCCCGCGAGGTGCTACTCGCAAAGGAGCAGATGCAGTAGTCGAAGAAGTCTTCAAAGCGTTCAATAATGACTGGGAGTCGTGGTCATTTGATATAGAGCAGTATCTAGATGCAGGAGAAACAATCATTGTCATTGGTAGTTATGCAGGTTGCCATCGCTTGTCTGGCAAATCGTTCCGCTCTCCTGCGGCGCACGTGTATGATATTTCTAATGGCAAGGTTTGCCGATTTCGGCAATTTACCGATACTAAAGTTATCTGGGACGCAATCAACTGATGACTATTTATTTATCCGTTAATATTATGTGAAGCTCACGCAAAGTCGTAAAAAATAACATTACGACTTTGCGCGAAACATTAGACTTTACTTTGGTTAATAATTAGTTAGGAAAAGGATGGGATATTGAGATAATTTTTCTAATCTAAAATAAAAAAAATTCTGAAAGCGTGCAATAAAACTCAATACGGTTCAATTAAGGGTTATTAGAGTAGATAATTGGTCTTTGAAGACGCGATTTATCGCATCTCTACATGAGGGTTTTGGGGTTATTTGAACTTTATTGCAATAAAACCAAGAAAATTGCTCAGGTGTTATGGGGTAATAAATTCCCGTATAATACAAACAAATTATATGGAGATGATGATGACTGATACCTTATCCTCCTCCACACAGCGTACATTTGATGTTGAAAAATTGGTTCGCTTTTCAAACGAGAAAGCAATCGTTACGGAAATAGTTATCACGAAATATTCAAGCATTGCTGTCTGGGGTGTACACCCCGGTCAAGAAGTGCCTGCACACACTCACCCGGACGGACAAGATACATGGATTATGGTAAGGGGAGAATTGACCTACTATCTTGGCAACGGACAGAAAAAAATTATTTCCACTGGACAAATTGATGTCGCTGAACCGTCGCAAGTTCATGGAGCAATCAATGAGGGATCGGAAGATGTCGTGTTTCTCTCCATCTATTCTGCCCCAAATCTGAAAGTCATCCCCGCATCCCCATAATATCGTGTCCGGTTAAAGACTTATCATTTAGACCGCAGGGGGCAGGGAGCAGGGGGAAAGAGGCTTTTGGGATTTTTCCACAGTGCGGTAATCATAAGTGATTAACCGGACTTGATATAATTTGGCAAGAAATGTAAGACTCCACCGACTGTCTTAAGAAAGAGGTCAATATTGGCGATCGCACCTCAAGTCGGGACAGTTTAGGTAATAGTGACGCAAATCCCCTCCCCGCTTTTGAGGAGGGGAAAAATATGAGCGTGAGATTCTACTGTGAATAAGCTTCCATTGGCAGACAAGAACAAACAAAATTCCTGTCACCATAGGCATTGTCAATTCTACCTACAGACACCCAGAATTTATGTTCGCGAGTCCAGGGTGCAGGATATGCAGCTTGTTCGCGAGAATAAGGATGATTCCATTCGCCGGTGATGAGACTTTCAGCGGTGTGGGGTGCATTCTTCAAGACATTATCTTGAGCATCCACTTTGCCTGATTCGATTTCGGCGATTTCTTGACGAATCGCAATCATCGCATCACAAAAACGATCTAACTCTTGTTTCGATTCGCTTTCAGTGGGTTCCACCATGATTGTACCAGCTACGGGCCAAGAGACAGTGGGTGCATGGAAACCGTAATCCATCAAACGCTTGGCGATATCATCAATGTCGATATTCGCGGATTTTTTAAGCGATCGCAAGTCTAAAATGCACTCATGGGCAACTAAAGCATTTTTCCCTTTATATAAAACTGGGTAGTACTTTTCAAGTTTTTTGGCGATGTAATTTGCATTGAGAATTGCCACCTTCGTTGCATCCGTCAAACCATCCGCACCCATCATCGCGATGTACATCCAAGAAATCACCAAGATGCTAGCGCTACCCCAAGGTGCAGCTGCGATCGCACCAATCGATTTTGGATTATCTTCGTGCATTTCCACCACTACATGTCCCGGTAAAAAAGGCACCAAATGAGAAGCAACCCCAATTGGTCCCATACCCGGACCACCACCACCGTGAGGAATACAGAAAGTTTTGTGCAAATTCAAGTGACAAACATCTGCACCAAAATCTCCCGGACGACAAAGACCAACTTGGGCATTCATATTTGCCCCATCCATGTAAACTTGTCCACCGTGAGAGTGTACAACAGCGCAGATTTCCTCAATTTGCTCCTCGAAGACGCCATGAGTCGAGGGATATGTCACCATTAAAGCGGCAAGTTGATTGCTATGCTTTTCTGCTTTTGCTTTCAAGTCGTTTAAATCAACATTTCCCTCAGAGTCACAAGCAACTGGTACTACTTTCATCCCACACATCACCGCGCTTGCTGGGTTTGTTCCGTGTGCAGATGTGGGAATGAGGCAGACATTGCGGTGTTGTTCTTTGCGACTTTCGTGATATTCACGAATTACCAAAAGACCTGTGTATTCACCTTGAGAACCGGCGTTTGGCTGTAGAGAAATTCCGGCAAACCCGGTGATTTCTGCTAACCATTCTTCAAGTTGCTCAAACAGAATTTGATAACCTTTGGTTTGCGACTTTGGGGCAAACGGATGAATATTCCCGAATTCCGCCCAAGTTACTGGTATCATTTCCGATGTTGCATTCAGCTTCATCGTACATGACCCCAAGGGAATCATCGATGTAGTTAGCGACAAATCTTTACTTTCTAACTTGTGCAGATAGCGCAACAACTCGGTTTCTGAATGATAGGAGTTGAATACAGGGTGGGTGAGATAGCTGGTTGTGCGCTTTAGGGGGAGGGGAGAGGGGGGGAGGGGGAGAGGGGGGGATGGTAATTTATCACCTAGGGCAAAAATGTCTAAGATATCTTCTAAATCTTCTAGTGTCGTTGTTTCACCCAAAGAAATCCCAACCGCACTTTCATCATAAATCCGCAAGTTGATTTTTTGCGCTTCGCAAGCTTTGAGAATTGCATCTTTACTGCGTGTCCCCAACTCGACTTTGAGAGTGTCAAAGAAATTTTCGCTGACGATGCTGTAACCGAGACGTTTTAGTCCTTCAGCTAACATCGCTGTTTTGCTGTGGATATTCTCAGCAATTTCTTTCAGTCCTGCTGACCCATGATACACCGCGTACATACTCGCCATCACTGCCAGCAGTACTTGTGCTGTACAAATATTACTGGTAGCTTTATCACGACGAATGTGTTGTTCGCGGGTTTGCAAAGCTAGACGCAATGCCACTTTACCTTGAGAATCTTTTGAAACACCGACAATCCGCCCTGGAACTTGCCGCTTATACTCTTCTTTGGTGGCGAAATATGCCGCATGAGGTCCCCCAAACCCCAACGGAATACCAAAGCGCTGCGTGCTTCCTACGGCGATATCAGCGCCCAATTCGCCAGGGGGTGTCAACAAAGTTAAGCTTAAAGGATCTGCTGCTACCGTTACCAATGCACCCTCAGCATGGGCTTTTTCTATAAAAGCGCGGTAGTCGTGAATTGTGCCATCAGTAGCAGGATATTGCAGAACTGCCCCAAATATCGGTTCTGTGAAATCAAAGCTCTGATGGTCGCTAACTATGATATTAATTCCTAAAGCTTTCGCCCGTGTCTGCAACACGTCGATAGTTTGCGGATGACAGTCTTGAGATACAAAGTAGGTATTTGCTTTATTTTTGCAAACCCCATAACTCATACTCATTGCTTCTGCTGCTGCGGTTGCTTCATCAAGCAACGAAGCGTTAGCAATTTCCAAACCTGTTAAATCGATAATCATGGTTTGGAAATTCAGCAGTGCTTCGAGTCGTCCTTGGGCAATTTCAGGTTGATAGGGAGTGTAAGCGGTATACCAACCGGGGTTTTCTAGGATATTGCGCTGTATTACAGGCGGGGTGATACAGTCGGAATATCCCATACCAATGAATGAGCGGTAAACTTCATTCTTGGAAGCTATTTTTTTTAACTTAGCGAGTGCTGCATACTCACTTAATGCTTCGGGCAATTGTAAAGATTGTTTCAGCCGAATTGCTTGCGGCACTGTTTTGTCGATGAGTGCATCGAGGTTGGCAATGCCCAATAAATCAAGCATTTGTTGGATGTCATCAGAGTTTGGTCCAATGTGACGTTCCGTAAAATTACTTGACTTTTGACTCCTTTGACTCAGTATCGGCTCATGGCTTGACTGAGGACGAGAGGCGTAAAATACCACAAACTGCTCTCCAGACGCGACTATTTCATATTTTGCAACATCTATATTTGTCGCGTCGGCATTTGCTTACCAGTTTATCTAAATTTCATGATTTCTGTCCGGATGGGGGGAGGGGGAGAGGGAGAGGGGGGGATAAGGAGAAATAATTGTCTTCCACTCCTCCACTCCCCCACTCCTCCACTCCTCCACTCCCCCACTCCCCCACTCCTTTAAGCGCCGGCGACTTGAGCGCTATACTCTTTTGCAGTTAAAGTATCATCAATGTCACCTGGGTCATTGACGCGCACTTTTAGCAACCATCCTTCACCGTAGGGGTCTTCGGCTATTTGTTCGGGGGATTCTATCAGGGCATCATTACGCTCGATGACTGTGCCGGTAACTGGTGAATTTAAATCTTCGACGGCTTTGACTGATTCAATTGTACCAAAGCCTTCATTGCGGGTCACAAGGTCGCCAACTTCGGGTAGTTCCAAAAATACAACGTCACCTAGTTCGTCTACTGCAAAGGCACTAATGCCGATGGTGGCGATTTCGCCTTCTAACCGCACGTATTCGTGACTATCCAGGTATCTCAAATCTTCAGGATATTCCAAAGACATATTACTTCCTCTTTTATGTGAAATAAATTAATGCTGAATGCCCGTTTCCTAACATATTTCGATAATTAACCATATTTTGCAATCTTCGTCAAAAATATTGGCATCGGCTGATGTTGGATTTTCAGGTCGGGGTGAGTTTAATCATTTTAAGTTTCGCATGTAAAGTTGTTTATATACTACGGTAGGATTCTGTGCTTTATTTTGAAACTGCCTTCAGACGCGAAGGAAAAGAAGAGAGCGATCGCCTGCCATATCATAATTTAAGTTCGGATCTCCGAGTTTCACCCTCAGAAGCTCATCGTTCACCTTCAGAAGCTCAAATTTGAACTTGATTTACAATACTTTGCCAAAATTTTACACCCTGGAAGGGTGCAGCTATACGAACAAAGGCTGCCTCCGCAGCCTATAAAGATTTCAGCCCACGGAGGTGGGCTTTGTTCGTGTAGCCACAGGCTTCTAGACTGTGGGCGTTTCAGACAATTGGCGCTCGACGGAGGAATTAATCCAATTATTGCTAAGTACAGCTTCCGGAAAGGCTGTTAATGCTGCTGATGTTATGCGTGATGAGCTTGAATTTTCATACTAAAAGCTTGATAATACCCTCAGCCGCCCATGAGCAATAATCGCACCGTGAAGAAAATCTTGATTTTGGCAGCGAATCCTAAAGATACAGTGCGCTTGCGACTGGATCAAGAGGTGCGTGACATTAAGAATGGGTTGCAACTTGCCGAAAAACGGGACAATTTTATCTTACAGCAAGAGGGGGCGGTACGTCCGGAAGATATTCGCCGTGCGGTGTTAGATTTTCATCCAAATATCATTCATTTTTCAGGACATGGTTCCCAAACTGAGGGATTATCGTTTGAGGATGAAGTCGGTAAGGAAAAGTTTGTCACCGGAGAAGCGCTGGGGGGATTTTTTCAGCTTTTTGCTAACCATGTAGAGTGTGTGCTGCTCAATGCTTGCTATTCCGAAGTGCAAGCTAATGCGATCGCTCAACATATTGATTATGTTATTGGCATGAATCAGGCGATCGCTGATAAAGCTGCACTGGAATTTTCCGTTGGCTTTTACGATGCTTTAGCACGTTACGACCCGCAATATAATGAAGGTTCGCCGATAGAGTTTGCCTTCGATGTTGCTTGCAATGCGATTTTAATGGCTGGGGTTACTGGCGCATCTATCCCAGTGCTGATAAAGAATCCTAACGCAAGGAAGAGAGATGAAAGACGCGATTATCAGCTTCTCGGTCAACTCATCGGTGACGTACCAAATTTACCACCGCATTTTTTACCCCGTGAGGAACAACTCAACCCGCTAAAACATAAAGTATTAGCTCATACTAATCAACTTGTGGCTATCACTGAGGAAAATCACCATCTAGGGTTGCTAGGTATGGGCGGAATTGGCAAAACAGTTTTAGCTACAGCATTAGCGCGGGATGAAGAAGTCAGACGAGCATTTCCTGATGGTGTGATTTGGATAACATTCGGGCAAACACCGCAAATTTTAACTTGGCAATCTTACATAGCACAGGAACTGGGAGATAATCAAGCAGCGTTTACGGAGATTAGTTTAGCAAAAGTGCAGTTGCGGGAGTTGTTGACGGGTAAAGCTTGTTTGCTGATTTTGGATGATGTCTGGAATTTAGAACACGCAAAAGCGTTTGACGTGTTAGAAAAACCTTGCCAGATGTTAATTACTACCCGCGATGCGGAAATAATTACAGCGTTGGGAGGTGAAGAATATCAGCTTTCAATTTTAAGTGAAGAACAGGCTTTAGATTTATTAGCGAATTGGGCAAATCAAGCTGTAGAGACGTTACCAACGACAGCACAAGACGTAGCGCGAGAATGCGGGTATTTGCCATTGGGATTGTCGCTAAATGGAGCGATGCTAAGGGATGGTACACCTTGGGGAGATTTGTTAAAAGCGCTACGTAGTGCTGATTTAGAGTTCTTTGACCATCCTCACGGCAGCATCTTGAAATCAATTAAGATTAGCATTGATGCGCTGTTGCCAAATGAAGCGCAACATTATTTGGAACTAGCAGTTTTCCCAGAAGATACAGCAGTACCCGAAGCTACTATTGTTCAGCTTTGGACTCGTAGCAATCAGTTAGAAGATTACAAAGCTCGTAACTTGCTCACAACTTTAGAACGCAAAGCCTTACTTCGCACTACAGGCAAAGCCCCTCAACGCAAAGTAAAACTTCATGACTTACAATACGATTACTTGCGGGGTGCAGTGTTCAACTTGTCAGAACTGCATAATCAATTTTTAAACGCTTACACTCAAAAATACCCCAATGGCTGGCATAGCTTAGACAATGACGGCTACATCTTCCTGTCTTTAGCACATCATTTAATTCAAGCCGGACGCACAACCGAGTTACAACAGTTATTGCTTGACTTTCGCTGGTTGCAAGCCAAGTTAGAGAACAGCAACATCAATGAATTAATCGCAGATTATAACTTATTACCCAAAGATGCGAATTTGCAATTGCTGCAACAGACGTTAGTACTATCAAGACATGTTCTCGCTGAGGATAAAAGACAGCTAGCAGGGCAATTATGGGGACGTTTGCAGTGTTTTGCAGTGCCGGAGATTCGACAATTGTTGCAACAAGCAAAGCAAAATAAAACTACTTGGTTGCGTCCTGTGACATCTAGTTTAACTCGTCCAGATGGAAACTTAATCAGAACCTTAACTGGTCATAGTTCCTGGGTTTATGCGATCGCTTTATCACCTGATGGGAAATACCTCATTTCTGCTTCATCCGACGACACACTCAAAGTCTGGGATTGGCAAACTGGGGAAAAAGTGCGTACTTTAACTGGTCATAGTTCCAGTGTTTATGCGATCGCTTTATCACCTGATGGGAAATACCTCATTTCTGCTTCATCTGACGACACACTTAAAGTCTGGGATTGGCAAACCGGGGAAAAAGTGGGTACTTTAACTGGTCATAATAAATCGGTTTTAGCGATCGCTTTTTCAGCTGATGGCAAATACCTCATTTCTGGTTCATCTGACGACACACTTAAAGTCTGGGATTGGCAAACTGGGGAAAAAATGCGTACCTTAACTGGTCATACTGACAGTGTTTTAGCGATCGCTTTATCACCTGATGGCAAATACCTCATTTCTGGTTCTCGTGACAGCAGGGTGAAAGTCTGGGATTGGCAAACTGGGGAAAAAGTGCGTACCTTAAGTGGTCATAGTTCCGGTGTTTTAGCGATCGCTTTTTCAGTTGATGGCAAATACCTCATTTCTGCTTCATCTGACAATACACTCAAAGTCTGGGATTGGCAAACTGGGGAAGAAGTGCGTACCTTAACTGGTCATACTGACAGTGTTTTAGCGATCGCTTTATCACCTGATGGCAAATACCTCATTTCTGCTTCATCTGACAAAACACTCAAAGTCTGGGATTGGCAAACTGGGGAAAAAGTGCGTACTTTAACTGGTCATAATGACAGTGTTTTAAAGATCACTTTTTCAGTTGATGGCAAATACCTCATTTCTAGTTCCTGGGACAATACACTCAAAGTCTGGGATTGGCAAACTGGGGAAAAAGTGCGTACTTTAACTGGTCATAGTGACAGTGTTTTAGCGATCGCTTTTTCAGCTGATGGCAAATACCTCATTTCTGGTTCCTGGGACAACACACTCAAAGTCTGGGATTGGCAAACTGGGGAAAAAGTGGGTACTTTAACTGGTCATAGTGACAGTGTTTTAAAGATCGCTTTTTCAGTTGATGGGAAATATCTCATTTCTGGTTCATCTGACGACATACTCAAAGTCTGGGATTGGCAAACAGGGGTTGAAGTGCGTACTATACCGGGTCATAGTGAGACTGTTTTAGCAATCGCTTTTTCAGTTGATGGGAAATACCTCATTTCTGGTTCAGATGACACCACACTCAAAGTCTGGGATTGGCAAACTGGGGAAAAAGTACGCACCTTAAGTGGTCATAGTTCCGATATTTTAGCGATCGCTTTATCACCTGATGGCAAATACCTGGTTTCTAGTTCACATCACTCCACACTCAAAGTCTGGGATTGGCAAACAGGGGAAGAAGTGCGTACCTTAACTGGTCATACTGACAGTGTTAATGCGATCGCTTTTTCAGATGATGGCAAATACCTGGTTTCTGGTTCATTTGACACCACACTCAAAGTCTGGGATTGGCAAACTGGGGAAGTAATTGCAACTTTCACAGGTGACAGTGCGATAAAGTGCTGCGCTTTTACAGGCGATCGCCTGACAATTGTCGCTGGAGAAGCATCAGGACGAGTGCATTTTTTGCAATTAGAGGGGGTGTGATGAAGTACAATCTAAATCAGACGATTTTTTGACCGATAAAAGGGACGTTTCACCACAACTGCGGGGTAAACTTTGCCGCGAATTTCTACTTCTAGCTGCTGACCAACACTTGCTAACTCAGTAGGAACGTAAGCAAGGGAGATGGGATAACCAAGTGTAGGTGATAATGTTCCACTGGTGACTTCTCCGACTACTTTACCTGCTGATAATATTTGATAGCCGTGACGAGCAATATTGCGTCCTTGCATCTGCAAACCGATCAACCGACGTTGCACCCCATCAGCTTTCTACTGTTCTAAAATTGAACGTCCGATAAAATCACTTTACAGCTTACAGCTTGCGGAATCGCTGTTAATGCTGCTGATGTTATGCGTAATGCTATTGAATTTTTATACTAAAAGCTTGATAATAGCCTCAGCCGCCCATGAGCAATAATCGCACCGTGAAGAAAATCTTGATTTTGGCAGCGAATCCTAAAAATACAGTGCGCTTGCGACTGGATCAAGAGGTGCGTGACATTGAAGAAGGCTTACAGCTTGCCAGACAACGTGACAATTTTATCCTACAGCAGAAGGGGGCGGTACGATCGCAAGATATTCGTCGTGCTGTGTTAGATTTTCGTCCAAATATCATTCATTTTTCTGGACATGGTTCCCAAACTGAGGGATTATCCTTTGAGGATGAAGTCGGTAAGGAAAAGTTTGTCACGGGAGAAGCGCTAGGGGGATTATTTAAGCTTTTTGCTAACCATGTAGAGTGTGTGTTCCTCAATGCTTGCTATTCCGAAGTGCAAGCTGATGCTATTGTGCAACATATTGATTATGTCATTGGCATGAATCAGGCGATCGCTGATAAAGCTGCACTGGAATTTTCCGTTGGCTTTTACGATGCTTTAGCACGTTACGAAGAACAGTATGATGGAGATTCGCCGATAGAGTTTGCCTTCAATGTTGCTTGCAGTTCGATTTCACTAGCTGGGGTTGGGAGTGAATCTATCCCAGTGCTGATAAAGAACCCTAACCCAAAGCCGAGAAATGAAAGACGCGATTATCAGCTTCTCGGTCAACTCATTGGTGACGTACCAAATTTACCACCGCATTTTTTACCCCGTGAAGAACAACTGAACCCGCTGAAAAATAAGGTGTTAGCTGATACGAATCAACCTGTGGCTATCACTGGTAAAAGTCGCAGTGTGGGGGTGCAAGGTATGGGCGGAATTGGTAAAACTGTATTAGCTACGGCACTAGCGCGGGATGAAGAAGTCAGACGGGCATTTCCTGATGGGGTGATTTGGATAACATTCGGACAAACACCGCAAATTTTAACTTTGCAATCGAATGTAGTAGAAGCGCTGGGGGATAAGCAAGCATCGTTTACCGAGATTAATTCGGGAAAAGTGCAGTTACGAAAGTTGTTGACGGATAAAGCTTGTTTGCTGATTTTGGATGATGTCTGGAATTTAAACCACGCAAGCGCGTTTAACGTGTTAGAAAAACCTTGCCAGATGCTAATTACTACCCGTGATGCGGGGATAATTACGGGGTTGGGAGGCAAAGAATATCAGCTTTCACTTTTAAATGAAGAACAGGCTTTAGCTTTGTTGGCGAATTGGGCAGAGAAAGCTGTAGAGGAGTTACCAGCCACAGCACAAGACGTAGCGCGAGAATGTGGGTATTTACCATTGGCATTGTCAATGGTGGGAGCGATGATGCGGGGTAAACCGACAAATCGCTGGCAGAATGTATTAGAAAAGCTGCGTTGTGCAGACTTAGAGAAGATTCGTCAACAATTTCCAGATTATCCTTATCCTGATTTACTCAAGGCAATTCAGGTAAGTGTGGAAGCGCTGGAACCAGAAGAGAGAGAAAGATATTTAGATTTTGCTGTCTTTCCTGAAGATACACCAATACCTGAAGCAGTTTTGCAGACTTTTTGGGAACCGTTGGGGTTAGATGAGTTTGACACCCAAGATGTAATTGATAAGTTGGTGAGTAAGTCTCTGGTGTCGCGGGATGAAAAGGGAAACTTGAGTTTGCATGACTTACAGCTTGATTATGTCAGAAAACAGACCTCTCCCCCAGCCCCTCCCCTAAGAGGGGAGGGGAGCAGGATTTCTCCCCCTTCCCTTGCAGGGAAGGGGGTTGGGGGGTTAGGTCTCCTCCACAATCGCCTATTAAACGCTTACACTGAAAAATACCCCAATGGCTGGCATAGCTTAGAAAATGACGGCTACATCTTCCTCTCTTTAGCACATCATTTAATTCAAGCCGGACGCCCAACCGAGTTACAACAGTTATTATTTGACTTTCGCTGGTTGCAAGCCAAGTTAGATAACAGCAACATCAATCAATTAATCGCAGATTATAACTTATTACCGGAAGATGCGAATTTGCAATTGCTGCAACGGACATTATTACTGTCAGGGCATGTTCTCGCTAAAGATAAAAGACAGCTAGCAGGGCAATTATGCGGACGTTTGCAGTGTTTTCCAGCGTCGGAGATTCAACAATTGTTGCAACAAGCAAACCAGGACAAAACTAGTTGGTTGCGTCCTTTGACAGCTAGCTTAACTTCCCCAGATGGAAACTTAATCAGAACCTTAACTGGTCATAGTTCCGGTGTTAATGCGATCGCTTTTTCACTTGATGGCAAATACCTGGTTTCTGGTTCACATGACTCCACACTCAAAGTCTGGGATTGGCAAACAGGGGTGGAAGTGCGTACCTTAAGGAGTCATAGTTCCGGTGTTAATGCGATCGCTTTTTCAGTTGATGGCAAATACCTGGTTTCTGGTTCACATGACTCCACACTCAAAGTCTGGGATTGGCAAACAGGGGTGGAAGTGCGTACCTTAAGGAGTCATAGTTCCGGTGTTAATGCGATCGCTTTTTCACTTGATGGCAAATACCTGGTTTCTGGTTCACATGACTCCACACTCAAAGTCTGGGATTGGCAAACTGGGGTGGAAGTGCGTACTTTAAGTGGTCATAGTAACGGTGTTTTAGCGATCGCTTTTTCAGTTGATGGCAAATACCTCATTTCTGGTTCAGATGACTCTACACTCAAAGTCTGGGATTGGCAAACTGGGGTTGAAGTGCGGACTTTAAGGAGTCATAGTTCCAGGGTTTTTGCGATCGCTTTTTCAGTTGATGGCAAATACCTCATTTCTGGTTCAGATGACTCCACACTCAAAGTCTGGGATTGGCAAACTGGGGTTGAAGTGCGTACTTTAAGTGGTCATAGTTCCTGGGTTAATGCGATCGCTTTTTCAGCTGATGGCAAATACCTGGTTTCTGATTCATTTGACTCCAGACTCAAAGTATGGGATTGGCAAACAGCGGTTGAAGTGCGTACCTTAACTGGTTATACTGACTATGTTTATGCGATCGCTTTTTCACCTACTGGCAAATACCTGGTTTCTGGTTCAAATGACTCCAGACTCAAAGTCTGGGATTGGCAAACAGGGGTTGAAGTGCGTACCATACAGGGTCATACTCGCTCGGTTAGCACGATCGCTTTTTCACCTACTGGCAAATACCTGGTTTCTGGTTCATTTGACTCCAGACTCAAAGTCTGGGATTGGCAAACTGGGGTGGAAGTGCGTACCTTAAGGAGTCATAGTTCCCCGGTTTCTGCGATCGCTTTTTCACTTGATGGCAAATACCTGGTTTCTGCTTGTCTTGACTCCACACTCAAAGTCTGGGATTGGCAAACAGGGGTTAAAGTGCGTACCATACAGGGTCATACTTCCTCGGTTAGTGCGATCGCTTTTTCAGTAGATGGCAAATACCTGGTTTCTGATTCATCTGACTCCACACTCAAAGTCTGGGATTGGCAAAGTGGGGTTGAAGTGCGTACCATACAGGGTCATACTTCGCCGGTTAGTGCGATCGCTTTTTCACTTGATGGCGAATACCTGGTTTCTGGTTCACTTGACTTGACACTCAAAGTCTGGGATTGGCAAAGTGGGGTTGAAGTGCGTACCATACAGGGTCATACTTCCCCGGTTAGTGCGATCGCTTTTTCAGTAGATGGCAAATACCTGCTTTCTGGTTCAGTTGACTTGACACTCAAAGTCTGGGATTGGCAAAGTGGGGTTGAAGTGCGTACCATACAGGGTCATACTTCCACAGTTAATGCGATCGCTTTTTTATTTGATGGCAAATACCTGCTTTCTGGTTCAGATGACAATACCCTTAAAGTCTGGGATTGGCAAACTGGGGGAGTAATTGCCAGTTTCACAGGTGAGAGTGCAATAAAATGCTGTGCTGTTGCACGCGATGGTATATCAATTGTCGCGGGGGAAGTATCAGGACAAATGCATTTTTTACAATTAGAGGGGGTGTGATGAACTACAATCTAAATCAGACGATTTTTTGACCGATAAAAGGGACGCTTTACCACAACTGCGGGGTAAGCTTTGCCGCGAATTTCTACTTCTAGCTGCTGACCAACACTTGCTAACTCAGTGGGAACGTAAGCAAGGGAGATCGGATAACCAAGTGTAGGTGATAATGTTCCACTGGTGACTTCTCCGACTACTTTGCCTGCTGATAATATTTGATAGCCGTGACGCGCAATGTTGCGTCCTTGCATCTGCAAACCGATCAACCGACGTTGCACCCCATCAGCTTTCTGCTGTTCTAAAATTGAACGTCCGATAAAATCACCTTTGCTATCCAGATGAACCAGCCAACCCAAACCCGCTTCTAAAGGTGTGGTGTTTTCATCGATATCTTGTCCATAAAGTGCCATTGCCGCTTCTAGTCGCAAAGTGTCTCTCGCACCAAGTCCACAAGGTATGACACCAGCTTGAATCAGATTTTGCCACAACTCGACCCCCACATCTGGATCTACCATCACCTCAAATCCATCTTCCCCCGTGTAACCTGTGCGGGCAAGAAATGCCGATTTCCCGAATATAGTTGCATCTTTATGACCAAATGCTTTGACTGGGGTTAAGTCTGCTGACACAAATTGCTGAAGAATGCTGCTTGCTTTTGGTCCTTGGACGGCAATTAATACCTTTTCTGCTGACAAGTCTTGAAAATTGACTTCTTCAGCGTCCAGGTTTTGCAATAACCATGCTTTGTCTTTGCCTGTCGTTGCCGCATTGACTATAATTACAGCTTTTTGTATGCCTGTTGTGCTGTCTTCACCTTGATTATATATAATGATGTCGTCAATAATTCCCGCTCTTTCATTTAACAACACCGTATATTGCGCTTGACCTGCTTGCAAGCGACTCAAATCTGAGGGAACTAAACGCTGAAGCTGTGAAATTACGCTTTTACCGTGTAATGTAAACTTACCCATGTGGGAAATATCAAACATTCCTGCTGCATTTCTCACCGCTTCATGTTCGCGACTGATACCAGTAAATTGTACAGGCATTTCCCAACCGCCAAAGCTGGTTAATCTTGCTTTGAGTTCCACAGCAAGTTGATATAAAGGTGTTTGTGCCAGGGTAACGATAATTTCTTCTTGATTAGCCACAGGTATTAGACTTCTTGCAGAAGTAGCGCAAAGGGGAAAGGGAAAAGGGGAAAGGGGTAAGAAAAAAGCTCTCTCACAACAGTGTTTATTTTAATATACCTTCACCCTAGAAGCCTGGGGTTATACGGACGGAGCTTACCTGCGTGGGCTAAATTAGGCGATCGCACGTTTATTTTAATATAGGCGTTTGCACCTTCTGTGCAATACAGACCTAACCCCCAACCCCTTCCCTACTAGCGTTGGGGAGTAAGACTCAAAGCCTCTCTCCTTGTAGGAGAGAGGTTTGGAGAGAGGTCTATTTTAATATACCCTCAGGCTAGAAGCCTGGGGCTATACGGACGAAGCCCACCTGCGTGGGCTAATGAGGCGATCGCGCGTTTATTTTAATATTGCCTTACCAAGCCAAGGTTGCGGCTATACGAACGGAGCTTACCTTGTCTACCACACGCACTCGCGTTCGTGGGGTACGCCAAATCATTCTAGCCCGCGCAGGCGGGCTTTGTTCGTATAGCCCTACGCTTATAGGGTAGGTGCAAGATATGTCTATACTAAACAAATGATACTTTCCTTCGCTGCCCATGACGAACAATCCGACTGTGAAGAAAATCTTGATTTTGGCAGCAAATCCGAAGGATACAGTACGTCTGCGTTTAGATCAAGAAGTGCGGGACATTAAAGAAGGATTGCCGCTGGCAGCAAAACGCGACAATTTTATCTTACAGCACGAGGCGGCGGTACGTCCGCGAGATATTAGCCGTGCTGTGTTAGATTTTCGACCAAATATCATTCATTTTTCTGGACATGGTTCGCAAACTGAGGGATTATCCTTTGAGGATGAGACTGGTAAGGAGAAGTTTGTCACGGGAGAAGCGATCGCTGGACTGTTTCAGAATTTTTCTCAGCATGTAGAGTGTGTGCTGCTAAATGCTTGTTATGCCGAAGTGCAAGCTAATGCGATCGCTCAACATATTGATTATGTCATTGGCATGAATCAGGCGATCGCTGACAAAGGCGCGCTAGAATTTGCTGTTGGTTTTTACGATGCTTTGGCACGTTACGATCCACAACACGATGAAGCTTCGCCGATAGAGTTTGCTTTCAATGTTGCTTGCAGTTCGATTTTACTTGCTGGGGTTGGGAGCGCATCTATCCCAGTACTGAAAAAGAGGCGTTGCATAATCGCGGTATGAATCATTCCGGAACTGGAACATCCCAGAATTTTAGATAGTGGAGTAATAATCGAATTGAGTATTTCAGCATTTCTACTGATTTGGAATAACATAGCGTCTTGCG
>JAESFM010000085.1_pt1 | contig 43935 bp, 47 predicted proteins | sample 9266171 | NCBI WGS metagenome assembly JAESFM01 (sample SAMN14505069, study PRJNA617099) | algae metagenome | isolation source: Hassallia sp. WJT32-NPBG1 and co-occurring heterotrophs from well developed... | place: USA: Mojave Desert, Joshua Tree National Park, California | collected 2006-06-22 | reverse complement strand
CTCAACCGCCCGAACCAACCGCCGACGAAGGTCCGCAGACAAGGGTGCCGTCATCATCGCCTCGACGCCGCATCAACAGCGTCGAATCAGAACGCGCGATTCCAAGCAACATCAAAGTGCTCTAGCCAGGCCCGAAAGGTTGGATGAGGCCAACCGGGAGGAGGTCGCCTCCTTCTCCACCCCGTTATCCGCGGCATCCTCCGCCGCCAGGGCTAGGTGGGGGCGGCATGCCCTGACGGCTCGCGGCTCCGGTCAAGCATCGCTGCCGGCCGCGCCATCATCGCCTTGGTAGCCACCGAGAGGCGCTGCGCCGCACGCTGCCGCAAGGATTCCCGGCGCGCGGCGTCATCGCCGGTGCCGGCCATGGCCGCGGCTTACAGACCGTGATCCCCGGGCGAGTGCAGCTTCTTACCGAGCGGGTCGTGCCGCCGGTGACGGCGGCGCCCTGGTCGGCGAAGCCCGGCGGCACGGCGCAGCTCAGGGTTGCCCAGAACCGCCTGCGGCGCCATAGACTTGGCCTGTCGCATAGCTCGCGTCGGCCGCGGCAAGCTGGACGTAGATGGAAGCCAGCTCCACCGGCTGTCCCGGCCGGCCGAGCGGCGTCATGCCGCCGAACGTCTCGAGCTTCTCCATCGTCGCCCCGCCGCTCACCTGCAGCGGCGTCCAGATCGGCCCAGGTGCGACGCCGTTGACGCGGATCCCCTTCGGCCCGAGCTGCTTCGCCAGCGACCTGACGAAGCTCGTCGTCGCCGCCTTGGTCTGCGCATAGTCGTAGAGTTCGGCCGATGGATCGTCGGCCTGGACGGAGGTGGTGGCGATGATGGAGGCGCCCGGCCGCAGATGCGGCAGCGCCGCCTTGATCAGCCAGAAGGGCGCGTAGATGTTGGTCTTCATCGTCGCGTCGAAATCCTCGGTGCTGACATCGAGGATCGAGGCCCGCGTCTGCTGCCGTGCCGCGTTGCTGACCAGGATGTCGAGCCCGCCGAGCCCGCGCACCGCATCGGCGACGAGCCGGGTGCAGAATGCCTCGTCCTGCAGGTCGCCCGGCAGGGCGAGGCCGAGCCGCCCCTCCGCCTTGATCAGCGCCATCACCTCGCCCGCATCCGCCTCCTCGTCGGGCAGGTAGTTGATGGCGACATCGGCGCCCTCACGGGCATAGGCGATGGCGGCGGCCCGCCCCATGCCGGAATCGCCGCCGGTGATCAGCGCGCGCCGCCCGGCCAGCCGGCCGGAGCCGCGATAGCTGGTCTCGCCATGATCCGGCCGTGGCTCCATCCGGCTGGCGAGGCCGGGCCAGGGCTGCGACTGGCGCCGGAAGGGAGGTTTCGGATAGCGCGTGGTCGGGTCGGTCATCGGCTGGGCCGTGTCCTGCGGCTGCGCCCGCGCGGTGGCGCTGGCCGAGGCGGCGGCGACGGCGAGGCCGATCCCGGCCCCGCTCACGGCCTGCCGCCGCGACATGGGATTGTCGTCGTTCATGCGGATTGTCTCGCTCGAAGGGTGTCGGCGCCCGAACGTGTCAGGCGCCGCCCCAGTTCATCGTCAGTCCGCCATCCATCACCCAGGTCTGGCCGGTGACGTAGTCGGCCGCGTCGGAGGCGAGGAAGACGGCAAGCCCCGCGATCTCCTCCGGCCGGCCGGGGCGGCGCCAGGGGATGGCCTTCATGCTCTCCTCCCGCGCCTTCGGGTCGTCCATCCGCTTCTGCGTCATCGGCGTCTCGATCAGGCCGGGGGCGATGGCGTTGACGTTGATCCGGTCGCCCGCGACCTCCACCGAGAGGCTGCGCACCAGCGAGTTGAGTCCTGCCTTCGCCATGCCATAGCGCGCGCTGCCCGGCGTCGGCAGGTGCCCGGCGACCGAGCCGGTGAAGACGATCCGCCCGGCCCCGCCATCGGTCCGGCGCTGGCGGATGAAAGCGCGGGCGCAGAAGAGCGGGCCCATCAGGTCGGTCCGCAGCACCTGCTCCATCTTGGCGTCGTCCATGTCGGCGACGGGCATGCCGCTCATCCCCGTCCCCGCATTGGCGAAGAGGATATGCGGGACGCCGAGCGCCCGCGCCGCGCCCTCGAACAGCGCCTGGACGGAGGCTGGGTCGCCCACGTCGGCTTGGCTGACATGCGCGCGCCGGCCCGCGGCCTCGACGCGCCGCCGCGTCTCGCCGGCGCCATCGGCATCGCTGTGATAGGCGATGGCGACATCCGCCCCGGCTCGGGCAAAGGCCTCGGCCGCGGCCTGGCCGATCCCGCTATCGGCGCCGGTGATGATGGCGATCCTGCCCTGCAGCATCATGGCGTGGTTCCTCTCCCGCTTCGGAGAGAGGCAACTCGCCGCGCCCGCGCGGGCGCCATGACATGACGGAGAGGCGAGCCTCAGCCCAAGCGGCGCAGCACCCGGTCGATGAAGGCCTCGGCGCTGCCGAGATAGGCGGAGGGATCGGTCAGCCGCGCCACCTCCTCGGCGGAGAGCCGCGACCTGACCTCCGCCTCCGCCATCAGCGCCTCGGCGAGCGGGATGCCCTGCGCCAGCGCCGCATCGCAGGCATGGTGGACGGCGTGATGCGCCGCCTCGCGCCCGAGCACCGGCGCCAGCCCCATCATCACCGCCTCGGCGACGATGAGGCCGCCGGTGCTCTTGAGGTTGCGGCGCATGCGCGCGGCATCGACCGTCAGCCCCTCGGCCAGCACGCGCGCCTGGGCCAGCGCGCCATGCGCCAGCAGGAAGGCCTGGCCGATCGCCAGCGGCTCCGCCTGCCACGGCCCGGTGCCGCGCTCCTGGTCCTGTGCCATCGCCCCCTGCATCTGCGGCACCAGGGCCTGGACACCACGGGACTGGGCGATGATGTACTCGCAGGAGATCGGGTTGCGCTTCTGCGGCATGGTGGACGACCCGCCGCGCCCCTCCTGGTGTGGCTCGGCGACCTCCGCCACCTCGGTCTGCATCAGCAGGATCACGTCGGTGGCCATCTTGGAGAGGGCGCCGCAGAGCAGGCCGAGGAAGGAGACCGCCTCCGCAACGCCGTCGCGGGCCACATGCCAGGGGATGTCCGGCAGGGCGAGGCCGAGCTCCCGCGCCAGCTCCTCCTGCACGGCGAGCCCCTGCGCGCCGAGCGAGGCGAGCGTCCCCGCCGCGCCGCCGAATTGCAGCCGCTCCAGCCGCGGGCGGAGCTGGTCCACCCGCTCCACCATGGTGATCAGCGGCGAGAGCCAGACGGCCACCTTGGTGCCGAAGGTGACGGGCAGCGCGTGCTGCAGATGGGTCCGCCCCGCCATGACCGTGCCGCGATGCCGCCGCGCCAGCGCAGCCAGCCCCGCATTCACCGCCAGCAGCTCGGCACGGATGAGGTCGAGCCCGGCGCGCATCTGCAGCACCACGGCGGTGTCCATGATGTCCTGCGTGGTCGCGCCCCAATGCGTCCAGCGCCCCGCTTCCGGCCCCGCGAACCGGCTGAGCTGCCGCACGAGCCCGACCACCGGGTAGCCGGTGTTGCGCGTCGCCGCCGCCAGCGCCGCGAGGTCCAGCCGCTCCGCCCGCGCCGCCGCCGTGATCGCCTCGGCGGCCTCCGCCGGCACGATGCCGAGACGCGCCTGCGCGCGTGCCAGCGCCGCCTCCACATCCAGCATGTGCTGAAGGAGGGCCGTCTCGCCCATGCAGGCCCGCATGGCCTCGGTCCCGTAGAGGGCGCCGAAGACGGGGCTGTCGGCCGGGTTCACGGTCATGTCTGGCGGCGCTCCTCGGTCCAGTCGCTCGGCCGCGCGGCCTCGAGCGGCATCTCGGCGCCGAGCCCCTCGACGAAGGCGACGCCCTGGTCGGGATAGAGGCAGACCTCATGCGGCTTGCGGTCGCCGAAGGCCCAGATCACCAGCTCCGCCGTGCCGTCATTCTCGAAGGCATGCGGCTCCGGATCGTCGGGGCGGTAGCAGAAGGCGTCGCCGGCCTGAACCGGGATGCGCTCATCCCCGTGCAGCAGGGTGCCGCTGCCCGCCATCACCACCAGGATCTCCTCCTGGAACAGGTGCCGGTGGCGGCGCGAGGAGCGGCAGCCCGGCGCCACCGTCTGGATGATGAGGCCGATGCCCTGGCTGCCGAGCCGGCGCCCGACATCCGCCATGCGCCCGCGGATGGGTTCCTCGAAGGCATAGTCGAAGGGCGGGATCTCCGCGATGCGGACCTGGCGCAGCGCCATCTCAGACCTCGAGGAACACCGTCTCGCCCTCGCCCTGCAGCCGCAGGTCGAGCCGCCACACCCCATTCCCCGCATGTTGCGCGATGACGGTGCCGCGCCGGCCGGCCGGGATGGCGTTGAGGACCGCATCCTGCTCGTTCAGCGGCTCCCCGGCGAAATAGAGCCGGGTGATGAGCTGCTTCAGCAGGCCGCGGGCGAAGAGCGAGATGGCAATATGCGGCGCCTGAAAGGCATTGCCCTCCGCCGGCACCGGCCCCGGCTTCAGCGTGACGAAGCGGAAGCGCCCGGCCTTGTCGGTGGCGCACCGGCCGTAGCCATGGAATTCGCCCTCGTAGCTGCCCGCCGGATCGGCCTGCCAGATCTCCACCATGACATCGGCGCAGGGCGCGCCGTCGCCATCGGCGACCCTTCCCTCGATGGCGATGCGCTCGCCGGCGATGGCGGCGTTCGGCCCGTTCGAGCGCAGCAAGTCCGCCCATTCCGGGAAGTCGATCAGGTGCCAGTAGGGGCCGGCCGTCTGCGACGCGGTGGCACTCATGGGCGGCCGATCTAGCCCTCCCTGCCGCTCGGCGCTCCGGCCTTCGGAGGCCTGGCTCACGCCGGGTTCTCCATCGGCGTCGCATCCCGCCCGCGCAGCACGATGTCGAAGCGGTAGCCGAGCGCATGCTCGGGCTCGGTGACGTCGAGGTCGAAGCGCGCCACCAGCCGCTCGCGCGCCGCAGCATCGGGGATGCAGTTGTAGATCGGGTCGAGCGCCAGCAGCGGGTCGCCCGGGAAGTACATCTGGGTGATCAGCCGCTGCGCGAAGCCGGCGCCGAACAGGCTGTAATGGATGTGCACCGGCCGCCAGGCGTTGGGGTGGTTGCGCCAGGGATAGGCGCCGGGCCGGATCGTCGTGTAGCGGTACCAGCCCTCCGCATCGGTGAAGACGCGACCCTCGCCCTTGAAGTTGGGGTCGAGCGGCGCGTCGTGCTGGTCCCGCTCATGGTTGTAGCGGCCGGCGGCATTGGCCTGCCAGACCTCGACCATGGCGCCGGGGATGGGCCGCCCATCCTCGTCCAGCACCCGCCCGGCGACGGTGATGCGCTCGCCCTGCGCCTCCCAGCCCGGGCCCTTGGCCAGGTTGTGCGTCGTCTCGTAGAGGGCGGGGCGCATGCGGGGCGCGCTGGTCTCGGTCAGGGTCTGCGGGATGCGCAGCAGCGGCTGCTTCGGATGGCGCTTGTGGGTGCTGCCGTATTCCGGCGCGTCATAGGCCGGCTGGGTGCCGGGGGCGGGCTGGCGGTAGCTCATCCCTCCATCTCCTTCAGCGTGTCCTTGGCGAGCTTGAGGGCGGTGTTGGCCGTCGGCACGCCGGCATAGGCGGCGACCTGCAGCAGCACCTCGCCGATCTCCTCCGGCGTCACGCCGGTGTTGCGCGTCGCCCGCACATGCAGCCGGAACTCGTCGTGATGGCCGATTGCTGCAAGCACGCCGAGGCAGAGCAGGCTGCGGTCGCGGTGGGACAGGCCCGGCCGCGTCCAGACCCGGCCCCAGACGCCCTCGAGGATGAAGTCGCGGAAGGGCAGGTCGAGCGCCGTCAGCCCTGCCTCCGAGCGGTCGACATGCGCATCGCCGAGCACCCGCCGCCGCACCGCCATCCCCGCCTCCGCGGCAGTCTCGGGCAGGGCGGTGGCGAGCTTCATATGGGCGAGGACGGCGCGCGTCATCGCCTCCTCCCGTTCGAGATTGGGGATGTGCCCGGCCTCGGCGATGACGACGAGCTTGCTGCCGGGGATCGCCGCATGGATTGCCTGCGCCGCGGCGAGCGGCGTCGATTCGTCGCGGTCGCCGACGATGACCGTCGTCGGGCAATGGATGCGCCACTCCCGCGGCGCGAGGTCGCGCAGCGCCGCCGCGCAGCCGAGCCAGCCGGCCGGATCCGTCGCCAGCAGCATCCGCTTCAGCCCGCGCGAGGAGGCGAGCGAGCGGTCCACCACCCAGCGCCCGAGCGTCGCCTCGGCGACGGCCGCCATGCCGCCGGCGGCGACCGCATCCATCCGCCCCTGCCAGTTCGCCGGCCCGCCGAACTCGAGCGCCGTGTCGCAGGCCATCACCGAGAGCACCCGCTCCGGCGCCTCGGCGGCCATGCGCAGCGCGATATGCCCGCCGATCGAGACGCCGCCCACATGCGCCGCGCCGATGCCAAGCGCATGCAGCAGCGCCAGCGCGTCCTCCACCAGCCGGTCCATCGTATAGGGGCCGGGCGTCGCCTCGGTCAGCCCATGGCCGCGCATGTCCATGCGGATGACGCGGTGGCGCCTGGCCAGCGCCTCCGCCTGCGGGTCCCACATGTGCAGGTTGGTGCCGAGGCTGTGCAGCAGCAGCACCGGCGCGCCGGAGGCCGGGCCGGAGACCTCGGCGTGGACGGCGATGTCGTCGAGCTGGATGAACATGCCTTGCCCTTCTCCCCTGCCGGAGACTCGCCCGCCCATCCAGGCCGGTCAATGGCCTCGCCGACGGGCATCACATCCCGGTGATTTTGATGGAATGTCGCAGCGGATTTTCAACTACCGGGTAGTATATTCACGCTATGGACCTTCCCATGACGACTTCCATGCCGATTGAGAAGGCCCGCAAGGCCGCGCCGTCCTGCGACGGCTGCCGCAGGGGCACAGGCCTTGGTTTCAACCTCGCAATGGCCTTCCAGCCGATCCTCGATGCCGATCGCGGCGGCCGGGTCATGGCGCAGGAGGCGCTCGTCCGCGGGCCGGACGGGCAGGGCGCCGGCTGGGTCATCGACCAGGTCTCGCCTGAGGGCCTCTACGCCTTCGACCAGGCCTGCCGCGTCGCCGCCATCGAGGAGGCGAGCCGCCTCCGCCTGGCCGAGACCGGCGCCCAACTCGCCATCAATTTCCTGCCGAACGCGGTCTACAACCCCATCGCCTGCATCCAGGCGACGCTCGGCGCCGCGCAACGAACCGGCTTCCCCCCCAGCCGCCTGATCTTCGAAGTCAGCGAGCGGGAGCGGGTGCAGGACCCGTCCCACCTCCTCCGCATCTTCCAGGCCTACCGGGAGATGGGCTTCACCCTGGCGATCGACGATTTCGGCGCCGGCCATGCCGGGCTGGAATTGCTGGCCGACCTGCCCGTCGACCTGGTGAAGCTGGACATGGCCCTCGTCCGCGGCTGCGACACGCATCGCCGCCGCCAGATCATCCTCGCCAGCATCGTCGCCGCCTGTCGGGAGCTTGGCGTGCAGGTCATCGCCGAGGGCATCGAGACCGAGGCGGAATGCGCGACCCTCCGCGGGATGGGCATCGGCCTGTTCCAGGGCTACCTCTTCGCCTGCCCCGGCTTCCGCAGCCTGCCCGTCCCTGCCATCACGCCCGCCCTCAAGCCAACAGCCGCACCAGCCACAGGCTGAGCGCCGGGAAGAGCACACACAGCGCCAGCCTGACGACATCCGTCGCCAGGAAGGGCAGCACTCCCCGGTAGGTCCGCGTGATCGGCACGTCCCGCGCCAGCGAGGACACGACGAAGACGTTGAGCCCGATCGGCGGCGCCGTCAGCCCGATGCCGACCACGATCAGCACCAGGATGCCGAACCAGATCGCCGTCTCCTCCGTGCTGGCGAGGCCGAAATCGAGCGCCGTCACCACAGGGAAGAAGATCGGCAGGGTGAGCAGGATCATCGCCAGCTCGTCCATCACCGCGCCGAGCAGGATATAGGCGAAGAGCAGCAGCGCCAGCACGCCATAGGCCGGGTAGTTCTGCTCCGAGATCCAGAGCGCCAGCAGCTCCGGCGCGGAGGTGAGCGCAAGGAAGGCGTTGAACACCTCCGCCCCGAGCAGAATGACGAAGATCATTGCCGTCGTCTCGGCCGTCGCCAGCAGCGCCTCGCCCGCCTGGTGCAGGCTGAGCGTCCGCCGGGCGAGGCCGACGGCCAGCGTCGCGATGCAGCCGACGGCGGCACTCTCGGTCGGGGTGAAGACGCCGCCATAGATGCCGCCCACCACGATGACGGCGATCAGCATCACCGGGATGACGTTCAGCAGCGCGGCCCGCCTCACCTCCGGCGAGACGCGCTCGGCCGCCGGCATCAGCGCCGGCCGCAGCCGCGCCAGCACCGCCAGCGTGAGGAGATAAAAGCCCGTCGCCAGCAGCCCGGGCACCAGCGCCGCCATGAAGAGCTTGGCGATGTTCTGCTCCGTGCTGATCGCATAGACGACGAGGATCACCGAGGGCGGGATGAGGATGCCGAGCGTCCCGCCGACCGCGATCGCCCCGGTCGACAGCCCCGCATCATAGCCGTAGCGCCGCAGCTCCGGCAGGGCCGCGCGGCCGAAGGTCGCCGTGGTGGCGACGCTGCTGCCGCAGACCGCGCCGAAGCAGGCGCAGGCGCCGATGACGCCCATCGCCATCCCGCCCGGCCTGTGCCCGAACAGCGCATTGGCCGCGGCGAAGAGGTCGCGGGCCAGCCCGCCCCGCTCCGCCAGCGCCCCCATCAGGATGAAGAGCGGGATGACGGAGAGGGTGTAGTTGGCGAAGAGGAAGTAGGGCGTCGTCTTCAGGTAGTTCAGCAGCGTCGCCGCATCGACGATGGTGACATAGCCGCCCATCCCGACCAGCAGCATCGCCAGCCCGACCGGGCAGCGCAGCGCGATCAACCCGAGCAGCGCGGCGAAGCCGAGCGCCGCCTGCAGGAATTCCGGCGCCATCACTTCTCCATCACTCCTTGCCCTGGGCCAGCCGCACCACCCAGAGCAGGGCCGCCACCGCCGTCAGCGCGAAGCCGCAGGCGCCGAAGCCGACCGCCCACCATGTCGGCAGGCCGAGCACCATGGTCGTCGTGCCGGTGCGCAGCGTCTCCTGCGCCCCGACCAGGAGCCGCTCCGCCAGCACCACGGCGACCGCGGCCCAGACCAGCATCCAGAAGGCATCGACGAGCTGCGCCGGCCGCCGCGGCAGCCAGGTGGTGAAGCTGTCGACCAGGATGTTGGCCCGCTTCAGCGTGCCATAGGCGAGGAAGGCCAGCACGGAGAGGCCGGAGCCGAGGGAGACCAGCTCGAAATCCCCCTGCACCGGCTGGCTGGTCGCCCAGCGGCGCGCGACGCTGAAGGAGGTCAGCAGCGCCGTCGCCAGCAGCGTGAGGCCACCCGCCGTCGCGATCAGCGTGGCGACCCTGGCGACCACGCCCCTCCGGCCGGCCATGCGCGCCTCAGCTCACGCCCTGGCCGAACTGCGCGACCAGTGCCCGCGCCTCCTCGAGGAGCTTGCCGCCGTCGATGTTCCGCTCCTTCATCGCGGCGACCCAGGCATCGATGACGGGCGCGGTCTGCCGCTGCCAGCGGTTCCGCTCCTCCTCGGGGAGCTCGATGACGGTGTTGCCGCGCTTGCGGACCGTGTCCTCGACCTTCGGCCCCTCCTCGTCCCAGGGCCGCGCCGCCATCCTCGCCGCCGCCATGCCGCTGTTGGCGTCGATCACCGCGCGGAGGTCGGCGGGCAGCCCCTCGTACTTCGCCTTGTTCATGGCGAGCACGAAGGTGGCGATGTAGAGCGTCGGCGAGCCGGTGATCTCGGTATGGAACCTCGCCATCTCCTGCAGGCGGATGCTCGGCACCACCTCCCAGGGCACGACGGCGCCGTCGATGACGCCCTGGCTCATCGCCTCCGGGATCTGCGGCACGGGCATGCCGACGGGCGCGGCGCCCAGCGCCCGCAGCGCCTCGCCCGTCTGCCGCGTCGGGAAGCGCAGCTTGAGGCCGTTGAGGTCCTCCATTCGCCGCACCTCGCGCCGGGTATGGATGACGCCGGCATCATGCCCCCAGGCGGTGATGATCTGCGTGTCGGCGAACTCGGCCCGCATCTCCCGCTCGAAGAGGGTCTGCACCGCCTGCACGTTCACCGCCGCGCGGCGATGCGGGACGAAGGGCAGCTCGAAGACCTCGATCCGCGGGAAGCGCCCGGGCGTGTTGCCCGGCAGCGTCCAGACGATGTCGGCCACGCCGTCCCGCGCCTGGTCGTAGAGCTGCGGCGGCGCGCCGCCGAGCTGCATCGCCGGGAAGACCTGGATGCGGATGCGGTTCTGGCTCTCCGCCTGGACCTTCTGCACCCAGGGCATGATGAAGAAGCGATGCACGTTGGAGACGGCAGGCAGGAAGTGGTGCAGCCTGAGCGTCACCTCCTGCGCGCGGGCCGCGCCGGGGCGCAGCAGGGCGGGCAGGGCGAGGGCGGCGGCGACCAGCGGGCGGCGTTGCAGCATGGACTTTTCCCAGAGACGCGGTTCTTGGCCGATATGGCGGGCTCGCCACCCTTGCCATGCTTTCCGCCGAAACCGAAGCCCCGATGTTTCGCCTTCAGCCGATCGCGGCCCGGAGCGCGGCCGCCCGCTGCCCCACCACCCCGGCCGCATCCCCCGGCTTGTAAAGCGAGGAGCCGATGCCGAATCCCGCCGCCCCGGCCGCCCGCCAGGCGGGAATGGTCTCCGCCCCCATGCCACCCACGGGCAGCACCGCCGTGCCCTTCGGCAGCACGGCGAGCATCGCCTTCAGCACCGCGGGCGAGGCCGCCTCGGCGGGGAAGAGCTTCACCGCATCGGCACCGGCCGCGAGCAGGGCGAAGGCCTCGGTCGGGGTGAAGAAGCCGGGCGCAGCCAGCATGCCGAGGCGCTTGGCCTGCCGCACCAGCGCGACATCCGCATGCGGCGTCACCAGCAGCCGGCCGCCGGCCGCGGCGACCTCGGCGAGCTGCCCCTCGGTCATCACCGTCCCCGCGCCGACCAGCGCCCGGTCGCCGCAATGGGCGGCCATGCGGCGGATGCTCTCGACCGGCTCCGGCGAGTTCAGCGGCACTTCGAGGATGGTGATGCCGTTCGCCATCAGCGCCTCGGCCACCGGCACCGCCTCCGCCGGAGTGATGCCGCGGAGGATGGCGACGAGCGGGCAGCGGGCGAGCCAGTCTTTCAGCGTCATTGCAGCGTCTCCGCGATCAGCGCCAGGCCGCGCAGGGCGAGGTCCGGGTCGTGCAGCCGGTGGGTGAGGCCGAAGGCGCCGAAGGCCAGCGCGTAGGCCCGGGTGAGGGTTGCCGACCCGGCCAGGTGGATGGGTCCGTCCGGCGCCCCCTCGGCCAGCGCCGCCGCCACCTCATGCCCGATGAGGAGGCCGGAGAGGTAGCTCCCCGTCGCCTCCGCCGTCAGCTCGCCCATCAGCCCGAGCCCCCGCGTGCCGAAGAGGTGGTGGAGCAGGCCGCCCGCCTCGCGCGCGCGCTGCACGCCGCGGAGGAAGGCCGCCTCGTCCATCGGCGCGTCCTTCGCCAGCCGGCCGAGGATGCTGTGCTCGAGCAGCACGGCCCGCACCTCGCCGGTCATCTGCGTGGCGAAGCCGGCGATGCGCCCGCCCGAGAGCCGCACCCATTTGGCATGCGTCCCCGGCAGGCAGGCCAGCGCCTCGGCCGGGCCGAGCTCCGCCAGCAGGCCGATGAGCTTGGTCTCCTCGCCCCGCATCACATCCGGCACGCCGCCCGCATCCCGGGTTGTGAGGCCGGGGACGAGCAGGCAGCGCGCGCCCTCGAAGGGAAGGGGGGTGAGGGCGCCGGCGATCTCGCCGGGGCCGGCGGGGCAGGGGAGGTAGGGCGCCTCCACCCAGCCCTGCCGGCTGCCGACCATGCCGCAGAGCAGGACGAGGCTCTCGCCCTCCGCCAGCCAGGGCCCGATCGCGGCCGAGAGCGCGGCCGGGAAGCCGCCGGCGGGGACGGAGAGGATGCCCCCCTCGCTCTCCCGCCGGTCGAGGATGGTGCCGCCCGGGCCCAGGCGGTAGGCGCGGAAGGCGGTGGTGCCCCAGTCGATGCCGATCATGGGCGAGTCCTGCGCTGCCCGGCTGCCGGATGCAACGCAGGATGCGCCTGACGAATGGTTGGTTTCACGCCCCGGGTGCTCCGCCCGGGGCGATCGCGGGCTAGCGCAGGACGATCTCCACGCGCCGGTTCTGCGGCTCCCGCACGCCATTGGCGGTCGGCACCAGCGGCCGGCTTTCGCCGAAGGCGCTGATGGCGATCTCGTTCCGGCTGATGCCTTGCCGCACTAGCTCCGCGGCGACGGCCTGGGCGCGCCGCTCCGACAGGCGCTGGTTGTACTGCGGCGTGCCGGAGCGGTCGGCGTGGCCGGCCACCTCGATCCGGGTCGAGGCGACGCGCCGCGCGGTCCCCGCCGCCTCGGTGATGATCTGCCGCGCGCGGTCGGTCAGGTCCGCCCGGTCCCAGTCGAAGAAGACGAGGTAGGTCCGTGCCATCTCGGGCTGCGCGGGCGCCACCGGCACGGGGGCGACCGGCGGCGGCGGCGCAGGCTGGTTGAACGCATAGCGCAGGCCGAAGAGCAGGCTGTGGTTCTCGCCTTCCGGCCGGTACTTGCCCGGCACGCCCACGGCGCCCGGCCCGGCCGTGCGCGCCACCTGCAGGTCCGGCTGCATCGCGTTGAAGTAGCGGTACTCCATCGTCAGCGCGAGGCCCGGCGTGATGCCCACCGCGCCGCCGAGGATAGCCTGCCAGGCGAAGGCGCCGCCGGTATCGTCGATCAGGTAGCGGCTGCCGCCGGTGGCGAAGCTCGCCCGGCTGTAATCGGTCCAGGCATAGCCAGCGCCGGCGCCGAAATAGGGCATGAAGCGCTCCGGCCGGATGCCGAAGCTCGAGAGGTCGAAGTCGAAGAGCAGGTTCGCCATGGCGCCGTAGCGGTTGACGTAGCCGCTGCGCCCGGCCGCGACGTCGTTGAAGGAGAGCCGCTCGATCTCATGGTGGCGGTAGTTGCCCTCGACCTCCGCCCGCAGCCCGTTGCCGAAGCCCCAGCCGATGGAGGCGACCGCCGCCACGCCGATGTCGTTGTCATGGACGTGGATGCCGCGGTTCCTGTTGTCGAGCCAGTTGTTGAGGCCCGCCCCGGCGCCGACATAGACGCCCGAGACGGGCTGGGCCCGGCCGGCGACGGGCATGGCGATCGCAGCCAGGAGGGCCGTGGCAAGTAAGGACTGACGCAGGGTCATCGACGACTCCGGGAGGCGGACACGGTTCCTGCTGTCGCTTAAGCCTGATCGCGTTGCGCCGCAAACGAAGGCGGGTCAATTTCTCGCGCTGGATGAGATGGCGTTCAGCCCCGCGGCGAGGCTGCGGACATCCTCGGCCGAGGCGGCCATCGGATGCCGCGTCAGCAGCGGCACCTGCCGCCGGATCGCTTCCGGCACCCGCGCATCCCGCCGTACGATGCCGGCGAGCGCCACCCCCGCCCCGAGGAAGCGCCCGCAGGCGGTGTCGAGGCTGCGCCACACATGCTCCCCCGCCGCCCGGTCCGCGGCCAGGTTCACCACCACTCGCTGGTCGCCGCCCGGCCTGTCGCGCCGGTGCAGCTTCAGCACCGCATAAGCATCGGTGAGGCTGGTCGGCTCCTCCGTCGCCACCACCAGCAGCGTGTCGGCGAGCGCGGCCAGCCCGCGCACCGCCGGGTCGATCCCCGCCCCGCAATCGAGCAGCACAACCTCCCACTGCGCCGCCGCCCCGCACAGCAGCGCTCCAACCTGGCCCGCCGCCCCGCCGAGCCCCGCCAGGCTGCCGCAGCCCGACCGCCCGGGCAGCAGGTCGAACCCCGCCGCGTGCCGCCGCACCGCCTCAGCTAGGCTGCGCCGCCCTGCCAGCACCTCGCCCAGGTCCGGCCCCGGCGGCAGGCCGAGCTGCACGTCGATGTTGGCGAGGCCGAAATCCGCATCGACCAGCAGCACCTTCTGGCCCGCCTCCGCCAGCGCCTGGGCCAGGCTGATGCTGAGCCAGGTCTTGCCGACGCCGCCCTTGCCTGAGGCGATGGCGATGATCCGGCCGGTCTCGTTCCCACTCATGCCATGCTGTCCAATCGGAAGGGCCCGGCTAACCGCTGCGCCAGCCAGGCGGGATCCATCGGGGTCAAACCATCGGCGACGCCCGGCCCCGTGCCGGCCTCGCCGAGCGCCAGCCCCGTCGCGGCGGCCGCCAGCACGCCACCGAGCCGCCGCGCCGCATCGAGCCGCGTCGGCAGCAGGTGCCGCGCGCCGAGCGCCATGAACGCGGCCGCCGTCTCCGCCGCCTCCGCCGGGTCGAGCCCGGCCGGCATCACCACCACCATCTCCGCCCCGATGGCGAGCGCCATCCCCCGCAGCCAAGCCGCCTGCACGGCATCGAAGGGGTCGCAGCCCGCGCTGTCGACGAGCACCGGCTGTGCCGGGCTGCGTCGCGCCACCGCCCGCGCCAGCACCTCAGGCTCCGTCGCCACGGCGAGGGAGAGGCCGAGCAGCCGGGTGAAGGCCGTCAGCTGCTCCGCCGCCCCGGCCCGCAGCCCATCCGTGCTGGCGACCAGCGGCGCCGCCCCGCCGAGCACCGCCCGCGTCGCCAGCTTGGCGCAGCTCAGCGTCTTCCCCGCCCCCGGCGGCCCAACCAGCATCAGCGGCCTGCCGCGCCCATCCGGCAACGGGGCGAAGCACAGGGCATCCGCTAGCCCCTCCGCCAGGGAGCCGCCGGCCAACCTCGCCGCCAGCCCCGCCGGCAGGTTGTGCCGCGCGAGCGAGGGCGAGGGCGGCGCGGCCGGCGCCACCACCACCGGCTCCGGCGCCGCATCGAGCGCCGCCGTCACCTCCACCCCGCCCTTCACGCGGCGGCTGTCGAGGATGACGGCATCCGGCCCCAGCTCGGCCCGCACCGCCGCCATCGCCTCCGCCATCCCCGCCGCCTGGAAGAGCCTGAGCCGCATGGGCTAGACCGTCGCCACGGTGCGGATGCGGGAGCGCGGATGAATCTCCGTCTGGCTCAGCACCATCGTCGCGGGGCGGAAGCGCTCGACGATCGCCCGCACATGCGCGCGGATGCCGGCCGAGCAGACCAGCACCGGCGCCTCGCTCGCGGCGCCGTCGAGCACCTCCCGCACCCGCTGCATGAACTCCTGCAGCTGCGAGGGCGCCATGGCGAGCTGCCGCTCCTCCGGTGGCCCGGTCAGGCTCTCGGCGAAGGCGAGCTCCCATTCGGCAGAGAGCGGCACCAGCGGCACATAGCCCTGCGGCCCCCGCGCCGCCTCGGAGAGCTGCCGCGCCAGCCGCGCCCGCACCGTGGCGAGGATCGCCCCCATGCCCCGCGCCCCGCCCGACACCGCCTCCTGCACCCCCTCGAGGATGGTCGGCAGGTCGCGGATCGAGACGCGCTCCGCCAGCAGCGCCTGCAGCACCCGCTGCAGCGCGCCGAGGCTGATCTGCCCCGGGATGACATCGGCGACGAGCTTCTTGTGCTCTCCTGGCAACTCGTCGAGCAGCTTCTGCGCCTCGGCGAAGGAGAGCAGCTCCGGCATGTTGTCCCGCACCGTCTCCGTCAGATGCGTCGCCAGCACGCCCGCGCAGTCGACGACGGTGCAACCGCGCGCCAGGGCCTCGTCGCGCAGCGCCTCCTCGATCCAGAGCGCGGGCAGGCCGAAGGTCGGCTCGCTGGTCCGCTTGCCCGGCATCGCCGGCACCTGGCCCGAGGGATCGATGGCCAGATGCAGCGGCGGCCGCAGCCGGCCGCGCGCCGCCTCGATCTCCTTCACCCGCAGCACATACTCGTCGGGCGGAAGCTCCAGGTTGTCCTGGATGCGCACGCTCGGCAGCACGAAGCCCATCTCGCTCGCCATGGTCCGCCGGAGGCTCTTGATCTGCTCGGTCAGCCGCGGCGCCTCCCCGGCGGCGAGCGACAGCAGCCCATATCCCAGCTCCAGCCGCAGCAGGTCGAGCCGCAGGGACTCGGCCACCGGCGGATCGCCGGCCGGCGGGGGCGGGGGCGGCGGCGCCTCGGCCGCCTTGAGCTCCGCCTGCCGCCGGTTCCAGGCGAGCGCCCCGCCGCCCGCCGCGAGCGCAAGGAAGGGCGCCAGCGGCATCCCCGGCATCAAAGCGAGGAAGCCGGCGGCGCCGGAGGCCAGCGCCATCGGCTTCCACCCGCCGCCGAGCTGCCGGCCCATCACCTCGTCCGCCCGCTCCTTGCCCGAGCCCTTGGTGACGACGATGCCCGCCGCCACCGAGATCAGCAGCGCCGGGATCTGGCTGATCAACCCGTCGCCCACCGTCAGCGTAGCGAAGGTCGTCGCCGCCTCGCCGATCGGCATGCCATGCCGCAGCACGCCGATCGCGAGGCCCCCCAGCAGGTTGACGACGGTGACGATGAGCCCGGCGATCGCATCGCCGCGGACGAATTTCGCCGCGCCGTCCATGGCGCCGTGGAAGGCGCTCTCCTGCTCCAGCTCGCTGCGCCGGCGCCTCGCTTCCGCCTCGTCGATGATGCCGGCCGAGAGATCGGCATCGATCGCCATCTGCTTGCCCGGCATCGCATCCAGGCTGAACCGCGCCGCCACCTCGGCGATGCGGCCCGAGCCCTTGGTCACCACCATTAAGTTGACGATGAGCAGGATGGCGAAGACGATCATCCCGACCATCACGTCCCCGCCCATCAGGAAGCTGCCGAAGGCCGCGACCACATGCCCTGCCGCCTCCGGCCCCTCATGCCCGTGGCTGAGGATGGTCCGCGTCGTCGCCACGTTGAGCGCGAGGCGCAGCAGCGTCGTCAGCAGCAGCAATTGCGGGAAGGCGCTGAATTCCAGCGGCGAGCGCAGGAACAGCGCCACCATCAGCACCAGCACCGAGACGGTGATGGAGAGCGCCAGCCCCGCATCGAGCAGCAGCGTCGGCAGCGGCACCACCAGCACCGCGAGCAGCAGCGCGACGCCGACCGCGAGGGTGATGTCGCCCCCCGGCTGCAGCCGCCCGAGCCAGGCCGGGAGTGCGATGCCGCCCATGCGTCAGCCCTCCATCGCCCAGGGCATGGATGCGTGCATGGCGGGATGCGCGGCCGGCACCGCGACGCCCTGCGCCCGGTACTCGTGCAGCTTGTTGCGCAGCGTGCGGATGGAGATGCCGAGGATCTCCGCCGCCCGCGTCCGGTTGCCGAGGCAATGGGTCAGCGTCTCGAGGATGAGGTCCCGCTCCACCTCCTCCACCTTCCGCCCGACGAGGCCGCCGACGCCCTTCGCCGCCGGCGCCGCGTTGCTCGGCCTTGCCTCGACGGCGGCCGATGGCGCGGCAGCCGGCAGCGGCGTCAGCTCCACCGCCTCCGGCCCGATCGCAGGCCCCTGCGCCAGCAGCACGGCGCGGTGCAGCGTGTTCTCGAGCTCCCGCACATTGCCCGGCCATGGATGCGAGCGCAGCAGCGCCTCCGCCGCCGGCGCCAGCGCCCGCACCGGCAGGCCGTTCGCCTCGGCGAAGCGGCGGGCGAAATGCGCGGACAGCGCCAGGATGTCGAGCGGCCGCTCCCGCAGCGGCGGGATGTGCAGCCCGAGCACGTTGAGCCGGAAATAGAGGTCGGCCCGGAACCGCCCTGCCTGCACCTCGGCCGCGAGATCGCGGTTGGTCGCCGCCAGCAGCCGCACATCGACCTTGACGGGCGCCCCGCCGCCGAGCCGGTCCACCTCCCGCTCCTGGATCACGCGGAGGATCTTCGCCTGCAGCCGCGGGTCCATCTCGCCGATCTCGTCGAGCAGGAGCGTCCCGCCATCCGCCTGCTCGAATTTCCCGCGTCGCGCGGCGACCGCGCCGCTGAAGGCGCCCTTCTCATGGCCGAAGAGCTCGCTCTCCAGCAGCGCCTCCGGCAGCGCCGCGCAGTTCAGCGCGACGAAGGGCCCTTGCGCCCGCCGGCTGCTGCGGTGGATGTGCCGTGCCAGCACCTCCTTCCCCGTGCCGCTCTCGCCGGTGATGAGGATGCTTGCCTGCGCCACCGCGAGCTGCGCCGCCCGCGCGAGCAGCGCCGCCATGGCCGGATCGCGGTGCACCGGCGCTTCCGCCTCGCCGGCGGCGGCGGCGAGCATGGCCGCGATCAGCTCCGCATCCGGCGGCAGCGGCAGGAATTCCTTGGCGCCCGCGCGTATGGCGCGCACGGCGGCCGCCGCATCCGCATTCCGCCCGCAGGCGATTACCGGGCAGGCGATGCGCTCCGCGGCGAGCTGCTCCACCAGCCAGCCGATGTCATGCGTCACCTCGCAGAGGATGAGGTCGGCCCCCTCCGCCCGCAGGCGCTCGATGCCGGACGAGACGCCTTCCGCCTGCGCCAGCCGCGCGCCCTTCGCGGCCGCCATGCGCGCCGCCAGGCCCAGCTCCGCCGTCAGCGCGCCGATGATGAGGAGCCGTGCCATGCTCAGACCCCCCGGTCGCCCTTGACGATCTCGGTCATGGTCACGCCGAGGCGGTTGTCCTCCACCATCACCACCTCGCCGCGCGCGACGAGGCGGTTGTTGACGTAGATGTCGACCGCCTCGCCGAGCTTGCGGTCCAGCTCCACCACCGCCCCGCGGCCGAGCTTCAGCAGCTGCGAGACCTGCATCGTCGCGCGGCCGAGCACGGCACTCACCTGCACCGGGATGTCGTAGACCGCCTCGAGGTCCCGCCCGCTGCCGGAGGGACGGGGCGCCGCGGCCTCCATCGGGTTCATCGCCTCGAAACCGGCGGGATCCGCCATGCTCACTTCTCCTCCGTGATGGATGCCAGCCCAAAGCCCCGCAGCAGGTCGGCGATCGCCGCCCGCTGTGCCTCGGGCGAATACGCTGCCCCGCCGCCCCGCCAGCTCGCCCGCACCGCCCCGGGCGCCAGCGCCGCATCCTCGGCGATGCGCAGCCGCAGGTCGGCGAGGCGTGCTGCCACCGCCTCGCCCATCCCGGGCGCGACATGGAGGACAACGGCGGCGCCCTCCTCCAGCAGCGGCGTCAGCCGCCCGGCGAGCCAGGCCGCGCTCTCCGGCGCCAGCCGCTCCGCCGCCGCCGGCAGGGCCGCGCCGAGCGCCGCGAGCAGCACCCCCGCCAGCGCCGCCGCCGCCTCGCCCACCGCATCGGTCGCATCGGCGCGGGCCTCGGCCAGCCGCAGGGCGATGGCCTCCAGCGCCGCCGCCTCCCGCGCCGCCCGGCTCGCCGCCTCCGCCTCGCGCCCGGCAGCCTCGCCGTCGGCGAAGCCGGCCTGCCGCGCGGCCTCGAGCATCGCCTCCCGCGCCGCCTCGGCCGCTGCCTCCGCCGCGGCGATGGCGGCGAGGTCGGGCGCCGGCTCGGCCTCCGGCGGCGGGGGCGGCGGCGCGTCGAGGTCCGGCACGTCGAACCGCATCTCGAAGCGCGCACCCGCCCGCGGCCGCGCCAGCACCAGCACCGGCTCGAACCCGCCCGTCACGGCAGCATCTCCTCGTCGTGGCCATCCTGCAGGGTGATGGTGCCCTGAGCCGCCATGTCCTTGGCCGCGGCGACGATCATCGCCTGCGCCTCGTCCACGTCGCGCAGCCGCACCGGCCCGAGCGCGGCGATGTCGTCCCGCAGCAGCTTCGCCGCCCGCTCCGTCAGGTTCTTCATGAAGAGCTCACGCAGGTTCTCCGAGGCACCCTTCAGCGCCAGCGCCAGCTTGTCCTTCTCGACCGCGCGCAGCAGCGCCTGCAGCCCGATGCCGTCGACGCGCTGGAGGTCCTCGAAGGTGAACATGAGCCCGCGGATGCGCTCCGCGCTGTCGCGGTTGCGCTCCTCGAGGGCGCCGAGGATGCGCGCCTCCGCCTGGCGGTCGAGGTTGTTGAAGATCTCCGCCATCATCTCATGCGCGTCGCGCCGCGCGGCGCGGGCGAGGTTAGACATGAACTCCATCTTGAGGGTGCGCTCGACGCCCTCCAGCGCCTCCTTCTGCACGGTCTCCATGCGCAGCATCCGCATGACGACCTCCATGGCGAAGCCCTCGGGCAGGAGGGAAAGGACGCGCGCCGCGTGGTCCGCCTTGATCTTGGTCAGCACCACGGCGACGGTCTGCGGGTATTCGTTCTTCAGGTAGTTGGCGAGCACCGCCTCGCTGACATTGCCGAGCTTGTCCCACATGGTCCGCCCGGCCGGGCCGCGGATCTCCTCCATGATCTGCGCCACGCGGTCCGGCGGCAGGGTCTTCAGCAGGAGGCGCTCCGTGCTCTCGAAGCTGCCGGTGAGCGAGCCGGCCTGGCCGAGCTGCTCGGCGAAGTCGATGCAGAGCTCCTCGATCGTCGCCGAGGATACCGTGCCGAGCGTCGCCATGGCGATGGAGAGGTCGCGGATCTCGTCCTCATGCATCCGGGCGAAGAGCCGCGCCGCGTGCTCCTCGCCGAGTGCCAGCATCAGCGCCGCGGCCTTCTGCTGCCGGGTGAGAAGGGTCCTTGCCATCAGGCCGGCTCCTCAGGCGTCAGCCAGCGGCGCAGCACGGAGAGGGCCTCGTCCGGGTGCTGCTCCACCAGCTCGATCAGGTTGTTGATGGCCGAGGCGCGGACCTGGCCCTCGATCTGCGCCCGGTCGATCATCGCCTCGGCGCCGGGCAGCCGCCCGGGATCGCCGGCCTCGAGCGACGCCGCGCCCTCCGCCGTACCCTCCGCCAGGGCCGGCGCCGGCGGCGCCAGGCTCGCCGCCAGCCGCCCGATCACCGGCCGGCCGAGCAGCAGGATGGCGACCAGCGCCACCATGGCGAGCAGCCCGCTCTCGATCAGCCGCGTCGCCAGGGCCGGCGCGATCGGCAGGCCGAGGAAGCCGGACGGCTCCGCCGCGCCGCCCGCCTCGTCGACGAAGCGCATGGAGACGACCTCCACCTTGTCGCCGCGCCGCTCGTCGAAGCCGATGGCGCTGCGGACCAGGGTGGCGATGCGCGCCAGCTCCTCCGGCGTCCGTTCCCGCCAGGCGCCGCCCTCGGCCAGCCCGTCTACCAGCACGGCGACGGAGAGGCGCTTCACCACCGGATGCTCCCGCAGCGTCGAGCGGCTGGTGCGCCCGATCTCGAAATTCGTTGTCTCCTCCTGGCGGTTTTCGGAGCTCGCGGCCCCGCCGCTGGTCGGTTCCTGCCCCGGCAGGTTGGTGGCGACGGTGGTCGGCGGCGGTTCGGCGCCGCGATTCTGCTCGGTCACGCTCTGGGTGCTGCGCGGCACCTGGTTCTCCGGGTCGAAGCGCTCCTCCCGCATCTCCACCCGGTCGAAATCCATCTCGACCGTGGCCTCGGCGCGCACCCGGCCGGGGCCGAGGCTGCGCTCCAGCAGCTCCTCCACCGCCCGGCCGATGCGCATCTCCTGCGCCCGGCGCATCTCCTCCTGGTTGAGCGCCTGGGCGGCGCCGCCCAGCGCCTGGCCGCCGCGGGCCAGTAGCTCGCCCCGGGTATCGACGATCGAGACATGCTGCGGCTTCAGCCCCGGCACTGCCGTCGCCACCAGATGCAGCACCGCCTGCACCCCCTCCCGGTCCAGCCGCTGCGCGCCCTGCATGGCCAGCACCACGCTCGCCTGCGCCTCGCCCCGCTCGCGGGAGAAGGCCTCCCGCCGCGGCAGCACGAGGTGGACGCGGGCCGTCCGTACCCCGGCCAGGCCGCGGATGGTCCGCGCCAGCTCCCCCTCCAGCGCGCGCAGCCGATTGACGTCCTGCTGGAAGGGGCTGGTGGTCAGGCTCTCGGAGCGGTCGAAGATCTCCCAGCCGACGCCGCCGCCGGAGGGCAGCCCCTCCTTCGCCAGCAGGAGGCGGAGGCGCGCCACCTGCTCGGACGGCGCCAGCACCTGGGTGCCGCCGGCGGTCAGGCGATAAGGCACCCGCTGTTGTTCCAAAATCGCAATAACAGCGGCCGCATCCCGGCCCTCCAACTCACCGAAGAGGGGGCTCATCGGTACTTCCCCGGCGCGGAGGGCCATGACGGCGAGGAGGGCCAGGATGCCGGCGGCGACCGCGCCGAGCGCCAGCAGCCGCCCGCGGCCGAGGCCCTTCAGCCCTTCGATGATCCCGTTCACCGGTCCCGCCCAGCCGCGTATGGCCGATGCATCGCTCATTCCCCGACCAGCCTTTTGCCGATGGGCAGAATTTGCCGGATGCCGCCTTACCGGCCGGTTAAGACCGGAATCGTTTCATACCGGCCGATCGTCACCGAAGCGTCCCTGCCATGTCACACGAGCGGGCCATGGCGATTTACACGCCCCCGCCCGCTTGGTATCTCCCGCCCGCCCGCCGCAAGGGCACGGGCGGCACACAGACAGGGGTCCGGCCGGGCATGAAGATCGTCGCCTGCAACAGCAACCGCCCGCTCGCCGAGGCGGTTGCCGCCTCGCTGGGCCTGCCGCTCACCAGCGCCTCCATCCGTCGCTTCGCCGACATGGAGGTCTTCGTCGAGATCAACGAGAATGTCCGCGGCGAGGACGTCTTCGTGGTGCAGAGCACCTGCTACCCGGCGAACGACAACCTGATGGAGCTGCTGATCACGCTCGATGCGCTGCGCCGCGCCAGCGCCCGCCGCGTCACCGCCGTGATCCCCTATTTCGGCTATGCCCGGCAGGACCGGAAGTCCGGCTCCCGCACGCCGATCTCGGCCAAGCTCTGCGCCAACATCATCACCGCGGCCGGCGCGAATCGGGTGCTGACGATGGATCTCCACGCCGCGCAGATCCAGGGCTTCTTCGACATCCCGGTGGACAACCTCTTCTCCGCGCCCTTGTTCTCCCGCGACATCATGGAGCGCTACAAGGGCCGCGACCTGATGGTCGTCTCCCCCGATGTCGGCGGCGTGGTTCGCGCCCGGGCCATGGCGTCGCGCCTCAATACCGACCTTGCCATCATCGACAAGCGCCGGCCGCGCGCCGGCGTCTCCGAGGTGATGAACGTGATCGGCGAGGTCGAGGGCCGGCACTGCATCCTGGTCGATGACATCGTCGATTCCGGCGGCACGCTCTGCAACGCCGCCGAGGCCCTGATCAAGAACGGTGCCTCCGGCGTCTCGGTCTATGTGACGCACGGCGTGTTCTCGGGCGGCGCCGTGGCGCGCGTCGGCGCCTCGCCGATCGAGAACATGACGGTGACGGACAGTATCCTGGCGACCGAGGCGGTGCGCGTCTCCTCCAACATCCGCCAGGTGACGATCGCCCCGCTGCTGGCCGAGGCGATGCGCCGCATCTCCGAGGAGAGCTCGGTGTCCTCTCTCTTCAACTGAGCCGGCCGGGGCCCCGCGCGGGGCCCCACCCTGGCCTCAGGCCGCCGCAGCGGCCGCCGGCGCCTCGACCACGCTCGTCCAGCCATGCGGGTCGGGCGCGCGGCCATACTGGATGGCGGTGATCGCGTCATAGAGCCGCTGGGTCAGCTCGCCCGTCTGCCCGCCGCCGATGACGATCCGCTGGTCCCTGTAGCCGAGCTCGCCCACGGGCGAGACCACCGCCGCCGTGCCCGTGCCCCACATCTCCCGCAGCGAGCCGTCCTGGCCTGCCTGCATCACCTCCTCGATGGAGATGCGCCGCTCGGAGACCCTGACGCCCCAATCCCGCATCAAGGCGAGGGCCGAGTTGCGCGTGACGCCATCGAGGATGGTGCCGCCGAGCGGCGGGGTGATCACCTCGTCGCCGATGCGGAGCATGATGTTCATGGTGCCGACCTCGTCGATCCAGCGCCGCTCGATCGCGTCCAGCCACAGCACCTGGGTATAGCCCTGCCGCTCCGCGTCGCGCTGGGCCGAGAGCGAGGCCGCGTAGTTGGCCGCCGTCTTCGCCTCGCCGAGCCCGCCCTGCACGGCGCGGACATACTTGTCCGTCGCCAGGATGCGCACCGGCTTCACGCCCTCCTTGTAGTAGGAGCCGACCGGCGAGCAGATGACGAAATAGGTGTAGCGATGCGCCGGATGCACGCCGAGCTGCACCTCCGTCGCCACCACCGTCGGGCGGATGTAGAGCGAGGTGCCCGGGCTGCGCGGCACCCACTCGTGGTCGGCGGCGACGATCGCCTCGAAGCTCCGGCGGATGAGCCCGGCATCCATCTCCGGGATGCAGAGCGCGGCGCAGGACCGGTTGAGCCGCTCCGCATGGCGCTGCGCCCGGAACAGCCGCACCTGGCCATCGGCGCCGCGGAAGGCCTTCAGCCCGTCGAACACCGCCTGGCCGTAATGCAGGACGGAGGTCGCCGGATCCATGGTCAGCGAGCCATAGGGCACGACGCGCGGGCTGTGCCAGCCGCGCCCCTCCTCGTACTCCATCAGGACCATGTGGTCGGTGAAGACCTTGCCGAAGGAGAGGGAGGCATCCTCCGGCCGCGGCTGCGGCGTCCTGGTGCGGGTGACGCTGATGGTGGTCTCGGGGGAGGATGGCATTGCGCCCGTTCCGTTGTGGCTGTCGTCTGGCGTGCCACCATAGCGTAACACTCCGGAGGCCTGAACCCACCCCGAATCCCCCTTGCCGCCCGCCCGCGCCTCGGCTCATCTGCCGGGCGACACGACTGCGGAGGAACCCCCCATGAAGCTCTATTACGCGCCCGGCGCCTGCTCCATCGGCATCCACGTGCTGATGGAGGAGATCGGCAAGCCCTACGAGGCGGTGGCGCTGAATATCCGCGAGGGCGCCAATCTCAAGCCGGAATTCACCAGCCTCAACCCGAAGTCCAAGGTGCCGACCCTGGTCAAGGACGACGGCTCGGTGCTGACCGAGTACCCCGCCATCGCCCTCTGGCTCGCCAGCAGCTTCCCCGAGGCGAAGCTGCTGCCGAAGGATGCCGAGGGCCTCGCCAAGGCGCTCGAATACACCGACTACGCGGTGGCGACGCTGCACATGCAGGGCTTCTCCCGCATGTTCCGCCCCTCCAATTTCGCCCCGAACGAGGCGGACCACGAGGCGGTGAAGGCGCGCGGCGCCGAGATCTTCGAGAAGGGCCTCGGCCTCTTCGACAAGGCGCTGGCCGGCAAGGACTACCTGCTGGGCGAGTTCTCCTTCGCCGACAGCGCGCTCTTCTACGTCTCCTTCTGGTGGGCCGCGCGGCTCAACAAGACCCTGCCGCCGAACGTCGCCGCCCATTACGAGCGGATGAAGGCCCGCCCCTCGGTCCAGCGCACCATGGCGGCCGAAGGCTTCGCCTGAGCATGCCGGACGCCATGGGGGAGAGCCTCAACCGCATTCCCTTCTGGTTCCTCCGCCACGGCGAGACGGACTGGAACGCGGAGGGGCGGTCCCAGGGCCGCACCGACATCCCGCTGAACGGCGTCGGCCTGGCCCAGGCCCGGCGCGCGGCCAGGACGCTGGCGGCGACCGGCGGCATCGCCACCATCGTCGCCTCGCCGCTGATCCGCGCCCAGGTCACGGCCGAGATCGCCGCCGAGGCGCTCGGCCTGCCGGTCGAGTTCGACGAGGGGCTGCAGGAGGTCAATTTCGGCGAGCAGGAAGGCCAGCCGATGGGCAACTGGTACGACGACTGGATTGCCGGCCAGTACACCCCGGCGGGGGGCGAGCCCTTCTCCGAGCTGCTGGCCCGCGCCGTCGCCGCCGTCAACCGGGCGACGGCGCGGCCGGGCCCGGTGCTGATCGTCGCCCATGGCGCGCTGTTCCGCGCGCTGCGCCTCGCCTTCGGCCATGAGCCGAATGTGCGGACGCCGAACGCGCTGCCCATCCGCTGCGAGCCGCCCGCGGACGGCGGCAGCGTCTGGCAGGTCACCCCGGCGGAACTGGCGCCGGAGTGACGACGAAGCGCCGGTAGACGGCGCCCAGCGCGATCAGCGCCAGGCCGAGCCCGAGGAAGCTCAGCACCCGCCACAGCCCCTCGAGCTCGGCCATGTCGATGAAGAAGGCCTTGAGAATGGTCAGCCCGATCACCCCGAGGGCCGCCAGCCGCAGCGCCGCCGCCCCCTGCCTTATGCCGAGCGCCAGCAGCGCCGCGCCGAAGGCGAGCCAGGCGATGCTGTAGGCATAGAGCTCCGACCCTTCGACATCGCTCATCCAGAGCGGCATCGCCTCCGGGTGGAAGCGGTGCCGCACCTCGAGCGTCACCCATGCGAAGCCCGCCACCAGCGCATAGAGCGCCAGCAGCCGCGCCATCCACCGTGGCACGAGCCCGCGAAGGGCAAGCCCAGCCAGCGCCGCCGGCACCGCATAGGCGAGGGCCAGCTCGTTGAAGACCGGCATCGGCAGCAACGCACCCCAGTTGCCGAAGGCCGGGTTGTCCAGCACCAGCCCGGTGCCGAACCCCGCCACGCCGAGGAAGAGCAGCCGCCACCCCCAGCCGAGCACCGGCCGCCCGCCGAGCCGCCGCTCCAGCCAGCGTACCAGGGTGGCCAGCAGCGCCATCGCGCTGAGCTGCAGCCCCGCCTCCGCAAAGCCCCAAGCCTCGCTCCCGGCCCAGTCGCCGCCGGTCATCGCATGCCGGATCTCGAGCAGCACCAGGACGGCGAGGAAGGCGAGCGCCCCCGCCTCCAGCACCCCGACCAGCAGGTCGTCCCGCCGCCGGCGGAACATCGCCGCCGCGAGCGCGAAGCAGGCCGCCGGCACGCCATAGGCCGGCAGCAGCCCGTTCAGCACCGGCGTCGTGCCGACCGGGTAATCGGCCACATGCCAGTTGAGCAGCAGCCGCACGAGGACGACGCCCGCGACCGCCAGCGCCACCCGGCGCAGCGGGTCGAGCGCGCTCCGCGCCTCCACCCAGGCGAGCGGGGGCAGGAAGAGCGCGACCGCCATGGTCAGCCACTGGTCGGAGAGCACCATCGCCGCCCCGAGCGCCAGCGCCGCCATCGCCCCGGCTGCATGGGCGCCAGCCCGCTGCACCGCCGCCTCGCGCGCCGCCAGCCCGGCAAGGCCGGTCGAGCCCGCCGCCAGGGCGAGCGCCGCCAGCGCCCAGCGCCCATCCAGCGCGAAGCCCCGCACCCGGGCATAGGCGACCAGCAGCACCAGCACCGGCACCGCCGCCGGCAGCGCCGCCCAGGCCAGCGGCCGTATCCCCCGCCGCTCCTGCCAGGCGCCCATCAACCCATGCATCGCCCCCAGCGCCAGCGCCGCGCCGAGGAAAGGCAGCAAGGCCTCCGGCGGCCAGGGGCGGATCGGCAGCAGCGCCTGCACCACGCCGTCGATGGTGACCGCCTCCTCCGGCATCAGCCAGTCGGGAATGGTCCAGGCGAGCAGCATCAGCAGCCCGGCCAGCGCGGCGAGGAAGGGCAGGGGCATCAGCCGCCCCTCCCGCGCCGCCGCCGCCAGCCCGACCACGGAGAAGAGCAGCACGCCGACCGCAGGCCCGGGCCCCGTGGCCCCCGGCACCAGCACCACCCCCGCCGCCGCCAGCAATGCGAAGGGCAGCAGCACGAGCCTTCGGCCGGCCGCACCCTCCAGCGCCGCCCCCGGCAGCAGGCCGACATGCAGCGCCGCCGCCACCGGCGCGAAGAGGGCGGGGGCCCAGACCGCGCCCGAGCCCCCGGCGATCATCCCGCCGATCACCACCCAGGCGGCGGAAGCCCCGGCCGCGCACCAGCCTAGCCAGGCCGCGCCCACCTGCCGCAGCACGCCGAGCGCCGCCACCGTCACGGCCAGCAGGTAGAGGAAGAGGCCTGGCAGCGACGGGTCCTGCGTCTCGACCAGCGCCGGCGTCCCGTAGGCGCCCGCGATGCCGACCGCCGCCACCACCGGCCCGAAGACGAGCGCCAGCGCGATGCCCGCCAGCGCCACCATCGCCAGCAGCCCGAAGCCGAGCAGCGGCGGCACCAACCCATAAAGCGGCCCCGCGCCATAGGCGGCGCCGAAGAGGATGGCGAGCCCGCCCGCTGCCAGCGCCGCCGGCGCCTGGTCCGGCCCGAGGATATTGGCCGGAAGGCCCGGCCGCTCCCCGGCCGGCCGCCGCCGCATCCAGGCCGCGCCGCCAACCAGCGCGAGGCCGAGCAGCCCCGCCAGCACGCAGCGCGGCCCCGGGCCGAGCCAGCCCTCCTCCACCGCCGTCCGTACCAGGAAGACGCCGGCCAGCAGCAGCGCCCCGGCGCCCAGCCACACGCCCCAGCGGAGCGTCAGCAACTCCTCGATCCCCGGCCGCCGCTTCGGCTCGGCCGGCGGCGCGGATGCGGCCATGGCTGGCTCGGGCTCGGGCGCTGCCTGAGGGGCCGGTTCCTCCACCGGCTGCGGCGCCGGTGCCTCCGCCGCCCGGTCCCAGGGCGAGGGCGGCGGCGGAGCCGGTGCGGCGAGCGGCGCCCCGGTCCTCACCGCCTCCTCCAGCGCCTGCACCCGCCGCTGCAGGCGGCCGGCCCGCATGTAGCCCGCAATGCCCAGCGCCCAGCCGAGGAAGAAGCCGAGCACGAGCAGAATCAGGAAGCCTTCCATCCCGGAACGGTCCCTGCCCGAACCCTGCCGGTCAAGCCACAGCCTGTTGCATGCGCGTCCCGGTTCTCACGAAGCCGCAGCGGCGGCAGGCTCCGCGCCCACGCCCGGCCGCGCTCCGCCCACCCCGATGGCCATGCGCGCCGGCGCGGCCCTGCCCCGCAGCAGGCGCTCCGGCTACCCCGAATCCGTCTTCAGCCGCATGGCGAGGCGGGAGAGGCGCCCGCCCGGCGACTTTGTCGGCCTCCGCCACTTCGGCGTGAACCTCACTCGCCTTGCCCCCGGCGGCGAGTCCGCCCTGCCGCACCGCCACAGCCGGCAGGACAGGTTCCTCGACATCCTCGACGGCGAGGGCGGCTGTCCGTGCGACGGCCTCAGGGCCGGCCAGGCCCCGGACGGCAGCCGGCGCCACGCCCGGAAGGACGGGACGCCCCGCCGAGCTGCGCTGTTGCGCCCGGCCCCCCGATCCGCTAAGGCCCCCTCCGTCGCGGGCACCCCTGGAGGCCCGCGCGCTCGGCGTTGGGCGATCGGCCCCGCGGCGGGTCCATATCCTGAGCATACGGAGCACCGACCATGGTCCAAACCATCCGGATCGAGGCCGAGGCGCGTGAGCAGGCCGGTAAGGGGGCGGCGCGCGCAACTCGGAGAGGGGGTCTTGTCCCCGCAGTCATCTACGGCGCGAAGCAGGAGGCGACGCTGATCGCCCTCGACCCGCGCGACGTGATGAAGGAATTGCACAAGGGCGGCTGGCAGAGCCACCTCTACGAGGTCGCCGTGAAGGGCGGCGGGACGGAGCGCACGCTGATGCGCGACATCCAGTTCCATCCCGTGACCGACCGGCCGCTGCATGTCGACTTCCAGCGCCTGGCCGCCGGCCAGCGCATCCGCGTCCGCGTGCCCGTCGCCTTCCTCAACGAGGACACCTGCCCGGGCCTCAAGGCCGGCGGCGTGCTGAACCTCGTCCGCCGCGAGATCGAGGTGCTGGCCGATCCGGACGCCGTGCCGGAGGCCTTCCAGATCGACCTGGCCGAGGCCGGCATCGGCGACAGCCTGCGCTGGTCCGCGGTGAAGGACAGCTTCGGCACCAAGCCCGCGCTCGACCGCGACTTCGTGGTGGCGACCATCGCCGCCCCGACCGTGGTGGAGGAGGTGATCGCCCCGGCCGCCGCCCCCGCGACCGAGACGGCGCCGAAGGGCAAGGCCGCCAAGGGTGGCGCCGCCGCGGCCCCGGCCGCCGCCAAGGCGCCCGCCAAGAAGAAGTAAGGCCAAGGTAGGGACCGCAGGCGATGCTGCTCTGGGTTGGCCTGGGCAATCCCGAGCCTTCCCAGGCGCGGCATCGCCACAATATCGGCTTCATGGCGCTGGACGCGATCGCCCGGCGCCATGGCTTCTCCCCCTGGCGCAGCCGCTACAAGGGGCTCGTCGCCGAGGGCAGCATCGGGGGCGTGAAGGTCCTCGCCCTCAAGCCGCAGACCTACATGAACGGCTCCGGCGATTCCGTGCAGCCCGCCGCCGGCTTCCACAAGATCCCGCCCGCCAACATCTGGGCCTTCCATGACGAGCTCGACCTCGCCCCCGGCAAGGTGCGGGTGAAGCGCGGCGGCGGCGCGGCCGGGCACAACGGCCTCCGCGACATGCAGCGCGCCCTCGGCACGCCGGACTTCTGGCGCATCCGCCTCGGCATCGGCCATCCCGGCCACAAGGACCGGGTGACCGGCCATGTGCTCGGCAATTTCGCCAAGGTGGATACCTGGCTCGAGCCGCTGCTTGACGCCGTCGCCGACACCGCGCCCCTGCTCGCCACCGGCAAGCCGGAGGAGGCGATGACCCGCATTGCCCTGCTGACCCAGGAGCCCCGCTGATGCAGCCCGAGGACGAGGCCGATCTCGCCGCCCAGATGATGGGTGGCCCAGGGCCCGAGGACTTCGCCAACGGCGCAGCGGCGCTGGCCGCCGCCCTGGTGCGCGAGGCCGGTGCGCTCGCCGCCGCCGCCGCCGCCCTCCGCGCCGCCGCCACGGTGACGCCCGGCGACCCGATGGGCGGCCCGCTCTTCGACATCCGCCGCCAGCGCCTCGCCATGGCCGCCGCCGGCGAGGCCGCCCTCAAGGCCGCCCTGCTGCTGGAGGCCGCGGAGCTGGTCGCCCCCGGCGGCAACCCCGCCGAAGCTGTCGCCGCTGCCGCCCGCCGCGCCGGCATCCCGCCTGGCCTGCTGGCGCCGCCCATCCGCGCCGCCGCCCTCTCGCTCGCCACCGATGACGGCGCCGCCCGCATCGCCGCCGCCACCATCGCCGAGGCGCTGGCCCGAGCCCTCGCCGCCTAGGCCCCGACCCATGATCCTTCGATCGCGGATCGGGGCCTGGCTTGTCGTCTGGTCGCGTGAGTCACGTCTCCGGCCGTTCCGGCCTTCGACGATCACGCTCTAGGAGTTCCACCCCATGGGTTTCAACTGCGGCATCGTCGGCCTGCCCAATGTCGGCAAGTCGACCCTGTTCAACGCCCTGACCGAGACCGCCGCCGCGCAGGCCGCGAACTACCCCTTCTGCACCATCGAGCCGAATGTCGGCCGCGTCGGCGTGCCCGACCCGCGGCTGCAGGCCCTGGCGAAGATCGGCAAGAGCCAGAAGATCATCCCAACCACGCTCGAGTTCGTGGACATCGCCGGCCTGGTCCGCGGCGCCTCCAAGGGGGAGGGGCTCGGCAACCAATTCCTCGCCAACATCCGCGAGGTGGACGCCATCGTCCATGTCCTCCGCTGCTTCGAGGATGGCGACATCACCCATGTCGAGGGCAGCGTCGACCCGGTGCGCGATGCCGAGACGGTCGAGACCGAGCTGATGCTCGCCGACCTCGAGGGCCTCGAGAAGCGCGTCATCGGCCTGCAGAAGCGCGCCCGCGGCGGCGACAAGGAGAGCCAGGCCCAGCTCGCCCTGGTCGAGCCCATCCTCGCCGCGCTGCAGAGCGGCAAGCCCGCCCGCACGGTGATCCCGAAGGGCGAGGAGGAGGCGGTCAAGCGCCTCCAACTGCTGACCACCAAGCCCGTCCTCTATGTCTGCAACGTCGAGGAGGCCTCCGCCGCCACCGGCAATGCCCACAGCGCCCGCGTCTTCGCCCGCGCCGAGGCGGAGGGCGCCCGCGCGGTGGTCGTCTCCGCCGCCATCGAGGCCGAGATCAGCCAGATGCCGCAGGAGGACCGCGGCGACTTCCTCGACAGCCTCGGCCTGCAGGAGGGCGGGCTCGACCGCGTCATCCGCGCCGGCTACGCGCTGCTCGGTCTGCTCACCTACTTCACCGTCGGCCCGAAGGAGACGCGCGCCTGGACCATCACGCGCGGGATGAAGGCGCCCCAGGCCGCCGGCGTCATCCATGGCGACTTCGAGCGCGGCTTCATCGCCTGCGAGACCATCGCCTATGACGACTACATCGCCCTCAACGGCGAGCAGGGCGCCAAGGAAGCCGGCAGGATGCGCGTCGAAGGGAAGGAATACGTGGTGAAGGACGGCGACGTCCTGCTCTTCCGCTTCAACGTGTAGCGCATGGCGCCGGACGGCTTCACCGGCGATGCCCTGGCCGTCCTCCTCGCCATCGGCCCCGGCGCTGGCCTGCCGCCGGTAGCCGTCGAGCAGCCGGCGATGGCCACCACCTCGGCGGCCAGCCATGCCGCGTCCTCGGCCATCAGCCCCGCTTCATCATCCGCACGGCATAGGCGCAGAGCCCGTTGCGGTACTCGCCCTGGAACACCCCATCGGAGAAGAGCCCGGTGGTGGCGATGGACCGGTCCAACGAGTCCACCATGCGGATCGAGCCATCAGCGCTGACATGGCCGCTCTGGCTCTGCCGGATCTGCGGGTTGAGCGCGAAGACCGCCCGCCCCTGCGTCACGGTGATCTCCCGCTCGCCGGAGGGCGCGCGCGGGCATTCCCGCGTCCGGTCCGGCTGGAGGGTGATGGTGCCGACCCAGAGCCCGTCGAAACCCGTGACCCTCGGCGGCGGGGCCGGCCGCGCCGAGGCAGTGGCATTGCGGGTCTGCACGGAGCCTGCCTCGGGCAGCGAGGTCTCGTTGGCGCAGGCGGCCAGCAGCAGGCCCATGGCAGTAAGGAGGTGACGCATGCGGATCCCCGGTCGGTGGCGTTGCGCGAGGAAAACCCTCAACCCTCCTCCTGGCAAGCCTCCGGCCCCCGCTGCGCGCCGTCGAGCAGCGCCTGCCGCCGCGCCTCCGCCCGCTCGTCATTCGCGCGCTCGGCCGCGGTCCGCCCATGCTTCGCGCGGTTCGCCGCCGCCTCGGCCGCCGCCCGCTCGCGGGCCTGCCGCTTCCTCGCCTGCCTCAGGTTGACGATCTCGCCCATCCCCGCAGCATAGGCGCCGCAAACGGGAAGGGGAGGGGCTTTCATGCCGATCATCGAGCTCACCGCCGCGGACGGCCATGTGCTGTCGGCCTATGCCGCCGGGCCGGCCGATGCGCCGCGCGCCCTGGTCGTCGTCCAGGAGATCTTCGGTGTGAACCGCCACATGCGCCGGGTCTGCGACGGCTTCGCAAAGGAGGGCTATGCCGTGATCTGCCCCGCCCTCTTCGACCGCACCGAGCGGGGCGTCGAGCTCGGCTACGAGGGCGCCGACGTCGCCCGCGGCCGCGCGCTGCGCGGCGCCATCGATGCCGGCAAGACGCTGCTCGACGTGCTGGCCGCGGCGGCCGCCCTGCCGCGGGCGGCGAAGCGCGGCATCGTCGGCTATTGCTGGGGCGGCACCGTCGCCTGGCATGGCGCGACCCGCAGCAGCGCCTTCGCCGCGAGCGTCGGATGGTATGGCGGCGGCATCGCCGCGGCGAGGGAGGAACAGCCGGCCTGCCCCGTGCAGCTGCATTTCGGCGAGACCGACGCCTCCATCCCGCTTGCCGATGTCGAGGCCATCCGCGCCGCCCGGCCGGACGTCGAGATCTTCGTCTATGCCGGCGCCGGCCATGGCTTCGGCTGCGAGGAGCGCGGCAGCTACGTCCCGGCCGATGCGGCGACGGCGCAGGAGCGCACGCTCGCCTTCCTCGCCCGCCATCTCGGCTGAACGGCCGGGGCCTGTTTCCACCCCGGATGATTTGCGGTTAGTCTTCCCGCCAGAGCCCGGCGCCAAGCCGGCCGTCCGAGGGAGAAAAGCATGCATCGTAGGTCCTTGTTCGGCGCGGCACTCGCCGCGCCCGCCCTCCTCGCCATCCCGGTCCGCGCCCAGGGCACCATCACCCTGAACGGCGCCTCGCAATTCGGCGACGAGCACCCCTACACCAAGGCCCTCGTCCGCTTCGAGGAGCTGGTGAAGCAGTACTACGGCAAGCCGATCAACTTCGTGCTGCACAAGAACTCGTCACTCGGCCTCGAGAAGCAGTATTTCGAGTACATGGCGCAGGGCCGGGCGGTGGACTACGCCATCGTCTCGCCCGCCCATATGTCCACCTTCTCGAAGGCGGCCCCCTTCGTCGACGCGCCCTTCCTGTTCCGCGACATCGCCCACTGGAACGCGGTGCTCGACCAGGACATGTTCAAGCCGGTGGCCGACGAGGTCGAGAAGCGCGCCCGCGTCGCGATGATCGGCTATGGCGGCGGCGGCGTGCGCAACATCTTCTTCAACAAGCGGGTGACCAACCTCGCCGGCCTGAAGGGCCTCAAGGTCCGCGTACAGGGCGCGCCGATCTGGTCGCGCACCTTCGCCGCCATCGGCATGTCGCCGACCGTCATCGCCTATAACGAGATCTACAACGCCATCCAGAACAACGTCATCGACGGCGGCGAGAACGAGGCGGCCGGCGTCGAGCAGATGCGCTTCTACGAGGTGGCGCCGCAGCTCTCCATGACGCAGCACGCCATCACCATCCGCCCGCTCTGCGTCTCGACCCAGGTGCTGGGCCGCCTGCCGAACGACCTCCAGGCCGCCATCCGCCGCGCCGGAAAGGAGGCCAGCGCCTTCCACCGTGAGGCCGAGGCCGGGGCCGACAGCCAGATCCTCGAGACGCTGGAGAAGGCCGGCCGCCTGCACCGCGTCGAGTTCACCGACCGCGCCGAGATGAAGCGCCTGGTCGACCCGGTGATGGCCACCTATGCGCGCGAGATCGAGGCCGAGGGCATCCTCAACCGCATCAACGCGCTGACTTCCTGAGGCGCGACGCGGCGCCGGGCCCAGCCCCGGCGCCGCCAGCAAGGACCCGTCATGGCAACCACTTCCCCGGGCGCACCGGCCCTGCTGCGCCGCGTCAACGGCGCGCTCGCCAGCCTCATCGCCTTCCTGCTGATCCTGAGCGTCGCCATCCTCATCGTCCCGGTGACGCTGCAGATCCTCTCTCGCTACACGCCTCTCATCCCGGCCTATATCTGGACGGAGGAGCTGGCGCGCTTCTGCCTGGTCTATGCGGTGATGCTCGGCGCCATGCTGGCCGTCCGCGAGGGAACGCATTTCGTCGTCGACGTCTTCCCCCGCCTCACCCCCGTCGGCGAGGCGCGGCTCGAGCTGCTGGCCGGCAGCTTCGTCCTGCTCTTCGCCTTCGTCTTCCTCTGGTGGGGCTGGGAATTCACCGAGTTCGCCATCTACCGCATCAGCGAGCTGGCGGAGCTGCCGCTCTGGATCATCCATGCCGCCTGGCCGATCGCCGGCGCCGTCTGGCTGCTCTTCGAGGCGGAGCGGATGCTGAATGCGCTCGCCGTGTTGAGGGGGCGCGCCTGATGGGCGGCAATGTCCTCGATGCCGGCAGCGCGGCCGCCATCCTGTTCGGCATCTTCTTCACGCTGCTGGTGCTGCGCGTCCCCGTCGCCGTCTCGCTCGGCCTCGCCTGCCTGCCGATCCTGCTGATCGAGCCGCGGCTCTCGCCCATGATGCTCGCGCAGGAGACCTTCAACGCCTACAACTCCTTCATCCTGCTCGCCGTCCCCTTCTTCCTGCTGACCGCCAACCTGATGAACATCGGCGGCATCACCGACCGGCTGATGACGCTTTCCCGCTCCCTCGTCGGGCATTTCCCGGGCGGCCTCGCCCAGATCAACATCGTGCTCTCCTTCTTCTTCGCCGGCATCTCGGGCAGCAGCACGGCCGATGCGGCCAGCCAGTCGAAGATCTTCATCGAGGCGCAGCGGAAGGAGGGCTACGACGACAGCTTCTCCGTCGCCATCACCGCCGTCTCCGCGGTGCTCGCCGTCATCATCCCGCCCTCCATCCTGATGATCGTCTGGGGCGGCGTGCTGACCGTCTCGATCGGCGCGCTGTTCCTCGCCGGCGTCATCCCCGGCGCGCTGATCGCGATCGTCCAGATGGGCACCGTCCACGCCTATGCGAAGGTGCGCGGCTACCCGACCTATCCGCGCGCGGGGCTCGGCCAGGTCGGCCGGGCCTTCCTCGTCTCCGTCCCGGCCCTGCTGACGCCGCTCATCATCATCGGCGGCAAGATCTTCGGCTGGTTCACCGCGACCGAGAGCGCCTGCATCGCCGTTCTCTATGCCGGCATCCTCTCCCTGCTGGTCTACCGCGAGATGGACTGGAAGGGGCTGGTGAACGCGCTCGGCGATACCGGGCGGCTCGCCGGCGTCACCCTCTTCTGCGTCGGCACCGCCTCCGCCTTCGGCTGGCTGCTCGCCTTCTACCAGATCCCGGAATACCTGCTCTCCGGCGTGAGCGCCTGGGGGATGGGGCGGATCGGCACCGGCTTCTTCATCGCCGCCGTCTTCCTCGTGGTCGGCTGCTTCCTCGATGCCATCCCGGCCATCATCATCGTCGGTGCCATCCTCCAGCCGCTGACCCAGGGCGTCGGGATGGACCCGGTGCACTTCGCCATGATCGGCATCGTCTCGCTCGCCTTCGGCCTGGTGACGCCGCCCTACGGGCTGTGCCTGATGATCGCCTGCTCCGTCGCCGGCCTGCGCGTCGGCGATGCGCTCAAGGACACGATGATCATGCTGCTGCCGATGTTGGGCGTGCTGGCGCTGATCATCATCTTCCCGTCGATCGTGCTGGCGCTGCCGAATCTCGTCTCGCCGGAGTTTTTGCGTTGACGTGATCGAACCCTGACAGGTCCTGAACGTTCGCCCTTCGCACCGGCATGTGCCGGACGGAGGGCAAGCTATGAACTCGACGATCCTTCTGATCATCCTGGTCGTGGTGCTGCTGGGCGTCCTGCCGACCTGGCCCTACAGCAGCCGCTGGGGCTACTACCCGAGCGGCCTGCTCGGCATCATCGTCGTGGTGCTGCTCGTCATGGCGCTGACGGGCCGGCTTTAGCCGCCAGCAGCCGCACCAGCGCCGCGTCCCGCTCCGCCGCCAGCGCGGGGATCGGCTTGCCGCCGGTCTCCTGCGCGACACCCTCAATCAGCGCGCGCTGCAGGGCGGGCGTCAGCACGGGGTTGCCGAGGCTCTCCCACCAACTCGTCACCGCCGGCATCAGGTGATGCATGAAATGCGCATAGCCGCCCTCGCCGCCGGCGAGATGGAAGGTGGCATGCGGCCCCATCAGCGCCCAGCGCAGCCCGGGCCCCTGGCTGATGGCGGCATCCACATCGGCGACGCTGGCGACGCCCTCCGCCACCATGTGCACCGCCTCGCGCCAGAGCGCCGCCTGCAGCCGATTCGCCAGGTGCCCCGGCACCTCCTTGTTCAGCACGATCGGATGCTTGCCGATGCTGCGGTAGAATTCGACCGCCGCGGCCACCGCCTCCGGGCTCGCCGATGCGCCGCCCACCACCTCGACCAGCGGGATCAGGTGCGGCGGGTTGAAGGGATGGCCGATCACCACCCGCCCCGGATGGGTGCAGCCCTCCGACAGCCGGCTCGCCAGGAGCCCGGAGGAGGAGCAGAGGATCAGCGCGTCCTCCGGCAGCGCCGCGCTGATGGCGCGCAGCAGGGGCTGCTTCACCTCGTAGCGCTCCGGCGCGCTCTCCTGCACCGCGTCACAGCCGGCGACCGCCTTCACCGGGTCCGCCTCGAAGGACCAGCGGACCGGATCGGCCCCCGGCGCCGCACCGAGCTCCCGGAGGACGGGCCAGGCCCCCTCCACCATGCGCCGGATGAGGTCCGGCGCGCCTGGCGAGGGGTCGCTGGCCACCACCTCGAGCCCGCGGCTGAGGAACCAGGCGGTCCAGCTCGCGCCGATCGTCCCGGCGCCGATGACCGCGATGCGACGGACCGGGCGCACTGCCTCAGCCCTTCTCGACGGCACCGCCGCCCTCGACCCACTCCTTGAACCCGCCGAGGTTGCGGACGTCGCCGTAGCCAAGCTCCTGCATCACCTGCCCGGCCAGCGCCGCCCGGCCGCCCGAGGCGCAATAGGTGATCACGACAGGCTTGCCGAGCGCCGGGTCGCGCGCCGGGCTCTCCGGGTCGACGCGGAATTCGAGCAAGCCCCGCGGGATGGGGAGCGCCCCCGGCACCTTGCCCGAGGCGGTGATCTCTGCCGCCTCGCGCAGGTCGATGAAGACCGCCTCGCCCTTGGCGTGCAGCGCCTGCGCCTCGGCGGCGCTGATCCGCGGCACCGCTGCATTGGCGGCGGCGACCATCTCTTTCACGGTCTTCGGCATCCTGCATTCCTCCCGGTTGGAGGCGGGAGGCTAACCCAGGACGGAGACCGCCGTAAGCGCCCGTCCCAGCACCGCGATGCTGGCAACGATCAGGACCGTCATCGTCAGCACCATGCCCCCGGTCCGGGCCGCGCCGAGTTCCGGCTCCCGGCTGATGCCCGTGGCATGCAGCACGCGCGCCAGCACCAGCCCCGCCCCCAGCCCATGCAGCAGCACCGAGGAGAGCCTGAGCCCTTCGCCGAGCGCGATGAGGATCAGGACCAGTGGCACGTACTCAGCGAAATTCGCATGCGCCCGGACCGCCCGGTAGAGGCCCTTGTCCTCCCCCGCGCCGAGCGAGACGCCGCTGCGCGCCCGCCCGCGCACCACCAGGAGTGCCAGCGCGGCATGGAGCAGGCCGAGCAGCGCGGCATAGAGGGCCGTGACCGGAAGCGCCATGAATGAGGTCCCCGCATGGCCCGCGTTCGACAAGCCGCCCGCGCATCGCCATATCGGGCGCATCATGGAATCCCTCGCGCTCTACATCCACTGGCCGTTCTGCCTGCGCAAATGCCCCTATTGCGACTTCAACAGCCATGTCCGCGAGGCGGTCGACCAGGAGGCCTGGCGCGGTGCCCTGCTGCGCGAGCTGCGCCATGAGGCTGCCCGCCTCGGCCCCCGCCCGCTCGCCAGCATCTTCTTCGGCGGCGGCACGCCGAGCCTCATGCCGCCGGAGACCGTCGCCGCCCTGATCGCCGAGGCCCGCAGCCTCTTCCCGGCACCGCCCGAGCTCGAGGTCACGCTGGAGGCCAACCCCACCAGCGTCGAGGCCGCCCGCCTCGGCGAGATCCGCGCCGCCGGCGTCAACCGCCTCTCCCTCGGCATCCAGGCGCTCGACCCGGCCGCGCTGCGCTTCCTCGGCCGCGAGCACAGCGCGGCGGAGGCGGTGGTGGCGCTCGAGACCGGCCGCGCCATCTTCCCCCGCCTCAGCTTCGACCTGATCTATGCCCGCCCTGGCCAGCCCGAGGCCGCCTGGCGCGCCGAGTTGCGCCAGGCCCTCGCCCTCGCCGCCGACCACCTCTCGCTCTACCAGCTGACCATCGAGCCCGGCACGCGCTTCGCCACCGAGCATGCTCGCGGCGCCTTCGCCTTGCCCGACCCGGAGGAAGCCGCCCGCCTCTACTGGGCGACGGTGGAGGAGGCCGCGCGCTTCTCCCTCGCCCCATACGAGATCTCGAACTATGCGAGGCCCGGCGCCGAGAGCCGCCATAACCTCGCCTACTGGCGCTATGGCGACTATCTCGGCATCGGCCCCGGCGCCCATCAGCGCTTGCTGCTGGAGGGCCGGATGCTCGCCACCCGCCGCCACCGCGCGCCGGAGGAATGGCTCGCCCGGGTCACCCGCCAGGGCCACGGCACGGCCGAGGAGGAGGAGCTGGCGCCCGCCGACCGCGCCCGGGAGGCGCTGCTGATGGGCCTCCGCCTCGCGGAAGGCATCGACCCCGCCCGCATCGAGGCCCGCAGCGGCCTGACGCTCGCCGAGGCGACCGACCCGGCGATGCTGCTGGCCTGCATCGAGGAGGGCTATCTCGAATGGACGGAAGCGGGCCGTCTCCGCGCCACCGATGAGGGCCGCATGCGCCTCGACGCGATGCTGCCCGTGCTACTGCGCTAACCCTTGGCCCGCTTACGTGGCTTCGGCGGCGCCGGCTCCCCTGGCACCGCCCGCGCCAGCCAGTCCAGCGCTCCCGGCGCCGCCCGCCAGCCCTCGGCCGCCGTCTCGCAATAGACCGCCGCCTCGTCCGCATCGCCGGGGCTGTAGTATTCGGGCGCCTCCGCCGGCATCGGCACCCGCCCGAGCAGCAGCCCTGGCACATGCGGATTGTTCCCGAGCGCCGCCGGCAAGGCCTTTGCTGCCTTCGCCTCGCCGCCCTGGCGAAAGGCCAGCAGCACCGCCGCATAATGCCAGGCCGCGCTGCTGTCCTCCTCATAGGCGGCATGCAGCGCCGCCGCCTCCGCATCCGCCCCGGCCGCCAGCAGCCAGTCGAGGAGGACGTAGCGCGCGCCCATGTTGTCGTTCGGGTTCAGGACCAGCGTGCCGCGCAGCGTGTCGACGGCCTCCGCCACCTGCCCCTGACGGCGCAGCTCGAAGGCGAGCCCGTGGCGCGCCCGCATGTAGGGGCGCGTCTCCATGATCGCCCAGAACTCGCCCCGCCAGGCTGCCATCCGCCAAGGGCCGATCATCACCTCCCCCGCCGCCACCGCCTGGCGCCACAGCTCAAGGGTGAAGGCGGCCCCCTCCGGCGCCTCGCTCGCCAGGATGCCCCAGGCATCGACGCAGAGCGGGCTGGCCTGCAGGGCCTTGGCCGCTAGCGCCAGGCGCTCCTTGCCGGTGGCCTCCATGGCCTCGAAGGCAATGTCCTGCGCGCCGTTCACCTGCTGGTCGATCTCGGCGGTGCTGTCCTCCAGCACCCGCATCACCCGCCGCTCCTGGGCCGCAACGGCCGCCTTGCCACCCTTAACCTTCGCCATCGCCGCCTCCCAACTCCAAAGCTCGCCGGTAGACCTGCTTCCGCGGCAGCCCCGTCGCCGCCGCCACGGCCGCCGCCGCGTCGCGGAGGCTCATCCCCGCTGCCTGCGCATCCCGGAGCGCCCGGTCCAGCTCCGCCTCGCCGGTTGCTTCCTCCGGCGCCGGCCCGATCACGATCGCGATCTCCCCCCGCGCTGCCTCGGCGGCGTAATGCGCCGCGAGCGCCGCCAGACTCCCCCGCCGGACCTCCTCGAAGCGCTTCGTCATCTCCCGCGCGACGGCCGCCGGCCGCTCGGCCCCGAGCCCCTCCGCCAGCGCCGCCAGCGTCTCCGCCAGCCGGTGCGGCGCCTCGTAGAGCACGAGGCTGGCGGCGAGCCCGGCCCGCTCCGCCGCCCGCAGCCGGGCGATCTCCGCCGCCCGCGGCCCAGCCTTGGACGGCAGGAAGCCATGGAAGAGGAAGGGATGCGGCGGCAGGCCGGAGAGCGTCAGCGCCATCACCGCCGCATTCGGCCCGGGCACCGCCCCCACTTTCAGCCCCGCCCCGATCGCCGCCCGCACGAGCCGGTAGCCCGGGTCGGAGACCAGCGGCGTCCCCGCATCGGAGACCAGCGCGATCCGCTCCCCCGCCCGCAGCCGATCGAGCACCCGTGGGGTCTGGTCATCCTCGTTGTGCTCGTGCAGAGGAAGCAGGGTCACCGAAACACCATGCCGTGCCAGCATGGCGCCGGTTACCCTGGTGTCCTCGCAGAGCACGGCATCGGCGCTGCGCAGCGTCGCCAGGGCGCGCGGCGAGAGATCGCCGAGATTGCCGATCGGCGTCGCCACCAGGGTCAGCCCCGGCAGCGCCGCATCGGGGGAAGGGTCAGGAGGTTCGATTGCCGGTTCCGTCACGCCGCACCCCACTTCGCCACCTGCTGCGGCTCGCCTTGTTCGTCCCCTTGGTCTTGCCCCTCGCCGGCTGCGTCACGCAAGCCCCGCCGGCCTATGTCACCCCCGGCTACCTGGCCCAGGCCGCCCCGCTGCCGGAGATCCCGCGCACCCGCGTCGGCCTGCTGCTGCCGCTCTCCGGCTCCAACCGCCCGCTCGGCCAGGCGATGCTGAATGCCGCCCAGCTCGCCCTCTTCGACCAGAACGACCCGTCGATCGAATTCCTGCCCCGCGACACCGCCAGCTCCCCCTCCGGCGCCGCCCAGGCCGCGCAGTCGGCGCTGGGCGAGGGCGCGCGGGCGCTCGCCGGCCCGTTGACCCTGACCGAAACCGCTGCCGTGGCCGGACAGGCCCGCTCCGCCGGCGCCCCGGTAATGGCCTTCACCAGCGATGCCGCCCAGGCCGGCAACGGCGTCTGGGTGCTCGGCACCACCCCGGCCGAGCAGGCCGAGCGCGTCGCCACCGCCGCCGCCGAGGCCGGGGCCCGCCGCTTCGGCCTCATCGCCCCCGATGACGAGTTCGGCCGCCGCCTCGCCGCCGCGCTCCGCACCCGCCTGCCCGCCCTCGGCCTTCCCGCCCCCATCGTGGTGCTGCAGGCCCGCCTCGGCGACAGCGCCGCAGCGGCCCGCGACCTCGTCGCCCAAGCCGGGCCCGAGGGGGTCGACGCCGTCCTGCTTGGCCTCGGCGGCGAGCGCGCCCGTGCCGCCGCCCAGACCTTGTCGACCGCGCTGCCGGCGAAGCCCCGCCTCCTCGGCACCGTGCTCTGGGCGCAGGACCCGATCGTCGCCCAGGAGCCCGCGCTCGCCGAGGCCTGGTTCCCCGGCCCCGACCCGGCGACCCGCGCCGGCTTCGACCAGCGCTACCAGCAGGCCTTCGGCGACCGCCCGCCCCGCCTCGCCGGCGTCGCCTATGACGCCGCCGCGCTGGCCAGCCGGGCCGCCCGCGGCGGCATGGCCCCGGTCGGCGAGCCGATGCTCGGCGCCGACGGCCCCGTCCGCCTCGGCCCGGACGGCATCGCCCAGCACGGCCTCGCCCTCTTCGCGGTCGACCCCTCGGGCGAGCCCCGCCTCGTCCAGCCCGCCCCGATCCCGGGCGCCAGCTAGACCGGGATGCCCAGCCGACCGCCACTCGGCCGGGTCCTCGCCGCGACCGGGCTGATCGGCGCCGTGCCGGTCCTCGTGCTGCTCCTGCTGCTCGCCGAGGGGGAGCTGGCCCCGGGCCCGGGCCTTCTTGGCCTCGCCGCCTGCCTCCTCGGGGCGCTGGCCGTCGCCCATCTCTGGATCGACAACCTCGCCCGGCTGGCCGAGGCGCTGCGCCACGCCGCCGCCGCCGATGGCCGCCTCGTGCCGCCCGACGGCACCCCCCTGCTGCCCGCCGTCGCCGAGATCGCCGAGGGAGTCGGCCGCCTCGCCCGGACCCTTGCCGACCAGGGCGAGCTGGTCGGCCGCCTCCGCCGCGCCGACGAGGCGATCGTGGAGCGCCTGCCCGACCCGCTCCTCGTCCTCTCGCCGGAGCGCCGCCCGCTCCGCGCCAATGCCGCCGCACGCGCCCTCTTCGGCGCCGCCGGCCAGGGACCTCCGCGCGACGGCGACGTCGCCGCCCTGCTCCGCCACCCGATGCTCGCCGCTGCCGTCGACCGCGCGCTCGCCGAGCGCTGCCCGCAGACCGCCGACATCGCCCTTCCCGTGCCGGTCACGCGGGAGCTCGCCGCCCAGGTCATCCCGATGGACCCGCCGCTGGCCGATGGCGGCCGCATCGTCATCCTCCTCTCCGACCGCTCCCGCGAGCGCGCGGTGGAGCGGATGCGCGCCGACTTCGTCGCCAATGCCAGTCACGAGCTGCGCACCCCGCTCGCCAGCCTGATCGGCTTCATCGAGACGCTGCGCGGCCCCGCCGAGGACGACGCCGCCGCCCGCCGCCGCTTCCTCGGCATCATGGCCGAGCAGTCGGAGCGCATGCGCCGGCTGATCGACGACCTGCTCGGCCTCTCCCGCATCGAGCTGACCGAGCACCAGCCGCCGACCGGCCAGGCCGACCTCGCCGCCATCGCCCGCGCCGAGGCCGATGCGCTGGAGCCGCTCTTCCGCGCCCGTCAGGCCAGCCTCGCGGCCGAGCTCCAGCCCGGCGCCCTCGCTGCCCCGGCCGATGCCGAGCAGCTCGCGCAGGTGCTGCGCAACCTGCTGGAGAACGCCATCCGCCACGGCCGCGAGGGCGGCGCCGTGCGCCTCGCCGTCGCCCGCTGCACCGGCGGGCCGCGCCTGCCCACCCGCCCCGGCGTGCTCGTCTCCGTGCAGGACGACGGCCCCGGCATCCCGCCCGAGCACATCCCCCGCCTCACCGAGCGATTCTACCGCGTCGACCGCGGCCGCTCGCGCAGCGCCGGCGGCACCGGGCTCGGCCTCGCCATCGTCAAGCACATCGTCAACCGGCATCGCGGCCAGCTGCTGATCGAGAGCGAGCCGGGCAATGGCGCATGCTTCCGGGTCTGGCTGCCGGCCGGCCCCGCCGCCTGACCGGCCCGAGGCGTTGAAACCGTACCGACACGACGGGAGGCGGCCACTAGAGCGGTTTCCCATCAGTCTGCATCATAGCCTGCGTTGGCGAAGTAGTTGGCGCACTCGGTTGGCGTGAAGGTTTCGATGATGCGGCCGATGGCAGTCCACAGGCCGTCGAGGCTGCGTTCGGCCGCTGCGCG
>JAESFM010000084.1_pt1 | contig 44379 bp, 37 predicted proteins | sample 9266171 | NCBI WGS metagenome assembly JAESFM01 (sample SAMN14505069, study PRJNA617099) | algae metagenome | isolation source: Hassallia sp. WJT32-NPBG1 and co-occurring heterotrophs from well developed... | place: USA: Mojave Desert, Joshua Tree National Park, California | collected 2006-06-22 | reverse complement strand
TTTTACTTATGAGGTACAGCCCAGCAAGTTCTTAAAGAAGTGTATTCAATGATACTGTTTTTAGAATTAAAATAAGCTGAAGCCAGCCACTACCCCAGAGCGATCGCCGAACTTTTCGGTCTACTGATTGTCGTTATGGATAAGCAAAAACTTCCGGCCTGCAACTTCAATAGGTGCCGCAATTGAAGTTGTAGGAGCATGCATTAGTTTTTTTGCCACCCTATTCACCTGACTTATCTCCCGTCGAGTTGGGAAGAGTCAAAGCTTAAGGAATTTTTGCGTTCTCAATCTGCCCGTAGATAGAAAGAATTGCATAAGGCGATCGCTCAAATTGTTAATAATATCTCTCCAGGTGATGCATTCGGTTGGTTTGCTCACTGTGGTCTATTTACCTGAAAAATGCTGTAATGCCAACTTGCAAGAATTTTCAGCACGTGTAAGCTACATTTGCGATTTAGAAACTTTTGGTATTTCAACAGAAGATGCATACAAGCAAATTAGCGAACTTTGGCAATTAGAACGTAGCTATGTAGAATTGGGGTTTAATTCAGAGCACTGGGATGGTTGCAGTATCAATTAATGCCTATCTTTATCATCTAAACTCGTGCTCTAGAAAAGGTGTCAAATAACAAATTATTTGCATCATTAACGCTCGCGCGTGCCGCTCGCTTGATGCAAGAAAGCGTTCGTTAGGCTATATGAAGGATTAGCCGATTATACGCACACAGCACGCATCTTTTTTGGCTGCGGTTGTTCCAAGGAATCCAAAGTGCTACAACGCCCGCTGGGATGGAAGTTACATCAGTTTAAAAGTTTAACGGCACAATGCACAGCGGTAACATGACAATAAATTGTTATCCGACACCTGGAATCCATAAAGAGCCTGTCGAAAATGCAAATCAACTCAAGTCTGCAAAAACGGTCATCGCCACAATAGACAGGCTAACCAATGCAAAAACTGGCGATGGTCTGCTACAAAGTTTTAGACTATGGTAGAGAAATCATAATTCGAGTTGTTGTAGCCTGGATTTGACATGGCGGATGTTACAAGGTCAGGACTGTTGATTAAATTTTTGACATCAGTGCCGATCGCTTGGCTGGGTGTAGTACTACCTAGCGATATCAGTTCGCCACCAGCAGAGAAATTCCAGCCTTCATTACCAATAAGTGTACTGCCATCACCACTGGCTTCAATCCGGTTTCCAAGGAGATTGCTGTTACTTACATCGGCAGTGTTGCCACTACCAAGGATGTCGTTGTTACTACCAGCCTGTGTATTGCCATTACCAAGGATGTCGTTGCCATCACCTAAGTTCCAGTTACCGTTACCGTTGGTTGTGTTATCGCTACCAAAGCCCCAGTTGCCATTACCTTCGGTTTCGCCGCCAGCACCGTAGTTCCAGTTACCGTTACCGTTGGTTGTGTTGCCACTACCAAAATTCCAGTTACCATTACCGTCGGTTGTGTTATTGCTACCGTAGTTCCAGTTACCGTTACCTTGACCACTGTTGCCGGTGGCATTTGCACCATCTAAGCTTTGAAGATCAGATATCCAGTTGTCGCTGTTATAAGGTACAGGTAGACCGTTGCCAGTTTCAGGTAGGTTGCTACCACTCTCGGAAGAGGGGGGAGTGCTGCCAAATGGTAAGTTACCGGGGAGGTTGCCTCCACCAAAGGCATTGCTACCACCAGAGGCACTATCACCGCCAGCTCCGCTACCCCCACCTAAGGTGCTGCCAAAGCCGCTAGTAGTATCGGCATCAGCAGACTGAGAGGTGATGCCGCCGCTACCACCAGCAAAGGGGTTGCTACCACCAGAGGCACTATCACCGCCAGCTCCGCTACCGCCAGCAAAGGGATTGCTACCACCAGAGGCACTATCACCGCCAGCTCCGCTACCACCAGCAAAGGGATTGCTACCACCTAATGAGCTGGTGTCACCGCCAAGGACTCCGACCAATTGATTGAACGGGTTATTAGTATCCGTTAAAGCCCGCTCGTCGAGTGGTCGCTCGTAATTGTAGACGTACTTTCCATCTTCACTGACTGTGGATGAGTTGCCACCACCGATGAAGGAAGCGAAGCCGCCAGCACCGCCAGCACCGAAGCCACCACTAGCGCCACCAGCACCACCAGCACTGCCAGGGTCACCAGTACCGCCAGCACCGAAGCCACCACTAGCGCCACCAGCGTCACCAGTACCACCAGCACCGAAGCCACCACTAGCGCCACCAGTACCACCAGCACCGCCAGCACCGAAGCCACCACTAGCGCCACCAGTACCGCCAGCACCGCCAGCACCGAAGCCACCACTAGCGCCACTATCTAAAGTGCTGCCATCGCCGGACTGCCATTTGCCATCAGTGAAGGAAAAATTGCCATTACCAGTGAAATCGTTGCTATTCTCAGAAGTTGCCATCAGAATTAAACTCCTATTGCTCAAAGTGAAATTCCCCCAGAAAGAGGAAGATCAACGACATGAATGAAAGGCTTTTTTGACTTTCATCTTCAATAAGGAAATACTATTTTCTAAGTACATAACTATTTTTAATAGCCACTTAGAATTTGCTTATAATTCAGTTAAAATAGTTTGATTTAATAAAGCCTTAATTCACGAAAAATCAAACTAAAAAACAGCGACAACATCATTCACCTAAACTATACAAGATAATATTTTTGTTTGAAATGAACAAAGTTTAGATTTGATTGTTAATTCTTTTGATTTGATTCAAAGGGGTACGCCGGGAATATGTGCAAGGGGCTTCCAAAGAATAAATTATCTACAACGCAGATTTGCTTATCCGGCATCTACCTACTGGCATAGAATCAAACACTTATTCTATATATAATAGACCTCAAGACTCATTCTATAAATGCATGTTCTTGTTATCCCTTTCTGCTTTCCCCTGACTTCTGCAAGAAGTCTAATATAGGACTCATATTTGATTTTTTAAATATACGTAGGGGAAGCAAAAAGCGGTTTCCTGTACCGTCCCGCTTTATTGCTGTTGCGTTACGACGTTCCGTCAACACACCCTACAAGTACTTAGATTTTTTCACTGTTCAAATCGGATTACTATATAGCTGATGGCAAAATCTGCTTCAATTACCTGACAATCGCCGTGACTAAAAATTTATACTATTTGCCTGAAAAGGTACATGATACGTTTCAAATATTGTCACAGTATCAGTCCTGATGTACTGCAAGTCTTTGCTAGCTATAGTTAACAGTTAAGGCTCACAGTTAAAAGGAGGCAAGATGGAACAACAATCAATCAACCCATCGCTAGCACTCGAAGAAATTCCCCCTGGCTATCTGAACATCATGGGTTATATTGATCAGTCAGAAGTTAATGGTCCCGGTTGTCGTGCTGTAGTGTGGGTACAAGGTTGTTTGCGAGAATGTCCAGGCTGCTTTAATCCTGAATCTTGGTCATTTGAGATTAATCAATTAATTTCTATTGAAAACCTCGCTCAGAAAATCCTTAGTAACCCTCGCAACACAGGTGTAACATTTTCTGGAGGAGAACCTTTTTGGCAAGCACCCGCGCTGGCAAGTTTGGCTCGTCAGCTAAAAGCCGCAGGATTAAATGTGATGTCTTTTACTGGCTTCACTCTAGAAAAACTACAGTCAGAATCTGCACCGACGGGGGCACAAGAATTGTTAACACAGCTTGATATTCTGATTGATGGGGCTTTTGTCGAGTCAAAAGCAATTAATTCTCCTAACTCCCCAGTGTCTTCTACTAACCAGCGGGTGCATGTGTTTAATCCAGCTTTGCAAAACCAAATTAACTGGGCAAGCGACCAGATAGAAATTCATGTTCTCAAAGATGGTAGTCGCATCATTACTGGCTATCGCGGTAGTTGGGTAGACCAATCGTGAACACGAATGAGCGCATGTGTCATATTAAAAATGTAAAATAGGCTCGTAGTAAGCGCTGAAGCGTTTATTTTAAGCACTAAAGTGCTTACTACGAGTTCCAAGCTCGAAGTTTCAAGTTCTGAGCACGAAGTTAGGACTTACGCATTGACAGAAAACTGATGAGGATAAAAGGCGATCGCACTATGATCGCCTTTGTTTTTGGCGCGTCTAATCGCACCCAGCGGAAATATAGCAGTACCGCAAGCTGGGTCAGAGGAGCAATTTCTTAGAGGAAAGACAATCTGGTTGTGCTGAGTGCAATGCCTCCAGTGACAGCAATGTTCACACTCCCCCAAGTAGCACATCAACGTATACTTATACTTAATGGTGGTCTTTGTCAGTTTATTAGTAAATACATTTTGACTTGGAGAAGTGAGCAAATGAGTAATTCTGATGAGATTACTGCAAAACTTAAAGACGCTTCTAGTGGCTTGGTCATGCCAAGTGAGTCAGATTACCCTTTTGAACCTTTCCTATGGTCAGGCGCTAAAGAATCTTTAACTGCTGAGAAAATTTTAGAATTAACCAATCATCCACAGAACTCGCCAGTAGAAACGGTTGACCTGCCTTATCTTTTTAGAAATCTTGCACAAGAGCAAGAATGGCATGACGAACAACAAAAAGAAAACGTAGGCAAGTATCGTAAGCTGCTAGAGGTGCTTGAAAGCAACCTCAGTGATATTCAAGTTTTTCGTGTGGGTGAAATAAATATTGATGTCTACGTAGTTGGTAAAATTGAATCCGGCGATTTAGCAGGACTTGCAACTAAAGTCGTGGAAACCTAAATACCCTGAAGCTTTTAGCCTGTCTAATATTAGACAGGCTAAATAGTTTTAATTATTGCATTAAGTTAGTCGTTTTACTAATCAAAAACAGCGTCAACTCTGGACTCGATTGTCGATTGAACAGTAGAAGAAACATTGGACAGGAGGTTATAACCTGTTGCACTTTCAATTGAATCAACACTAACTCTGTACGAGCGCCAGTCATTGCCCCGGATTCCCTGGTTATTAGGCATATTAACAGCAATAACGCGTGTATTCGTAGTAACACTACTTGCACTACCGGGATTATCGAGAACCACAACTACCTTCCAAGTTCTTGTTGGTACAGTAACTCTACCACCTGAAATTGTGTTCGCATATCCACTCGACCCAGTGCCACCCGTGCCGTATCCACCTGAAATGATATATAGCTCTTTCCCCTGGCTCACTAAGTTTCTGCTGTAGTTTTCCAGGACTGCCCACGGTCCTTGATTGTTATCAGGAGCTTGTGGAACTATGTTTGTCATCAAGAATGTTGCCGAATTGTTCGTAACGGTGTTTGTTCTGTCTGCTGAGGGTGCCATATGCCCCCGGTCAAAGCCACTACCAGTGTAGTCAGAGGAAGTAATTCGATTACAGCCTGAAGGTAGCGTGGTATCCGCACGGAAATCATCTTGTCGCGGTGCACTGCCAAGCCAAGATGAATTCAACTGCCAGCTAACCCAGTTCGGGATTCCCCGACTACAGTTATGTGATGTTGCGTATTGTGTTTTACTTAATAAATAGTTGAGGCTGGAAGTTCCAGCACCGCTAGGATTGCCCATCCTTAAATGCACACTTGAGGTTTGAGCTGGTGCAATCTTAGGCAACAGACCAAACACAATAGCAACCAGGCTTGCAGATGCAAAAGAAATCAGTAAAGTCGAAAACTTCGCTTTCTTCATGAGTATTTAGTTTTGAAGTTATACTTGTCTTTTCAAGTTTTTCTCACAATGAATATTAATGTTTTCAATTTAACGTTGAGTTAAGTAAATAATAAATATTAGAAGTATGTGGATACTCGGATATGCAAATATATAAATATATAAATATGTAAAGATTCGGTCTCTAGCCATGATAATTACCATCCTTGGGTTCAAGGATGGGGTGGGGAAGCCGACTACAGCAGTTCATTTAGCTGCCTATCTCCAGGAAGTTTCGAGTTCCCAGCACAAAGTTTCGAGTTCCAAGCTCAAAGCAATCGAACTTAAACAGGAATGAGCGCAAAATTATGGAAAAAGAAACCGCAGAGGACACAGAGAGGACAGATAAATAAGTAGGCAGGCACAAATAAACCTAACTACGTAACAAAATGTAAAACGTTTGGAATTCTTGTGATTGCTTGTCTGCGACACGCTCCTTACCCTACGGGAACGCCAAGGGCGAACGCAATGACATAGCTAGAAATTTTCCCACCTACCTACTTAGGAGTTTGGGAGAGTTTTTGCGTAAGTACTATGAGAATTCTGACGTTGTATATTAGCGGGATGATTTAGCAACTAACGCTCATCTCTCCCCCTGCTCCCCCTGCTTTCCCTTTCCCTGTTTCTCATGTTTCTTGTGTTTGCTCCTGAATAACAACACTCCAGTCGTCGTTTTTCACAGCAGCTTCAAGTTGAGTCCGTCGTTCGGCATCGCTCACATCCACATTCTCTAACTCTTTGGTCAAAGTGCTGTCAGCCATTGCTTTACGTAATTTCAGCTTTTTCTCTTCATAGGCATTGCGTTCTGCTTCTGACATCATTACTTTGGCAACTTCCCCGACTGTACTAGCCCACATGCCACTTTCGGAAGCATTACCAGGTGGAACGCTGTCTAGTTCTTTGATCCAAGCATCCCGCATATCTTCCATTTCTTGCCGCTTGGGGAACTTGAAGTTCTGCACACGCACAAAAGCACACTTTTGGCTACCATTTTGGGTGACATGACCGTTTAAAGAAAGCAAGACATTGCGGGAATAGCCGATATACTCAGTGTTGCGTTCTGTGTCTAAAACCGCGTATACACCTGCGATTTTGGCATTTTGGGAAAGCGCACACCAAGCCTCAAGAGGTATGATATCAGCGTCGTTGTTTACTTCAGGTGTAAAAGTAACTTCCGTGGGAGCGTGTTCGTCGTCGTCAGAGTACAAAAAGTCATGCAACCCACGGTGACTTTCTGGTACACTTTGATGCTCAATGGGCAAGTTGTTATCGGTTTCCATTGGGGCTATTCTCCGTTAAATTAGTTAGCGATCGCAAAGCTTGTAAATGCCTAACAATCACAATTGCATCTAACTAGACCCCAAAGCAAGCGATGACTACTTGATAAAAGTCCACTCCAATGTCTTAATTGGTGCAATCTTAAGCGCTTCTGTCAGTTCCTCATTACTTTCAAATTGCATTTGATCTAAATAGCAGGCTTCTACTCTGACAGTAAACTCTTGCTCCTCAAAAGCCCAAGGTTGTACAGTGACACTGCCATCGCTGCGTTGCATAACATCGTAGCGTGTATTATGTAGACGAGAACTAATTTCTAAAGCACGTTCGCCAGCAGGTAATTCATGATTGCAGAGAATGAGTGATAAGCGATCGCACCATTCAAAAAAAGCATAAGCTTCAGCGGCTTCATCTTTGGTAATATTTAATTCTTTGCGCCATTGCTTTTGATTTTCTAATTGCTCATCAAGAAAACTATCCAATTCTGGTGATTCACCGCGCTTTCCTTCTGTGAGAAAGCTCATGTGCATAGAAATGAGCATTGCTACCCATCGTCCCCGATAACGGGCATTTTGCGTATGCGATCGCAGCGTTTCGGGATTGGTTTTCTTGTTGGTGGGTAAAGTAAAATCTAGTGGTCCACCAGCTTCAGTGAGGTGATTACCTTCCCACTCTCGTTCCAAATCATCATGATGGGAAATTGCGGCGATCGTTTCCAACCAACGTATCGGACGGTCTTTTGCATTCCAGTGTCCTGCCAATTGAGCAGCGAGCAAAGCATGTGCGCGATGGTAAATAACTTCCCATCCCTTCTGATGTTGATTAGCGATCATAAATCATCCTCGTTTATCTAGAAATTTGTGTAGAATATCGTCGCAGTAACAGTCAACTAAAGTATGAAGGATGTTCGTATTAGCATTGCCAAGCAAAGGATGAAATAACACACCATGAAGGGATGATGCCAGAGAATCGCTTGTTGCGCGATCGCGTCGCTGCCCACGAAAGTCGTTGTCTTGCATCTTTTTTATCGTTCATCCTTTATCCTTGATACTTTTTTAGTCAAAATTCCTCTTAAAGATTGACAATAAGGGATTGAAATTAATTAGCTTTCCTTATCTTGCCCTCATGCACGGCAGAAAATCCATCCCCCAAAAGCACGAAAAAAACGCCTCTATGAATAGATTGACAGCCAAAAATTTAATTATCCAACAGCGATTAACTCCCTACCTGTTTTTGCTACCTGCCCTAATTATCTTGGGCTTAACCGTTTTTTATCCTGCACTACAAGCGTTTTACCTCAGCTTTACCCGCTACGAATACGACATTACACAGATGCCGCAATGGGTAGGTTTTGCCAACTTTCAACGCTTATCTAAAGACCCAGTTTTTTGGCAAACTTTAATCAACACAGTGATTTATCTTCTCGGTGTAGTGCCTATTTTAGTCATTGCCCCCTTAGTTTTGGCAATTTTGGTGAATCAGAAGCTACGCGGAATGAATTGGTTTAGAGCTGCTTTCTACACACCAGTAGTAATTTCAATGGTAGTTGCAGGTATCGCCTTCAAATGGTTGTATGCCGAAAACGGCTTACTCAACCAATTACTAAAAAGTGTTTTTACCGAAGGAATTCCCTGGTTAACTAGCCCAAAATTTGCCCTTTTTAGTGTTATGGCAGTCACCGTATGGAAGGGATTAGGCTATTACATGGTGATTTATTTAGCTGGGTTACAATCAATTGGGGCTGATGTCTACGAAGCCGCAGCAATTGATGGTTCAGATGGCATCAGCAAACATTGGGATATTACCGTCCCCTTGATGAAACCGTATTTAGCATTAGTAGCGGTGATTTCAGCGATTTCTGCTACCAAAGTGTTTGAAGAAGTCTACATCATGACCCAAGGTGGACCGCGTAATAGTTCAAAAACGATTGTTTATTATCTTTATGAACAAGCATTTAATAACTTAGAAATTAGTTATGCTTGCACAATTGGACTAGTATTATTTTTGATAATTTTAAGCTTATCGATTGTGCGGTTATTACTTAATGGTGTGAATTTATAGAAAAACTCAACAGATACATCAAACCTACAACACAAATCGTTTTGGAAACAGCAACAGAAAACATGAAAACGCAATAAGTGACGGTAAGTATTGATGAAAACGGTCAGTCTAATTGGAGAACCAATGAAAGCAATTAAAGTGATGGCAACCATTGATGAGCAGGGACAACTTACTTTAGATCGCCCCTTAATAATGGATAAGAACAGTGGCGTTGAAGTAATTGTCCTCATCCCAGAAGAAACAGAAATCGATGGAGATGATAAATCTAAAGAAGCGATTGTAGAAGATTTTCGTCAAGCTTGGCATGAAGCGATGACTGGACAAACGATTCCTGTTGCTCAACTTTGGGAAGGAATTGAGGATGTCTGAGCAACCATTTATTAAAATCACTTAATTTTCTCTGTGTCTCTGCCTCTCTGCGTGAATAAATCATCCCGTAAATAGTAATGCAAATAGAGAACCCTTTAATAATTAATGCCACCGAACCAGAAAAACTCAAACCAATCCTTCCCAAACCCCTAATTCTTTCCACCCCAGTCACAGGTTGGAATGGTTTTTATTTCGCCTATCATCGGCAGTTAAATCATATAATTCCGGAAACTTGTCCTTCCCAACATATTAGTGCCATTTGCATTGAAGGTTTTCAGGCAAGAATGAAAATCAACAAACAATGGCAACACAAATCTTATAGCCCAAGTGACGTAGCAATTTTTTCAGCTAACCAAATTTCTCCAGCAGTAGAGTTTGAGGAAGAATTAGGATTTATTATCCTTTGTCTTGAGTCAGAATTTGTGCATCGCGCTGCTTATGAATCAGTTGATGCTGATAATGTTGAAATTATCCAGCAATTGCAAAGCCATGATCCATTAATTCAACAAATTGGACTTGCATTAAAAAGAGAATTAGAAATCAGTATAGTTGATAGTCGTCTTTATGCAGAGTCAGCAGCAAATATGCTAGCCGTGCATTTGTTGAAACGCTATTCAGCGCGAAAAGTGAACGTTAGAGAATATACAGGTGGATTGCCAAAGCACAAATTAAAAGAAGCGATCGCCTACATAAACGAAAATTTAGATACAAACTTATCGCTTGCAGAAATTAGTGCGATCGCCCAGATGAGTCCACATTATTTTGCCAGCTTATTCAAGCAATCAATAGGAATCGCACCACACCAATATGTCACAAAATGCCGAGTTGAGAAAGCAAAACATTTACTTGCAAAACGAGAATTATCAGTTTTACAAGTTTCTCACCTAGTAGGATTTCAAAGTCAAAGCCATTTTGCTAAAGTTTTCCGCAAATACGTAGGCATTACTCCTCAAGCATTTAAAACAAATTTCCAATAAACCATACTATTCTCTATATTTCAAATAGCTATATAGCAATTCTAAATCATTCATAAAACTGCCTCTTTCCTTTTCTGTGTCCTTTGCGTCTCAATACAGTTCGGATAAGCCTTTTTTCTCTCCCCCTGCTTGCCTCAACAGATAACTTTCGCGATTCACCAAGCGTATTGCTTTGCGTCTGGTGCGGTTCGTTTTTTAAAAACGGAAGATTGCGCTAATTATCGGAAGATTGCGCGAGACAGCTTTGAAGTGTCGATACTAAACTCAGTGTAATTAACTGAGTTAACCGGAGACATTTATATTTATGCTGCAAGGGGCACCGTGGCTATTAGCACATCGCGCTATGCTTAAGCCAGATAAACTTATGAAAGTATCACTTTCTGGCAACGACTACGTTCTTTGGCAAGACAGTAAAGGTAAAATTAGTTGCTTGCCAAATGCCTGCCCTCACATGGGTGCTATGCTCTCGGAAGGTTGGTGTGTAACCAAGCCAGATAATAGTAGTACAGTGGCTTGTCCGTTTCATGCATTGGAATTTGATAGCGCTGGCTGTACAGTTTTACCAGGTTCCGACAAGCCAACAAAATCTTTAATCAAACCATTAGAGTTAATCATTCAAGGCGATTTTATTTGGTCTTACGGTGGATGCGAGCCGAAAATCCCCATCCCAACAGTGATGAATGAAATTGCAGCAGAGTATAAATTTATTGGTTTTACAGGCGATCGCAGCATTAAAACCGATCTTCTTACATTGCTGCTAAACATGCACGACTATAACCACCAAAATGGCACTCATCATCAGTTATTTGAGATTGAAGAAGTTCAACTTAAACAGTTTATCGACAACGGATTTCACTCTCATGCTTATATAGATCAGCCGAGAACCAAACCCAAATTTCGCGACATTCTGAAAAACCCGGCTCTTTTATTAATGCCAAAAGTTCTTCAGGCTCATTTAGAGAACTTCTTTCCGCACATGGGAATAATGCATGGTGAAAGTCCGCTTTTAAGCCTCAAAGAGTGCCATTTCTACATTCCAGAATCAGGAAGTCACTCTCGCGTTTACGTTTTGATGTTCATGAAAGCGCACATTCCCATTGCCCATTTGCTCAAAGGAAATCTTCTGCGGCTGATTGAAATTGTTATTGAGCAAGACGCTGACATTTTAGGCAAACTTTATGCGAATACGCCTCAGCACATTAAACTCAATAATGAAGTTGGCATGGATTGGGTGCGGCGAAATTATAAGAATTTCCCCACGGTTGTGGAACCAAATCTTTCTCGTTAAATCAATACCCAATTAAAACCGCTTTTCATATTCCAACACAGCATTAATGCCACATGAGTAAGTAGCAAAATTATCTTCATTGCTACCACTTGCGGCAGAACAATTAGAGTTAGTGAATAAAGGTGCAGAACCACGCAGGCGCAAGTTATCGTTTATTCGATAGTTAACACCTAATTGTAAGGGGTCTTCGGCTGTCAAAATCTTGACGCCAGAAACAGAAATCCTCGGAGTAATATCAACCCCAGCCTCCGCTCCCAATTCCAGACTCGAAGAATTACTGGCTGCTGAGATGGTTGGGAATAAACGGAATTCGCTTAAGCCAAATAGATTGCCAATCTGGTTAAAAGTTCCCTGAAGGTTAAGAGCTGAACCTGCTAGATTTGCAAGTGCCAGCGTACTGTCGCCACTTCCCAATGTGTTAACAAAGCTACCACCAAGCAAAGCCACAATTTCTGTTTCGCTGCGTGCGGGACTACTTGTCAATTCTAGGTTTTGGTCAAGTTGGCTAGCCAAACCTTCTACACGCGCTTCAACTTGAATAGTTCTGATCGGTTCAAAGTTAGGAATAATTCCATCGCTATCGTTGATTTCCGATGATACTGATGTGGTGGGAACCCGGTTCGGAACCGTATCTAGTACCTTGGCAGATAGCCTGACATTCAATTCCGGATCGAGTCCTCTCTCTGGGGTAAAAATTGCAGTTTGTTCGTAGCCACGGGCAAGATTGAACTGCGTAGTATACAAATTGACTCCACCACTACGTAAGGTAATAGTTCCATCAGGTAACAAATTACCCAAAGCGCCGTTAATGGTGAGGGTGCCAGTAGCCCCAAAACTGATAAGAGGTGGACGGGTAACATTTACGTTTTTGGCTAGCTCAATCTCTAGATTATTAAACCTGGTCGTTGTCGTAGCCGCGTTGTTAGGATTGTCTTTGTTCTGTTTGAGGGCTTTGGTTTGCGGTGGAACGCCTACATTATTAGTTCCGGGGTTACTGGCGTTATTAGATTCTGCTAACAACACTTGACCATTTGTCAATTGGACTTTACCGCCAATTATTGGGCTAAGGGCAGCACCAGTAATGTTTACATCACCACTGACACCACCTTGATACAACCCTTTGAGATTTAACGCCAACTGGTCAAGAGTAACCCTTAAAGGATTGTTTATTTGTACTTGGCGATTATTGGAAATGGGAATCTCTCCCGCCGCTGCTACCTTACCCTGGCTATAATTACCCTGGAGATTTTCTACTAAGATACTGTTAAAGTTAAACAGCACTCTGCCGTTGACATCTGTCAGTTGTCCAGGTATTGCTTGAGCCGAAAAAACGCCATTGTTGATACTAGCAATTCCATTAACAACTGGATCTTGTCTTGTACCGCGCACCGTCAAATCTATTTCTCCCTGACCATTTTCCAACGCAACTTGGTTTGTAAACAGATTTAATAACGCCAATCCTTCATTTCTCACCTTTACATCTAGCTGAATTTCATTGCTATCTGGTGCTGCTGACGCAAAAGGAAACTGGTAGGGAATGCTACCGCTGATGTTGACAGGTTCTGGACCAGAAACATTGACTTGACTGCCAAAGTTTAAGCGTCCGTTAGCATAGGCGAAACTCGCCGTAGCTGATTCTACTGCATTTTGATTAAGAGTTCCTTCGGTGACTTGCAATTCACCTCTAGCTTGCGGGTTTTTAATACTGCCTGCTAAAGCTGCTGTCGCGTCCAGATTACCTGTAAAACCAACTGGCAGTTTGACAAAATTATTCAGTATCCCCAACGGAAAATTACTGACTTGTAATTGACCCGATTGTTGTTCACTGCCGATCGCACCTGTAAAAGCAATAAGTCTGTTTTGAGACTCCAGTCGTAAAGGTAACAATCTCAGAACGCCATTTTCAAAGCTGCCTTCAGCAATTACTTTTTCGGCACTATAACAAAGATCTGTTTCTAAACATTGATTTTGTTCGTCTTTTGCACCCCAAACAAAGTTTTGACCGTTTAAATCAAAGTTCACAGCCAACCCTTTTGCCGTACCTGTTTCCAGGGCTACTTCACCGTTGAAAGTTCCGGTTAAATCTGCCAATGCTGGCAAAGGAGAAGCATCCTGCTCCTCTTGTTGTTGTTGTGCTAAGAGTGCATCAATTTCATAAAAGCGCTGGAGTTGCGTAAATAAAGGCTGATTGGGTAACCCTTGTGGAGCGGTGATTAAATCCCCAGCTTTGCCATAAGTTGGTGCTTCGGCACCGCGTTGGAAATCTTGGATTTCAAATAACTGTGCTACAAGCAAAACATCTTGGATATTACCCTGATTGATGTTAACTTTGGCTTGCAGTTGCGGAGTATTGCCAGTTTGGTTAAAAGTGCCGCTGAAGGCGTAACGACTGTTGCCTTTGACAAATTCGCTATCTGTGAGTGTTCCTCTTCCATTGTTGTAACTGAACTGAGCAGCAAAGCGATCGCCTTCTATTCTGCCAACTTTTGGTTTATCTATGTTAATGTTACCCGTTGCCGCAAATGTTCGCTGATTAACCTCTAAATCTCCTGATATCAATCCAGCGATCGCACCTACACCCAAGCGAATATTCGGAGGTGGATTTAATTTCAATACCTGCAAGGGGAAATCTCTGACTTGCACCGCCAAATTATCTCCTTGACTGCGACCAATTGCCAATGCTTGCTGCCACTGCACTACAAAGGATTCGGGACGATTATTTTCATTTAGGTTCAAAGCAATGCGATCGCGTGTCCCTGCCAGATTTAAATTTAAACCACGCCCTTGCACTGATTCAACTTTGCCGCTCAACACCGGCTCAAAAGCTAAATTATTTACCACCAAGTCGCGTAAATTGAGTTGCCCTTGTACATTTGGTAAAGGCAACTTCCCAGTAATTTGTCCGCTAAAATCAGCTTTACCTGCCAAAGCTACTGCATTCGGCAGATTCAGAGGCAGTTGTTGCAGATTGTAATTTTGTGCTTGTACATTCAGATTTAAATTAGTAATTTGCGGGGTACTTGCTTGAGTGTTGACAAATATATCACCACTAGCTTTTAAATCTGGAGCCGTAGCTTGAACAATCGTCAGCTTTTGACCATTCCAGGCGATCGCTGCATTCAACGGTTGCTGAAGTCCAGGAATACCTTCAGATAACTGTACATCACCACTAGCACGCACATCTGATAATTTAGGTGATGCCACCGTACCCGCCACTTGCAATTCACCGCCCAAATCACCGCGCAACTGCTTATTAAAGCGGTTTAATTCTACACCCGAAGCCGCCACTAAAGCTTGATAGCGACCATTGGCAAGTTGAATATCTGAAGCTGTAACTGTCCCACCGGCAACATTTACCTGCGCTTCACCGCTAGCTTGAATATTTTGCCGTTGGGATGCTTCCAAACTTCCCGCGACATTAAATTGACCGTTTAAATCACCCTGAAACTGCGGTGGTACATTTGCCAAACGCTGTAAAGGTACGTTATTTGCTTCAACTTGAGCCTGATAGCGATTATTCGCCAATTCAATATCTGAAGCTGTAACTGTACCCTTACCAAAATTCACTCTCGCTTGACCGGTGGCTTGAATATTTTGCCGTTGGGATGCTTCCAAACTTCCCGCTACGTTAAATTGACCGTTTAAATCACCTTGAAACTGCTGTGGTACATTTGGCAAACGCTGCAACGGCACATTATTTGCTTGCACTTGCGCTTGATAGCGACCATTCGCCAACTGAATATTTGAAGCTGTAACTGTACCCTTTCCAAAATTCACCCTTGCCCGACCACTGGCTTGAATACTTTCTGGTTGAAAGGAAGTAGCGCTTCCCGCTACATTAAATTGACCGTTTAAATCACCTTGAAACTGCTGTGGTACATTTGGCAAACGCTGTAACGGCACATTATTTGCTTGCACTTGTGCCTGATATACCCCATTAGCAAGTTGAATATTGGAAGCTGTAACTGTGCCATTTCCCACATTCACCCGTGCTTGACCAGTTGCTTGGATAGTTTCCGGTGTTATTGATTCAGCGCTTCCCGCCACTTGAAACTGACCATTTAATCTACCGTTAAAATCCTTAGCCGCTGGTGCTAATTCTTGCACTGCTACATTATTTGCCCGCACTTGTGCTTGATACACCCCATCAGCAAGTTGGATATTTGTAGCTGTGACGGTACCACCACCAACGCCCAGACGTGCTTCGCCTGTAGCTTGGAGAGTTTTCAGGCTAAAATTTTCTCTGCTGCCTGCAATTTGGAACTTACCCGCCAAAGGTGCTTGTAAAATAGGCGGAGCCTTTTTCAGCACTCGTCCTAGTCGCACACCTTCTGCGATTAATTGGGCAGAAACGTTTTGGTCTTGAAGGTTGATGTTAGAAATTGCAACAGTACCACCACCAATTTGAACTCGTCCGTTTTCCGAGTTTATATTAGCAACTTGAAATGGGGCGGAAGTGCCGGATAATGTGAAACGACCGTTTAATTCTGCTCCAGCCAAAGAGACATTTTGCAGTTGTTGTTTGTCTACAAATGGTTCTAACTGTATGCTTCTAGTTTGGGCTACGGCTTGCCAACGCTGATTGGCAAAACTGCCGTTTGCTCGTACTGTACCACCAGCGACGCTGGCAACCACATTGCGGAAAGAAACGCTTCTATCTGGAGCGATCGCCACTTCACCACTTGTAGGGTATGTAGCGCCGGGAGCTTGGAAGTTTACCACAGTTTGGACATTGCTACCACCGCCAGTTAATTGAGCATTGCCAGAGACAGTGCCGACTTGCACATTAGATGTATTTACCTCGTAAACTTTCGCAAGTGCATCCCCAGGCAGATTTTTTCCCCGAAAATTCACATTGATTTGGGGAACTTTACCAAGAGCGATCGTGCCACCACCAGTAACATCACCGCCTAATTTTACTTTCCCTTGAATATCTTTGAGGGTAATTAGGGAAGCAGCAGTAGAAAAATCAAACTTACTGCGGAGGCTCTCAAAATCAACTTTGTCAACTTGGGCAGGTTTGGTGCTGACAACTGTACCTGAAAGAAATGGTTTGGAGATTCCCCCGTTAATCTGCAAGTCGGTTCTTACTTCTCCACTTACAGCCAAAGGCGATTTTACCTTGAGAGTTTCTAAGGCATTGGCTACACTTACCGGCTGCGATCGCGCTGTCAGATTAAAGCCATTTTTTGTATCGATAATGCCATTAGCTACTACGGGAATTTTACCGTAGCTAGTCGCCACATTATCAACCTTGATTTGCGTACCTTGGAAATTAAGATTTCCTTGGGTATTGACAAATGGTTGTGGCACTTTGGGAATCTGAAATCGCACTTCCTGTAAACTAGCGCTTCCTTGTAGTAAAGGTTGTTTTTTCCCGTTTAATTCAACTTGTAAATTTCCATTAGTTCGCCCCGCCTCTAATATCAGTGGTAATTTGATCACACTAGTGATATCAGAAGCAAGAAAATCTTGCGCTTGAACCTTTAGCTTGGCTTGTTGTATCCCTCCTCCCTCTATACGCATATCTCCCGCAAGGGCAATTGTCCCACCAGTAGCTGGTAGCCCTTGCAGGTCAAACTTAATCAGTTTGTTGTTTTCCAGAGGTTGGGCATAACCGTTAAGCTGCGAAAACGCCACTGTTGCAGGAGTCAAAGAGGGGGGGAGGGGAGATGAGGGAGATGAGGGAGATGAGGGAGATGAGGGAGCAGAAGAAATTTCCCCTTGTCCTTGTCCCCCTTGTCCCCTTGTCCCCGTGTCCCCTTGTCTCCCTGTCTCTCGATACGGTACTAAAACCAAGTTGGCGTTATTAAACCGAATTTTGTCTAAATCAGTTTTAATTGCGCCACCTTTACCTGGTGGTGCGATGCTAGTGGTAATCCAGCGTCCTTGTTGATCCTGTTCAATGTAAAGATCAGGATTTACTAAAGTGACATCTAGCTTTAATGTACGCTTCGTAAGTAACTGTAATATATCAAAACCTACATCCACGCCACCAATTGCCGCTCGGTCAGGATCTGTAGGTGTTCCTGGAATTGTTGAAGGTCCAAAGCTTACTCCTGTAAGAGAAAATCCTTTAACTTTCCCCAGTTGGACCGGACGGTTAAGTGAAGTAGTGAGGCTTTGTTCTGCCAAGGGTGCTAACTCTTTTTGGACAAAAACCCACAATCTCCAACCACCACCGATAATTCCAAGCAATAAAAGTCCCCCTAAGGCAATGCCACCGCGACTTAGCACTAGAAACCAAAAACGTTTATTAGCACGGGCATTAAAGTTAGGATCTTGATGGGGAGAGTTAGCCATTTGTTGGTTTTACTATATTACTCGCCGGATGTAGCTGGTACACAGAAGAAAGCTAACGGACACTGTATTCGACATGCCATTACCAGGATACGCCAACTCAACGAGTGGTAAGGGATAGATTAAGAAGGCGTATGAGCAAGAATGAATGAGAAATAACGCTTAATAGCTTGATGTTTGACGATATTCGGGCTGTCAAGAAAATTTTAAGAATTTGGGAATTAGGAATTGGGCACGCTCGCATTAGGCAACGGGCATTGGGAATTGGTAATTGTTCTTTTCCCCTCCCAATTATCTGCATAGCTTCTGGTGGAAAGACAAGGGGTATAGGGCATCTATCGCGCCATAATTTAATGAATGGATTTAAGGTAAAAGGTAAAAGGACTTATGATTACACCCATGCGTGTTTTTGTATTAATTTTTAATGTGCGAACAGAAAATGAGGGAATTCACACGATTCGTGTAGGCGATCGCAATAAAATTCTGATGTTCGAGTCAGAAGACGACGCTACCCGTTATGCTCTGTTGCTAGAAGCTCAGGATTTCGCCTCACCCACAGTAGAAGTGGTAGATGCCGAGGAAATTAAAGAATTTTGTGAAAATGCCAATTATGACTGGGAAATCGTCCCGGAAAACGGCGAATTAGCCATTCCTCCAGAAATAAACGTACCAGAAACCGACTGGCAACCAGATGCCCAGAAACAAAACAATGATGAAGAATTCCAAAGTCCCAACCAAGTGCAGTCAGAACAACCAGAATTTTCTGATTCGGAAATGGACAGGATTCGTCGAAAATTGGAAGGATTGTTGTAATTAGTCATTGGTCATCGGTTATTGCCTGGATGACAAACGACAACTGACTGTTAATAGTTAAGAGATAATTAACAGATGTAATGGATGTAGACAATGCAAAATTTGCAGGAGCGCGGGCATCTCTTAACCGAGCAGGTAAATCCTAATAGTCTAAACTTAGACCAGCTCAGTTCTTTGGAATTCGTGGAACTGTTTAACAGCGAAGACCAAAAAGCTGTGGCTGCGGTTGAGAAAGCTAAAAATCAACTAGCCCAAACGATTGAACGCGCCGCAGAACGTTTGCGCCACGGAGGACGCCTGTTTTATGTCGGTGCGGGGACGAGTGGTAGGTTAGGAGTTTTAGACGCCGCCGAGTGTCCCCCAACTTTTTGTACACCTCCAGAGTTAGTACAGGGGATAATTGCCGGCGGTGCAGGGGCACTAGTACGCAGTTCAGAAGATTTAGAAGACCGATCGGAAGATGGAGAAGCAGCGATCGCCCAACGACAAGTTACACAACTAGATGTAGTAATCGGTATTACTGCCGGAGGTACAACACCTTTTGTTCATGGTGCGCTCAACGCTGCCCGTCAGCGAGGAGCCACTACTATTTTTATGGCTTGTGTCCCAGAGGAGCAAGTTGAGATTAATGTCGATGTTGACATACGCCTATTAACTGGACCAGAGGTGCTAGCTGGTTCAACTCGCTTAAAAGCAGCAACAGCAACAAAGTTAGCTTTAAACATCATTTCTACTGGAGTGATGGTCAAGCTGGGCAAGGTTTACGGCAATCGCATGGTCGATGTAGCAGTGACAAATCAAAAGTTACGCGATCGCGCTTTGCGAATTTTGTCAGACCTTACAGGCTTAAGCCGTGAAGCTGCTAGTGTGTTACTAGAACGCAGTGGCAAGTGGGTAAAATTAGCATTATTAATGCATTGGACTGGTTTGGAAAAAGAGGAGGGCGATCGGCTCTTGTCAGAACATCAAAGTAATCTCAGAGCAGCCATTGAGGCAACAAAGAAAAAGGGAGAAGTCTCATAAATCCTTACCTATTAGCTAATAGCTAGTAACTTTTTTTAGATAATTTTCCAACAGCAGGAAGTCTTCCTAAGTTCACAGGCTCAGGCTTCCTGCTAATTTATAGAAACATTCAGGAAACGTAAAACTTAGTCCATGCGCGGGCTGAGATATAAGCGACTCGTGCTGAATTTTTATTGCTTGGGTGAAGCATCGCCAAACTTAATCAAAAGCGCGATCGCTATACTGACCACCAAAATTATTGTCATACTTAAAGCTGAACCAAAGCCCCAATTTTGGGTAGATCCGAGAAACTGATTATAAATTAATCTTGCGACTGTCATACTCGATGCACCACCGAGTAATTCTGGATCAACAAAATCCCCCAATCCGGTAATGAATACCAGCATTGAACCAGCAGCAATTCCTGGTAAAGTTTGGGGTATAGTCACTTGACAAAAGCCTTGTACAGGATTTGCGCCTAAATCTGCTGCCGCTTCTAATAAGCGCTTGTCTAGTTTTTCTAAAGATGCATATAAAATTAAAACCATGTATGGTAATAAGCCGTAGCTCATCCCAATTAATACTGCTGAATCCTGGTTTAATAAATCTAAAGTAGGTAAATGTAAATTGCTGAGTAAAGTATTCAGTAAACCAGTAGGACGAAGAATTGTAATCCAAGCGTAAGAGCGAAGTAAGGAAGAAGTCCACAAAGGCAAAACAAAACCTAACAAAAGCAAATTCCGCCAGCGTTTCGGTGCTATTTGAGCAATCCAATAGGCAACGGGTAAAGCCAAAAGTAAACAAATTATTGTAGTAGCGATCGCCAAAAAAAGTGAGCGTCTGATTACTTGCAAATAAAGTGGGTCAAGTATCCTAATATAATTATTGAATCCAGTGGGATTTACCAAATCCCCCGGTCGAATATCTGGTACTAAACTTAATTCAAAAATTATCAGTGTAGGTAAAAGTAGCAAAAGTAATAACCAAATGCCAGCTGGCACGAGTAATGCTAACGGTTGCAACCAGTTAAAATGTGATCGATGCAATTTTGGCACTTCGCTAATATCGCTTGAAGAATCTAAATTAGAACGACGAGTTTGACTAAACACAGGATTGAGTTAATAGTTATCAATGAAAAGTTAAAACTTAGGAATTAGGAGTTCAAAGCTGTAAGTAATTTTATTTTCTATCTCATAACTCCTCATTCCTAACTATTTTAGCCACTGGTTAATAGTGTCCAGTAACGTTCGTAAACTTCTTCAAGTTGTCCCAAAGGAGTTAGACGTTCGCACTTATCTAAAACTGACTCTGGAGGAAATAAATTTAAATTATTTTGTATTGCTTTGGGTAATTGCTCAAACCCGGCGCGATTGGGGGTGGAAATGCTCAAACGTTCACTAGTCTTTGCTGCTATTTCTGGTTGTAAAATAAAGTTAATCCAAGCATAGGCTCCATCGATATTCGGGGCTGTGTTGGGAATTACAATTGTATCAGTCCATAACGAAGAACCACTCCGGGGAACTACATATTTAAGTTTGGGATTTTCTTTAGTAACTTTTACCGCATCTGCTGAGTAACACATTGCTAATATTAAATCTCCTGCCAAGATTTGATTGCGCCATGCATCAGTATCAAAAGCAGCGATCGCACTTTTGAGAGATTTCAATTTTTCATAAGCTTCTTTGATTTCACTTTCGTTTTTTGAGTTGTAGGAATAACCTAGCATTTTCAAAGCTGCACCCATCACCTCTCGTACATCATTTAGTAATGTCATCCGCTTTGATAATTGCTTTTGATTCTGCCAAAGATAGTCCCAATCTTCTGGTGGAGGGTTGAGTATTTCTGAATTGTAAACTAAGCCGGTTGTCCCCCAATTGAACGGGATGCTGTAACGGTTGTTGGGATCGTAACTTGGATTTTGAAATTGGGTAAACAAATTATCCAAACCAGTCAGGCGATCGCGTTCTATTTCTGCTAACAACCCTAACTCAACCATCTTCTGCACCATGTAGTCAGATGGATAAATTATGCTGTAAGTCCCACCACCACCAGCTTGGAATTTAGCTAGCATAACATCATTAGAATCATACACATCTGCAAGCACTTTTACACGAATTTGATTGGTAAAACTTTGCAGTAATTCTGGATCGGTATATTGCGTCCAAGTGTAGATATACAGTTGATCAGTGGAACCTTTGTTGCTATTAGCTCGCACTTCGGCAAGTCTCCAGCCACAACCAGCTAAAGATAAACTAGAAAGTGCTGCAATTCCTTTTAAAAATTTTCGCCTGTTAGTCATTTGTTAATAATTAATAGTCACCAGTCAACAGTCAACTTGACTATGGACTAATAGCCAAACAATCAGTTTCTGCCCACCAAACGAAAATTGGTTTGTTCCGATCTGGTAAACTGCCAAAGATGTTAGGTTGCAAAACAGTGATGGTGATGCCGTTTGTCAATTCCACAACATAATTAACATGCGTTCCCAAATACATCACGTTACCAAGTCGTCCTTCAAAGCAGTTTGTCGGCAAATTTGGTGGATAAAGTGAGAGTTGAATTTTTTCTGGACGCACACTCACCATCACTGCTTGGGATAATTTAATTGGTGTATCTTCAAAACGGTTGACGACAATTGAAAGTCCCGATTTTGTGACAATTTGCACGCTCTCAGCGTCTACTGCCGTGATTTCCCCGCTGAATAAATTGGTGTCACCAATAAAATCAGCGACAAACGGTGTCCGAGGATGTTCGTAAATTTCGCTGGGAGTGCCAATTTGTTCAATTTTGCCTTGATTCATCACTGCAATGCGATCGCTCAAAGAAAGCGCTTCTTCTTGGTCATGTGTCACCATAATGAAGGTTAACCCCAAATCTTTGTGTAAATTCGAGAGTTCAACCTGCATTTCCTTGCGTAGTTTTAAATCTAAAGCTCCCAAAGGTTCATCTAGCAATACTACAGCAGGACGGTTGACTAGTGCCCTTGCTAATGCTACCCTTTGCTGCTGACCACCTGATAATTGACTCGGAAAGCGCGATCGCAAACCTTCCATTTTTACTAGTTGTAAAGCATCTTTAACTCTATTTTCAATTTCCGATTTGCGTAATTTACGCAAACGCAGCCCAAAAGCAATGTTATCCCATACATTCAAATGGTTAAATAGAGCGTAGCTTTGAAATACAGTATTTACAGGTCGGCGATAAGCAGGGACATTAGTCATATACTGACCCCGAATCAATAGCTTGCCCGCATCCACCCTTTCAAATCCAGCAATTAAACGGAGTGTAGTTGTTTTGCCACAACCGGATGGACCGAGAATACTAAAAAATTCTCCCTGTTTGACATCCAAGTTTATTCCGTGTACAGCCGCTTCTTTATTAAAAAACTTATAAACATCATGCAGTTCAACATCAAGCGACTCAAAAGCCGCCATCCCCCCCTGATTGTGCGCCAAAGTTTGAGCCATAATTCTTAGTAGACTACCGTGATAATACTAGATTTTCTAAATTGATGTAGTCTATTAACCAGACTACATATAACACTTTGGTTTATTGTATCCGGTAAAAACAAGTTACTAGGTATTGCTGATTAGGACATTCCATCAAGGATAAACTATGAAATATAAAGTAATTTTAAAAGTATAAATATGAACAAGCAAGCATTTATTTCTTTTTTTATCGTTTAGGGAGCTCCAAAAAATCAAATATTATTCTTGCATAAGCGCGTCTTCCGCGATACCCAAGCGACCATTTTAATACACGGTGAGTCTAGTCGAAACCAAGCCTATGCGCTTTATTCCTAAGCAGCGAATATTGAGGGCTGGATATTTTATTACTTGTAAGTGCCTTATCTTTCAACCTTTATTAGTCCCTAGTAGTCTGCCAAAACAACTTTGCAGGGTTTATGGTAAGAAAATCAATTTCTTTCCCCCCCTGCAACCCAAGCGCTTCCCCTGCTTAAGAGTGCTTGCCTTCACCCGTCATTTTTGAGTTGGTCGAGTAGTAGTCTTCAGTACCCAAATTTTTTGGCACTAAAGTCCTGCCCGGTGTTTAGGGCAATTGTATAGAGTTAATACTAATCTTGAAATTTTTATTTATCTTATGTCTATCTTACAATCCTTTAATCTTGGCGGTAAAAAAGATACACGTACAGTCGGCCGAAGTTCTCAGTCGTTATTTTTCATCGTATTTACCCTAATCATGATGAGTGGTGTAGCGGCTCGTTTGGGATATTTAGAAATTGTTCAAGGACCACAACTCCGGAAACGAGCAGAGGCAAACCGAATTAGAATCATTTCCAAACAGCCGGAAAGAGGTAACATTTTTGACCGCAATGGCAAACTTTTAGCCAGTACTCGCTATCCTCGCTCTGTCTACTTGTGGCCGATGGCTCACACTAAACCAGAGTGGTCAATTGTTGCGCCGCGTCTATCTCAAGTTCTGGAAATTTCTCAAGAAGATATAGAAGATAAACTTATACAGGCAGGTCCCAACTCTTCTTCACTTGTACGGATTGCTCGCGATTTGAACGAAGCACAAATTACGGCACTCAAAGAGTATGAAACCGAACTTAAGAACGTAGAAATTCATACAGAAGCGGTACGTTATTATCCCCACGGTCAACAGTTGGCTCATGTACTCGGTTATACGCGAGAACTAACCGCCGAGCAGCTAAAAAAGAGGATCAAAGATGGCTACCGACTGGGAGATGTGATTGGTCAGATGGGGGTAGAAAAGGCGTATGAAAAAACACTGCGGGGTGAATGGGGCGGTCAGCAGATAGAAGTAGATGGCAGAGGTCGTCCGTTGCGGGTGTTGGGAGAGAAAGAAGCAAAAGCTGGTAACGATTTGCACTTGACTATAGATGTAAATGTGCAGAAAGCCGCAGAAAAAGCTTTAGGCACTACCAGGGGTGGAATTGTGGCAATCGATCCGAGGAATGGTGCTGTTTTGGCAATGGTGTCTTATCCTACCTTTGACCCAAATATCTTTTCTAAGCAAAAACTCTCTCAGAAAGACTGGGAAAGCGTACAAGGTAAACAGCATCCGTTGGTTAATCGCACCCTCAGCGCTTTTCCACCTGCCAGTACCTACAAAATTATCACTACGACAGCGGGGTTAGAATCAGGTAAGTTTACTCCCGACACAGTGTTGCAAACTTTCGGCTCGCTAACTGTCGGTGGAGTGACTTTTGGTGAATGGAACCACGCTGGATTTGGTCCATTGGGATTTCCGAGAGCGATGGCTATGAGTAGTGATACCTTTTTCTATCAAGTTGGTAGAAGAGTCGGTGGTCCAACTTTGATTGAATGGAGTCGCAAATATGGGTTTGGTCAAAAAACCGGCATTGAGTTTGCCGATGAAGAATCAAGAGGCTTAGTTCCAGACGAATCATGGAAACAGAAAGCTTGGAAGATCCCTTGGACTGTGGGCGACACCATAAATATGTCAATTGGTCAAGGTGCTTTGCAAGTCACACCACTGCAAGCTGCGATTATGTTTGCTGTACCTGCGAATGGTGGCTACCGAGTTCAGCCGCATTTGCTCAAAGACAATGAACAAGCAAAAAACTGGCGCACATCCTTAAATATGAAGCCGACAACCATTAAAGTTCTCCGCGATGGTCTGCGGAAGGTGGTAACTGAAGGGACGGGTCAGCGTTTGAACGTACCGACAATTGCCCCATCATCTGGAAAGAGTGGCACTGCTGAAGCTGGTGCTGGTCGTCCAAATCACACTTGGTTTGGTGCTTATGCCCCCAACGATAAGCCGGAAATTGCGGTTGTGGCGTTTGGTGAAAACTCCGGTGGACATGGCGGTACTGATTGTGGACCGATGGTTTTACAAGTGCTGGAAGCGTATTTTCAAAATAAGTATCCAGGTAAATATCAAAAACCTCAAGTTGAGGGCGAAAATAAAACTTAGAAATCAGGCGGTAGGACTGGGGACTAGTACTCGACCAACCTAATTTTGACGGGTGAAGGTAAGCACTCTTGAGCAGGGGGATAAAAAACTTGATTTTCTTACCATAAATCCCGCAAAGTTTCTTTGGCGGACTACTAAAGAATTTCTTTTATTCAACAAAAATAATAGAAAGTTATTATAGTTACCCTCTTGTTTTTTCAATACAGACTGTGTGAGAGTTTAGCTGACTTAGTAACAATTTTGTTGAATTATATATAAAGAAGATTTCTCTATATATTACTCTTTGTGTTATGACCCTATTACAATCAATCGGCAATAAAAAAGATACGCTTACAGTCGGACGGGGTTTTCAGTCTATATTTTTCATCGTATTTACTCTACTAATGACCGCTGGAATAAGCGCTCGTTTGACATATTTGCAGATTGTTGAAGGAGCGCACCACCGCAAGCAAGCAGAGTCAAATCGTATTCGGATTATTGCCAAACAACCGGAACGAGGCAACATTTTTGACCGTAATGGGAAACTTCTAGCTAGCACTCGCTATCCTCGGTCTGTATATTTATGGCCAATGGCTCACACTAAACAAGGATGGCACAAAGTTGCACCGCGTTTATCTGAAATTCTCAACATCCCGCAAGAGGAAATTGAAAAGAAACTACAAGAAGCTGGTTTTAGGTCTTCTTCGTTGGTGCGGATTGCTCGTGACTTGAATGAAGCGCAAGTCACTGCATTGAAGGAGTATGAAAATGAACTCAAAAACGTGGAGATACATACGGAAGCAGTTCGCTACTATCCGCACGGTAAAGCTTTGGCTCACGTACTAGGTTATACGCGGGAACTGACCGCCGAACAGTTGCAAGAAAAGCGGAAAGAAGGCTACCGATTAGGAGATGCGATCGGTCAGATGGGGGTAGAAAAGGCGTATGAGAAAACGCTGCGGGGCGAATGGGGGGGGCAACAGGTAGAAGTAGATGGTAGAGGTCGTCCGCTGCGGTTTTTGGGCGAGAAACAGGCAAAAGCTGGTCAAGATTTGCACTTGACTATAGATGTGGATGTGCAAAAGGCAGCAGAAAAAGCTTTGGGAGGTCGCAACGGTACAATTATCGCACTTGACCCAAACAACGGTGCGGTTTTAGCAATGGTGTCTCACCCAACCTTTGACCCAAATATCTTTTCTAAGCAAAAAGTTACCAAAAAAGATTGGGAGACTGTACAAGGTGAAGATTATCCTTTGCTCAATCGCGCTCTGAGAGCTTATCCTCCTGCTAGTACTTTTAAAATTGTCACCACGGCAGCTGGGTTGGAATCGGGTAAATTTTCTCCTAAGACAATATTGCAAACTTACGGTTCGCTGACTTTCGGCGGTACTAGATTTGGCGAATGGAACCACGCTGGCTTTGGTCCGTTGGGATTTACAGGAGCGATGGCTAACAGTAGCGATACATTTTTCTACCAAATTGGTCAGAAAGTCGGCGGTCAAACTTTGATTGAATGGACTCGTAAGTTTGGATTTGGCGAAAAAACTGGGTTTGAGTTCGTCTCTGAAGAATCGAAAGGCTTTGTTCCTGACGAGTCATGGAAACAGAAAGCTTGGAAGATGCCTTGGACTGTCGGCGACAGCATTAATATGTCAATTGGTCAAGGGGCGCTATTAAGCACACCATTGCAAGTCGCCGGCATGTTTGCCATACCTGCTAATGGTGGCTATAGAGTTCACCCGCACTTACTTAAAGACAATAAAGAAGCAAAAAGCTGGCGCGAACCTGTAAATATGAAACCATCAACTGTAAAAATTCTCCGTGACGGACTGCGGAAGGTAATTACAGAAGGTACGGGTAGGGCTTTGAATGTGGCAACACTTCCTCCAATAGCTGGTAAAACTGGCACCGCTGAAGCATGGAAGCGTCAAGGTGTAAAAGCAAATCATGCTTGGTTTGGTGGCTATGCACCTAGCGATAAGCCGGAAATTTTAATTGTGGCGTTTGCCGAACATTCTGGCGGTGGCGGTGGTAGCATTGCTGCACCGATGGCGTTAAAAGTTATGGAAGAATATTTCCAGGCAAAGTATCCAGGCAAGTATCAGAAAGTAGCCACCGAAAAGTCAAATTAACAAAAGAGCGCAATTGGGGAGTTGGGGAAGACAACGAATAAATTCCTCCTTGTCCCCCTTGTTTGCCTTGTGTCTTTATTGAGGTATCTTCGCGGGTTTGACATTCTTGGCTTTATAAAAGGTTTCCAAGCTATCGCGATCGCCTACAAAACGCCAGTGCCAAGGCTCATAACTCACACCTTGCGGATTATCCTTAGGAAAGGAGATTTCAAAGCTGTAACGTGCTGCATTCGCTTCTAGCCACTGATAAGCCTTTGTCTTATCAAAAGTTGCTTGGAGATTAGTTGCTGGTGTTGCACCGTCGCCAATATCCACAGCGTAACCTGTATGATGTTCGCTATGGCCAGGAGGCGCACTCAAAGCAGCTCGTTGTGCTGGGGTTTGATTCCGCTGGGCACCAACACCAAAAAATAACTGCTCTTGGTCTTTCACTGAGCGAAAGCCGGAAATTGGCACCAATATTACACCCGCACTTCGCGCTGCTTGCACCATCGCCTGATACTTTTCGGCGGCAGCTTTTCTCATTCTGATGCGTCCATCTCTAGAAATCGGTGCTAGTTCTGATTCTGGCGCTTCTGCGTATGTCAGATGCCCTAAAACAGTATCAGCGCTATCTTGGGGATTGACAGAAGTGCCACTTTGTGGATTAACAGGAGTGGAACTAGTTGAGGAAGCTTGATTAGCGGTTTTTTTCGGTGCAGTGAGGAAAAACAAAAAACCACTAATAACAGCCAGGATAATAAATCCTACCACGCCACCAATCACTAAAACCACAGGTTGTAAGTGGCGCACCTTGTTAGGTGTTGCTTCAGGAGTATCGCGTAAAGCTGGCGGAATCTCGTCACCAGACTCAGCAGATGAGTTTTGCGGTTTTTCAGAAAACCCAGGATTATTCAAGGGTCAACTCCTGATGATTGTTGAAGTGCCATAACAAATTGTAGACTGGATAAAAATAAACGTAATAGCGAAGATTTATACATCTGAATTTCTGGGCGCAATCTTGACAAACCTTGTAGAACTATACGTCAAGCTGGTGGGATTAGTCCTGGTAGGATTTATCTTGGGACGCAAGCTACCTGCCTCAGTTCCTACCCGTTTAGCTCAGTTTCTTTTCTGGATAGGTGTACCGATAGGGATTGTAGCTTTTTTATATAAAGCTGATTTATCGGGACAGATTTGGATTGCACCAGCGATCGCCTACCTAGCTATTTTACTTGGAGCATTTTTAGCTTGGTTAGGCATCAAAGGTCAAGCCTATTTTACAAATACTATCCTCCAACAACCAACTCAGGGTAGTTTTATTCTTGCTTCAATGGTGGGCAATACTGGTTATCTTGGTTATCCGATCGCTCTAGCGATGGTAGGACAAAAATACTTCGCTTGGGCATTATTCTACGATATGCTGGGGTCACTTTTCGGTGCTTATGCCTTGGGTGTGGCGATCGCAGTTCGTTTTGGTGGTGGGGTTCAAAATTATTGGGAAATTACTAAAGCAATTTTCATTAACCCAGCGCTGTGGAGTTTCGGGTTTGGTTTGCTGTTTCGACAGGTGAGGATTCCCGCAGGAGTTGAATTTTTCCTGGAGAAATTTGCTTGGAGTACGGTTGCTTTATCTTTAGTGTTAATTGGGATGCGATTAAGTAATCTCAATTCTTGGCGTAGTTTACCACAAGCGGGGATGAGTTTAGGAATCAAAATGCTGTTAGTTCCGCTGATTTTGGGTAGTATTCTACCGCTTTTTGGCTTAACTGGGGCAACAGCACAAGTGATAGTCTTACAAATGGGGATGCCACCAGCTTTCGCTACACTCGTAATTGCGGAAACCTTCAATCTTGATCGCGATCTGGCAGTTACGGCATTGGCAGCCGGGTCTATAGTATTATTAGTTACTCTGCCTATTTGGTTGTGGCTGTTTTGATGATCAACCCCTTGCACCCGTTACATACGCAGCCGTTAGAGGATTTTGGGGAGACTCAAAAATTTGCTCTACGGAACCCGACTCAATGAGCTGCCCGGCACCAGACTGCACCCAAAATAAAGCAACTTGATCGGCTGAAGCGTTCAATGTATCACATTTAGTATTTTATTTAAAGTTTTATTAACTAAAATTTAATCTATTTATAGGGATAGATCCGCTTGTGTTTCTTGGCGCACCAAATTCTCGTTTTGGTAGGGTGATTATGACTTCTAATTCCTAACTCCTAACTTTCACTTTCGCTGCCAGTTCCGCCGGCTTCATGTGTTCGTAATGCTCAAAAGGTTGATGAATCCAAGGGTTGTCAGCCAGATAATCGACGTAGTAATCGGGAACGATTACAGAACACGCTTTATACCAAACTACAGCGGTGCGAATTTCCTCAATCGGAGATTGATTATTTTCCTTTAGCCAAGGAATACTTGCTTGCAGGGTGATGCCTGAATCTACCAAATCATCTACTAAGAGTATCCGCGAACCTAACTCTTCAGTAGTCATCGTCATGTGGTGGGAGAAGGTTAAATTACCTCTTTCTTGCTTGCCAGAACCACTGTAAGATGATGTTGCTAATATTGCTAACGGCTGATCGTATATACGGGAAATTATATCTCCTATTCTGAGTCCGCCTCTAGCAAGGCAGACAATCTGGTTAAATTCCCAACCAGATTGATAAATCTGAGCAGCCAGTTGTTCAATTTTCTGGTGATAATCTGACCAAGAAACGTAAAGGTCTGGCATAAGCAACATCATTTATAGCTAAAACACAGATAGCAAGCTTTTTATTTTAATATGAGCGCAACATATTATGAACGATTCTGACGATAATGCCTATTCTCAACAACCTGGTGAAACTGAAAAGCTAGATGTAAGTACTAAATTGGCTTTTGGTGCGGGGGATTTGGGTACAGCGATCGCTGCGATGATTGGAATTTCTTATTTATCACCTTTTTTAACAGATGTAGCTGGCTTAAATCCCAATTTAGCCGGACAAACTCAGCTAGTCGGTAAAGTTTGGGATGCTGTCAACGATCCGATGGTGGGAGTGTTGAGCGATCGCACTCAAAGTAAGCAGGGAAGACGCTATCCTTGGATGATTTGGGGAGCAATTCCCTTTGGAATTTTCTTTTTTTTGCAGTGGATCGTACCTCACTTTAGTAATAACGAAAATGTCAACCAGTGGGGTTTATTTTGGTATTACACCGCGATATCGATTTTATTTAATGCCTTTTATACAATTGTTAATTTACCATATACTGCGCTCACAGCAGAACTAACCCAAGATTACGACGAACGCACCAGTCTGAACAGTTTTCGCTTTTCCTTTTCGATTGGCGGTAGCATTCTTGCCTTAATTATCGGTTTAGTTATTTCTTTACTAGTTCCAAGCGATCGCCGCCAACAGTATCTTTTACTAGGAGCAATCTGTGCGATTCTCTCTGTTTTGCCCGTTTACTGGTGCGTTTGGGGAACCAGAAAACGCGCCCAAGCTGTCGCCAAGCTGCACCCAGAAACTGACCACACTGTTTCTATGCCCATATTGCAGCAACTGAAAATTGCTTTTACAAATCGCCCTTTCTTATTCGTAGTGGGTATTTATTTATGTTCTTGGTTAGCTGTACAGCTGACTGCGGGCATTATACCGTATTATGTCACCAGTTGGATGCGTCTTCCACAATGGCACATTAGCTTAGTGCTTTTGGCGGTGCAAGGAACCGCGATGGCTATGCTATTCGTTTGGAGTGCTGTTAGTCGGCGTTACGGCAAAAAAGCCGTGTATTTTATGGGAATGAGTTTGTGGCTTATCGCCCAAGTTGGACTCTTTTTTGTACAGCCGAGTCAAGTTGCGTTGATGTACGTTTTAGCAGTCTTGGCAGGTTTTGGAGTATCTACAGCTTATCTTGTTCCTTGGTCGATGTTACCTGATGTAATTGAACTCGATGAATTAAATACAGGACAGCGACGGGAAGGTATTTTTTATAGTTTCATCGTATTTGTACAAAAAATTTGTTTGGGGATTGCAGTCAACATCGTTTTACAACAATTGGGGACAGCGGGATATATTAAACCCACAACTGAAATTGCCATACCAATCCAACCAAACTCAGTTTTAGACGTTATTCGCTTTTCCATTGGTCCCATACCAGCGATCGCCTTAATTTGTGGCTTGGTTTTAGCTTACTTTTACCCACTTACGCGCGAGAAACACGCAGAAATTTTGCTCAAACTCAAAGAACGTAAACAGGGGCTGGGGAATTAAAAGTTATACAATATTATGTCCGCTAAATCACACATGATATTGTAAAGACGTTCTACGGGAAGTCTCTACGGTTGCGACGTTTTTACTACTATTTATACAACGGACATAATATGATTGCGTTTTAAGTTTTGCCCCACTTCTGTGTCTTTACAAAACAGCACTTTTATGCAATCAATAACTAATCCCGAATATTGGGAACAGCGCTATCAAGAGAAAACCGATCGCTGGGATATAAAACAAGCTGCACCACCTTTCGCGACTCTTTTACAATCGACAACAACACCTCCTCCCGGTCGCATTGCGGTTTTAGGCTGCGGTCGAGGTTATGACGCTTTGCTATTTGCGGCACACAAATTTGAAGTTATCGGATTTGACTTTGCAGAATCGGCAATAAAAGAGGCGATCGCTTTAGCTGAAGCTTCTCAAAGTTCAGCTAAATTCCTACAGCGGAATATCTTTGATTTACCAGCAGAGTATGAAAATTATTTCGATTACGTACTAGAACATACTTGCTTTTGTGCGATAGATCCATCACAGCGTCCAGCTTACGTGCAACTTGCAAAATCAATTTTAAAGCCGCAAGGACAACTAATTGGCTTATTTTTCACACATAATCGACCTGGAGGACCACCCTTTGGTATGACTCCCGATGAAATTTGCCACTATTTTCAGACAGATTTTAAAATTCTTTCTTTGATACCAGCAACCAATTCTATAGGCGATCGCCACGGAGAAGAACATCTAGGACGGTTTACCGTCGTAAAGAATTACACATGAATTGAAGTAGCAATCAGGAGCCAGGAGTCTGAAATTTGGAATGAATGGACTTTGGACAAAAAACTAATAAATACGAAGATTCAAACTCCATCCACCAAGGAATGAAGATCTCCAGACTCCTAACTCCAGACTCCTAACTCCAGACTCCTAACTCCAGACTCCTGGCTCCAGACTCCTAACTCCTTTTATATATTTCCCAACAGGTACGGATAAACCTACCATCTGACTTATGCATTCATTGAGGAGTAATGTTACTTATAAAGTAAAGATAAGTAAAGAAACTTAAACTAGATGCCAAATCTAAGCGTACAAGAAATTTCCAGTCAGTTAGAAAGTGATAATTTGCGCGATCGCATGGTAGCGCTTGCCAATTTGCGCCATGTATCCAATGAAGACGCAGTACCCTTAATTAAAAAGGTGTTAGATGACGAATCTCTCCAACTGCGCTCAATGGCAGTATTTGCCTTGGGAGTTAAACCGACAGATGAATGTTACGCCATTTTGGTAAGAATTTTAGAATCTGACCCAGATTATGGTATACGCGCTGATGCTGCTGGAGCGTTAGGATATTTAGGTGATATTAGAGCTTTTGAACCGTTGTCACGAGCATTTTACGAAGATACCGATTGGCTAGTACGCTTTAGCGCAGCGGTTTCCTTAGGTAATATTAAAGACCCCCGCGCTCATGATGTGCTAATTCAGGCATTGAATAGCAAAGAAATAGTAATACAACAAGCAGCGATCGCAGCATTGGGAGAAATTAAAGACATTGAATCAATAGATCATATCCTGCGCTTTGTCCAATCAGAAGATTGGTTAGTACGCCAACGTCTGGCAGAAGCTTTAGGTAATCTTCCTAGTGCTAAGACCGTTTCCGCTTTGAAATACCTAGAAAAAGACAAGCATTCTCATGTTTCTGAAGCCGCAACAATTTCTCTCAAACGGCTTGAACAAGCAGGTTGATCTTACTTTTTACTCGAACCATATTTTAGGCAGATGAAGCGTAAAAAGCAGGGAGTAGGGAATTCATCACTTCCTACTCCCCTTTTAATGAACGCCTGCTGCTATTTTTTAATAAGTGGGATTTTTTGTATTTTGATGAAAGGCAATTTCATTTATGAATATTGAAGAATTTTTTGAATTGAGCGCTGGTAAATGGTTTTCTCATCGTACCAGTCACCACTTGGCTTTCAAGCAATCTGAAGACGGGAAGTCAGATATTGTAATTGAGATGCTTGCAGCAGATCATCCAGAAGTAGCGAAATTGTGTCAACAGTATGAAATTGACCCAAAACTTGCTTCCTGTGGCGCTAGAGTTACCTGGAATGGGACAATGGAATGGGATGAAGAAAAACACACTGGTTCTACAGTGTTAGCTACTGTACCCAATGAAGATAATCCCAATGAAGGTAAGTTGCTGCGGGAAATGGGCTATGCGGAGAAAGCTCCAGTCGCTGGCAGCTATAAAATGGGCAGTGATGACGCATTGACACTAATTACAGAATACGAAACCATGTGGTCTGAAGAACGCTTATGGTTTGCTAGTCCCAATTTACGGATGCGGGTAAGTGTCCTGAAGCGTTTTGGCGGCTTTAGTATGGCTTCTTTCACTTCTGAGATTCGCATGGGTGGTACTCCACCAGCAGCAAAAGTATCTGAAGCTGCTAACTCAGCATCAAGTTAGTTTTGTTACCTGAAAGCCCCCCAAAAACGGGGGGTTAGGCAAAAGTAGTAACCGCTTCAGCGCTTACTACCAATAAGGATTTTCAGTTTAATTTGTCTAGTAAGTGATTAATCAATTCCTAGGGTACTCTTTTTAAATCCTTTGCTCTTTGGTCTGTTAGGTTCCTGCGAACTTGTGAAGCGATTTTCCAGATTTGAGGTGACTTGAACTAAATTTTCAATTTGAGTTTTTACAGTTTCAAATCCCTGTAATTTATCAATTAATATTTGTAATTTTTCTAGTTGTACATCTGTATTACCCTGCACTAAGTCAGCGATGCTAGCTTTCAAGTTATTTTCTAGATTTGAAGTTCCTTGAATCAGATTTTCAACTTGATTGTGTATCGTTGCAAATGTATCAACTTTCTTCTCTAACGTTTGTAATTTTTCTAGTTGTACATCTGTATTACCCTGCACTAAGTCAGCGATGCTAGCTTTCAAGTTATTTTCTAGATTTGAAGTTCCTTGAATCAGACTTTCAACTTGATTGTGCATTGTTGCAAATGTATCAACTTTCTTCTCTAACGTTTGTAATTTTTCTAGTTGTACATCTGTATTACCCTGCACTAAGTCAGCGATGCTAGCTTTCAAGTTATTTTCTAGATTTGAAGTTCCTTGAATCAGACTTTCAACTTGATTGTGCATCGTTGCAAATGTATCAACTTTCTTCTCTAACGTTTGTAATTTTTCTAATTGTACATCTGTGTTACCCTGCACTAAGTCAGCGATGCTAGCTTTCAAGTTATTTTCTAGATTTGAAGTTCCTTGAATCAGACTTTCAACTTGATTGTGCATTGTTGCAAATGTATCAACTTTCTTCTCTAACGTTTGTAATTTTTCTAGTTGTACATCTGTATTATTCTGTACCAAATTAGCAAGGCTTTCTCTAGAATTATTGTCGGCTTCTAGTAACTTACTTAAGCTATTTTCTAGATTTGTATTGCCTGCAATTAAAGTTTCAACTTGGCTTTGTAGAGATGCAAATCGTTCTAGTTTATCCCCTAGTGCTTGCAACTTTTCTTGTTGCCTCTCTATATTACTTTCTAGTAAATTGCCGATAATTTCTGAGAGGCGATTTTCTAAATTTAAGTTTCCTTGAATTAGATTATCAAGCTGCGATGCCACAGGTGTAATTATCTCTAATTGATTACCTAGCGTTTGCAACTTTGTTAACTGCACTTCTGCATTATTCTGTACCAGATGGCTGAGGCTTTCTCTAGAATTATTGTTAACTTCCAATACCTCAACCAGACGATTTTCCAGATCCGAACTTCCTTCGATTATACTTGCAAACTGATTTTTTACATTTTCAAAAGATTCAATCTGCTTTTTTCGAGCTTCAGCATTTATCTGATATTGTTCTTTATTTAACTCGTTAGCAGCTTCTACAAATTTTAGTAGTTTTTCTTGCTCTGTTATCGTATAATTTAAGCTATTTTTAAGTTGCAGAACTAATACGGCAATTACTGCTATTGATATTATTGATATCGCAGAAACAATTAGTGGCACAAATTCCATAGTTAATCACTCAGTAAGTAAAGTTCAAGATCGATAGTCTTTTCGGGAGCATCCCAATTTTACCGCAATACCCTTCAAGGGTATTGCTACACAAACAAGGCAGGCTTTGTTTATTTAGCCCCAGGCTTATAGCCTAAGGGGTTTTTGCATTCATTGGAATGCTCCCGTTTTTTGAGCATTTTTTAATCAAAAAAATACTTATGAAACATCATCACATTTTATCTAAACTTATTTTTTTCGTAATAAAACCAATCAAATAATTTCTCTTTTCAAAGAAAGCATATATACTTTAATTCTAGCCCTAAAATTATGAAATCAAGTTGGGTAAAATAGTGATAATTTTAGGAAAAACTTTATATTTTAGCCACGTTTACAGCAGGGAGAAAAAAGAAAGAATCTTTTAAGGAATTATTTTTTCTCCCTCTGCTGCTTACATTTGCAACAAACGGGCGATCGCCTCCGGTAATGGCAGTATAATCAACACCAACAAAGCCATTGCTGCTAACCCCAAAATGTCACGTTTGTTATCTAATTCTGTGACATCATTTAAAGCGGGTTCATCAATGAGCGGTATAAATAATAAGATAATCGCCCACAAGAAAAATTCTGACTGTACTAAAGAAAGTAGCAGCAGCAACAAGCGAGCAACTTGACCAATTACGATCGCTGTTCTTTGTCCAAACATAGCATGGACAATATGACCGCCATCTAATTGTCCCACCGGCATCAAATTCAACGCGGTTACAATCAGTCCGAGAAAACCTGCGATCGCCACTGGATGCAAATCAATCGCTGATTGTGGGGTTAACTGATTTGAGAGCGCTAATTTAGACAACAGCGCGAGTAAAATGGAATATTTAGGATTGAGGGCATCAGTATCTAACAGCCCGTTTTTTTCACCTAGGGGAACTACCTCAGAATGAGCTAAACCCCATATTAATAAAGGTAAAGTCGCCACAAAGCCTGCAAGTGGTCCAGCGATGCTAACGTCAAATAAAGCTTTGCGATTGGGTATCGGACTACGCATTTGAATAAATGCACCGAAGGTTCCCAAGAAAAACGGCAGCGGGATAAAGTAAGGCAGTGTCGAGCGAATTTTGTAGAATCGAGCAGTTAAATAATGACCAAGTTCATGAATGCCCAAAATGGTCATTAGCGCTAAAGCATAGGGTAATCCTTTCAACACATTAGCTGGGTTAGATTGCCATGTTGCCAAATCGACACCAGCCATCCTTACTCCCACGACGGTAGTAGTTACCAAAGTAGCAAGCACTAGTAAAAGCGCTAATCCCGGTCGCGTTAGTTTTTCCGGGTTGCGTGTATCAGCTTTGGTAGCTTGGGTGTTGGGAGCGAGAATAAAGAAAGGTTTGCCATTGAAACCTTCTTGAAATATTACCAGGAAGCGATCGCCAAATTGTGCTTCAATATTTGCCTTAATTTTTTGATATGCTTCGCTCGGTGAGGATCGTAACTGTCCCCGGCAAATCACAGCTTGTGGGCGATACTCAATGTTTTGGATGTAGTATACAGACCAGGGAAAACAATTTCGCAACTGGGTTTCTTCTTTTGGCTCAATGGGACGCACTGTCACTGGTTCTGCGGTAGGATGTATAGCCGATTGTAATTCTGAGGTTTGGGGTTCGGTCTGTATATCTTTCGGTTCTTGACGCCCCCATTGAAACAACAGCCAGTATAACAGAAGGCAGATAACTGAGGGCCAAACGATCAGCGATGCTGGGGGAGTTTGTTTGACCCCATACATCAGCGTCCACCCAGTTAACAGCAATGCTGGTGTCATTAACACCAACCACAACAGCCACACTGGTGTCTTGGTGATATTAGCGACACTGCGCTGCACCATTAGATAAGTAAAAAGTCCCAGTAGAAGGAGAAACCAAAATGTCATTTTATCTTCAGATATTTTGAGAACAATGTCCCACCAAAGCGTGTTATCACCACAGCACTTCCTACAAAGCAGACCTTAAACCCCAATTTTTAACCCTAACAATCTTAAAGTGCCTATCAACTCTTAAGTTTCAATTCTTAAGAATTTCAACACTGTAACCATTTCCACAATTGCGAGAGTGCGCGGTTTTTTTGCTTATGTGCCCCATACCTCAACAGCCGAATGAATCATACAGTTAAGCCACCACAGGCTGTGTTCTCTTGGGAAGTTTCGATTGAAAAAAATCTCAGATCGGACTTCATGCCAAACAACATTTTTGCCTTTCCACCAAATCGGGACACATTAGGGGGAACTTCTTATTTTATTGTAAGAAATGAAAGTAATATCTTGATAGACTGCCCTGCCCTAGACCAAACAAATCAGGATTTTTTGCGATCGCATGGAGGTGTGCAGTACATGTTCATCACTCATCGGGGTGCGATCGGCAAAACAGCAGAAATTCAGCAAATCTTCAACTGTGAGATTCTCATTCAAGAGCAAGAAGCTTATTTATTACCAGGATTAACCCTCACTACCTTCGGTCAAGAATACGCTCTGAACAATACAGCACAAGTCATTTGGACACCAGGACATTCTCCCGGCTCCTGTTGCCTCTACTACAGTGAACTTGGAGGAGTATTATTTTCTGGACGCCATTTAGTCCCCAACCAACAAGGTGAGCCAGCACCATTACGGACAGCCAAAACCTTTCACTGGAATCGACAAATTAAAAGTCTTAAGTTTTTGTTAGAACGCTTTACACCAGAAACTCTTCAGTATATTTGTCCTGGTGCGAATACCGGTTTTCTTCGCGGAAAACGCTTTATAGATAAAGCTTACCAGCGCCTCGCCTTGCTTTTATAGGGGACTAGGGAATGGGGGAATGGGGAAACGGAAAAAGGGAAAAGCCCAATGCCCCATGCCCCATGCCCCATGCCCTAATCCTTTCTTGCTACTACTGAATTACCCAAAATATCCAGTGCTGCTTGATACTGTAAATCGTCTTGAGTACCAATTTGCTCGCGGGTAATTGGTTGTTGGCGAATTTCTTTATCTGGTTTAATACCGAGTTTATTAATATCTCGGTGCTTAGGGGTTTCATATTTAGCAATTGTTACCGCCAAGCCAGAACCGTCCGACAATTCAAATAAGGACTGGATTAAGCCTTTACCAAAGGTAGTTTCTCCGACCAGCTGGGCACGACTATTATCTTGCAGTGCGCCAGCGAGAATCTCACTAGCACTAGCAGTTCCTTGATTAACTAAAATCACTAGCGGATCTCGGGTCAGCGCTGAACCAGAGGCTTCAAAGCTGCCTTGAATGCCTTGTCGGTTAACTGTGTAAACGATAGTACCTGAATCTAGCCACATGCGGGCAATTTCAATTCCTGATTGCAACAGCCCCCCAGGATTATTTCGCAAATCGAGAATGTAGGCAGCAGCGCCTTTTTTTTCTAGACTAGTAATAGCGTGTGCCAATTCCATTGAGGCGTTGGCATTAAATTGAGTCAGGCGAAGGTAGCCGATGGGTGTACCCTGCTCTGAAGAATGTAATTCTGCTATTACAGGGTTAAGAGCAATGCGATCGCGCACAAGTCTAATTTCCTTTTCCCCTTCTCCGTCTCGTTCTATCAGCAAAGTGACGAGACTGCCAGAAGGTCCGCGCATCTTCGTAGCTGCTTCGTCAAGGGTGAGGTTTTCTGTGGAGACACCCTCAATTTTGACAATGCGATCGCGCGATTTAATTCCTGCTTTGTCTGCTGGTGAACCGGCGATCGGCGCTACTACTTCCAACTTTCCCGACTGTGAATTAAGCGCAATTTGCAATCCCACTCCCGTCAGCTCACCAGATGTATTGACTTGTAAACTGCGGTACTGTTCCGGATCTAAAAAACGCGTAAAGGGGTCGTCGAGGCTCTTAAGCATGTTCTTAATTGCCCCATAAGTCGTTTCGCTGTTCTTCAGCGGCTTCTCCAAAACTTTTTGCCGCACCATCGCCCAGTTTTGATGATTAAACGTCTCATCCAAATAAGTACGATTGACAATTCGCCATACTTCTGATACTAGTTTTTGTTCACCCGTCAAAGCCACTGCTGGTTGCGCGAGTAGCCCCAGAAATAAGCAAAATGCCACTAGCAGTGACAATCCAACCCGAAAAACCTTTTTGTCCATGAACCCCATTTTCAACTTCACTCGTGACCCAAAGAAAGCAAAAACAGCTTAGTTGCCTTCTTGATTGATGAAATCTATCTCTCGACTATGTTACTTTTTTTATAGAAGTGGAGTGTTGCTCTCATCAAATTGTTTAGGCAAATGATGACAGTAAATGCCACTCTCAAAACGATAAGATCTACTTTGTGTCCATCATCCCTGGTGTTGAGGTACAAAGAGAACGCAATATATTCGCTCTTTGTAAAGTGTCTAAGTTTCTTAACAATTCTTAACACTCTGACAGATAACAAGCAAATGGGTAAAATACTCTTTGCTAAAATCCCAAGATCCTTAATTGGGACAGAAGTGTCAGCAGCTATTAGCCGCTTATAACTTCGCAAAATTTATCAACCGCAACCGACTTCGAGGAACTTGAGATTGTATGGCTAACGTTTACGACTGGTTTGAGGAACGCTTAGAGATTCAAGCGCTGGCTGAAGATGTCACCAGCAAGTACGTCCCTCCCCACGTCAACATCTTCTACTGCTTGGGTGGCATTACCTTAATGTGCTTTCTCATCCAGTTTGCCACTGGATTTGCGATGACCTTTTACTACAGGCCAACAGTAGCTGAAGCTTACTCTTCCGTGGAGTACCTGATGAACGAAGTGAGCTTCGGCTGGCTAATTCGCTCGGTTCACCGCTGGTCTGCCAGCATGATGGTGCTAATGATGATTTTGCATACCTTCCGGGTTTATCTCACCGGTGGATTCAAAAAGCCCCGCGAATTAACCTGGGTAAGTGGCGTCATCCTGGCTGTAATTACCGTTTCCTTTGGTGTGACGGGTTACTCCCTACCTTGGGACCAAATAGGCTACTGGGCGGTAAAAATCGTTAGCGGTGTACCAGAAGCGATTCCTGTAGTTGGCGTTTTGATTTCCGACTTGCTGCGTGGTGGTTCTAGCGTCGGTCAAGCAACTCTAACTCGCTACTATAGCGCCCACACCTTTGTATTGCCTTGGTTGATTGCAGTCTTCATGCTCTTCCACTTCTTGATGATCCGCAAGCAAGGCATTTCCGGTCCTTTGTAAACTTAAGTTATTAGCGAAAAAGGTAACAGCTGTCAGTTCTCAGATAGAGATGTTTGTTTTAAACTTATGAGAAATAAGAAACGAATGACACATAAGCTACCAAACAACGAATACTCGCATCTGTAAGCTGAAAGCTAGGTAATACCTAATAGCTGATAGCTTTGACAAACGGTTTAACTTAACTTAAGCAAGAGAGCACACAAAAAATGGGAACACAGAAAAAACCCGATCTGAGCGATCCTCAGTTAAGAGCCAAACTTGCCAAAGGCATGGGTCATAACTACTATGGCGAACCTGCTTGGCCCAACGACTTACTGTATGTATTCCCCATTGTGATGATGGGAACCTTCGCCTCTATTGTGGCGCTAGCAGTTCTAGACCCTGCAATGACAGGCGAACCAGCGAATCCTTTTGCCACACCGTTAGAAATTCTACCAGAGTGGTACTTGTATCCGGTATTCCAAATTTTGCGGACGGTTCCTAGCAAACTCTTAGGAGTATTTGCGATGGCTGCCGTACCTTTGGGGCTGAGTCTCATTCCCTTTATTGAGAACATTAATAAGTTCCAAAATCCATTCCGTCGTCCAGTTGCAACCACGCTGTTTTTGATTGGCACTGCCGTTACCCTTTGGTTGGGTATTGGTGCTACCTTCCCAATTGATAAATCTTTGACCTTGGGATTGTTCTAAATCAGCTACGAAGAAGCGCTTTGACGCCTGTGAGTTTCAAGAGCAAGTGCAGATGGATGTATTGCCTCTTGAAAAATCAACAGGCGTCAATTTTAGTAATCCAGATTACATCTGGTATTTTAAATTTTGGAATAAATGAAAATACTATTCCAAAATCTAAAATGTTTAAGCTACAACAGATACAAACATTTTCACTCATTTATATTCAAGTCACGGTCAATGCTTAGTATAATGAAGCAAGACCATCTAAGGGTTAAGAGCGATCTGAAGCTTCTGAACCAAGTACAACAATGGTTTGAGAATTTTTGTCTACAACACTTGTCTCAACTTGGCTGGTCAGAAAGCCAACTTTATCGCCTCAACTTAGCATTGGCAGAAGGCTTTACAAACGCGGTTCGTCACGCTCATCATGCTTTGCCGCCGGAAACAACCATTGAGATTGATGTTTCTCTATGGATTGATCGGCTAGAAATTAGAATCTGGGATCATGGAAAACCTTTTAATCCCGATGCGATAGTAGAGCCAGAACCAGGCACTTTGCAAGTCGGGGGATATGGATGGTTTCTGCTGCGACGCTTGGCTGACAGCGTTGTTTACGAACGTGGTGCAGATGGGAGAAATTGTCTGCTCATCGTCAAATATGCTCAAAAAGGGCAACAGTAGCCGGGAAAATATCTTAGAACAAGCAAGAAGCGGGGAGCGCACCTAGTGTTACGAGGAGAATGCATTCCCTGCTGCCCTTAATATGAAAATTGATAATCTTTATGTATGCTGCGCCACTATAAAATACTGCATTATTATAAAGACTTAAAACATACGTCTGTATCAAAATAAATACTGAATACCGTAAAGACAGCATTCGAGTTGTAGTCACTCTTTTGCTAGGATTTGGCTGCGAGAGACTCTTTTGGGTCGAAAGCTGCCTGAGTGAGTGTAATTTCCAGCAGTTTTGAAACCTTTATAAAGAAGCTTCATAATGACTTTCGAGTTGTAAAAACAGGCATCGCACTTTGTGATTCATCACTCCAAGTCAATGAGAGTATTCTCATGCCATTTAGTACCCAAAGAGATAGAGGGGGTAAAAAAACAAGATATGACTAAAACAGCCTTAATTACAGGAATTACTGGTCAAGATGGCTACTATCTCAGCCACTTGCTACTTAATCGAGGTTATCGAGTTGTCGGATTAGTACCCCCGCATCGACAACCAAATTTAGCGAAGCTGGGAACCCTGGCACACCAAGTAAAAATTTATACTGTTGACTTAAGACACAGTCCGGCACTGTTGACAGCAGTAGAACAACTGCGTCCCCAGGAAATTTACAATTTAGCGGCTCCAAGTTTTGTACCCGATTCTTGGAACGATCCTCTGGGAACTTTGGATTTAATTACTGGTACCGCGACCAGGCTATTAGAAGCAGTGCGGCAAGTTGGTTTGTCTACGCGATTTTATCAAGCAAGCAGTTCGGAAATGTTTGGGGATGTAGACAGATCGCCTCAATATGAGGAAACTCCCTTCCGTCCGAAAAATCCCTATGCGGCAGCGAAATTGCACGCCCACTGGACAATGGTACATCATCGACAGCGCTATGGTTTATTTGCTTGTAGTGGAATTTTATATAACCACGAATCTCCTTTACGCCCACCTCAATTTGTGCCGCGTAAAATTTCCTTGGCGGCTGCATCTATTAAATTCAGTAGACCGAAAAGATTTCTAAAAGGCTTACCATGCGTTCATTTGACCGAGTTTATAGAATCCGCCAGAATGCCCGTATATCTGCTTTTTGAGCAATAGGGTTGTAGATCAGTTCTCCAGCCCAGGCAAGCGATCGCTCTCGTCAGTCACAGAAACGTCGCCTGAAACCCTTGTTCTTTCGTCAACTTACAAAAGTTTTCGGTCTACTGAAATTGGGTTTAACCGACACTTTGGAAATGGGCAATTTAGATGCCAAACGCGATTGGGGCTTTGCCGGCGATCACGTTGAAGCAATGTGGCGGATGTTACAGGTTGATGAACCAGAAGAATACGTCATTGGTACAGGTAAGCTGCACAGTGTTCGCGAGTTAGTGAACACAGCTTTTGAGTGTGTTAAATCTGGATTGGACGCGCCATGTAGTTATTAACACCGACTTGCTGCGACCTGATGAGCATTTTCAACTAGTTGCCAACCCAAGTAAAGCTAAAAAGAAACTTGGCTGGCAACCCCAAGTCAGCTTTGAAGAACTTGTACAGAAAATGGTACAAACAGATTTAGAGCGTTTGCAAAGTGGTGTTATCGCACCTGCTGCATCCTCACCGCCAGTATGAAGGGAGTAGGGGCTAGGGACTTGGGAATTCAAACTGGATGAGTAAATTCAACAGGGTAAGCTCATCTAATTTGGTATAAAGATAACTTGACAAAAGAAAGAGGATGAGGATAAAGGACCGTGTAAAAAATGGGCTTGACGACCAGGGCAAACGCATCTAAATTACTCTTGCTCGTA
>JAESFM010000083.1_pt1 | contig 44410 bp, 37 predicted proteins | sample 9266171 | NCBI WGS metagenome assembly JAESFM01 (sample SAMN14505069, study PRJNA617099) | algae metagenome | isolation source: Hassallia sp. WJT32-NPBG1 and co-occurring heterotrophs from well developed... | place: USA: Mojave Desert, Joshua Tree National Park, California | collected 2006-06-22 | reverse complement strand
GTTTACCCTCAAACAGATGCTTGAGTTTTTACGTCAAGCAGTAGACCGCAACTACGGTGTAGCTTGTGAAGTTTATCTGACGTAAGGCTGACTTGGGTTGATTTTAGACCGTTATTCATAAGCTAAGCTTATCATTCCTCTATGTCCATTAGCTTTTGTCCATTTTCCAAAAAACGGTATCATAAGCTACTATTTTTTAGCGATGCAGAACTTTTCGGTCTACTGACAATCGCACCTTGCCACAATTGGGGTACTACAGCTTGGGTAACAAGAAAATCCCATCAAAAAGCTTTAAGCGTATGTATGATAGAGTTGACATTTGAGTAATTATATTTAAAATGACAGCAAAAGTTACTAATTTTGCTAACTTATTTCTAACTCATATTAAGAAAAATCTACCTTTGTCCTCGCTCACTTTCCAGCGCGGGGCTGCTCTTGTGAGGGGGTTAGCAGGCATCACAAGTATTTTGTTTGCAACATCTATTCTTGTAGAGGGATGGAAAACTTCGGCACAGGCTCAAATTACACCTGCTGTCAACGATGCCAACACAATTGTTAATCAAACTGGCAATAACTTTAACATTACAGGTGGCACTCAAGCAGGGGCAAACCTCTTTCACAACTTCCAGAAATTCGGACTTAATCAAGGTCAAATTGCCAACTTCTTATCTAACCCATCTATTCAGAATATCTTGGGACGGGTGACTGGTGGAGATGCTTCAGTAATCAACGGGCAAATTCAAGTTACAGGTGGTATTTCTAACTTGTATTTAATCAATCCGGCTGGAATTGTCTTTGGTCAAGGCGCTAGCTTAAGTGTGCCTGGATCGTTCACCGCAACTACGGCTAATGGTATTGGGTTGGATGATAAATTGTTTAAGGCGCTGGGTACAAATGATTACGCTACTTTAATCGGAAGTCCTAATGGCTTTGCATTTACCCAATCTGGAGGAATTTTCAATGCGGGAAATCTCGCCGTTGAATCGGGACAGAGCTTAACTTTGGTCGGGGGAAGCGTTATCAACACAGGCACACTTTCAGCACCTTCTGGAAATATTACCATTAGCGCCGTAGCTGGCGAAAAGTTTGTCCGCATTAGTGAGTCAGGAAGTTTGCTAAGTTACGATTTGCCTGTAGATACGAAAGCAGCAATTAATCAAGAGCGGTTTACACCGCTTTCTTTGCCAGAATTGCTAACAGTAGGCAGCATCAGCCAAGTAACGAATGCGACTGTTGAAAATGGAGGAGTGAAAGTAGCAGGTTCTAGTCTGCCAATTTCTAACTCATCTGGGAGTGTGGTTGTTTCTAACCAAGTTGATGTCTCTGGTGCAACTGGTGGAAGCGTTAATATCCAAGGGGATAATGTAAGTCTGATTGGTGCTAATATCAACGCTTTTGGTACTAACGGCGGTGGTGAAGTATTTATTTCTAGTGGCGATTTCGGAGTAGTAAAAAATCCAAATCGTTTACAAACCTTTGTCAGTCAAGACTCGACGATTAATGCTGATGCACTGGAAAATGGTAACGGTGGTCGAGTTGTTGTATCCAGTGATGGGGCTACCGAATTCTACGGTAGTATCAGCGCTGGTGGTGGTTTTGTAAGCGGTGATGGGGGTTATATCCGAGTATCGGGTGAGCAAAATCTGAGATTGAATGGTTCCACCAATGTGGAAGCACCTGTCGGTAAGGTGGGACAGGTAGTATCATCTCGCATAAGAGAACAGTCGCTTGATGGACCACCTCGCAACGATCCAAATCCAGGTCTAGCAGCTCCAGGCTCACTTCCAGATCAACCCCTGCCCTCACTTCCAGCTCGACCCGGATCTCCAATCTCACTTCCAGATCGACCCCCCCAACCATCTACAACACCTCCACTCTCACTTCCAGATCAACCCCTACCCTCACTTCCAGATCTACCCCTAGAAATAGTTACCATACCTCCAGTTACCATACCTCCAGTTAACGCACCTCCAGTTAACGCAACTCCTAACTCACTTGCAGATCAACCCCTACCACGAGTTTCCGTCGCTCCTCAGATTGAGATTCCCTCACTTCTAAACCAACCGCTCGGTCCATTTATAGACCGACCGATTTACAATCCAGAAATTTATCAACCAGTTATAAGTGAACCCATTGGCGACGGCAATCCTGGTGGTGGCAGTGTTTATCGCTCATTTCCAGATCGAGCACTATCGCCAGTTACTGAACTCTTTACAATACAGCCACTTGATAGCGGTGTAAGTAGCAGCAACATTAATTTATATCAATTTGAACAGTTTACGGCTCAAGAGCAACCAAATACACAAACGAATAATTCTTGCAATTTACCAAATAACGTTGCCAGGGCTACTTTGCCAACTGATAGCAAAATAGCCGATCGCTCTTCAAGTACAGTCACCAATTTTGTGGCTGCGGAGCGCGATCGCTGTGGTAGGTTGGAGGATGATAAACAAATTCTGCAAATTCTGGGTGGAACATCTGATGCAGATCAAAGCATCCGAATTTTGGCCCCGGCACCGTAGCGATGGGTGAGCGGGCTTTTTGCGTTCTTTCAAATCCTCGTTGCTATACCTGAATAACTTTTAAAAGCTATGCGCGAGTCGAAAATCTACCTAACAACACTTGCCGTTTTGCTGGTAGCATTAATCGGCTTTGATAAAATTACCTTAGCGATCCCATCTACATCAGTAGATCAAACTAACCAAAAATCAGCGGCTCAATTATTAAAGCAGGGTAATCAAGAATACCAAGTTGGGCAACTACAAGTAGATCAAACTAACCAAAAATCAGCGGCTCAATTATTAGAGCAAGGTAATCAAGAATACCAAGCTGGGCAACTACAAGCGGCTATATATTCTTGGCAAAACGCAAGAGAGATTTATCAGCAAGGACAGGATCGTCAAGGGGAAGGCACAGCTTTGATAAGCTTAGGAACGGCTTACGTCTTTTCTCAGCGATATCGAGAAGCAATTGCCGCATTAGAATCTTTTTTACCGATGGCCCAATTTCTCAACAATCGCCGAATTGAAGCTCAAGCATTAGGCAATCTGGGAATTGCTTATAGAGCTGTGGGCAATTATAGCAAAGCGATTGGGTTGCACAGACAAGCCGGCAGAATTCTGCACGAACTGGGCGAACGGCCGCTTTTAGGCAAAGTTCTTCTCAATTTAGGAAACAGCTTTTCAGTTGTCGGAGACTATGACAACGCCACAATTGCCTATCAACAAAGTTTAAAAATTGCCCAGCAGAGTAATGACCTTGAGGGAGAAAGTATTGCTCTGGGAAACCTAGGAAAAGTTAAAAGTGACTTGAGTAAATATACTGAAGCCATTGCCGCACACAAGAAAAGTTTAGCGATCGCCCAAAGAATTAATAACCGCTCTGCTCAAGCTAGCGCTCTGATTAATTTAGGTTCTACATATCTGTTTTTAGGTGGACGCACGAAAGCGATTAATGCTTATGAACAGGCGTTAAAATTGGCTGAATTAGCAGGCGATCGCCAACGACAAGGCGAAGCGCTGGGCAGTTTGGGCATAGTTTATGAAGATTTGCGCGACTATCACCAAGCAATTTTATATCATCAACAAGCTTTAGCGATCGCACGGGAGATAGGCGACCCAGCAACCGAAGGATTAACGCTCAATAACTTGGGACAAGCTTTATTTCGGGCTGGGATGCTCAAAGAAGCTGAAGAACAACTTCGCGCTGCCGTATTACTCTTGGATAATTTACGCCCTGGACTGAGTGACACTTACAAAGTTTCGATTTTTGATACTCAAGTTTATACTTACAATCTCCTGCAAGATATTCTAATTGCTGCCAAGAAACCGGAAGAAGCCCTAGAAGTCTCAGAACAAGGGCGTTCGCGTGCATTTGCCGAATTACTCGCAAGACGCATATATGAGGAAGATAAGCAAGCCTCGGTATCATTTGTTGGCGATACTCCTTTGGAGTCGCTGCGCGATCGCCCGGAAGCTAATTCATCACCGAATATTGAAAAAATTCGTCAAATTGCCCAACAACAAAACGCCACACTGGTAGAGTATAGTTTTATTGGCGATCGCGACTTTAAGTTTCGTGGTAAACAACGAGCCAGAGAGGAGGAACTATTCATTTGGGTAGTCCAGCCTAACGGTAAAGTAGCATTTCGACGAGTAGATTTAAAACCCCTGTGGGAAAAAGGTGCAACATTTACAGATGTTGTCACAATTTCCCGTTGTCTAATATTTAAACCGACTGCTAACTGCGGCTCGCTAATGCACCCAATTCGGCAGTTAAAGCGTACTGAGAAACCAACTTCTTCCAAAAAATCCTCAACTAGCCAGGATTACAGGCAGATACTTTATCAATTCCTCATTGAGCCAATTGCCGATCTCTTACCTGCCAATCCCAATGCTCATGTTATTTTTATACCCCAAGAATCTTTGTTTTCAGTTTCCTTTCCCGCTTTGCAAGACAAAAATGGCTCTTATCTGATACAAAAGCATACTATGCTCAGTGCCCCGTCAATTCAGGTGCTAGAGTTGACCCATGCTTTGAAAATGAGAAGAATAAGAAAGGAAGGAGGGGTAAATTCTTCTATCACTAATCTCAAATCATCCGCCCTGATTGTCGGTAATCCTATCATGCCCAAACTATTAAAGGAACCTGGACAACCACCGGAATATTTATCAGAATTACCAGAAGCACAGCAGGAAGCTCTTAATATTGCTAAATTGTTGAATACGACTGCAATAATCCGCGCTGATGCTACTAAAGCGAATATCCTTGAAAAAATGCCGACTGCAAGTTTAATACATTTGGCAACACACGCATTATTAGAGTATGGCAGTCAGAGTGGTGCTGGTTCTGTGCAAGGATTGGGAGTACCGGGAGCGATCGCTTTAACTCCATCGCTCAATGATGACGGTTTCCTAACCGCTAGCGAAGTTATAAATCTCCGTCTCAAAGCTGAACTCGTTGTTCTTAGCGCTTGCAAAACTGGAGAAGGAAGAATTTCTGGAGATGGAGTAATTGGACTGTCTCGTTCATTTATTTCTGCGGGAGTTGAGAGTGTAGTAGTTTCTTTGTGGGCTGTGCGAGATATCGAAACCTCTAAACTAATGAAATATTTCTACCAAACTCTGCAAAAGAATCCTGACAAAGCTGCTGCTATGCGTCAGGCAATGTTAACAACAATGAAGGAGAAACGCGAACCATTATACTGGGCAGCTTTTACTTTGATTGGCGAACCGTAATACCGTTTTACTTTAACGTTGATAGATATAGAAAAGCAGGGGAGCAGGAGAAGCAGGTGAGGCAGGGGAAGCGCTTGGGTTGCAGGGGAAGAGAAAAAATAATTGGTATCAAGCTTTTGGTGAAATAGTATAAATGCCTAAGACTCAAAATTTTTTTTGTCAAAACACTTGACTTAGAGCGCACTCTAAGTTTTAAGGTAATTTGTATAGTTCTGCGGAGGTGGCGATGGAAACAGAACTCACGATTCAACAAGTGGCAACGCTAACCGGGCTGAGTGTGCATACACTTCGCTATTATGAGCGCAACGGGCTATTAGAGCCAGTCAACCGTGCCGCAAACGGACATCGACGCTATCGAGCTGAGGACATTACGCGAATTGAGTTTTTAACTCGATTGCGAACTACAGGAATGCCAATTCGGCAGATGCAACAGTTTGCCAATTTGTATCGAGAGAAACCTGAGGCTTTGAGCGATCGCCGTTTAATTCTCGAAGCTCATGAGCGCGAAGTCCAAGAACGCATCCGCGAACTTAGTCGCAATTTAGAGGCAATTCAATGGAAAATTCAACATTACAAAAAGTTAGAAGGCAGCAACAAAAGTGATGATGCCTTTATTCATCTCCAAGAAGTCTAATTAGTTAGCCTTAGTCGATTCGCAGCAGCACATACAAATTTTGGGCATTGCCACGCATGAGACGCAAATTTTCATCCAAATAGATAATATCCAACCAGCCGCTAAAATCAAGCTTTGATTCTAAAGCTGATTGAGAATCGATTCCTAAGCAAGAGCGAAAAGCAGAAACATCCAAATCGTTGGTTGCACTTTTAACGGAGGTTTCTAAAAAATCAATATTGAGACGCTTAGAGTCCTCTACTCTGTAGCGTCCTGTTACCGCAGCAACGCCTTTAACACCGGAACCTACTGTAAACTCAATCAAGTTAATGTACTGCTGACCATCCAGATAAACTTCTTGGAAGATACCAGTAATATTGACCTTCACATTCGGCAGCTTTCCAAAAGAAAGACGTTGAAGTGTAGTTTCTCGTTCTAATCCGAATGTACTGTATAACAACTGCCAGCGTCCTTGAACCAATTCCATAAAACTTGTAGGCTCAACAGTTGGATTTAGAACTTCCAGAGATTCCGCTAATGTCTCGATTTGCTGCTTGATTGTTGGGGTGCAGTTAAAGCCAATGTCGGTAGCAGTTGAAATAGAAATCAACTCTTTTTTGAAGTTTGCAAGAACGCTCATTATAATCTTCTCCCAAAAATTTACTTCTGTTTTAAGTATGCTTGCAGCTTGTAGTTGATAGCGATCGCCTAAAAAACTACATAACAGCTTTTGCTTAAGCAGGGTAAATGACGATGAATTTCTTCAACTAGATACAAACGCATCAATTAGTTTACGCGCAATGCTTAACTTTGGAGGAATCTGTGGTAAATTATCTTTTTTAAACCAAGCTGCGTCTGCTATTTCTTTCTCTTCGATGACGATTTCACCATCAGCATAATCTGCTGTAAAGCCAATCATCAGCGAGTTGGGAAAGGGCCAAGATTGAGAGCCGAAATAGCGAATATTCTTGACTAAAATCCCCACTTCTTCTTTAACTTCGCGGATAACGGTTTCTTCTAAGGATTCTCCTGGTTCGACAAAACCGGCAAGTACGCTGTATAAAGCTTGGGGAAATCGATTAGCGCGAGCTAATAAAAGTTCGTCCCCACGGGAGATTAAAACAATGATAGCTGGACAGAGGCGAGGATAATTAACTAAACCACAATTAGGACAGCGTTTAGCGCGATCGCCTGCTAATTGTGTTGTCCCAGTTGCACAATGTCCACAATATTGGTGCGTGCGATCCCATTCCATAATTTGAAATGCACGACCGCTAAGTGCGAAAAAATCTTCCTCCAGAATACCGTATAACTCGCGCAGTCCTCGAAAAATCATGCCCTCAGGAGGAACAGTATCTTTTGCTAATTCGGCACAATAACACGGGTGATTATCAATTGTGCCAAGAAATTGTGTCCGCACTGGCGTTAAGTTAATTTCTGCCAAGTTTATTAGGTGCGGAATTTGGTTGTCAGTGCGATATTCCAAAGGAGTCGCTTCTCCTGACGGAGACGCTACGCGATCGCGAATAAGTAGTTTATTACCCACAAAGGCAAACCACCAAGCTGGTTTTTGTTCTGTGGGTGGAGTAATTCCGGGAATGAAAATTCTAGTCATGCATGTAGTAGTCTATCAAAGACTAATTGACAGATAGATTTTCTGTAGAGACGGCGATTTATCGCGTCTCTCTAACCGTCAAAATGAATTTGACAGACTAGTAGAACTGTTTGACTTTTATCGTAAGCTTTCCCGGCATCGGACGACTAAAGTAAATATTTTTAAGCACAAAGCGTGCTTACTACGAGGAGAGATTTATGAAGACACGCAAATTAGGAAGTCAGGGTTTGACGGTTTCAGAATTGGGGCTCGGATGTATGGGTATGTGTGAGTTTTACGGTGCAGTTGATGAGACTGAATCTATCGCAACGATTCATCGTGCTTTGGATTTGGGAGTAACTTTGCTGGATACGGCTGATATGTATGGCAAAGGAGCAAATGAACAGCTTATTGGTAAGGCAATTAAAGATAGACGCGATCGCGTTGTCTTAGCAACTAAATTCGGCATCGTGCGTACTGATGATAGTAGCTCTCGTGGTATCAATGGTAGCCCTGAATATGTTCGCTCTGCTTGTGATGCTTCTTTGCAAAGGCTTGGTGTTGACTACATTGACCTTTATTATCAGCATCGCGTCGATCCTAATGTTGCCATTGAGGAAACTATCGGGGCAATGGCAGAGTTAGTACAACAAGGTAAAGTCCGCTGCTTGGGAATGTCGGAAGCAGCAGCGGCAACTATTCGACGCGCTCATGCTGTCCACCCAATTACGGCTTTGCAGTCGGAATACTCACTTTGGCAACGCGAACCAGAAGACGAGATTTTACCGACAATTCGCGACTTAGGGATTGGCTTTGTTCCATACAGTCCACTTGGTAGAGGCTTTCTTTCCGGACAAATTACTAGTCCAGATGACTTTGCGGCTGACGACTTCCGGAAAAATTTACCGAGATTCCAAGGTGAAAACTTTTACAAAAATCTTCAGGTTGTGGAGCGCGTCAAGGAAATCGCTAAGGAAAAAAATGCGACACCGGGACAATTAGCTTTGGCGTGGTTACTAGCGCAAGGAGACGACATCGTACCGATTCCCGGAACAAAGCGCGTTGCTTATTTAGAAGAGAATGTCGCAGCGGTAGATATTACATTAACCCCAGCCGAACTTGCGCGGATTGATGAAGTATCCCCGAAGAATATTGCAGCAGGCGATCGCTATGCTGATATGAGCAGCGTTAATAGATAAACTGTAGTGAGGACTTAAGTCCTCACTACGGTGCTCACTTAGCGTGGAACTAATCGCAAAGCTTTTTCATCAGTGGTTGTGCGTTCGCTGATGAAATCAAAATTAAGATGAAAAACTTTCCATCTCGCTTAAACCGCCTAACTCTAATAATCTTTTTTAGCTTCTGTGTATTGCTTTTGCTGTGGTTGACGCCGCTATTACCGACTTTGGCAAAACCAGAGGTTCAAGTTTTTGAGCAAGTTTGGCAAACAGTAAACGATAAGTTTTATGACCCAAAATTTAACGGAGTGGACTGGAAAGCCATCCGAGAACAGTATAAACCTCAAATAGCGCGAGCAAAGTCAACTGAAGAAGCTGCTGTCATCATCAATCAGATGCTTTCTCAATTGCAGACTTCGCACACTTACTTTTACACCGCAAATAAACCGGAATATTACCAGCTTTTAGGAATTTTTTATCCGAGAAGTACAGATTTACAGAAGGAATTAAGAAAGATTTTCCCCAAAGGCAAAATAGAATACAGCGGTATTGGTGCGTTTACCAAAGAGATTAACGGCAAGATTTTTGTGAAAGCGATTCTCGATAAAAGTCCGGCTGCGGAATCAAGCTTAAAGGTGGGCGATGAAATACTGAGTGTAGATGGTAAGCCGTATCAAGCAGTACAGTCTTTTGCGGGTAAAGCTGGTCAACAAGTTAAATTGTTGATTCAGAGAACATCGGATGTAAATAGTCGGCAAGAAATAGCGATCGCTCCAAAGATGTTCGATACAACTAAAATGTTTTTCGATGCTCAACAAGCCAGCACTCAGGTAATTCAAGAACAAGGCAAGAAAATAGGCTATGTTCATATTTGGTCAAATGCAGCCGATCCTCATCAGCAACAGTTGCAAGATGACCTGATTTATGGTCGTCTGGAAAGCGCAGACGCATTAATTTTGGATCTTAGAGACGGTTGGGGGGGAGGAGATTTAGATTATCTCAACATATTTACGGCAAAACAGGGACCAAGCGTCACGAATATTCGACGTAATGGCAAACAATATACCTATAATTATCAATGGAAAAAGCCTGTGGTGATGTTGGTCAATGAAGGCAGTCGCAGCAGTAAGGAAATTCTCGCGTTTGCTTTTCAACAACACCGCATCGGACAAGTAATTGGCTCCAAGACAACCGGTGCTGTAGTTGCTGGTACTGCGTTTTTGATGAAAGATAATAGCCTGCTTTATTTAGCAGTCACAAATGTATTTCTCAATGGCGATCAAAGGTTAGAGGGCAAGGGTGTCACCCCAGATATCAGCGTTCCCTTCTCCTTAGAATACGCTCAAGGAGCAGATCCGCAAAAACAGCGGGCGATAGAAACTCTATTGCAGGCGATGCAAAAATAGAGATTAGGGACTGGGGGCTAGGGCTAGGGACTCGGTACTATGTAATTGGGCATGGAGCATAGGGCAATTTTAGGAGGAAACTCATATTAAAGGGAAAAGGTGTAGAAAATAAAGAGTTATATAAAGTCCGCATATTAGATTTTTCTCCCCCTTTCCCCCTCTTAAAAAAGCCCCTCTTCAATTACCCATTGCCCAATTGCAAATCCCCAATTACCGATTTCCTATGGACGCAAATCAAGGCAGTATTTTAATAGTTGATCATTCGCAGGATAATCTGCAAATTTTATCTGCTACTCTGTCCCAACGCGGATACACAATTCGGGGTGTAAATACAGCTAAAAAAGCTCTAATGGTAGTGCAATTAGCTCCACCAGATTTAATTTTACTGGATATTAAAATGCCAGATGTTGATAGCTATACAGTCTGCCAAAAGCTCAAGGCTGATGAGATAACTCGCGATATTCCGATAATTTTTCTCAGCGCCGGAGAAGATGTTTTTGACAAGGTGAAAGCTTTTCAAATAGGTGTTGCAGACTACATTACCAAACCATTTTCAGTTGAAGAAATTTTTGTCAAACTAGAAAATCAACTGACGATTCAAAGACTGCAAAAACAGTTACAAAAGCAGAATTATCAACTAGAAAATGAAATTAAAGAGCGCCAGCGACTTGCGGTTGAGTTAAAAAATCGTAATACACAAATAAAATCTATTTTAAATTATGCCCAAGTTGAGGATGCACTGCAACAACAACTTAACCGCAGTAATTTACTCAGACAAATTACAAGTGAAATTCGTTCGCAATTAGACACAAAAAAAATATTAGAGACAGCTGCTAGCCGAATAGGTGAGGCGCTTAATGTTAGTCGTGTACTTATTCATACTTACATCAGCTTGCCAAATCCTAAAATTCCCACTTTGGGCGAATTTCTGGCTCCTGGTTATGCTTCGTTGATGAATTTTGAGATACCCGTTGTGGGCAATCTTCATTTGCAACAAATATTATTGCAAGATAATGCGATCGCCTCCTATGATGTTTTTGCTGAACCACTGTTGCAGAACGTCCAGGATATTTGCCGACAGCTTGAAATCAAGTCGATTTTGGCAGTACGCACTTCATACAAAGGTGAAAGTAATGGTGTAATTGGTTTGCATCAGTGCGATCGCCACCGAGAATGGACAGCCAGCGAAATTGAACTATTAGAGTCTATTGCCGCGAATGTGGCAATTGCGCTAGCACAAGCTACACTGCTAGAACAAGAAAAAGAAGCTCGTGCCGAATTATACATTCAAACTATTCAGCTGCAAGCAGAAATTCGCGATCGGCATTTAGCAGAAGCTGCCCTAAAAGCGAATGAAAGTAAATATCGCCGCTTAGTTGAAACATCCCAAGATGTGATTTGGAAAAAGGATATCAACGGGTATATTACTTTTGTCAACTCTGCTGTGAGAAAAGTTTTCGGCTACGAACCCACAGAAATGATTGGGCGTTCTTCGGTTAATTTTATACCACCCGAACAACTTGCGGCAGATAGAGAATTATTTGCGCGTGTTCTCAACGGCGAAACTGTGTTTCAGTATGAAACGAAGCGCATAGCTAAAGATGGTAGCCTGATTTATCTAATGGTGAATGCGATCGCTTTGCAAAATGAAGCAGGTTTAGTTGTTGGAGTAACAGGCACAGCAAGCAATATTACAGAGCGCAAATCCTCCGAAGCAGCACGGCGCGCTTCTGAAGCAAAGTTTGCATCAGCTTTTAGGTCATCTCCTGATCCAATTGCTCTAACTACTTTCCCGGAAACACGTTATATCGAAGTTAACGACAGCTTTTGTCAGTTTTTTGGTTGCTATCGTTCTCAAGTCATCGGTCGCACCAACCAAGAATTGAATAATTGGGTAAATGCTGAAGAATGTGCTTTCCTCACCCAACTTTTGCAACAGACGGAAGTTATTCGCAATCATCAAATCGATTTCCGCATTGCAACTGGGGAAGTTAGGACGGTACTGTTTAGTGCGGAACTGCTCGACATTGACGGACAACAGTACATGCTTGGTACATCTAAAGACATTACCGAGCGCAAGCACGCCGAAAATGAAAGCAGTTTGCTGCTGTTAACAACCCAAGCTATAAATCGCGCCCACAATGTCAATAGTGCTTTAAATCGAGTTTTGCGTTTAATTTGTAACACAATTAACTGGAATTTTGCTGAAGCGTGGATACCCAGTGAAGATGGTGCTGTTTTAGAACATAAACTAGCTTGGTGCGAAGACAAAAGTAGGTTAGAAATATTCTCTAGCCACAGTCAACTTATCACATTTCCTCCTGGTGTGGGACTACCAGGGCGAGTTTGGTTAAGTAAACAGCCAGAATGGATTGAAGATATAACTGCGCTTAACCAGTCAACTTTTCTCCGCTCTCAAATCGCTGCCCGTGTCGGATTTAAAACGGGTTTTGCCGTTCCGATTCAATCTGAGAATCAAGTATTAGCGGTTTTAGTGTTTTTTAAACGCAGTTCGCTACCACTAGATAAGCGTTTGCTGGAATTAGTTGATGTAGTAGCTGCCCAGTTAGGAGCGCTAATAGGGCGAAAACACATTGAAGCGGCACACCGACAAAGCCAAAAACGTTTACAACTAGCTTTAGAAGCTAGCAATTTAGGCTTGTGGGATTGGAATCTCAGCAGCGAGAAAGTTTATCGCCATTGGCATTGGAAAAAAATCCTCGGATACGAAGAACACGAGATTACAGCTAATTTTGCAGCTTTTGAGGTATTGATACATCCAGAAGATGCGCCCGTAATTAAACAAGTTTTAAACGCCCATCTTCAAGGTATTAATCCTGTTTATGAAGTAGAATTTCGGATGCGTTCCGCTGCCGGTGAATGGAAGTGGATTCACTCTCGTGGTCAGGTTTCCGAACGGGATAATAAAGGTCAGCCGCTGCGAATCACGGGTACCCACAAAGACATTACTGAGCGCAAAAGTTTAGAAAGAGAATTAGCCTTAAGAGAAGCCCGTCTCAATGCCTTTTTTGGTTGTGCGCCGGTGGGGATGAGCATTTTAGATAATCAATTGCGGTTTGTGCAAATTAACGAACTGTTGGCAGAAATTTACGGGCGACGCCAGCAAGATTATATTGGCAAGAATATCTATGAGATTGTACCCGCCGTCATCGCCCCCTTGGTCGCACCATTTTACGAGCAGGTGTTGCGAACTGGTGAACCAATTCTTAATTTAGAAGTCAGCACTGCATCACCTAAGCAATTGGATATTGAGCGTCATTTCCTCGCTTCTTACTTTCCGATTCCTGGGGAAAATGGGAACCTGTCTGGAGTGGGTACAGTTGTAGTTGAAATTACTTCTCGCAAGCAAGTAGAGTTAGCACTGCTTACTAGCCAACGCCGTTATCAAACTTTAGCAGAAGCCGCGCCAGTTTGCATATTTCATACTGATGCCAATTTGCTTGGTTTGTATATAAATAAACGTTGGACAGAGATGACTGGATACTCTGTAGAAGAGGCTTTGGGGAGCGGTTGGATATCAGCCTTACATCCAGAAGATCGCGATCGCGTTTTTGCTGTCTGGATGGAAGCCGCAGCAACTCAAAGCCTGTATAAATGCGAGCATCGCTTTTTGCGTGCTGATGGCACGGATATTTGGGTAATTTGTCAAGCATTACCTGAAGTTGGCGAGAACAAACAAATTAAAGGTTTTATCGGTACAATCACAGGCATTATTGAGCATAAAATATCACAAGTTGCCTTGCGTGAAAGTGCCGAGAGAGAACAAAAAGCTGCGATCGCTGCTGATGCTGCTAACCGTGCCAAAAGCGAATTTCTCGCCAACATGAGCCATGAACTGCGTACCCCACTTAACGCCATTCTTGGCTTCACTCAACTTATGAGTCGAGAAAAATCTCTATCCAGGGAAAATCAACAAAACTTAACAATCATCAATCGCGCTGGGGAACATCTGCTTAATTTAATCAACGACATTCTAGAAATGTCGAAAATTGAAGCTGTTAGAACAACATTAAATCCCAGCAGTTTTGACTTAATTCGTCTGTTGGATAACTTGCGAGACATGTTGCACTTGCGTGCCGCTTCCAAAGGCTTACAATTAACGTTTGAATATTCTTTAACTATTCCTCAATATGTCCAAACCGACGAAAGCAAACTGCGCCAAGTATTACTCAATCTTTTAGAAAACGCCATCAAATTTACCGATAGCGGTAGTGTGACACTGCGCGGGAGACTAGGGGGAGGGGAGGGGGAAGAATGGGGGAGTGGGAGACAAGGAGACAAGGAGACACAAAGACAAGGGGACACGAAGAAATTGCTTCCCCCCTCCCCCCCTCCCCCGCTCCCCCATTCCCTAATCTTCGAGGTAGAAGACACCGGTGTGGGTATTTCCCCAGAAGAACTTGACCAGCTTTTTGTTGCGTTTGGGCAAACTGAAAGTGGGAAAAAATCACAACAGGGAACAGGACTAGGTTTAGCAATTAGCCGTAAATATGTGCAATTAATGGGGGGAGATATTAGCGTCAGCAGTAGTTTTGCTGGGGGAAGTACATTTACTTTTGATATTAAAATCACTTTAGCCGATAAAAGCGATATTCAAATTACTCAAACTAAACGCCGAGTTCTTGGTTTAGCGTCTAAGCAAAGAGAATATCGCATTTTGGTAGTTGATGATGTCAGAGAAAGCTGTTTGCCACTAGTTAAACTATTAACAGAGATAGGTTTTGCAGTTAAAGAAGCTGCAAATGGTAATGAAGCGATCGCTATTTGGTCAACTTGGCAACCACACTTAATCTTAATGGATATGCGGATGCCCGTGATGGATGGCTATGAAGCCACCAAGGAGATTAAAGCAAGAGAGTCATTAACAGAAGATTACCGACAAATAACAACTGTAATCATTGCTTTAACTGCTAATGCTTTTGAAGAACAACGAACAGCAATGATGCAAGCGGGTTGTAATGATTTTATTAACAAGCCATTCCACGAAGAAATACTATTAGAAAAACTCAGCCAATATCTGGGCTTAGAATATATTTATCAAGAAGAAACTACTGAAATACCAGAAAATAGCAAAAAAACCACACAAGAAATTTTGTTATCTGACGATTTAGCGCCTTTGTTATCTCAAATGTCGCGAGATTGGTTAGCAGAAGTATACAATGCGGCAGCTCAATGCAGCGATGACTTAATTTTTGATTTGGTTGAGCAAATTCCACCAGAAAATGCTTTAATCAAAGACTGTTTAAGTGATTTAGCTAATAATTTTTTATTTGATAAAATTATGGAATTGACAAGTAATTAAAAAATTGGACATGGTGTATGGAAAGAATCCTATTAAAACGCACATCAAAAATCGAGCGTCTTTAATTCCCATTGCCCATTGCCCAATTACCCATTACCCAATGACACTACAGGTAATAATATTTGCGAAGCAAAAGCGCCGCCAGAGCTAACAGTTAAAGTTATAATTTTAGCGTCTATTAAACGGTCTTTAGTAATTACTTTATCGTTTCCATGATTCATTGCATATGCGGGGAAAGATGCTGCACTCAAACTCAAACGTAAGGCATTTCCTTGAGGAATTTTCGCGCAAGTTGCTTGCAATTGAATTTTTGTAGCGACGCGATTATTTGTGTTTTGACGCACATAACCTTGCGTCAAATTGTAAACTCGCCCATCGGGGTGTACTTCTGATAAAACTGCACACAAATCAAAACTGACTTTATCGCTGCTGCACCAAATTTCTACCGCTACATCTCCCGCCAAATGCAAGTCTTGTGTAAAAGGTTCGGTAGTGTAGGTTAAAACATCAGAACGGCAATCAAGATGCGATCGCTCGAATACACCCGCAGGAATCGCCGCATGACCACCTAATGAAGGCACAGGTCGCCAAGGGTCATGCACCAAAACATCATTAACGCAAGTTTCCGGCAGAATTGGTGTCAGCGTACCTTCATCTTGCCGCATACTCGCCAACCCACTACTTGACAAAAAATAAGATTTCTGGTTTGATGGAAGATTAGGAAAATATTGCCATATATTAGTTCCCATCTGAAAAAGCCAAACGGGTGGTTGTTCCGACAAGTCAGTATTGGCATCTTTAAGAAATTCGTCAAACCAAGTTATCTGCATTTTATCTACCCGACTCATCGCATTTACACCAAAGTCAACTTCACCGACTTTGCGATTCCAAGGTAAATGCGTCCAAGGTCCAACTAAAAGCTGCTGGCGATATTGACTTCGCGCTGCCATATCCTGATATAAATGCAAAGTGCCGCGTAAATAAGTATCAAACCATCCCCCAATATGAAACATCGGCAAATCGACATCTTGCAGATAGTATTTGGGTGAGAAATTCCAATAAGCATCTGCTTGGGGATGTGCCACCCACTGATGATAAAACGAGTCAGGGGCAAAATTCTTAAGCACTTCTGGATTAGTTAAAGGCAAATTTTTAGAAGCAGCAAAAAGTTCTTTATAAGCCTTTTCATTTTTTTGTAAACGCGCTGTTTCTGTAGCTAATTGAATCGCCCAAGCAAGATTAGTTTTTAAACAAAATGCGCCACCTTCATAAGCCCAATCTGTATACAAATCATAACCAATCATCGCCGGACAAATTGTTTTTAAAGCTGCGGGTTTATTAACTGTCGCATATAACTGAGTCATTCCCTGATAAGAAAAGCCATACATGCCGACTTTGCCATTACTACCAGGTATATTTGCTGCCCAGTTTACTGTATCTTCGCCATCTTCAATTTCGTTGATAAATAAGTTAAATTTCCCTTCAGAACTACCACGTCCCCGCACATCTTGAATTACTACAATGTAACCTTGTGCAGCATACCAAGTAGGATGGGCATAGACAACAGTCGATGCTATTTCTCTGCCATAAGGTTGTCGCATTAATAATACAGGAAATTCTTGATCTACATCGGGACGATATATATCCGCATCTAATCGCACTTTGTCGCGAGTTTGCATAGAAGCGGTTTGTTTCTCACGAACTTTTAGCATTGGTGGATACAATAAAATTTAAATTTAGTTTGTCGTAATAAGCGCTGTACTCGCTTAACCTCGTTCCTTGCCTCTGGCAGGGAATGCCTTAAAGGAGGCTCTGCCTCTATGAAAGCTTTCCCAGGCTCCAGCCTGGGAACGAAATAAAAGCGCTGAAGCGCTTACTACGAAACTATATATTTTACATTTTTAAGAAGGCATTAATGAATCTAATCTTCCAAGTACTGTCATATCTTCCTCATCTAATTCTACTGGTATACCACTTCTAATTAATTCGGCAAAATCTTCATTAGGAACCATTATTGTCAGCGTATACAAGCGAGTTGAACCTGTATTTTTAATTAAATGCGTGCCTGTGGGAGGCACTAACAAACTATCTCCCGCTTTAATGTTTACAGACTTACCATCACAAACAGCAATGCCTTCTCCTTTGAGGACAAAAAACATTTCTAAAGCCCATTGATGGCGATTAGGCGGTGTTTTACCACCGACATCAAAAATTTCTATGCAACAAGTTAAAGAAGCGTTAGCGTTTGTCGAATCGAAAATGATTGCTAACCGATTTGTGTCATCAGGACTAATGCGATAGGTTTGGTAATCTTTAGGAGATTTGACAACAGGAATTACACAACGAGTAGCGTGCATTTAATTTATTTCCTCATAAGTTGTCGATGGTTGCTAGTTGATAGTTCATAGTTAGTAGTTGTAAAAAATTACTTTTCTGCACTAAGCACTATGCACTAACTCAACACTTTTAAAATCGCTTGAGAGTCAGTTACAAAACCAAAACATTGTTTGACGTTGTACAGCGTTGCTAACCAACAATACTCAGGAGAAGTTGTCGCAGTGCAGTCTTTGACTAACACGCAGTCATATCCTAAGAAGTTGGCATCACATAGCGTGGTCATTACACATTGGTCAGCGTTGACACCAGCAAAGAACAGTGTCGTCTTTCCCAGGTTCCGCAGGATACTATCTAAAGGAGTATCCCAAAAGCCGCTCATGCGGTATTTATCCACGATAATATCTTCGGGTAGTTGTTCAAGTTCATCGACCACCGCAGCTGCCCAACTACCTGCCATTAGTACTTTAGCACCGTTGGAAGGTAGGGGATCGCCTAATCCTACACCTTCGCCTGTGGGGTTGTAAACGTGAAGCGAAGCGGCGCTAATATTGAGTAAGTCGGGACGATTGCCCCAATTTACCCAAATTACGGGAACACCAGCAGCCCGAAGTTCTGGAAGTAAATTTTTCAAAGGTTCGATGGGCTGACGCGCAGGGTTGACATCTACGCCAATATGTGATAACCAACCATCGGGGTGGCAAAAGTCATTTTGCATATCAATGACGAGGATGGCGGCTTTTGCCAAATCAAGGCGCACCTCTTTAGTTTCTGTTGTTAAGATAACTCTTTGTGGGGTTATAGGAGGACGAGTGATATCTGCGATCGCATGATTCACTGCCCAAGCATTTGGTGCAACTCCCAATGTCCGAAAAGGCAAATTCATAAATTCCTTCACCTTACACCGTTTTTTATCTTTGTAGCTTGAATTTGTCTTGAAGGTGAAATTACTTAATTAAGGTTAAATATTGTGGATACAATTAAAAATGTTTTAATTCCGGTTGAAGACGCTTACGATACCGTAGATGTGCAGATTATAGATAATGCCATCGCTGCAATCTCTCCTGGGATAGATGCGATCGCTACCACAATTGATGGTAAAAATAAACTGTTGCTTCCCGGTTTCGTCAACGCCCACACTCACTCTTCGGAAATGTGGCAGCGGGGAATTATGTCAGTGTTTCCCCTGGAATTATGGCTGGCGGAACTTTACGACTTTGCACCCCTGGACATTGAAAAAGTTTACCTCAGCGCGTTGGGTACAGCCGTAGAAACTTTACTTTCCGGTGGTACGACTGTAGTAGATCATTTGGTGTTAATTCCGGGGAAAGAGTTAGAAACCATCGCCACTGCGGTTCGCGCTTACAAAGAAGTGGGAATTCGTGCTTTCGTCGCACCGTTAATTCAAGATGAATCTTTGAGTGCGGGGATACCATCCGGAGAATCAGAACAGACTCATGAGCCTTATTTTCGCTCAACTCAAGCAACATTGGACATTATCGAAGAAGCGGTAAAGCAATTTCATCGCCCAGAAGAGGGTATATATATTGCTACAGCACCGACAGGGATACAATTGTGTTCTGATACGTTGTTTACCGGGTGTATTGAATTAAGCGAAAAATACAATCTTTGCCGTCACTCGCACTTACTCGAAACCAAAGCGCAAGAAAAACTCGCAAAAGAAAAATACGGTTGCAGTGCTGTTGAACATCTTAAACGAATTGGGTATTTAGGCGATCGCACAACACTAGCCCATTGCGTTCACTTAACTGAAGCTGACATCGCCATTCTTGCAGAAACTCAATCTACAGTCGTTCACAACCCTTTAAGCAACCTGCGTTTAGGTAGTGGCATCGCCCCCATATTAAAATATCGTCAAGCTGGGGTAAATGTTACCTTTGGCTGTGATGGTGCATCTAGCAACGATTCTCAAGACTTGCTCGAAGCGATCAAAATCGGTTCAATATTGCACAATGTCAGCGACTTTGATTATCAACACTGGATTACACCCCGTCAAGCTGTAGAAATGGCTTCCTTAGGTGGTGCAAAAGGACTTAATATGGCGGATGAACTCGGTTCCCTCACCGTTGGTAAAAAAGCCGATTTAGTACTTTATGACCTCACCAGCTTATCATTACTGCCGCGTACCGATCCAATTGGCTTGTTAGTATTAGGGCGTCCCACCAACGTTGTAGATAGCGTGTGGGTGAATGGCAAGCAAATCGTCGCCGATGGTAAAGTGAAAACCATTGATGTTGATAACTTGCGACAAGAATTATTTAACCACAGTCAGTGGCAGCCAACACGCAAATCACAAAGCGTCGCGCAAATAGAAGCGCATTATCGCACGGTGATGGGTTTAAGTTAAATGATATCACCCAGAGACGCGGAGTATTCCTTTGCGTCTCTGCGTCTGGTGCGTGAGATAATTCTTAAGCTCTTTTGCGAAATAAACCTGTCATACTTACACCAGTAATCAACAAGCCGAGTAACCCCAAACCGTTTAAGAGAGGATAAATTTTCTCTAAATGTAAGATTTCCAAGGTATGAAGTCCGAGGAGAAACCCACCTAACTGGTCTTGGTGCAACCATTCATGGGGAATAGTAAAACCCATGCCGGTGAGTACGGTAAGAAATAGGGGAATACAAAGAGCGATCGCAAGTTGAAGGTGGTATCTTATAAAACTACGTATAATCAATAATTTCCTAGGCTAATTTAACTTGTTTTTTAAACAGTAAATAACTTGCAAAGATATAAATATTTTAGGATAAACCAATTGTAAAAAAAGTTGCTGGACAGACTCGTGCCCAGTTACAGCGATAAATTTGTTTGTGGTGAACAGAACTAAGAGCAAAAAGGTGATTTACCACTAAAGACATAAGGAAGTAAAAAAAGGGACATATTTTTGTGTATCCTTTGTGTCTTAGTGCTTCAATACCTTAATTGCTTTGGGAGTATACATGGAACGAGCCATTTCCGCACTGGGTGTATTAGTTTTCATCGCCATATCCTACGCCTTATCTAACAATCGTCGCGCTATACGTTGGCGAACTATCGCTTGGGGGTTGGGTTTGGAGTTTGCATTTGCACTACTTATTTTGAAAACTCCTGGCGGTTTAGCTGTGTTTAAATCTCTCGGCGATGTGGTAAGCAGTTTTTTAGGATTCTCTGATGAAGGTGCAAAATTTGTCTTTGGAGAAAATTTTAAAGACCATTTATTTGCCTTTCAAGTGCTACCAACAATTATCTTTTTCTCTGCCTTTATCAGTGTCTTGTACCACTACGGTATTTTGCAGTGGGTGGTGAATGGGTTAGCGTGGGTAATGATGAAGACAATGAAAACATCAGGGGCTGAGTCTTTATCAACTGCTGGTAACATCTTTTTGGGACCCACTGAATCACCGCTAATTGTTAAACCCTTTGTCGCAACGATGACGCAATCGGAATTGTTTGCAGTGATGACAGGTGGTTTTGCGACAGTTGCTGGTGGGGTACTGGGTGCTTATTTATCGTTTGGTATACCAGCAGAACACTTGATCGCCGCTTTCTTTATGACCGCTCCCACTGGCTTGGTGGTAGCAAAACTGCTTTACCCAGAAACGGAAGTATCGGACACAGTGGGTAAAGTAAAGATGGATGTGAAGACGAATTACGTCAATGTCATTGATGCTGCTACTACAGGGGCGCTTGACGGCGTGAAATTAGCCGTTAATGTCGGGGTGATGATTATTGCTTTTTTGGGATTGTTGGCTGCTGTGAATGGGCTGCTGGGATGGTTGGGGGCGCTTGCTGGTTTACCGCAGCTGTCATTGGAATGGATATTATCTTTTATTATGGCACCTGTGGCGTGGTTGATGGGCGTGCCTTTAGCTGATTGTGGGCAAGTAGGGACGTTGTTGGGTAAAAAGACGATTCTGAATGATTTTATTGCTTACGCGGATTTGGGGAAACTGATTAAGGAGGGCAAAATTTCTCAACGAGGGGTAATTATTGCAACTTACGCGCTGTGCAATTTTGCGAATATTGGCTCAATCGGGATTACCATCGGTGGAATTACTGGGATGGCACCCAACCGCCAGCACGATTTGGCGCGTATGGGTGTAAAGTCGATGATTGGCGGATTGCTTGCGGGTTTTATCACCGCTTCTATTGCTGGGATGTTGGTATGAAGAAATTGAGAATTGGATAATGGGCAATGAGCATTAATAATAATTCTTTCTCCTTTCCCCTTTCCCCCTCTTCAAATGCCCATTCGCGTCATTCTTTATTGATGTAACCCACTTTCCAATTTTGTGGCTGCTTTAACTGATCTCCTTTACCTTGAAGAATCAGCCCGATAGCTACGCGCGTGTTAAAAAGTCCCTTTATCAGATAATATCCTGGTTTGGCATTTACGCCTTCGGCAAATTTTCTATGAGCTTCCTTCATAACTCCGCAGTAAATCTCAGTTTTGTCTATTGTGACTGTAAAGAAAAAGTCATTGCGATATCCAGCAGGAATCTTGAACATACCGTAAACATTATGCGGACCAAGCCAAGGTTTTAGTACAATTTTCTCTGGGTGAGTGTAATATTTTTCACCTTTTGACGAATAAAAACCCCATTGCCGACAACTAATGATTGGCGATCGCTCTGAGAAATCCGAGACGTAAGAAAAGCCTAAAATGCTTAGTAAGCTAAGTGCAAATAAGATGTAAAGCAGTTTATTTTTTCGCACTTGTTCTACCCATCGTCGTCTTTTTACGGTTATAGCTTACGAAATTTTACTGCGGCTAGAGTAATTTTGCTTCTTAAAAAATCTGTCTGCGGGTTAATGTAAAATTGGGAATATCGTCTAATTGTAAATTTTGACATAGCAAAGAGCGATCGCTTTGATATTGTAAAGTTAACAAAAAAATGTAGGGAATTTTACTTACCTACAAACAAGCTGTATTTTATTTCTCAGTTTTCTGGAACTCTTAACTTAATGCATCTTTGACTTTACGCTTTTTAATAACCCAGACATAAATGGTCGCTCAAAAGCTAAGTAAAATACATAGGCAAATATTAACGATATTCCTACACTCAATAAGTATAATGTCACTGCAAACATTACCGGAGCCATATTCAAAGTAACAAGCCAGTGACTGATTAGCGTTTCTATTGGTCCGTGAGTGAGATATAAACTGTAGGAAAATGTCGAGAGTGCGATCGCAATCGGATGCTCGAATACTCTCATAACCAAAGGTGGTGTTTTGCGTTCAATCGCAATCTTGGTGCAGTAAACTATTAGACAAGCGGCAGCTATACTTGCGAAAGTCTCGCAAACCCAAGCATCAACTCCGAATTTTTTCCATTCAGTGATGATAGCAATGCCTGCAAAAATTCCCGCAAGCTTACCCCACGGCAAAGATTTATTCAGTTTTTTCAGTTGTGGCTGTTGTGAAAATGCAACTTCTGCCGCAGCCATTCCGATGGTAAATGAACCCACAAACCAAGGACGACTTGGGTTCATATAGCCATTAAATAAATAGTGCGGTGTAAGCCCAATTAAAAAAGCGATCGCTATAACTGGCAACAAACCCCAACGTCGCAACAAAGGTAGAAAAACTAAAGGAAATAAGAAGTAAATTTGCCATTCTAAAGCCACACTCCACAGTGGGACGTTAATAATATAAACATCCGTTCCCGGAGCAAAATTGTGAATTACTAGAAAATGCAAAATTACATCTACAAATGAAAAGTGAGGAGAAAACCAATCATACTGAACCTCACGCCATTGAAAAGTTGTAAATCGCTCTAGAGTTAATATTATTAGAGCTAATACACAGCAGAAAATAATAGCTGCATAAAAAGGAGGTATAATTCTTCGCGCTCTTTTTTTGAAATAGTGAAATAAATTTCCTTGGATATAACCTGTTTGAGAGCGAGTTACTGGCAGCATTAAACAGTAGCCAGAAAGTACAATAAAAATTGCCACACTAAAAGAACCATATCTTATTAGTTTTGTTGGCAAACTTATCCACAAAGGTAAGTTTTCTCCTTGGTGCGGCAAAATATGGCAAAATACCACATACAATGCTGCCAAACCACGTATTCCATCTAAAAAAGGCAGGCGTATTCTCTCTTCAGTCGTTGTCCTAACTAGTTGTTTCATTAAATTAACGCCCTGTTGTCTTATGTTTTTCTAAAATAAATGTTGGCTCACTTGTCAAAATTCCGGGAAATAAAGAAATATTGGCTAATATCAACCGACTGCATCCTTGACTTTACGCTTCTTTAAGAAACCAGACATAAAGGGTCTTTCAAAAACTAAGTAAAACAAATAGGCAATTACTAACGACATTGCCAGACCTAATGTGTAACATGTAACGGCAAATATTACCGGAGGCAATTGCAGGCTAAAAAGAAAGTAACGTACCAGCACTAACACTGGTCCATGTGTGAGATACAGACTGTAAGAAAATACTCCGAGTGCGATCGCCCAAGGATGCTCAAATACACGTAGGATTGAAGGTAGCTTTTTGCCGGCGAGCACTAACTTAGTGCAGTAAATAAATAAACAAGCAGATGCCATACCAAAAAAAGTCTCACTAATCCATATATGCAATCCTAATCGTCGCCACTCAGTTAAAAAAGCTATGGCAGTAAATATAATTGTCAATACACCCCACGGTACAGAATTTCTTATGGCAATTAATTTCGGTTTTTGAGAGAGTCCAATATCTGCTGCTGCCATTCCCAAGGCAAATAAACCAAGAAACCAAGGACTAGCTGTTTCAAACAATCCATTAAAGAGATATAAGGGTGCTATTCCAATTAAAAAAGCAACGATAACAACTGAAGTTAATCCAAAACGTCGCCATATAGGTAGTAAGAATAGTGGAAAGAAAAAGTATAACTGCCATTCAGTAGCCACTGTCCACAATGGTGGATTAATTGACATATAGGCATTAGGAATAACATTGTGAATTAGTAGCAGGTGATAGCAGAAATCACTAAAGGAAAAGTAAGGAGAAAATGAACCTTTACCAGCTATTTCATTCCATTGAAAACTAGTAAATTTCTCTAATATAAATATTGCTGCTGCTAGTAAGACGCAGAAAAAAAGTGTGGCATAATATGGTGGTAAAATCCGACGCGATCGCCGTTTAATATAACCCAACAAACCTCCAGCTACATAACCGTTTGGCGAGCGAACTACTGATGTCATCAAAACGTAGCCAGAAAGTATAATAAAAACTACAACACTAACGCGACCATATCTTAGTCCTTTGATAAAAAGTTCCAACCAATTAGGCAATTGCTCTCCTATAGATGGTTCTACATGGACAAGTACCACATACAACGCTGCTAGTCCACGTAAGCCATCTAAATACTCAAGACGTAGCCGTTTTTGTGGAGCTTTTTCTATTGATGTAATCATCGAATCAATTTCCTCTTCTCTCTTTATTGATATGATTTTTTCAAGTTCAAACTTGCAATTTAACTACGCAAAAGCAATTCCTTCTATATATAATTTAATTGCCTTTAGAAATAAGAAATCATCGCCTGTTTGTGTATCTAATCACCATGCTTTATTTGCACAAACTTAGGTCAACCTTAAGATTGAAGATTCTGCTAATTTGATATTACGACTTTTAATTACTCGTGCCGGAACACCTACAGCAACTGAGAAAGGGGGAATATTTTTGGTAACAACAGAACCGGCACCAATAACACTGCCTTTACCGATAGTGACTCCATCTAATACCTTCACTCCAGAGCCTAACCAACAATCGTCTTCAATCAAAATTCCCTCACTAGTAACTCCTTGTGAGGCAATCGGTTGGGTGGGATCTGAATAAATATGATTGTTAGCAAATATTCCCGACTGTGCCGCGATTAAACAGTTTTTACCAATCTTGATATTGCCAGGACCAGCTATACAAACGTAAGGACCGATGAAGGTAGATTCATCTATGTATATAAACGTATCATTTAAGGCTTTAATATCAACACCATAGTTAAAGCTAACTTTATCTGCTAAATAAATTTTATTGTTTTTATGTCCACTGGCATCAAGATTAACACCTCGAAAAATCTGCACATTATCGCCTATTTCAATACAAGAAGTGTTGATAAATTCAACGCCGTATTGAATATAAACTGATTTACCTATTCTGCTAAAAATATTACTATATAGCGAAGTTCTTAATTTGCTACCTAAAAAACTCGTAGGTATACCTTTTAATAAATTAGTTAAAACAGTTTCTTGGATTTTTTTCCAATTTGAAAGATAACTCTGGTTATTCATAATTTTCAGGTAAATAGTTGCCTTGATTTTTGCACTAGTTTTATTCTGCGTTATCACATCTACTTTTTAATCTGCATTCTAGGAATGTAGAGTGATTAAAAAGCATATATGCATACCAAATGGTTTATCAAACTTTCAAAAACCAAAAGGTATCTCTGACGAGTATTAAACGCAGAGGTTATTTAATTCTTAGATGATCTGTACAAGAGATGCTTTATTTGCTTACAAGCAACTCTCGTAGTTAGTTTTCAATATTTACATCTATTGGAAATCATAGACATTGCTTTATATACTCGGAACTAATTAAGAAAGAACCGAATATCGTCAATTCACCTGCCAATAATTTAACTGCATAATTAGCAATGTTTACAAATTGCAGGTTTCACAGGCTATTTGAGGCGCGTTATTTAATAAAGCAAGGATTTCAAGTAAATTACATCTGTTTAAGTCATCTCAAAAGAGAAGTAAACTTTCTGCAATTTATTATGATGTAATTATTGAATTTATCAGAAAATTTCCAAGTAAATATATGCACATCTAGGGTGGAGTGTCACCAACTTCAGCCATTATGTTGAAGTTGATCATCGGAGCGAATAAGTATACACTTCCCCGACTACTATAACGGCTTTGCTGTAGCCAGTTTTTAGAGTCTGCTGCTATAAACATGATGTGCAAGAGTAATTTACATATTAGTCCAGAGCGTCTTAGTAGCGACACAACTATTTTTATTTTATAGCTAAATATGAAAACATTTTTAAACTAACTGTGAAGAGTATCCAGACTTTATGAAATTTTTATAAAGCGGTGTTATGATAACCGAGTAATCAAGGTAATTTATCTGAAAAGATGAACTCAGTATATAAGAGCTAAAGTCAGAATTTAATTTACAATAAAGTAATATTGTAATTACAAGTATAAAGTTATAGTGAATAAAGCGATCGCTTTATTCGTCGACAAGTATTTGCAAAGAATCACATACTGACGATGGTATAACTAAAGTAAAATTACTACCTTTTCCTAATTCAGATTGAAGTGTAATATCGCCACCATGAAGTCGGGCTAAATTTCTTGACAAAGCTAGCCCCAATCCTGTGCCTTGACGTTGGCGATCGCGATCGCTACCGACTTGCTGAAACGTATGAAAAAGCTTTGGTTGATCCTCTGGGGCAATACCAATACCAGTATCAATTACTGCAAAGTTAATAAATCCAAACTTTTTCTCAACTTTTAGTTTCACAAAGCCGTATTCGGTAAACTTGACAGCATTTGATAATAAATTTAATAAAATCTGGCGCAAACGGCGTTCATCAGCATTGCAAATAGTAACATCTGGCGCAATTTCCAACAATAACTCCAAACCGCGAGTGATTGCTTGTTCGCGAATTACCGCAAGACAGCCTTGACAAATAGGTTCTACTGATAACGTAACTATATCTAATTCTTCTCGTCCCGCCTCGATTTTAGCTAAATCCAACAAGTCATTAATCAAATTTAACTGTTGATATCCGCACTTATGGATTCCCTTAACATATTGTTCCTGTTTATCGTTCAACGTACCAAATAGTTTCTCTAAAAGTACACTCGAAAACCCAATTATTGCAGTTAGCGGTGTTCGTAATTCATGATTCATATTAGCTAGAAATTCTGACTTTGTACGGTTGGCAGCTTCGGCAATCAATTTTGCTGCTTCTAATTCTTGAGTGCGCTCTTTTACTAATTCTTCAAGGCGTTCTTCACTTTGACGCAAAGCTTCTGTTGTTGCCAATTCAGCACTCAAACGCCTACCATAAAAAGCAGCCAGTTGTCCTAATGTTAATATAATTAAAGTAGCAATGCTAATTGCAATTATTAATATAGTATTATCTGTGGCTACATCTAACAACGCTGAAACATTTTTCACCTTAAAGTTAACGCCTGGCATTGCGATATAGTGAGTTCCACAAATTGCACCTCCCATCAGCAAAGCAGTGTAAATCTTCCGTAGTTCTAAAGATATTATCTTCTTTTCGACGGGACGAAAAGTGAACCACAAAGCAGCAAATGATCCAGCAATCGGTACTACAGCACTTAGAGTAATTAACTTGAAGTTATGCACCTGCTCGGCAGAAACTTTTAACGCTAACATTGCCGTATAGTGCATACAAATAATTGCAGAACCTACAAAAAAGCTCCCAACTAATAACCTTACATAGCCCACTTCTCGCTGAGAGCTAATAATAAAAAATCCTATTGCTGAACCAAGAATTCCTACTACTATTGAAATTAAGACAATTCTATAATCATATTCAACTTTTATCGGCAGCCTATATGAAAGAATGCCAATAAAGTGCATTACCCAGATGGTAATTCCTAAGGTAAGCGCGCTACCTGTCACCCACCACAAACGACTAGATCTTTGAGCAAGCGAGATTTGTTCAGCTATATCTAAGGCAATGCATGAACCAATTATAGCAATAGCAATTGAAAGGATAATTAAGCGTACATCAGAGTTAGCTGTCAGCACTGTACTTAAATACAACATTACATTATTAATTTGCATTCATGTGAAAAATTTGCGAAGTAAATGATAAAATTCCACTTTGCCATTCTCAGTTATTCGTGATGAATACTAAAGCATTGAATAGAAAGCTAATAAGAGCATTAGCTGTTATTGCAAAAATTCATTTTATTTATTATTTTATTAAGTTAATTTCTTTAATTTTCATAACGGTGCTTCAACCTTTAATAAAAATTATAAATTATTAACAAAAAAAAATACTACTCCTAAAGGATCATCAAATGATAAATAATTTTAGAAAAATTGTGTTTTTTTCCAAAAAATTCTTATTGTTATTCTTACTAAGATAAATAAAGTTTAATTGGAAAAAGTTTGTACTTTTGAATTATTCTGCGAACACTCAAATAGATGTAAGCCTAACTGTCGAGAAAGTTCCTCACACACCTTCACCCCCCGAAGACTGTTTCCACGCGCATCAAGACGCGGTGAAAACACTCCGATTCCCATTTTATTTGGTACTATAGCGATAATTCCACCACAAACACCGCTTTTAGCAGGAATACCAATTTTATAAGCCCATTCGCCTGCAAAATTATACATGCCGCAGGTATACATGACGCTCAAAATGTCTTTTATATAACTGCTATCTACGGCACGCTCTTTTGTAACCGGATTAATACCTTTATTCGCTAAAGTAGCTGCCATAACTGCTAAGTCATAGCAATTTACCATCACAGCGCATTGCTGGAAGTATAAATCCAGCGATTCTTCGATGTTAGGATCAATCATGCCAAAGTTTAGCATTAAGTGCGCCATTGCCCGATTGCGATGTCCGGTGGAGCGCTCTGAGGTAAATACGGAGATGTCAACGAATACATCATGACCCATATATCGGCTAAACATATTCAACATTCGATTGAGACGTTCGGTTGGATCTGAACCCTTGATTAAACTAGTGGTGGCGATCGCTCCAGCATTTACCATTGGATTTAATGGTCGATTTGATTGCTCATCTAGGATAATTGCGTTAAATGCATCTCCCGTCGGTTCCACTCCAACCCTAGTTAAAACATAATCCCGTCCATGATCCTCAAGTGCAAGTCCATATGCAAACACCTTGGAAATCGACTGGATAGTAAATAACTGTTTGTCATCACCAACTTGGTAAACCTCACCATCAACAGTTACAACGCAGATGCTAAATAAGTCCGGGTTTACCTTCGCCAATTCCGGGATGTAGTTCGCTACTGCACCATCTTGCAGTGACTTGTATTTGCAATGCAAGTCGTTGAGAACAGCTTCTAAATTTTCTTGTGCCATCAGAAGTGCAGCTTAAAGAGTAAAAATTAGGCAAGAAAAACGCGCTTTGGAGAAAGTTTCCCTAGTTTTTCGCTACATCCGCAAAAAAAGTGAAAATTTGCTGATTAACCCTGGTTAATTTTCTCATCATTGATTTTTATCTACAGATAAAAAATTATAACTTCATCGGTACTCATAATTACTGCTAGCATCTGCTCTTGCCATAGGTGGCTTATTTGACAAATCCTCAAACATCGGTTATGACTGTGTGGATCGGGATTTGTATAAAATCAAACTATTTAAAAAAGATAATTAATCTCAAGTTTTCCAGATAGTTATGTAGTGTCTGTTAGAGCAAAAGCAATAAATTGATTAATTTAATGAAATCTCAGTATTTATATTTATAATTTTAAACTTTAGACTATTGTTTTTTAAGTGTTTCCGTGCTTTAGCTTTTGTTGACGATATGACACATGCAGCAATTAGCTTGATAGTCGGTTGAGTACACTATTCAAATTAATTTATCCACTAAATATTGTTAAGCTTGCCTAAGAAAAATTTTTATTTTTGAAACAACTGTTACACAGCCAAAATCCGCTTTTGGGAAAGGTTTTGTGCTGAAAATTGAAATTTAAACTTAATAAATTTACAAAGACCTACGATAAAACCCTGATCCCTAGTTAAAAAGTTCATGTTAATGTGTTGCAGTTATAAACAAAAAGTGAAAGCGGAATGAGTTGAAATTTTTGGTGCATTTTACATTAAATGGTGCAAAATCTCACGAAGATCAAACCTCAGTTCTTAACACGCTTTAAAAACGGACGCATGAATCAAAGACATTTGTGGACTATTGTCACCCTGTTTATGACTGTTTTGGGAATGCCCTCAATCGGTCGCGCTCAAACAGTGAAGGAAACGGATACCGCTTCCCAAAAAACACCTTCAGCCGATATCGTTAAGGTGGGAGAGTACCAATCCTCAGCAGGGAACCTTACCTCGGATGCCGTAATCACGGAAATTCATCCTCACAATATTGGAGGTTATCAGGCTGCAACGCTATTTATTCGCAAAATTCCTGTTCTCACCTTTGTCAGTTCTACACCAGTCAAGAGCGAAGAAACCAAAGTAGATGCCAAAGTTGGTGTAGCTGGTGATAGTGAAAGCGCACAGTCAAACAATGCTGTTGCTGACAGTTCTGTAAAAGTAGCGAGTCTTGAAACCAGAATCGATGTCAGTAACCAAACAAATATTGGCGATGATGACCCGGTTCAAAGAGCTGGTGTAGTAGCAGCGAAGATAAACCAGTTAAGCCGGGAAAATGTAGATGCCAGTCAAATTATCGTCAGTTGGAAAGCAGGGAACGAATCGACAACAAATCAAGCACAGAATAAAAGTGTCTCTGCTGACTTAAATAACGGCGATCGCTATATCATCAAAGTCAATAACCAAGAATTAGTCGAAATTAACGATGAAACGCGATCGCCAGACACAACCAATAATCTGGCACAAGATGCATTGCAAGCCACCAATCGCTTGCGGAGATTGCTAGGCAATGCTTCTCCCCTAAACCAGATTCTTAACTTACCGGCACGATTACCAGTATCAATACCAAAATTGCCATCAGAGATTAATGTCGGACCTGTGAAAATTTCCAGCAGGGGAGTAGCTTCTTATTATGGCTATGATGGTTCCGGCAATCGCACCGCCAGCGGTCAGAGATTTAATCCAGAAGGTATGACTGCTGCCCATCGTCATTTGCCATTTGGTACGAAAGTGCGCGTTACCAACACCCGCAACGGTCGTTCTGTAGTAGTGCGAATTAACGATCGCGGTCCATTCATTCGCGGTCGAGTAATTGACCTTTCTGTCGCGGCTGCACGCATTTTAGGAATGATGGGCAGTGGCGTTGCACCAGTGCGGATTGAAGTCTTAGGAAGGTAGGGATTAGGGACTGGGGACTAGGGATTAGGGACTGGGGGACTAGGGGAAAGGTGAATTTTCTTCGTTGTCTCCTTCTCCTTGTCTCCCCATCCCCCACTCCCCCATCTCCCCCACTCCCCACTCCCCATTCCCCATTTCCCCCACTCCCCACTCCCCATTCCCCATTTCCCCCACTCCCCACTCCCCATTCCCCATTTCCCCTAGTTCACTCGTTTTTCCCCCGGATTCAGATATAAACTAACGGGGGAGAGGCTCAAGAAGAACTAGGGGTATTTTGTGCGCCTGCTGACAACAGTTGCAGCTTTACGCTGTTATTTAGCTAAACGTCGTTCGGAAAATCAGCTTTGCCAGTCAGAGGAACTGTTGTTAAATGATACAACCAGCTGGTATCAGACACCTATTGGTTTGGTTCCAACGATGGGGGCTTTGCATCAAGGTCATTTAAGCTTGATATCACGAGCACGGCGAGAAAACGCCACGGTAATCGTCAGTATATTCGTCAATCCCCTGCAATTTGGTCCCAATGAGGATTTTCAACGCTATCCTCGTACTTTAGAGGCAGATGGACAATTTTGTGAACAAGCTGGTGTGGATGCGATTTTTGCGCCTTCTCCGGAGGAATTAGGAGTTCCGCAGAAGAGTATACAAGATTCAATTGTTACACAAGTTATCCCTCCATCTGCTATGATATCACGCTTGTGTGGTCGTTCTCGGCTAGGTCACTTTCAGGGTGTGGCTACGATTGTTACCAAGCTTTTTAACTTGGTACAGCCCGATCGAGCCTATTTCGGTCAAAAGGATGGTCAGCAACTGGCGATTATTAGAAAGCTAGTAGCTGATTTGAATTTGCCGATAGAAATTGTTGCTTGTCCAACGGTGCGGGAAGCATCGGGTCTTGCCTTGAGTTCCCGTAATCAATATTTGACTGCAACGGAAAAACAGCAGGCAGCGGCATTATATCGCGGCTTGCGGCAAGCTGAAGCAGCATTTAAAGCGGGTATTCGTAATGCCAGCACTCTCATAGCGGTGGTGGAGCAAGAACTAGCAATGGTCACTACTGTTTTAGTCGAATATATTGAATTGGTTGAACCGACTACGTTGATGTCTTTAGAGGAAGTTAAGGAGGAAGGAATGCTTGCGATCGCAGCTCGTCTTGGTTCTACACGTTTGATTGACAATACCATCCTGCGCGATCGCTCCCCCGTCATCGCCATTGATGGACCCGCAGGTGCAGGGAAATCCACAGTGGCTCGTCAAGTGGCAGCTAACTTGGGTTTAGTATATTTAGATACTGGAGCTATGTACCGTGCTTTCACTTGGCTAGTGTTGCAAGAGGAAATTGCTTTGGATGATGAGTGTGCGATCGCTGAATTAGCTAACGTGTGTGTTATTGAACTGACTCCGGGGGACAATTTACAATCACCTGTACGAGTCTGGATTAATCATACTGATGTTACTCAGCTAATTCGCACGCCAAGAGTAACATCAAAAGTATCCGCCATAGCCGCACAGAGCGCTGTACGTGAGGCATTAGTTAAACAACAGCAAAACTGGGGTAGAAAAGGTGGTTTGGTTGCTGAAGGACGGGATATCGGTACTCACGTTTTCCCCGATGCTGAAGTCAAAATCTTCTTAACTGCCTCGGTTAGCGAACGGGCACGTCGTCGTCAGCAAGACTTTAAAAAACAAGGTCAACCCGAAGTCAGTTTAGAGCAGCTGGAAAAAGACATCGCCGAACGCGATTGGAAAGATAGCACCCGCAAAGTTTCTCCTTTGCAAAAAGCAGCTGATGCAATTGAAATGCAAACTGATGGTCTTTCTGTTTCAGAAGTCACTGCACAAATTGTTGACTTTTACCAGCAACGGTTATCTCAATTGTAATTAACACAAATTCTTGCGCTACTCACTTAAGCCGGGACATATATCCTAAAAAGTTAATCCGGCTTTTTGTCTCGCCTTAAGTTAATAGCATCTACTGTTAATTATTAGTCAAATATAATGGTGAGTCAGCACATACTCACCATTACAAAAATTCTAATTTTAGTCTCTTTCTCTGCACCTCTGCGCTTCTGCATGAGAAAAATATTTATATTTATAGTTATTAATAGTGACTAACCATTATATATGAAAATTCCTTAATTACAAAATATATCTATCGCCAGATAAAGGGCATTATCTCTTACTTATTGCATATTCATTTAGATAGATTTGACTTCAATTGTAGCAAAATCACTTTGTCTTAATACTGCCTTTGGTAGTAAAATAACGATGTTAAGTTTTATTGTTTTGTGTTCAGCACCTTCAACTGCTCAAGACAAAACCTATAATTTCCAAAGCTGTAGCATTAGCTTTAAACTGGAAAACGGTAAAGAGAGGATTTCACACTTATGGCATTTACACAAGCCCCACTACCCTTCGATTTTAACGCTTTAGAGCCGTATGGTATGAAAGCTGAGACTTTTGAGTATCACTATGGCAAGCATCATAAAGCTTATGTAGATAACCTTAACAAGCTCGTTGATGGTAAAGACCTCGCCGATAAATCGTTAGAAGAGGTGATCCAAGTTTCTTTTAAAGACCCCTCTTTAACAGGAGTTTTTAACAATGCAGCTCAAGTTTGGAATCATACATTCTTTTGGGATTCTTTGAAGCCAGCAGGCGGCGGTACACCAAGTGGTGATTTGGCTGCTAAAATTGACAAAGATTTTGGTAGCTTTGATAAATTCAAAGAAGAGTTTTCTAACGCGGCTGCAACACAGTTTGGCAGCGGATGGGCTTGGCTGATTGATGATGGTGGTACGCTGAAGGTTATGAAAACACCGAATGCTGAGAACCCTCTAGCGCATGGCAAAAAGGCACTCCTAACTTTAGATGTTTGGGAACATGCTTACTATATTGACTTCCGGAATGCTCGTCCTGCCTTTATCAAGAACTTTTTAGATCAGTTGGTAAACTGGGATTTTGTTGCACAAAATTTAGTTAAAGCCTAATTATCAGCTTTTTTTGTCGGACCTGTAACACAAAAATCATTACTTAATTTATCTAATTTACAAACAGTCAGAATTTTCTTTCATGGCTGTTTTTACTTAACTGCCGCATTCTCATATAGCAGTGCGATCGGCAGAGCGTGAAAATTGAAAGCTTCAGATCCCCTACTTCTCTAAAAAGTCGGGGATCTTGTTTTTGACGATTTCTAAACGGATTGCTACATAACTTGTATCTTAAAAGGTAGTGCTATAAAAATCAAAATTTATGAATAGCAAAGAATTAGCCCAATACATCGAAGCCACGAATAGCATTGCTAAACCTTGGCTGTTGGTACAACTACGATTAAAAAAACTCCAAGAACGTCAAGGGACGCTTTCAGAAAATGACTACGCTAATGAATTAGCAGACATACACGAAGGTTTGATGAATTTGGGCGAATGGTGGCGCGGTATTGAAGATAAGGTATTTTGATTAGTTAGGAGACGCGATGTTCCTCGCGTCTGTACAAAGTCAGGAGTTAAAAGTGAAAAAGTTACCAATGATGGACTTTTGACTCTATACTCATCTACTGTGGAAAGAGTGACTATTGACTAAGTGTTATGGATTATCGGGATGCAGGAGTTGATGTTGAAGCCGGTCGAGCTTTTGTAGATCAAATTCGCAATTTGGTTCACAGCACCTTTCGACCGGAAGTAATCGGTGGATTGGGTGGGTTTGGTGGCTGCTTTCAATTACCGGGTGGTTTCAAAGAACCGATATTGGTTTCTGGCACCGATGGTGTAGGTACAAAGCTGAAAATCGCTTTCCTTCTCAACCGTCATGACACTGTTGGTATTGATTTAGTAGCGATGTGCGTTAATGATGTGCTGACATCTGGCGCCGAACCGCTGTTTTTTTTAGATTATGTAGCTACAGGTAAATTAGAAAAAGAGCAATTAACTCAGGTCGTTGCAGGTATAGCTTCTGGGTGTAAGCTGGCTGGTTGTGCTTTGCTGGGAGGAGAAACAGCAGAAATGCCAGGTTTTTACTCGTTGGGTGAGTATGACTTGGCTGGGTTTTGTGTGGGAATTGTGGAAAAAAGCCAGATGTTGGATGGTTCCCAGGTGCAAGTCGGAGATGTTGCGATCGCACTCGCTAGCAGTGGTGTCCACAGTAATGGCTTTAGTTTGGTGAGGAAGATTATCACTGAGCGCAATTTATCTTGGAGCGATCGCCCAGAATTATTAAACGGTCAATCTTTAGGCGAAACTTTTCTCACACCTACCCGCATTTATGTCAAACCCGTTCTTGCCGCGCGTCAAGCAGGTTTAGAAATTCACGCTATGGCTCATATCACTGGTGGTGGTTTACCAGAAAATCTGCCGCGATGCTTGGGTAAAAATCAAGCGATTAAAATTAACCCTGATAGTTGGACTATTCCCCCTGTATTTCAATGGCTAGCTGAAACTGGTTCAGTTAGTCCGGAAGCGATGTATAACACTTTTAATATGGGGATTGGATTTGTGTTGCTAGTTCCACCAAATCAGGTTGATGTGACGATTAATTTCTTTAAATCACAGGATATTCCGGCTCGTGCGATCGCACAAGTAATTGCTGGTGATGGCGAATTATTAGGATTACCATACTAAAATATAGGATTTTCTGTCTATATACTGATTACTTTTTTCTTAGTTATAGGGCTTCTATCTATCCTGAAGTACTATTTCATATCGATATTCCCTGCTAATTTTACGGCTATGAGTTGGTATATTTGTTACTTTTATTCATAACTATCATCGAAAATACTCATGATCGTCAGCCTTTGAATTTGCTAACGTAGTCTTAACATATTGAAAAAATTTGCTGATGAAGCTGAAAAAATAGCTGCCAACACTGATTTACAGTGCTTGTGTTTCTCATCTGTAAATTTATTTAGTTCGAGTGTTAGAATTACATACTTTTCAGAGGGGGTTATGGCTGTAAATTTTGCCCGGATTTCTGCTTCCAGGGAACTTTTAAAAGAAGTATTCCAGAATATCGAGGCACAAAGTTGTCCGAGGTGTTTTAACTTTCACATGCATACTGTCCATTCTGATGGCAGGTTGCAGCCTACTGCATTGATGGAACAGGCGATCGCTATTGGTTTAGAAGGATTTGCGATCACAGACCATCATAGTGTTAACGGCTATCAAGCAGCACAAGCTTGGTTAGAAGATTGGAAGTGGAAAAACCCCGGTGCAAATGCTCCTCACCTGTGGAGTGGTGTAGAAATTAATGCCAACCTCTTAAATGTGGAAGTTCACATTTTAGGTTATGCTTTCGAGCCAGAACATCCCAGTATTAAACGCTATCTGCAAAGGAAGATTGCTACTGGTGAAGATTATCAGATAGCTAGCGTGATTGCCGCGATTCAGAATGCTGGGGGATTAGCGGTACTGGCTCATCCAGCTCGTTATAGGCGATCGCATTTTGATTTAATTCCCGCTGCTGCTGAAGCTGGTATTGATGGTGTAGAAACATTTTACGCTTACAACAATCCTAATCCTTGGCAACCAAGTGTTTTGGAATCAAAACAGGTACTACAGTTAGCTAATGAATTTAATCTTTACAACACTTGTGGTACTGATACCCACGGTTTAAGTTTGCTGCAACGATTGTAAATAAAGATGATGAAAAAGGGGTTTATTGCCTCTTTTTCTGTTTTGATGACCAAATTATTGTTGAAATTGCGATAATAACCAAGCAAGAACTTGACTTTGATTCATTTAATGAATTAGTGACAACCAATTTTGTGTAGATGCTGGCGATCGCAAATGCACAATATTAAGATGGGCATACTCAGGCTTTTGGAATAGTAGCGGATACTGTCTGCGGTTTTTGTCATAAGTTTGAACCATCCACAGCACAATAGAATCACGGCTGAAAGTAGTTTTCCAAGTTTCCCGATTTCCATTGCAGACTTCTTCTTGCTTTACTACCCGTTGAAATGTCCGCCATAATACCCGACTCATCACCACTGGGAAAGAATAATCTAACCAAACAATAGTATCAGCCCTTCCCCAAACGATATCGCGTACAATACTATAATTTCCATCTACTACCCAAGTGTTACCTGAAAGTGCTTGAGAAACTCTCTTTTGGAAAACATCATTCGGCACTTCCACCCAATTTGGTTCCCAGTGGAGATAATCGAGTTCTACATGAGGAATGGTAAGAAGCTGCGAAATTTGCTTCGCTAAAGTGGTTTTACCTGAACCACTAGTACCAACTACAGAAATGCGTTGCGGATACTTCATAAAATTCATTTTTTGTTGTAGACGCGATGAATCTACTTTGTAGAGACGCGATTCATCGCTTCTCTATTTATGAACGTCGTACATTTAAACAACACCATTCTTTGCGACGCCACAAGGTAGCAACTATCCAGCCGTTTTTTTCTAAGGCATTAGCAACAGATTTTGATTGCTCTAACAAAATACCACTGAAGATGCCCCAAGTGGCTGGTTTAGCGATCGCACTCATTTGCGGTGCTAAATCGATAATCACATCGGCTAATATATTGCAGACGATACCATCAACAGGGTTTTCTAGCAGTTTCGCTAAGACATCTACACTTCCCTGTGCTGCCACCAACTGTTCTGGATTAATATCGTTGAGTTCACAATTGCTGTGAGTTGATTGTACTGCTAAAGGGTCGGTATCTACCGCATAAGCTTTCTTTGCTCCCAGAAGCAATGCCCCTATTGAAAGGATACCAGAACCGCAGCCGATATCTGCAATTACCACATCGTTTTTTTGCGTGTTTGTATCTGCAAAGGATGGTGGAACTTCAGCAAAACGCATTTCTAATGATTCTAGACACAATTGAGTTGTAGCATGACCACCTGTGCCAAAAGCAACACCAGGATCTAATTTAATTACTAGCTGATCGCCTGAAAGTGGTAAAGGTAGCCAAGCGGGGTTGATGAGAAAGCGATCGCCTATTTCTTGAGGTTGCCAATGTTGTTTCCAGCTACTTGACCAATCTTCTTCATCAATTATCTGCCAATGCAAAGTTGGTATAGACAATCCTATACACAAAGCATCTTGACGCAGCCATAATGACAGCGCTGCTAAATCTAATAGCTGCGCTTGAAACTGTGGCAAATATCCCCGCACAAAACAGGAATTTGCTTTTATTTCACTTGCCATTCCACGACAGCCGAAATTTTCCAAACGCCAAAAGATAGATTCTTCTAGGTCTGGTTCACACAGAATTTGTAGTTCCCACCAGGTGTTTGCCATAAATCAGAATTCAGGAGACAGGAGTCAGGAGTCAGGAAACAGGAGTCAGGAGACAAAAGTCAGGAGACAGAATACAGGATATAGTATAGGGCACAGAATACAGGACACAGAAGGAATTATTTATTCTGACTTCTAACTCCTGAATCCTGACTCCTAACTTCTAACTCCTGACTCCTGACTCCTGACTTTTAACTCCTGACTCCTAACTTTGTACAGACGCGATTAATCGCGTCTCTCCTGCTGACTCCTATAGTGTTACCGTATACGCATCCCTAATTCCCGGCACTTTGATAATTTCTGTCAAAATGCCATCGGGTAAGGGATCATCGATACTGAGCGTCATCACAGCATCACCACGAACGATTTTTCTGCCTACTTGCATACTGGCAATATTGACATTAAAACTGCCGAGTAGGGAACCGAGTTTGCCGATAATTCCCGGCATGTCGCGGTGTAAGGTGAATACCATGTATTGGCTGGGGGGGACGCTAATCGGGAAACCATCAATATTGGTAAGGTAGATTTCTCCGTCACCTAACAAAGCGCCGGTTACAGAATGAGTACCCAAAGTACCTGTGGCTTCGAGATGCAGCGAACCGGCATAGTCTTTAACTGAAGCATCTCGCGTTTCAATAACGCGAATTCCGCGTTCTTTTGCTTCTATGGTGGCATTAACGTAGTTTACACGTTCGCGTAGAGCTTGGTAAAGTAGTCCTTTGAGGGCAGCGACAACTAAAGGCTGACTTTTGTTTGTTGCTAGTTCGCCTTGTAACCGCACGTTCAGTAATTCTATACGTCCGCCGGCTAGCTGCCCTACTAATCTACCTAAGGTTTCTGCAAGCTGCATGTAGGGTTTCAGTTCTTGCAAGACATCGGGATTAAGTCCGGGAATATTTACCGCTGAACGCGCTGCTAGTCCTAAGAGGACATCGCGAATTTGTTCGGCAACATCGATCGCTACATTTACTTGTGCTTCGGTTGTGGAGGCGCCTAAGTGCGGGGTGAGGATAACTTCTTTACCGATCGCTCGCAGCTTAGATTCTCCTAACGGTTCTGATTCGTAAACATCCAAAGCTGCCCCTGCTATTTTACCTTCTTTGAGCGCGTCGGCTAAAGCGTCTTCATCAATGATGCCACCACGAGCGCAGTTGATAATTCGAGCGTTGGGTTTCATCTTCGCCAATCTCTCGGCGTTGATTAAATGGGTGGTTTCGGGAGTTTTCGGGATGTGTAAGGTGACATAATCTGATTGCTGTAATAGCAAATCCAAATCGACTAATTGACAGCCTATTTGCTCGGCTCGTTCTGTGGAAATGAAAGGGTCAAAAGCTAGCAATCTCATTCCCATTGCTCTGGCAACTGCGGCTACATGAGAACCGATTTTGCCTAAGCCGACAATACCGAGAGTCTTTTTGTATACTTCTGCGCCGACAAAAGTTTTGCGATCCCACTCATTGCGTTTTACAGAAGCATTGGCATCGGGGATGTGGCGAGACAAAGATAACATCATTGCTAGCGCGTGTTCGGCGGCGGCGATCGTGTTACCTTCAGGAGAGTTAACAACGACTATACCTTGGCGCGTGGCTGCGGGAACATCGACATTATCGACACCGACACCAGCACGACCGATAATTTTTAATTGGGTGCCGGCTTCAATGATTTCTTTGGTAACTTGAGTCCCAGAACGAATCATCAGCGCATCATATTCACCAATGATTTCTATTAGTTCTGCTGGCTTGAGATTTGTTTTAACATCGACAGTGGCAACTTGGGAGAGAATGTCAATCCCAGCTTGGTCAATTGGATCGGAGACAAGAACCTTAGACATGATTGCTGATTTTATAGCTAGAGATATCGCTGCACAAGACTTTTTAGTTTAATATTTATGCGTCGCCATTGAAGCAAAAATTATTCGTTTCACATCAAGCAAGCCTTTACTTACGTCTCCTGATGATGGTTGTGAGAGCGTTGGCTGAAGGATGATGTGGTTTTGCCTCCTATATCTAATGATGGCTATTTGCAACCCTGTGGGTGAGTATAAACCATCATTAGCGCCAATTCCTATATCTAATATCTATATATTTATAAACATTTCTTAGTTTTTTGCGATCGCTTCAATCGCACTTGGGTTGTCAGGGGTATATTAACGAACTACACCAGACGCAGAGGAAGCAGAAAGGGGGAGGAAGAGAGATGGAATTTCATTTTGCAAAAAGATCTATCGATGTTTACTGAAGATGGTAAACCTATGGAAGAGAATAAGCGGATAATTGAGGAAGCGATCGCCCAACGCATTCAGCAACAAAAGAATAATCAGATGCATTCGTGCGATCGCCCTTTATCGATAGTCTTATATTATCTATGTCAGAATTGAGGAAAAGACTATTTACCCTACAGCTCGACAAGCACTTATGTGTCTGATTATTTGCCAGTACTTGTCTAACTTCTACCGGGAAATCGAGTTATTCCGTTTTAGTGACATAACTGGGAATGTGTTTATTTTGGCAGGTGATGAGCTGCAAATCCTTGTATTTCGGGATGGAACTTGGAGATTTGTAAATGAAGCCTAATTTTGCAGAAATGTCCACAAAAGAATTAAGAGCGTATGTGCTTGCTCATCGGGAAGATGTAGAAGCGCTAGAAGTTTTGTTTAGTCGTCGTACTCCCGACTCAGAAGCAATTATATATCCGTCGATGTTTACTGAAGACGGTACACCTATAGAAGAGAATAAGCAGATAATTGAGGAAGCGATCGCCGAACGCATCCAGCCAAAAAACAATCAAAGTTAATTAGACATCCTGCAAGACTTATAATTCTAGGGCGTGTTTTCAAACTACCCGACACCCTGGAAGGGTGCAGCTATACGAACCAAGTCCCTTCGGGTTCGCCAGTCGCCTGCGGAGGGAAACCCTCCCGCAGCGCTGGACTCACCGCCTGCGCGGACTACGAAAAACTAGGGTTTTTAGCCCACGCAGGTGGGCTTTGTTTGTATAGCCCCAGGCTTCCAGCCTGAGGGCATAATGTGCAGCCTTTTGATTAGTGCGGGTGATTTAGAGAAGATTTTAACTGACTATCTGAGAACTATAGAATTTGATAAACCGAGAGAAGCTGCAAAAGTGATGATTAATCAACTGCGGACTCGCAACTTTATGTTATGTTTTCTCGGTGCAGATTATTATGCCTTTGTGCATCGGACGTTTTTAGAATATTTCTGTGCTTGGGAGTTTGTTTGGCAGTTTGAGAAGACGCGAAAGCTGACTATTGAGGAATTGAAGACAGAAGTTTTTGGTAAACACTGGGATGATCCGGCAGAGTGGTTTGAAGTCTTAAGCTTAATTGTAAGCATGATTGAGCCAAAGTTTGCTGGAGAAATAATTGATTATCTTATTGATGAATATGGTGCGGGTGATTATTTTATTAATATTCACTTAGCAGTTAATTGTCTTTTAGAAGTAAAAAACCGTTCTGCCATTACTTCGGTAGAAAATAAACTAATTGAATATATCAAAGATTTAATTAATTTTGAATATATGCCAGATTATATTCATACTCAACCTATCTTATGGATTACCACCTACTGGAAAACACACCCGGAGACTTTACCTTGGCTTAAAACGCTAATTCATGATAGTACAGTTAGACTGGAGTCTCTTTCCAGTCACATTGACGAAGACTATTTCTATGACATGGAATTTGAGAAGATAAAGACAATACAAGTTAGAGCATTGCAAGAGTTGACAGGAGGTTGGAAAGATGAGCCAGATACTTTACCAATGCTCAAAAATCTAGCTCTATCTAGTAGTAATAACTCTGTTCAAGCTACAGCATTGCAAGAGTTAGCACGAGGCTGGAAAGATGACCCAGACACTTTGCCGATGCTTAAAACGCTTTTGTCTAGTAGTAATAACTTTGTTCAAGTTACAGCATTGCAAGAGTTGACACGAGGCTGGAAAGATGACCCAGACACTTTGCCGATGCTTAAAACGCTCTTGTCTAGTAGTAATAACTTTGTTCAAGTTACAGCATTGCAAGAGTTGACACGAGGTTGGAAAGATGACTCAGATACTTTGCCAATGCTCAAAGCTTTAGCTTTGTCTAATGATAAAAACATAAATAAAACAGTAGTAATAGAAGAATTAGCTAGAGGCTGGAAAGATGATCCTGATATCTTATCTATACTCAAGACCTGTTCCGAGTCTGAAAATAGAGGTCTTTTTAAAGACAGCCTGCGAGATACTCTAATGCAAGAACTAATTCAGGGTTGGCAGCCTAACTCTGATATTTATGATTTTGTATATAATTGTGCTAATGATAATTCATTTAAACCATTTAATTTGAACGATGATTACAACGCTCGGCAAGTTGCACTTAAGGCAATTATCGAGCAATATCCTCAGCATCCCCAGACTTTACCACTATTGCGCGACAAAGCAGAGAATGACGTAGATGAGCAAGTGCGGGAGTTTGCACAGAGTAAGTTGGCAGAATTAGATAAGTAAAATCGCAAAAATCTGACCTCTCTCCAAACCTCTCTCCTTGCAGGAGAGAGGCTTTGAGCCTTACTCCCCTTCCCTTGTAGGGAAGGGGTTGGGGGTTAGGTCTGTATTGGACTCAACTGGAAATTGCTATAAACAGTGAAATATACAATTGTGATTAAATGGTCAGAAGAAGACCAATGTTATGTAGTTTTACTTCCTGAGTTTAGTAATGTAATGCAGCCTTGCACCCACGGAGATACTTACGAAGAGGCAGTTAAGAATGCTCAAGAAGTTCTAGAAATGCTTATTGACTCAGCTTTGTCAGACAGCGAACCGCTACCAGAACCGCAAACGCTAGCAAAGACATTTAAAGTAGCATAAATAAGTCAGGAGAGCCGAAAAAGTTGAATAATATGGGGATATGCCCAAGAAAATCAGAGAACTTAAAAGCTTGTTGCTGCAAGCAGGGTTTGGTTATAAACCTGGAAAAGGTAGCCACACTAATTGGTTTCATCCACTGCTACCAGGAAGAGTAACTTTATCTGGTAAGGATGGGAATGATGCGAAAGCTTACCAGGAAAAAGACGTTAATAATGCACTTGAAAGGCTAGAAGAAATTAAAAAGGCTCAAGAGGAAGAACAAGAATGAATTCTCATTACACCATTATTATTCAATGGTCTGACGAAGACAACTGTTATGTTGTCAGTCTTCCTGAATGGGGAGAGTTTTGTCATACCCACGGTGACACTTACGAAGAAGCAGTTAAGAATGCTCAAGAAGTTTTAGAAATGCTGATTGAGTCATCTTTGGAAGACGGTGAACTCTTACCAGAACCGCAAACGCTAGGAAAAACAATTAAGGTGATTTTTGAAAAAGAAATTACCAGCTAAAGTGGTTGAATCAATACATCCCATTTGGGTAAAAGTGGATTTCGCTGTAATCTTGACTCGACTGGCTTCATGGCATTCTTAGTCAGGGAAAT